>Ga0181527_1001975_pt1 | contig 20008 bp, 13 predicted proteins | sample PEATcosm2014_Bin_30_FD_119762 | JGI IMG/M metagenome (GOLD analysis project Ga0181527, IMG submission 119762) | Peatland microbial communities from MTU Mesocosm Facility, Houghton, MI, USA - PEATcosm2014_Bin06_60_metaG | ecosystem: Environmental > Terrestrial > Soil > Wetlands > Peat | place...
CAAGTGTACCTTCAAATCGTACTTCGAGTGTGCGCCAACCCTGTACTGTCGCATACCAGCAAAATAAAAGGGTGCTTCGCCTGAAGGCGAGGGATTTCAACCATCCCCGAGCAGGACATTAAGCAGCGCGGCGCCCAATTCTTTATTTTTGATATTCGCCGCACACGCTCAGTAAACCAAACTTGATTGATTGAGTTCTCGCTGTTACTTATTTTATCACTACGCAAAAGAAGACGATAGGACAAAAACCGCAGCCGAAACTGCCTCACCCTGGATCGCCGCATGCAATCTAAAAAATATCCCCTGCCCTCCTTTATGCTGGGACAATGCACCGTAGAGACCTACGAAAAATGGCTGGAAAAACGCGCGGACGAAATTCGCAAGAGAGACCTCGCCCGGGGCAAGCCGTTCGCTTTGACGTGTCCTGTAAGCTTCTACAAACAGAAAATCCATGACGCCGTCGTCAAGAGCGGCGGAATCGATCCGTATACCGGCGAAACCCTGCGCTGGGACCTTATCGGAACATGGTTCGAACACCAGGTAAAGACCTTTGACAGGGCTTTTTTCCTTTTGCCGACGGTGGACCATACGGACCCGGACGCGGAGGTGCTTGATCTTGAAATATGTTCGTGGCTGGTCAACACCTGCAAGAACCTCCTGAATCCGGCCGACTTCGTTGCGTTCTGCAGGAAAGTGGCGGATTATAGGGACCCGAACAATATGTAATTTCAATTCAAGTACTGTTGGATTGCTGAGCCGGGTGACCCCAAAGATAGTTGATTTGCGAGAAGCCAATCTTCTGCTGTGGGGCACCCACGGGGTGCAGTTGTACGGATGAGAGTATATAGCTGAAAACTTCGTCAGTGTATTTGGTCTTGGATTTTGTTAAGCGGGTGTTTCTAGTGTGCGCGCAGCAGGCATTTCGGTCTCGCCGCTGAAGGCACCTCGCCGCACACGCTCAGCAATCCATAATAAATATTATCTTGATTTTGGTATTCGCCGCACCGGCTCAGCAAACCACATGATTATTTTGATATTCGCCGCACCGGCTCAGCAAACCAGAATCATATTTAGCGTCGAGCCCAATTTCTTACCTTGATATTCGCAAAAATGCAAACTGAACATTTTCCCTTTCCCCGACGTTATTTCTTCTTATATTATCTTATTCATCCCCGTCCCGTTCCAAAAAGGAGCACCTAATGGACAAGAAAGTTGCGGTTGTCACCGGAGCAAGCGGCGGAATAGGGGCCGAGCTCTGCACGAAGCTCGGCAGCCAGGGCTTTTGCGTGGTCCTGGCGGCGCGGCGTCCGGCGGAGCTCAAAGCGGTCGCCGCCCTGTGCGGCGGCGAAACCCTGGTGGTGGTTACCGACGTGACGAAGCGTTCCGATGTGGACAGGCTCAAGAACGAGGCGCTTGCGAAGTTCGGCAGGATAGACGTATGGGTCAACGACGCGGGCAGGGGAATAACGAAACCGGTTCTTGACCTTACGGAATCCGACTTCGACGAGATGATGAGCGTGAACGTCAAGTCGGTCCTGTTCGGCATGCAGGCGGTTGTTCCCTGTTTCCAGGCGCAGGGAAGCGGCCACCTCATCAACGTTTCGTCGTTCCTCGGACGAGTGCCGTTTGCGTCCGGACGATCGGCCTACAACGCGGCAAAAAGCGCGGTAAACATGCTCACCGCCAACCTGCGCGCGGACCTCCGGCGCACGCACCCCGCCCTCAAGGTCTCGCTTGTCATGCCCGGGGTGGTGCTCACCGACTTTGCGAAGAATGCGCTGTACGGCACGCCGCCCATGCCGGCGGCCGCCGCGAGCCGGCTCAACCCGCAGACGCCGCAGGAAGTGGCGGACATACTCATGGAACTTATCAAGAACCCCAAACCGGAGATTTACACGAATCCGACTTCGGCCGAAACCGCCAAGGCATACTATTCGGACGTCGCGGCGTTTGAAAACAGAATGTTCGGAAACTGAGCGCGGATGTCACCTCGCACGTGGCTGCGGGAAACACGTTGACTCGACATTCCACTTGGCATGCGGGAAACAAGTATATTACCCACGAGACGATTTTTTGAACAGGCCGGCAATGACGGTCCCGGATCGGCATGAACCACAATAACATACCCGACAACAAGGGTTCTTTTGTGCTGCGCATCGCGGCGCTCGTTGTCGCATGCGCGGCCTCCTGGTCGTTTTCCCAGGTCGCGCTGCCTTCCGGCGTTGTGGTGCCGAAGGAAAAATTCGTCGTCTATATCATGATCGGCCATTCGAACATGGTGGGCCGCGACCCCGAGCTCGACACCGTTCCCGACCCGCACGCATGGAATTTCTTCATTACGGATTGCTGCCAGGATATACCGGACCACACGTGGGTGCCTGCGCGCGACTGCATTCACATGGATTTCGCGGGCGCCGGTGACGGGCCGAGCATGCACTTCCTCAAGAAGATGGCCGCCGAATTTCCCGGCTATTACTTCGGGGTGGTGAACAACGCAAATTCGGGCGTGCAATGCAGGGCGAACTATTTGAAAGGCAACGGTGCCGGTTCCCTGGACCTTTTTGCGGAAATGATGCAGGCCTTAGACTTGATAAAAGGAAATGTAACGTTCGGCGGCATCGTCTGCATGCTCGGCGTTCCCGAGGCGGTCAACGCGCCGGAGTCGGTGTGCCGGAGTTTTTCGAGCGATATCGCGCTCATGGTCCAGGAATTCAGGGACACACTCGGCCTGCCCCAACTTCCGTTCCTTATAGGTAGTTTCGAGCGCGATGGTCCGGCGATCGCAAGCCAGGCGCCCTATTGGCAGATTGTGGACAGCCAGACCAACCTTGTCCCGTCAAAAGTGGCTATCTCCGGCATCGTTCCTTCCGACAGTCTCGTCTATTTCGACCGATGGCATTACACCTACGCGTCGTATGAAATCTGGACCCAGAGGGCGGTGGATACTATCGAGGCGCGGCACTGGTATCCAGCCGGCGCGGTAAACGCCGTCGCACCCTCTCCCCATGCAGCGCATAGCACGGGGATGCGGCACTGCAACGCGGCGTTCCTCGCCACCGACGCGCTGGGCAGAAGAGCAATTGCCCTTTTTTCCGCCGTGCCGAATTCCCCAACCGCGTCGGAACGCCTCCGGCGTATTCTGTTCGCAAACACTATGAAAATGATCACGGCGTATTAGTTTACACCTGAGAGTTGCCGGGGCCATGAAACCGTTACCATTGCCGTTTATAGCCTGCTGCCTCGTCTTTCTCCTGCAACCGGCCTGTGTGCAGAAGAACCCGGTGATTCCATCGTCGCGTCCGCTCACGCTCGTGCAGCCCGTTGCCGGCCGGTCCTACGTAACCGGCGATACGGTGGCGATCACCTGGCGTGCCGGGGCAACCATATCTTCAGTCAATGTCTTTGTCTCAACGGACAATGGCGCACATGAGTACCGCGTAGCAGCCAGCGCCTTTGGGGCGGCGGATTCATGTACCTGGATCATCGGCAAGGAAATCGACCGTGCAAACCTGACCTACCCCAGCGACAGCGTTCGAATAACCATTCGCGATTCGGCCGGGCAGTATGCGGATTCGACTCAAGGATGCCTGCGGGTGCATGCACTGATGATCACAAAGCCCCTGGGCGGCCACACGGTCCGCGTCGGCGATACCGTTTCCGTGGCATGGCGCGGAGACCGGATGCTTATTTCATCGGTCAAGGTACTCGTTTCCACCGACAACGATAAGACCGAATCGCTTCTTGTGGGCCGCGCTTGTGCGGCCGTTGATTCATGCCTCTGGATCGTGGGCCAGGAAAGCCAGCCGCCCTCGCCGGCATACCCGAGCGACAGCGTGGTGATTATTGTCCGCGATTACGACGACCTATATTCCGACCGCACCACTCCATGCCTGAAGGTCGGAAACTGAAGTCTTATCCGCGTTCTTCGAATACTCCTCAACCGCCTTCACCGCTTCGCGTCCGTGAAGCATGCCCCTGCTTGGTTTCTGCCAGAAAACACTTTCTTTTGAAGAAGCTTGCGGGGCGCGGGATTGACAGTATATTATGTATAGCGAGGGGAACTCTCCCTCAGAGGACGCTACTATGTTCGGCAAGGGGTTGATGGGTTCGATGAAGAGACTTCAATTTACTATGTTGCTGGTAATTTTTCAAGCGTTTGCCATTTTCTCCAATCCTGTCGCCCCAACTCAACTCGTGCGGCTTTCAGAGGTACAAATTACAGACTCGACGCATTGGACGATCGAGGTATTTTACGGTACCCCGTTTTCGGGGATAGACACGACCTACTTCCTTTTTGGCAGGGGGTTTAATCTTAATTATCATCCGTCGGTGCAATACACAAACGGCTATGGCCTGATTACGCCTTCGATGTATCCTAATCTGCGATTGCGGCCTGGTGACACGGTTTTTCTCCTCGCCACTAATGAGTATATAGACACCGCTAATCCCTATGAAGAGGCATGGTCGTGTGTGATTGACAAAACCCTTAAGCCAACGCAGTCTATGGCGGCATTTCAACGTTATGAGCAATATTATTGTATGGGACCGTCGGGTCCTGAAGTTCAATGGTGCAAGGATGCACATCCAACTCTTGGGTTGCCAAATGATTCAACAGCCATTTACGGAGTTATAAAGGGATTTGTGTGCGATAAAGATAGTCAGCCAGTCCAACATTGTGTTGTAAGTTATCGAGTACCATGTAACATTTGTGACTTGTCTACTATCCCGTGCAGTACATTTGTCACTACTGACAGCAGTGGATATTTCTATTTGCAAAGGTTGGTTTCAACGGATCAGCGCAGCGTCGCTTTCCCTGGCATTTCCTCGCTTACATTCGGTCCCTTTTATCCCGAGCCTGAATGCACGACATCCGTTGTTTGCAAGCTTAGTGACTACATTCCATCTTCTGCGCATAATCCCCTTCTCCGTTCTTCCACTTCTTTACGGATCGTCGGCGTCACAAAGAGTAAATCTGATGTCCTTATCGTTTTCAACGGAAGCCAGGGTGCTGGAGACTACAATGTGGCCGTCTATTCGCTGAATGGCAAGAAAATGTATTGTACTACTGTTTCTAACTCGGGTTCGGGCACTTATTCCGTCGCCTGGAATTCCAGAATACATTCCGGAACGTATGTCGTCAAAATTCGTTCTCAGTCTGCCTCGGTCGAGAAAGACTTTACCATCAAATGAACAAACTGAATAAATTCATAATTATACTACCTGTTCTTGCCTGGCAATGCTGGGCGGTGCAACCATCTGCATCGTTCACCATCAAGGGAAGAGTTTTCGTTTCTAACTTTCCTGGACAAGAGCGTATTACTCTGCAAGATACGTTGACAAAACAATTCGTTGATTCTGCTATTGGGAATGCGAATGATTCTTTTTCTATGACATTCACTGAAACTCCTCGTAGTGTAACGACCTGGATACTTGCGGGAACAAGGGAACCCGATTGTGAAATTCCCGATACGCCGATTTCTGTGCCAATGGACAGCCTTAAGGGTGGCAGTGGCTCTTATCTGGGTGCGGATACCGTGAACATCAATCCGATTGCTCGTTGCCGTCTGCTTTCCAGGAATCCTGCTGCTAATACTTGTCAAGCAATGGCTATGAAAGTATGGCAGGTATCCAGCGGAACCATTGAAACCGAGTATATGCTCGCTGCCTCGGGACCGGTACGCATGGCTCTGTATGGCATCAATGGCAGGCTTGTGAAGACTTTTCTCGACAAGTGCGAGTCGGGAGGGAAACACGTAGCCAGCTTGGGGATTTCAGGGCTTCCAGCGGGGGTCTACTTCCTCAAATTGCAGACTGATACTCATGCAGCCTTGGTCAAGATGTCAATTGAGTGACAAGAAAAGTATATTATGAGGGCAAGGGGGCTTCGTCACGTCTGCCATTCCAGCGTTGTATTCAACTATGGGTAGAAAATGTCCGAGTTCCTCTGTCTACGGCAACATAGAAAACGAAGTGCTGGAGGTGGTATGAAAAAACTAATATTACTTGCCTTTAATATCTTGTGCTTGTCAGGAATAACTTGGGGTGATTCCTTATCTGTCGTTCCTGATACCCCGACAACATTGGACTCTTGTCGATTTACTATTAGCTTTTGTGCTGGTAGTATCAACGATAGCTATTTGTATGATTCAACTCTGGTCACTCTTATAGGTGATAGTGCAATCATGCTCAGCTATAAATGCAAATACTTCGCAGGTCCAATAATCTGTTATGATTGCCCATGCAATGTTTCTTTGGTATATAAACATGGTCCATTGGCTGCTGGAAAATATTCGGTGTGGGAAAAGCAATGTGAGATATACATTGGCGAGCCTTGTTGCATGCCTGCTGATGTAGCTGATACAATTTGCACAGATTCACCGACCGTTCAGAAAATTGGTGATTTTACTGTTCAGCTTCCTTCTGCCATAAAGTTCAAAAGTCAAACGAAGGTGCCTGCGTTCGCCAGACAGCCTGTTCCGGTGAAATTATACGATTTGTCTGGACGGTGTATTGACAAATTGTCAGTCAGGAAATTCGGCGTTTACATTGCAACCTATGGGCAGGGAAATCTGGTGAAGAAGTTGATGGTCGGTGATTGAGGAGACTAGGCCAATCATGTAAGGAATTTGGAAGCAGACCTTAGTCTTACCAGATAGCAACGAGTTGCCTTCGTTTACTTCCCCGCGTTCTTTAAATACCCGTCAATCGCCTTCGCCGCTTCGCGGCCGTGGAAAATGGCGCGAACAACGAGTGATGCACCGATGTCCGCGTCGCCGGCCGCGAACACGCCGGGAACCGATGTCGCATAATTGTCGGTCTTTACATTGCCGCGTTCGTCAAACACGATGTTGAAATCGTCGAGCAGCCTGTTGTGCGTCACGTGGAGAAATCCCATGGCCAGCAGCACCAGGTCCACATCGAGGGAAAGCCCGCTTCCCGGGATCTCAACCATGGCGGGCGGTTTGCCCTTTTCCGCGGGCTTCCACTCGACCTTCACGCAATGGATCGTCTGCACGGCCTTTGTGCCGGTAAATTGTTTTGTGAGAATACCCCACTCGCGCTCGCACCCCTCCTCATGAGAACTTGACGTTCGGAGAATCTGCGGCCAGTATGGCCACTCCGGGTTCCAGCTGTCCCTCCAGTCGCGCGGCCTGGGCAAAATTTCGAACTGGTAGACCTTCCGCGCGCCCTGGCGGTGCGCCGTGCCGACGCAATCGGAACCGGTGTCCCCGCCGCCTATCACCAGCACATTTTTGCCCTTCGCGGAAACCGGTTCTTGCTTCCCGGGAACGCCGGCCACGCTCCTGTTGGACCGTATGAGGTAGTCCATGGCGAAGTGAATATTGTCAAGGTTCCTGCCCGCCACAGCCAGATCGCGCGGCTGGCCCGCGCCCATGGCAACGAGCACCGCGTCGAACGCGCGCCTCAGATACCGGGCGGACAGATCGTCGCCGATGTGCACCGACGTTTCGAAGTTGACGCCTTCCTCGATCAGCTGTTCGAGCCTTCTGTCAAGCACCCATTTTTCTAGCTTGAAGTCGGGTATGCCGTACCGGAGGATGCCGCCGATCCTGTCTTCCTTTTCGAACACCGTGACCGTGTGGCCCATGCGGCGGAGCTGTTGCGCCGCGCAGATGCCGGCCGGGCCGGAGCCGATGACGGCCACCCTTTTGCCGCTCTCCGATGAAGGCGGGCGCGCCGTCACCCATCCCTGCGCGAACGCGTTTTCTATAATCGCAAGCTCGATCTGCTTGATGGTGACCGGGCTGTCGTTGAGCGAGAGCGTGCACGACGGCTCGCACGGCGCGGGGCAAATCCTGCCCGTGACCTCGGGCAGATTGTTGGTCATTTCGAGGCGTTCGTACGCCTCCTGCCATTTTCCCCGGTATACCAGATCGTTCCATTCAGGAATCAGGTTGAACACGGGACAGCCCATGGCATGACAGAACGGAATGCCGCAATCCATGCACCGGGCACCCTGTATCGACACGTCCTGGTTGGAAAGAGGTACGATCATTTCTTTGTAATCGTTCACCCGTTCGCTCGCGGGCCGGTATGCGCAGGTGACGCGCGGATAGTCGAGAAATCCCGTAACTTTCCCCATGGTCAATACACCTCCTCGGTAATGGGAACGACTTCGGTTTCGCGGGACTGGTCTTTGCGAATGCGCTCCAGCGCGCTCCTGTAGTCGATGGGGATCACCTTCACGAAGCGCGGAAGCATTTCGGTCCAGTCGTCCAGGATGCGGCGGGAGTGCGCGCTCTTCGTGTACCGCGCGTGGTTTTGGACAAGAGAGAACAGCGTTGTCCGGTCCTCCTGGTCGACGACGGGCTCCAGATCGACCATTTCGAGATTGCATCTGGTATCGAACAGCTGGTTCTCGTCGAGCACGTAGGCGATGCCGCCGCTCATCCCCGCCGCGAAATTCACGCCGGTATTGCCGAGCACAACCACCGTGCCGCCGGTCATGTATTCGCACCCGTGGTCGCCCACGCCTTCGACCACGGCGACGGCCCCGCTATTGCGAACCGCGAACCGTTCGCCCGCCATGCCATGCACGTACATCTCCCCGCTCGTCGCGCCGAACAGGTTGACGTTGCCGGTGACAATGTTGGTGTGGGGCCGGTAGGTTGCGTCCCGCGAAGGGTACATAATGATTTTCCCGCCGCACAGGCCCTTGCCCACGTAATCGTTGGCATCGCCTTCGAGTTCAAAGGTGATGCCGGGGGCCAGAAACGCGCCAAAGCTCTGGCCTGCCGCACCGGTAAACTTTACCGAAATGGTGTCGGCCGGCAGCCCGGCGGACCCGTAGCGCCTGGAAATCTCCGCGGAGAGCATGGCTCCCGCCGTCCTGTTGCGGTTGCTGATGGGCATGGCAAGCGACACCGGCGTTTTTGCATCAAGCGCGGCCGCTGCTTGCCCGATGATAATCGGGTCGAGCGAGTTGGAAAAATCGTGCGTTTGCTTCGACACGCAGCGGATGGGCTGGCCCGCGTTGCGCTCCGGCACTGCAAGCACCTTCGAAAAATCGAGGCAGCGCGTTTTCCAATGCGACACCGCGGTGCCCACCTCGAGCAGGTCGGCCCGGCCGATCATGTCGTCCATGGCGCGAAATCCGAGGTCCGCCATCAGCTGCCGCACTTCCTGGGCTATGAACCGCATGAAGTTGACAACATACTCGGGCTTGCCGGTGAACCGTTTTCGCAGCCGGGGGTCTTGCGATGCGACCCCCACCGGACACGTGTTGAGATGACATTTGCGCATCATAATGCATCCGAGGGTGACAAGCGCTGCGGTGCCGAAGCCGAATTCCTCCGCGCCGAGCAGGGCTGCGATCACGACGTCGCGGCCTGTCTTCATCTGGCCGTCGCACTGGATCCGAATGGTCCCGCGCAGTCTATTTCGTACGAGCACCTGCTGCGCCTCCGCAAGGCCGATTTCCCAGGGAATGCCCGCGTGCTTGATGGACGATACGGGCGACGCCCCGGTTCCCCCGTCGTGGCCGCAAATGAGCACCATGTCGGCGCGGCCCTTAGCCACGCCTGCGGCAACGGTTCCGACGCCGACTTGGGAAACGAGTTTCACCGAGATGCGTGCGTCACGATTTGCGTTCTTGAGATCAAAAATGAGCTGCGCAAGGTCTTCTATGGAATAGATATCGTGGTGCGGCGGCGGGGATATGAGCATGACGCCCGGCGTGCTGTGCCGCACCCGCGCTATCATTGCGTCAACCTTGTTTCCCGGAAGCTGTCCGCCTTCACCCGGCTTTGCGCCCTGCGCCATCTTGATCTGGAGTTCGCGCGAATTGACGAGGTAGCTGCTCGTGACGCCGAACCGCGCCGAGGCGACTTGCTTTACCGCGCTTTTCAGCGAATCGCCGTTGGGAAGCGGCGTGTATCGCGCCTCGTCCTCGCCTCCCTCGCCCGAATTGCTCGCCGCGCCCAACCGATTCATGGCAATGGCGAGAGTCTCGTGCGCCTCTTTGCTGATGGAGCCAAACGACATGGCCGACGTCACGAACCGCTTTACAATGGACTCAACGGGCTCAACACTGTCAAGTGGCACCGGCGTTGCCTTCCTAAACGCAAAGAGGCCGCGAAGCGTACATAAATTGGCGGCTGCGTTGTTGACATAAGATGAATACCGGGCAAACGCGTCGCCATCGTTTTCCCGGGTCGCCTTCTGCAGCAGGGCGATTGCCGTGGGCGTGAGCAGGTGTTTTTCCGAAAATTCGCGGAAGTTGTATTTGCCGCCCGGCTCCAACCCCTGCGGCGCTGCACGGCGCGCAAAAGCGGCGGTGTGGCGCGCTATGGATTCCCGAGCAATGTCCTCCAGGCCGATGCCGCCGATGCGCGACGGGGTTCCCGGAAAATACCTGTTTATCAATTCTTCGCCGAGTCCCACCGCCTCGAATATTTGCGCCCCCTTGTACGACCGTATGGTGGAAACACCCATCTTCGACATGATTTTGAGCAAACCCTTTTTCACGGCGAGAATGTAGTTCTCGATGGCCGACTCGAGCGTTGCATCCCCGGCAAGGCTTTTGCGGTCCACGAGATCGGCAATCACCTCGAACGCCAAGTAAGGATTTATCGCGCTTGCGCCGAATCCCATGAGACAGGCAAAATGCATCACTTCGCGGGCTTCCCCTGTCTCGATCACGATTCCCGTGAGATGCCTCTTTCCGATTCTCACCAGATGCTGGTGCACCGCGGACACTGCGAGCAGAGAGGGAATGGGCACATGTTCTTCATCGACTCCTCTGTCGCTCAGAATGACAAGCGAGCATCCGTTGTCAACTTTTGCTTCCACGTCGGCCGCCACGGTTTCGAGGGCCGACGAAAGCGACGTTACGCTCGGCGCAAAATGAATGGGCTGCACGCACGAGCTGAAACCGCCAATGGACGTGCTCCTCAGTTTGTTGACGTCGTCGTTGCTGAGAATGGGGTGAGAAAGTTTGAGCTGGTGGCAGTGATTTTCGCTTTCATCAAGGAGGTTGCTCTCCCTCCCCACGAAGCTCATGAGCGACATCACCAGGTTTTCGCGGTAGGGATCGATGGGCGGATTGGTCACCTGGGCGAACAACTGCTTGAAATAGTTGAACAGCAGCTGCGGCCGTTCCGACAGCACGGCGAGCGCCTCGTCGTTGCCCATGGAGCCTACCGGCTCCTGGGCATTTTCGGCCATGGGCGCGATCAAAACGTCGCGGTCTTCCAGGGTGTAGCCGAACACATTCTCGTTTATTAATAGCGTATCGCGCTCGATGCGCACCGGGCCGGGAACGCCGAACAGGCCCTTGAGCTCGATCTTGTTCTTTTCGAGCCATCGGCGATAGGGTTTCCGTCGCGATACAGATGCCTTTATTTCGTTATCCGACAGAACGCGGCTGCGCGCGGTATCAACGAGTATCATCTTGCCGGGCGCGAGCCTCCCCTTTTCCAGTACGTCTTTGGCCGGGATATCGAGCACGCCGATCTCGGAGGCAAGCACCACGGTGCCATTGCGGGTGATAATATACCGGGCGGGACGCAGGCCGTTGCGGTCGAGCGCAGCGCCTACGATTGTACCGTCTGTAAACGAAATGGACGCCGGTCCATCCCACGGTTCCATGATCGCCGCGTGGTATTCGTAAAACGCCCGCTTATCTTCGCTGATGTGGTAGCGCGGGCCGAACGCCTCGGGGATCATCATCATCATAGTGTGTTCCATAGACCTGCCGCCCAGCGAAAGCAGCTCAAATACGTTGTCGAACATGGCCGAGTCGCTCCCGCCGGGGGTGATCACCGGGAAAAGCTTCGAAATATCGCTCCCGAAGAGCTGTGAAGAAAGCGTTGCTTCACGCGCGTTCATCTTGTTGATGTTGCCGTGGAGGGTATTGATTTCTCCGTTGTGCGCCAAATAGCGGAACGGCTGGGCCAGGCACCACGAAGGAAACGTGTTGGTACTGTACCGTTGGTGGACAAGTGCGATTGCGCTTGTGAACTTTGCGTCCAACAGATCGGGAAAGAACGCATCGAATTGGGGAGCAACGAACATCCCCTTGTAATTGATTGTCCTGCAGGACAAGGATGGAATGTAGAATTCGTCCATGGAAAACCCAGCGGAAGCCGCCTCAAGTTCCACACACTTTCTCGCAACAAGCAATTTCCGCTCGAGCCGCTCTCCGCTCAACGCCTCAAAGTCTACAAATACCTGGCGCACATACGGCATGCTTGCCCTGGCAAGGTCGCCAAGGCAATCGGGGTTCACAGGCACCTCGCGCCAGCCGAGCACACTGCCGCCTTCATTGCGAACTGTTGTTTCCACGATAGCTTTGGCCTCTTTGCGCTTCTTTTCCTGCTGCGGAAGAAACAGCATGCCTACTCCGTAGCTGCCCGACGCCGGAAGCGCAATGCCTGTCGTGGCGCATTCCACTGCAAAAAACTCGTGCGGAATCTGTGTAAGCATGCCCGCGCCGTCGCCGGTTTTTTGGTCTCCTCCCACGGCGCCGCGGTGCACCAGATTCTTGAGTATGGTGATCCCGTCGCTGACGATCGCATGCGTTTGCCGGCCATTCACATTTGCAACAAACCCGACACCGCAGCTGTCGTGCTCGAAAGAGGGATCGTACAGGTCTTTTCTGCTCATTTTCTCCTCAGAGGTCTTCGGGTTGCGGTCTTGCCGCTTCTCGCGCGGCCTTGGGCCTTTCCAAAATACAACATTATCTCCGCGTGTCCGGCAAAAAACTGGGCTTGCGGATTGAAGAACCCCGCCCACGTAGCGGGGATTCTTCCATGCCCAGGGAAAAGACACTTGTAATTGGGCTACGCCCTTAGGGAACGGTAGAAAATCCTATTCATGATTCGCAAACCAAACGGTTTGCGGTGCCCTTTCGCCCGCTACCCCCGCGCGGCATCGCTGGAATTAACGCGGGCTCAGGCATTCACGTGCCGACGGCGGGTGACCTTTTGTGCAACGCTCCGGTACCTGAAACCGACTTAAAGCGGCAATATCCATGCCATTGCGTCAAGATTTTGATTTGAGTTGCCTTGATTCAGACCAAGTGCGGCACAATAATGTATCTATTTGTGTGTTTTGGTACAAAAAAGTGCCATTTATGATGCCCCGATTATCGATGGTGTTCAAATGTATTGGACCCGGGTCGCATGCATCAAATCGCTTCCGTGCATAGGATTACGGCAAGCTGTCACTCTTTCGTCCGTTGTTTCAAACATGTTGATGGCACGCCTGTTGCGTTGTGACATGCACCACATTTTTTCTCAAGGAGATGCCATGAACGGACCATTTCAGTCTTTGCAGTATGCGGGTGACGCGCTGTTCCTGATGGTGGGCGCAGTCCTGGTTTTTTCCATGCACGCGGGGTTTGCCTTTCTCGAAGTGGGTACGGTGCGCAAAAAGAATCAGGTAAATGCTTTAGTGAAGATTCTCTCCGATTGGGGGGTCTCCACGGTCATGTATTTCGTGATCGGGTTTCCCATTGCCTACGGCATCAGTTTCTGGATAAACGCGGGTGACCTTCTGCAGCTTGCAAACGGCAAAGTGGTTTCGGGAGTCCGCGGGTTCGACCTGCTCCATTGTTTCTTTCTGCTTACGTTTGCCGCTTGCATCCCGGCCATCATCTCCGGAGGCATTGCCGAACGCATGAAGTTTTGGCCCCAGGTTTTTGCCGGCGCGATCTTCACCGGCCTCGGCTACCCCCTCTTCGAATCGGTCATGTGGGGGAAAAATACGTTTTTGCAAACATGGCTTGCCTCTTCGTTCGGCGCCTCGTTTCACGACTACGCAGGTTCGGTTGTGGTTCATTCGGTCGGCGGATGGATTGCGCTTCCCGCCATCGTCCTCCTCGGCCAGAGAATCGGCCGCTGGGTGAACGGAAGAAGCATGGGCATTCCGGTTTCCAACATTCCGTTTTTGGGCCTTGGCTCATGGATTCTTGCGGTCGGCTGGTTCGGGTTCAACGTGATGAGCGCGGGAAAATTCGAAGCCATCTCCGGGCTCGTCGCGGTCAACTCCCTCTTCGCAATGGTGGGCGGTATTCTGTTCGGGCTTGTTTTCACAAAGGCCGACCCCGGCTTCGTGCATAACGGCGCTCTCGCCGGTCTCATTGCCATCTGCTCGGGCTCCGACGTTGTCCACCCGTTCGGCGCGTTCTTCATCGGCGGAATCGGGGCGCTCATCTTCATCTTCGGGTACAAATTCGAAACCGAAAAGTTCAAGATCGACGATGTTCTCGGCGTGTGGCCTCTGCATGGCTTATCCGGTTCGTGGGGCGGGATCGCCACCGGCATTTTTGGTCAGAAATTTCTTGGAGGAATGGGCGGTGTGAGTATAATTTCTCAAATTGTGGGAGCCGTATCCGCAGCCGCGTTTTCGGTGTGCATCGGGTTTCTGGTGTACGGCGCGCTCAAGAAAACGGTGGGGATTCGGCTCGACGAGAAACAGGAACGCCAGGGTTCCGATTTGGCAATTCACAATACCGGGGCCTATCCCGAGGAAGACATGCTCGCCTCGTAAACACACTCACCATACAGGAGACGTGATTCATGAAATACATTGTAGCCATTATCCAGCCCGCACGCCTCGAAGCGGTCAAGGAGGCGCTCAGCACCATCGAAGTGTTCCGACTTACCGTAACCGAGGCGCAGGGGATCGGCCGCCAGCGCGGCCACACCGAAGTATACCGTGGGCACGAATACCAGATCAATTTCGTGCGCAAGGTCAAACTCGAAATTGCCGTTGATGACAAATACGTGGAGGCTACCATTGAGGCGATTTCTAATGCCGCGCGCACCGGCGCGGAGGGAAAAATCGGCGACGGCAAGATCTTTGTCCTTCCTCTTGAAGACGTCGTGAGAATACGGACACGGGAAAGAGGCAGCGACGCGTTATAGGGGTTGCCGCACGCTTCGACCGCATCGACAATCCGGTCCCGGGCGGCCTGATGCTTGGGAAAACGCCGTGCTCATCAACGGCGTTTTTTCGTTTCGCTGCGCATCTTTCATGTCATGTGCATGTGGGTATGAACAACAATAAAAACACCCTTCTCGAACTCCGCGAAAACATCTTTGTCCGCCAAAGGTCCTTGCCTCCGCTCGAAAAGGTGAAGATCTTTTCCGAGGAAATAGACAAGATTCTTTCCGCCGCATATGCGTCGAACCTGGAGGAGGACGAACTCAACAAGCAAATATGCCTCGTTGCGCTCGGCGGCTATGGCCGCAGCGAACTGTGCCCTTTTTCGGACATCGACCTGCTGGTCCTGCATTCCGCGCGGGCGGACAAAGAGAAAATCGCGGCAGCGGTACGTTTTTTTTGGGACATGGGGCTCACCCTCGGTTGCGTGGTGCGGAGCGAAACGGAGTGCCGCAAGATCCTGGGCGAGGATTTGGCCACCGACACCGCCTTGCTCCAGGCGCGTTTCATTGCAGGGAACAAACGCCTTTTCCAGCACCTGGAAAACGACATCGTCCGCCCCCATTTCGAGAGAGCCAGGAATCATTTTCTCGACGAGATGCGGTTGGCCGTGCACGGGGGAATTTTCTCCTCCGACAATACGCTGTACCGGACGGAACCCGATATCAAGAACGGTATATGCGGGCTGCGCGATTGCCAGCGCATCCTCTGGGCGGAACAGGTCATTTCCGGATCGCGCACCTTGGGGGACCTTCATAAGCTGTCCCACTACGGGAACGACGATGTTCTCGCGTTTTCCAAAGCATACGAATTTCTTATTTCCATTCGTTCGGAGCTCCACCTGGCATGCCGGAAGCGCATGGATATTCTTGAAAGCGACCTGCAGCCCGTGGTCGCTCAAAACCTCGGATTCGGCGACAACGGCGCCGGCGCTCTCATGGAATCCTTTTTCAAGACCGTGCGCACCGTGAAGTATTTCGCGATGTCGTTCCTGGAAAAACGGAATCCGTCACGGGGCCTGTGGGGGGCGCTCCGGTCGAGAATGAGCGCCGTTGAAGTCAAAAGCGGCATACTGCTTCTGGACGGGATTCTCTTCTTGCAAAGAAAGACCCTGCCGTCTTCCCCTCCGGATGCGCTGTGGATCGTGGATCTCTTCCGGCTTTCGCAGGCATACCAGGCCACTTTCGGCGTGGAACTGTTGAATTTCATTCGCACCGCCATGCAGTCTTTGTCGCCGCAGGATTTCAGGACGACTGCCGTGGACGGTCTTTTTCTCTCAATCCTGTCCGGCGAAAAAGACGCGGGCCGTGTCTTGGGAGTCATGCACGAGACAGGGGTGCTCTCGGGCCTCATACCGGCGTTCTCGTCACTTATTTGTAAAGTCGAATACGAAAGCAATCATGAATTCACTGTGGACCAGCATATCCTTCTTTCCCTGCGAGGGTTCGACGAACTCGCAACCGACCCCGAACCGCACATCGGACGCATATTCACGGGCCTGTCGAACAAGCGACTGCTCCGGCTCGCCACCCTGCTTCACGACATCGGCAAGGCAATGCCCGGCGACCACGTGAGCACAGGAACCATTATCGCCGAGGAAATGTGCGACCGGCTGGGTCTTTCCGCGGAGGAAAAGCACCGCGTGTCGGTGCTCGTGTACAACCACCTCGAACTTTCCACCCTCGCCTTCGGCAGGGAACTCGAAGACCATCTTGTGGCCGGGCTCGCCAAGCGCGTTGAAGACAGGCAGAACCTCGACATGTTGTACCTGCTCACTGTGCTTGACATCCGGTATGTCGGTTACAAGACCTGGACCGCGTGGCGCGCACAGCTTCTGGAAGACGCCTACGAGCGCGTTGCGGCCGCGCTTGGGGAAACACGCATGTCGGCAACGCCCGATCTTTCGTCGGATATCGGCATGAACTCGCCGTTTTACATGCTGGACACGATTCCCGAGGAGCGTGAAAAGCACGCGCTGTGGCTCCGCCAGCTTACCAAGGGCGAGTTCAAGATCGTTCTCGACACCTACGCGGGGTTCGACAGGCTCAGCGTGCTTTCGTTCGACCGGCTGGGCATCTTTGCGGACATCACGGGATGCATTTCGTCGGAAGGGTACAGCATTCTTTCCGCGCGCGCCTATTCCGCGCCGTCGGGGAAAATCCTCGACATTTTTCACCTCGAACGGGACGGCGCAACAACCGTTTCGTCGGAGCGGCGGGTCGAACATATCAGCAAGAAATGGCGGCTCATCGAGAGCGGCGCGGCAACCGCGGAATCGCTCATCGCAGACTGCACGCGGCTGTATCCTCCGAAAAAGGGACGCGGCATGCAGAAAGAACCCATCGTTCGCATCGACAATTCGCTGTCCAAAGAATTTACCGTGCTCGAAATAGAGGCACAAGACCGTTTCGGGCTGCTGTTCCGGATCGCGCGCTGCCTGAGCAGCCTGGACCTCAATATCGTTTCGGCGCGGCTCTCGACCCGGGTCGACCGCGCCATCGACACTTTTTACGTCAATGAAAATCAGGGTTCAAAAATTTTGGACGAAACGAGAATCACGCGCATAACCGGCGATTTGCTCGCGGCGATCTCCCGTGAATAGCTCGCCGGAACCAACCGGAGACCGACACAAAATTGTATCGCCTCATTTCTTACGAACAATTTTGTTCGAAAAAAGCTGCAACAGTTCGTGCAAATTCGTATTTTTTCACCTCGTTGTCCCTGAGATATTTTGCGCGGACGTTCTGGCATACGAGTTGCGTCATTACAGCTGCTCCAAAGGAACCGGTACATTTCATTTTAGCATACCCACTTTTCAAACCTAAAAGGAGGCGCACACATGGGTAGTCCGAAAACGTCGAAAGACATCCTTGCGATGCTCAAATCGGAGAAAATCGAGGTGGTGGACTTCAGGTTCATCGATTTTCTGGGAACGTGGCAGCATTTTGCCTATCCAACCACCGAAATTGACGACGACGCATTTGAAAAAGGTCTGGGATTCGACGCGTCCAGTATCCGCGGGTGGCAGGCGATCAACGAATCAGACATGCTCATCAAGCCGATACCGGAGACAGCGTTTATCGATCCCTTCTTTGCCGCAAAGACCCTTGTCCTCATCTGCGACATCCAAGACCCCGTCACGGGCAAAGACTATTCGCGCGACCCGCGCAACATTTCGCGCAAGGCCGAGAAGTTCCTCAAGGCCTCCGGCATCGGCGACACGGCATTCTTTGGACCCGAAGCGGAATTTTTCATTTTCGATGACATTCGCTTTGGCCAGGCAACCAACTACGGTTTCTACTACATCGATTCGGATGAAGGCATCTGGAACAGCGGCCGCCAGGAATGCGTCGACGAATGCGGCGTATCGCACAACACCGGATACAAAATCCGTCACAAGGAAGGCTACTTCCCTGTTCCGCCTGCAGATTCGCTTCAGGACATCCGCTCCGAAATGATGCTCACGCTTATCAAAATGGGTGTGCGTTGCGAAAAACAGCACCACGAAGTGGCAACCGCCGGACAGTCCGAACTCGGCATCAGGTTCGCCCCGCTCGTGGAATGCGCAGACGCTTTGCTCAAATACAAGTACGGCATCAAGCAGGTCGCCAAGAAATACGGCAAGACGGTCACGTTCATGCCCAAGCCCCTGTTCCAGGACAACGGCAGCGGAATGCACACGCACATTTCCATTTGGAAAGGCGGCAAGAACACGTTTGCGGGCGGCGAATACGCCGGATTGTCGAAGACCGCGCTCTATGCAATCGGCGGGATCATCAAGCATGCACCGTCTCTCCTTGCGTTCTGCACGCCAACAACCAACAGCTTCCGCCGCCTGGTACCGGGCTTCGAGGCGCCGGTAAACCTCGCGTACTCCAGCAGAAACCGTAGCGCCGCGATCCGCATTCCCATGTACTCGGAATCGGCCAACGCCAAGCGCCTCGAGTTCCGCTGCCCGGACCCGACGTGCAACCCGTACCTGGCCTTTCCGGCCATGCTCATGGCCTGCGTCGACGGCATCCAGAACAAGATCGACCCGGGCAAACCGCTCGACAAGGACATCTACGAACTGCCGCCGGAGGAACTCGCAAAGGTCCCGCACACGCCCGGCTCGCTCAAGGATGTGCTGGCCTCCCTGGAAAAAGACCACGAATACCTGCTCAAGGGCGACGTGTTCACCCAGGACGTCATTGACACATGGATCGAATACAAGACCAAGAACGAGGTCAATCCTATCGCCCTTCGCCCGCATCCGTGGGAGTATCATCTGTATTTCGATGCATGATAAATAGTGGCAACGCAGCTTTTGTAAAAAGGGGCTTCAGCCGAAGGGCTGGGGCCTTTTTTGCTATATTTGCCATCGGAGATATCCGGACAAAATTGTGGATGCAGCAAATATCAATATAATGTCCTTGTTTGCTGAGCCGGTGCGGCGTGGATGTGCCTGCTGCAAGCCCGAACCACCCGCTGCGCGCACCGTAGTAGCACCCGGTTAACAAAATCAAAGACCAAATACAGCGCTTCTCGTCTTCCGACCGCAGCTGCACCACTGAGGGGGAAATCCAGAATACCTTTGCGTTATTGCTTTTTGCGTTAGGCAGGACCGCAGTGGTCCCGCCATAGCGAGATTGCCGGGCGACCCCGCCGAAGGCATAGGGGCGATCCGGCAACGAGGCCATCCGGCCGAGCCCGGAGGGAGGGCCGACCCGAGCAAAGCGAGGGAAACGCCCACTTCTTACTCTCGATATCCGGGTGCCCCCCAGCCGAATGTTGGATTCTCGCAAATAAACTCACTTGGGGGTCACCCGGCTCAGCCATCCAGATGCATTTAATTCGCATCTAGGTATTGTTGCGCGCACCGTAGCGGCACCCGGTTAACAAAATCAAAGACCAAATACAGCCCTTCTGGTCTTCCGACCGCATCTGCGCCACTCTTGAATTACAATTACGTATTGCCGTGCGCCGTGGTGAATCTTGTGCTTGCTTCGCAGAATGGCGAAAATTGATTTATAGTGAATGCGTGAATGCGTGAATGCGGGGAGCGGAGGAATAACCCTGAGGCATGGAGCAATTGTGATATGAAAAATCAAACAGGCCA
>Ga0181527_1001976_pt1 | contig 19993 bp, 19 predicted proteins | sample PEATcosm2014_Bin_30_FD_119762 | JGI IMG/M metagenome (GOLD analysis project Ga0181527, IMG submission 119762) | Peatland microbial communities from MTU Mesocosm Facility, Houghton, MI, USA - PEATcosm2014_Bin06_60_metaG | ecosystem: Environmental > Terrestrial > Soil > Wetlands > Peat | place...
AGCATCTCGTAGAGGCGAATTAAGGAAAATGGGGGAATCCCCGAATAGTTGAATGCCAGCCTCTCCAGAAAACCCAACCAAGAACGAAAACTAATTACGGATAGTCATAGTTGAACCGTCGTTCCATGTTTCATGGCCCATGGTGCGTACGAGCATGCCCACACACCACACACCATGAAGCGCAACGACTCTAAATCATTCTAGAATGACTATGATTCAGAATGCGAGTCAACAAGATGGGAATCGATATTGAATATTGTTCGCCAAGAATCAGTCGAGCAAATCCTCTTGAACACTGAACTCTTCGCTGGACCGGGACATCACACGGGGTATCAGAGGGGAAAAGGAAAGGTAAGGTCGACTAGATCTTTCTTGAGTATTTTCGCATTTTTTCTGGGTCGAGTTCTACTCCCAGTCCTGGCTTGTTAGATGGCTTAATGAAGCCTCGGCTAATTGGGATGGGTTCTCGCACTATGTTATCTCGCAGCGTGACTATCTCTGTGAACTCACCCGCAGCTGCTAACGGTGTCTTGGCAAGAGACAGTGCCAAGTGCGCTTTCGCTGCCGTCGCGATACCGAACTCAAATTCACATCCAACGTGATACTTCATGTAGGCAGCCTCAGCGATATGGGAGATCTTCATCGCCTTATTCAATCCTCCAACTCGTGTAATCTTAATATTAATAACATCGGCAGCACTCGTTTTGCATATTTCCAAGGCATCTTGAGGAGTCCAGACGCTTTCATCTACTGCGATAGGTACCTCCAGTCGCTGCTTTATCCTCCTCAGTCCATCAATATTCGATTTTGCCAAGGGTTGCTCAAAATACTCAAGCTCGCACTTCTCCACCTTCCTGAGTACTTCGATAGCCTCGGCTGTCGTGTAGTGACCGTTAGCATCCGCTCTAATGGCCGCACTGTCGCCCACAGAATCTTTCATGGCTCTAATTACTCGAACGTCTTCCCGAGGAGAAATGCCCACATGGACTTTGATCGCTTTGGCACCCATCTCCAGCAATCGCGTCGTCATACGAGGCATATCTTCAGGTCTAGTGATTCCCAATTCCAAGGCGATCGGAGCTTCTTCCCTTGCAAGTCCACCAAGCAATGTGTAAACTGGCACGCCAAGAGCTTTTCCGGCTAAGTCATACAGCGCAATGTCCACTGCCGCCTTAGCGGACGCATTTCCACTTACCCCGTTATCTATTTCGGATTCTATCTTGTCGATGTCGAGCGGATTTCTACCCCTAATAACAGGATCGATATACTGCTCGATGGTAGCCTTTATCGAACTCTGCGTTTCCCCATAGAATGAAGGATCAATTGGCGATGCTTCTCCAACGCCCATCAATCCTTCGTTCGAATGTATAACTGCAAGGGCATAGTGCATTTCGTCGTACTTTCCATAGGCGTCGCTGAAAGGCTCGATGGGCAGATTTACAGGAACGCACTCAACTTTGTCAATCTTCATTAGTTCTCACCAGAGCAGATTCAACTTCACTGACATCTGTTCCAATACTCAATTTCATCATGGTGTGTTTGCTGCCCATCCCTAAAATGATTAGGTTGGTGACATGGAAATCACGTTTCGAGTTCTTGGCCCCGTGAATCGCCCGAAACACCAACTCACAAAATCCACACATCTCCTGAATCTCCGCGATCGTTGCGTAATTAGACTACTTCCTGGATTATTCGCGGACAAAACAGTCTGGTATCCTCTTCATTCTCGATCCAATTCCGCTGTGGGGCATGTCTTTAGTCGAATGATTTACGGAAATATCATGCCCAATTCTTGCGTAATGCTTCCTCGTTTTCCGTTTGTGTTAATGTGCATTGTTCTTTGAGTTCAAGGACTCGGCGGCATCTTCGAATTCTTCGAAGATGTCAAACCGACAAAGAAAACAAGCTATTTGAGGACGAGGATTCAGCAAACTGGCAAGAAGGAACGCGACTGATTTCAGGTTCAAAAGCAGTTCACATGAACTGACCGGACAAAGCAGAGGCTGCTGTCTCAGGGAAAACCAAACATAGCCCCTGCTTCGGTTGCGTAGGTAGGTGCAACCATGCCCCAAGGATTTCAGGAGCAACCGGAGAGTGTGACCTCAAACTTCGCATCACCTCCATCTTTGCCTGAATGGTTGCAAGAGGAGTTGCCCTATCAACGTCGCATCTTCAAGAACGATGGCCACGAGATTCACTTCATTGATGAAGGGACCGGCCCCGTTGTCCTACTTCAACACGGTAATCCAACTTGGTGTTATCTTTGGCGCAAGGTCATTCGGATTCTCTTGAAACAGAATGTGCACGTGATCGCTCCAGACTTGGTTGGTCTCGGGCTAAGCGACAAGCCACGCGATGCCAAGATACATACACTATCATTTCACGCCGATCGAATTGGAGCACTAGCAAAGGCACTCGGGTTGCAGAACGTGACGATCGTGGGGCAAGATTGGGGAGGGCCAATTCTAGGTTTGGTTGCAGCTCGAAATCGAGAACTGGTTCAAGGCGCTGTTTTCGCTAACACATCACTTAGCGCGCCACACCGTCGAGTACATGCTACTGCGTTCCACCGCTTCTCGAATCTACCACTTCTCAGTGACTTCGCCTTTCGAGTACTGGACTTTCCGATTCCAGTAATGCATTTGGTTCAAGGAAATCGCAGCAGTATCGGCGCGAAAGAGCGAAGGGCGTATCGGTACCCCCTAAGGTCCTTTAAGGATCGAATTGCCCCGCTTGCGCTTGCACGAATGGTCCCGACGCGCCTAGAACATCCAACTGTCCAGCCCCTAGAGGAAGTTGACGACTGGGCAGATACATTCGCAGGCCCAGTGCGTCTCGTTTGGGGAACACGAGATCCTATCATGGGACGCGCTTTGAGGAGCATGACAAGACTATTTCCCAAAGCAGAGGTGGTCGAGACGGATGCGGGACATTTCCTTCAAGAGGAAGTGCCAGACGTGCTGTCTGAAGCCATTCTTCAGGTCGTTTCGGAAGAACGTCAGAAGTAGAAAGCCTCGCTGCATTCATCTGCATGATTGCTTGCTGTGGTTGCGGTGTACGGGGTAAATTTCTATTTCTGGTGATCCCCGACACAGCCTGTAGCTGGGCAAGCCATAACATTCTACGGGATGACACTCTGCTAACAATTCCATGCTCTACAAGTTTCGATATTATCTTCTCAAGTTGTCTCCAACTTGCTTGGGTCACCAAGCCCTTGTTGAACTCATTCACAAAGCTATAGAACGGGGCTATGTGGTGACTGATTTTGCTTTCATTCCTCTTTTCTCTATCTCCTCTTCTCTAAGCACTCTGCGCAGTACCTTTCCAATTTGACTTATGGGTAGCGAGTCTCTGAACTCAACTTCCCTCGGTCTCTTGTATCCGGCCATCTTCGTGCGTGCCCACTCGATGAACTCCTCCGGAGTTGCTTTCGCTCCATCTTTCAGAACGATGAATGCCTTCACAAACTCGTTGCTTGGGTCGTCTTCACGTGGGATCCCGATTACCGCGACCATTTTTACTTTTTGATGTTCATAGAACATGTCCTCGATTTCACGCGGGTACGCTTTCAGGCCGCCCACGTTTATCATCTCCTTCTTGCGGTCTGACACAACGAAGAAACCTTCTTCGTCCATGTGCCCGATGTCTCCGGTTAGGAAGAAACGTCTGCCATCGATCTCTCTCATCACGTTCTCTGTTTCTTGCGGCCTGTTCCAGTAGCCCTTCATCACCTGTGGTCCGTTTACTGCAATTTCGCCGGTCTCACCCACCGGCATCTCCTTTGTCCCCGTTTCAACATCAACTATCTTCGCTATGGTATCGGGGATTGGGAGTCCGATAGAGCCGAACTTACGGTCCTTCTTGTTTGTGGGGTTGATGTGAGTCACGGGTGACGTTTCGCTTAGGCCGTACCCCTCGAAGAGAATCGCGCCTGTAACCGCCTCGAATCTTTTTGCAAGTTCTGGTGGAAGAGGTGCTGCCCCAGAACTGCAGATCTTGATCGATCTCAGGTTGTAGTTTTTCACGTTGGGATGGTTGACTACGGCCGCATACAAACTTGGCACGCAATTGAAGATCGTCCCTTTGTATTGCTGCAGTGCTTTGAGGAGGTCTGTAACCGGGGGTTTGCCTGCTCTAGGGTCGGGTACACATACAAGCCGGCAGGCGTTGCTTGTGCTCATCAGAAGTGTTAGAGTTAGGCCGTAGCTGTGATACCAAGGTAGTGCTCCTATAAAGACCTCCTTCCCATACTCGATTTTCTTCGGTGCGTCAATATTCTCACGCACTAGAGTTACCCACTCGTAGATCTGCTTGACATTGGTCACGAAATTCCTGTGTGTCAGAGCTGCTCCTTTCGGCGTGCCCGTGGTTCCTCCAGTATACAATATCATCGCGATGTCGTCTGGGTCAACATCAACTTTGGGGGCGACAGGTTCGTACTTGGCTATGATGTCATCGTAGAAGAACGTCACATCCTTCTGGTAGTACGGGCTTTTCGGGATTCTCCCTAGCAAACCTCCAAGTACAACTTTGACCTTGGGCAGGAAGTTCTTTGCACTGCACACGATCACAGTCTTCACATTAGTGCCCTTGATGGCCTCGTAGCAGGTCGGAGTGAATGAGGGGTGGTCGAGTGCAAAGACTGCAACAGCTCCAGAGTCCCTCAGCTGGAAGTTCAATTCCCCTGCCTTGTACATGGGGTTGCATGTGACCACAGTCGCCCCAGCTTTTAGCGAACCAAATAGGACTGGAGGAAAGTGCGGCATGTTTGGGAGAAAAATAGCGACTCTGTCGCCTTTCCTTATGCCACGATTCGTCAAGAAGTTCGCGATTCGGTTTGCATCATCCCTTACCTGAGAATAGGTCCATGATTGCCCCTCCCACACGGTGTAAGGTAAATTGCCACTCTTTTCCGCAGAACGGTCAAGCATAGCAAATAACGGTTCCTTGGGATATTCCAGCGTCCTTGGAACACCCAAAGGCCACTTGTGCTTATGCCAGAGATACTCACCCACCTTTCCTTCAGCTCCAAAATTATCGCGTAGGGCTCGTGGGAATGATATATTTCGTTCATAAGGAATATAAGAATACGCTAACCGGAGGTTCAGCGTTGATCGAAGCTGCTACCAAACAGGACTCGTTGCAGTTGAGCTACGGGGATGTTGCCAGGTCGTCAGAACAACGACTAAGGGAACTATCGATGAGCCGGAGACCAACAGTGCGCTACGTGTACCCGCATATTCCGCTTGAGCTCTTCCTTGCCCACGGCATCACTCCTTCACTAGCTTGGCCCGATCCGAGCGTCCAGGGTGGATTCGAGGGGAGCCTTCAGACGTTCGCATGCTCGCTCGCAAGAAATCTGTTCAGCCAACGCTCGACGGGTGGATTCTCATCGCTCAGCGGGATTCTTTTCCCGTGCAACACGTGTGATTCGTTGCTAAACGTTGCAGATGTCTGGCGGCACCGTTTCCCAGAAGACAAACTGTTCAGGCTGACATATCCCGCGGCCAGATTCGACGATGACTCAGTTCGCTTCCTGGCTGAGGAACTCAAAATTCTCAGCGAATCTCTGAAGGACGCATTTGGGCGTCCCTTCTCCAAAGACGAACTCGCGGCTGCAGTGGCTCTAGTGAACCGCTTCAGGGAAAGTGCACAAATCCTCTACGCATGCAGAATTATCAATCCGAACACTGTTTCATACTTCGAGCTCGCGCGCATGGTGAGGGAGTTCCTGACATCCCCTAACGCTGACACAGTTGAGCCGATCAGTGGATCGGCTGCCGCGGTCTTGAAGAAATTGGAGCAGGAAGGGCAGGTTGGCACGGTGAAGTCGCTGAAAGAGGAACTACTTAGTGGAACACTGAGTAGCACCAAGATTGCTGTGGAATCGAAGATCCCGCGAATAATGGTGGTGGGCGGCATGACAGAGCCCTTGGCCATCGCATCCCTGTTCAAGGATTCAGGAAAACTCAGTGACGAGGTTATCGTCTTAGACCTGCTCAGCTACGGTTTCAAGACAGTCTTCACACCGCCAGTGAATCTGGAAGGCGACCCCTTCGTTGCCATGTCGAGGTCAATCCTGAATGCCCCGTCTGAGCCAACTCAGGAAGGGCTCCCTAGGAGACTAGAATTCATCAAACTCCTCCTCTCGAAACTCTCTATCAACATACTCGTCGTCTGCGAGCAATCATTCTGCGACCCTGATCAATTCGAGACTCCACCCATACTCAAAATAGCATCTGAAGCTGGCGTTCCATCCCTCCGACTGCCAATCGATCCTGAACTCTCGGACAGAACTAGATTAGAAGGAAGAATCCAATCGTTCTTGGAAACGTTCGGAGGGAGCCCAAGGTAACATGAGCGGAGAGAGAGCGTACAGAGCGCTCAACACGCAAAGTCTCCTACAACAGGTGATCCTTCGCTACATGCTTGATGGCCAAGCAGCCAGCAAGAGAGGCCGCCTCGCGTGGGTGACCTCTGGATTCCCAGTTGAGATACCAGTAGCCATGGGCATAACCGCGAGCTACCCGGAACAATATGGCGCAGTTATTGGCTCAGAGAAGGTTGGCCCGGCACTTTGCGGATTCGCTGAGGACTTGGGATACTCCGAAGAACTCTGCTCCTACGCACGCTCAAGCATTGGTTCCACAAGCAAACCCGGAGAGAGTCCAATGGGGGGCCTTCCAAAACCGCAAGCGCTTCTTGCCTGCAACAACATATGCGGAACAGTCTTGCGCTGGTACGACGCCATCTCACAGATGACAGGTGCACCCGTCTTCCTTCTGGACACTCCACCTGTGCAGGGAGAGCAGCAACCGCACCACATAGCCTACGTGCGCAGAGGCATCGAACGTCTTGTCACGTTCCTTTCGAGCACATTCGGTGTTTCACTTGAGGAACAGCGGCTCAGAGAGGTAGCAACTTATGCTACCCAGGCGATCGATCTCTGGACTAAATCACTCGAAGCCTGCAAGAACAAACCGAGCCCCCTTAACTGCGCAGACAGGTTCTTAGCGATGGCTCCGATCGTGTCGCTTAGAGGAACAGCGCCCGCCGTTCAGTTCTATCAGGCGCTTTACGAGGAAGTGCGAGGACGTGTTTCTCAAGGCATCGGGGCAATAAGAGATGAGAAGATTAGACTTCTATGGGACAACATACCCCCGTGGTTTGACATTTTCAAGTTCTTCAACGGCCTTGCAAAACGAGGTGTTGTTTTCCCTGCCGACACGTATACCCACGCCTGGTCGGGTTCCATTGAGGGTGAAGACCTCTTTCATAATGTGGCGGCACTGTATAGTAACGTATACCTCAACAGGGGGCTTCAAGCGAAGGTGGACAAGATAGTTGAGCTCATCAAGGACTATGATCTTGACGGATTCGTCATGTTCTCAGTCAGGTCATGCAAGAGGTATTCTGTAGGGCAGCTGGTTTCCAAGGAGCGTGTAACAGAGCAGACTGGTGTTCCCGGCGTGGTAATTGAAGGCGACATGGTGGACAGTCGTCTGTTCAATGAGGCTCAGATCCAGACACGTATTGATGCACTACTCGAAATGTTTCAGTGACAGGAGAGGAGTTTGTGTCAGGGAGACTTGGAATCGGACTTGATGTGGGTTCAACAACCACTAAGGCTGTTATGGTTGACTCTCAAGGGGCCATCCTTGCTTCTCACCTCGTGAATACTGGTCCGTCCGGAGTGAAGGCAGCTCATACGTGTCTTGAGGAACTGAGTAGAAAGGTCGGCGAGGACACTAAAGGTGTGCCTACGATAAGCACAGGTTACGGTCGATCTCTGATCCACTTCGCGAATGAGTCCGTGACCGAGATAACATGCCACAGCATTGGCGTTCACCGACTAAATCCGATGATCCGTCTCCTGATTGATGTTGGCGGCCAAGATTCAAAGGCGGTCCGCATAGGAGAGAACGGACGGCCAAGAGACTTCGCGCTCAACGACAAATGCAGTGCTGGCACTGGCAGGTTCCTTGAGGTCATGGCCCGCGTTCTTGAAATCTCAATTGACGAGCTGGGACCATTTGCCCTAAAGTCCAATTCACCATCCACGATCAGCAGCACCTGTACAGTCTTTGCAGAGAGCGAGGTCATTGGGCGAATTGGAGCCGGAGAGGATCCAAATGACATCGCAGCCGGAGCCCACGCAGCTATGGCAAATAAGATTGGGACGCTTTCCAGGCGCGTCGGTGTTGCGTCTCCCATATGTGTGACTGGAGGTGTGGCACTGAACCCAGCCTTCCGACACTACCTGTCGAAGCAGCTTCACGCTGAGCTCTGGATGCCTGACAATCCACAACTCACAGGCGCTCTTGGTGCTGCATTACTATCTCTAGAATGCCCCGTCAAATCCTAGGGGTTCCTCGAACCGAGGCGTCAATCAGATTTGAACCTTGAATGCGAGAATTGTGGAAGTATTTGAAGCAAATAGCTCATAAACGGAACGACGTATTCAGTGACCGCTAAGAAAAGCCTCAGAGGCGCCCTGAGATGAAATCGTTTAGTGAAATCCTCTATGAGAAAAAAGATAGAGTTGCAACCATAACCATCAACAGACCGAAGCAGTACAACGCTTGTCTCCCCACTACAATAGAGGAATTGACTCAAGCTTTTGTTGATGCTTGGGCTGACGGGTCCATTGGTGTTGTGGTTTTCACGGGTGCGGGGAACAAAGCCTTCTGCACCGGAGGCGACCAATCAGTGAGGAAGAAAGGAGGATACAATGCTAACATGGAAGGCTATGCTGGACGAATAGCGAGTTTGCCGCTCGAAGTCGGCTGGCAGCTTGTAACGTTCTTGATCAGACACGTTCCGAAGCCGGTAATTGCCCGCGTAAACGGCTACGCCATCGGAGGGGGACACGTATGGCAGGTTAACTGCGATCTCTCAATCGCGTCCGAGACTGCCAAATTCGGACAAGCTGGACCAAAGGTTGGAAGCTTCGACCCCGGCTTCGGTACTGGAGAGTTATGGCGTAACATCGGAATCAAGAAAGCCAAGGAATTATGGTTCCTGTGTAGAATTTACTCAGCAAACGAAGCATTAGAGATGGGGCTCGTTAACAAGGTCGTTGCGCCCGAGAGGCTTGACGCCGAGGTCAAACAATGGTGCGACGAACTGTTGGAGAAAAGCCCAACAGCACTGAAGATGCTCAAGTATGCGTTTCTCGGAGAAAGCGAAGGACTCAGTGGGATAACGGAACTGGGCGTTGGAGGTTTGAGCTTGTATTACTCAACAGACGAAGCTCTCGAAGGAGCAAGGGCTTTCATGGAGAAGAGGAAACCAAACTTCAGAAACCACTCACAGAACCGCTAGGATGAGCTGACTCTTAGATCATTGTGTAGCCGCCGCTTACACTAATCGTCTGGCCGGTGATCCAGCTTGCTTCTTCTGAGGCCAAGAAGAGCACTGCGCTAGCCACATCCTTGCCAGTCCCTAAGCGTGCCAGCGGATACGCCTTCACAATTCTGTCGCGCAGTTCGCTAAACTTCGCTAATTCCGGCTCGTTCCATAGGCTCAGTTTGCCTTTCTCGTTTTCTGGCGGTATGATTGTGCCTGGGCACACGGCGTTAACAGTCACAGAATACCGCCCGACCTCCTTGGCCAAAGCCTTAGAGAATCCGATGACAGCAGCCTTGCACCCAGAATAAACGGCTTCTCTCGGCTCTCCCACTCTACCCGCGTCAGAAGCGATATTGATGATCCGACCGCTTTTCCTTTCGATCATGTGAGGAAGGACCGCCTTTGTGCAGACCAGTACACTCTTGTAGTTGATAGCCATGAGCCTGTCCCATAGGCTAGGATCAGTTTCTAGAAATAGCAACATCTTGTCCCAGCCAACATTATTGACCAATATGTCCACCTTGCCAAAAAGGTTCAAAGTTTCCCTCAATGCGTGGTCGAACTCTGCAATGTTTGTGACGTCAGTCCGCAGGAATGCCACTCTCCCTTTGAGTCGCAAATCTTTGGATTCTTGAACCACACGAGCCGAGTTCTCGTCGTCCAAGTCACAGATCATAGTGTCACATTCTTGAGCAGACAGAGCCAAAGCCATCGCGCGACCTATGTTGGATGCGCCTCCAGTTACTATGGCAGACTTTCCCGAGAGACTGAATTTCATATTAACACTGACACCTTAGAGCCGAATCGAATGGTATATCCAAATTAATCGGGCAGTTTCTTTTCTCTCTTTGCACGTCGATCATGTAGACCGCGAGGGCGCATTGGTGGGACCGAGGGAACTTGCTAGCAAATGCAGGTCTGTTTTGTTTCCTAGAAAAATCTATTCTCCTATTTCTTATAAGTATCCTTATCGGGTGAAATCCCGGGCGACGTTAGAGTCTTGGAACTAGCAGCAATTGCAGCTGGCCAACCAAGAACTAGCCTAGTATATCTCCGTGAAATGAATTCCCGGCGGGAACAATCCATAGTTCTCAAAGTTGTCCCTGAAAAGCGAACTCATGCATACCTGATTCTTGACCGTACGATCTTCCACCCGAAGGGAGGAGGGCAGCCGTCCGACCGAGGATTGATTCGTTCCGCTGAGTATGAGATAGTTGTGAAGAAAGCAATCTACCACAACGGCGTCGTCGTTCACTGGGGGAAACTAAGCCGGGGAACCCCCTCGGAAGGTGAAGTTACATGCGAAATTGATTGGGAGTATAGGCATTTGGTTATGCGTAGGCACACCTCTGCACACTTGCTCGACCACTGCCTAGCCGAAGTAACATCGAGAAGAATACAGACGACAGACTCTTGGCTAGACGAACCCTGTTACGTGGGATACGCAGGCGCACCTCCCGACACACAAACTCTACGAAAAGCTGAGGATCTGGCCAACCAAATGATAGATGCGGGCGGGCAGGTAAAGATTGATTTTCTGAATCCCGAAGAAGCAAAGACACTTCTCCAGAACGCTCCGAACTACGAACGACTTCCCGATCTGTCCGAAATCAGAACCGTTACAATCAAAGGTTGCCAGCCCATTCCTTGCGGCGGAACCCATGTTTCAGACTTGGCTGAAATAGGCAAGGTATCAATTGTAAGGGCTGAACAAATATCCAATGAATCTTTTCGTCTACATTTCTCTGTAGGGTCTAACGCTTCCTCGACTTAGCCTTACGGACCTTCCTCTTTATGTGTCCGAACCTCTTGAGCACCGTTGGGGCGGCTCGTTCTACCAACAGCCTCTTGCCGGACACTCTCACGTACAGCCTCAATGATCCCTTCGCGAAGGGGAAGTTTGAATCCGTCGTAAGCTTGGTCGGGAGGTATATTCGAGGCGACTCGTACACCCGTCCGTCTGGCATCCTCTTTTTCGTTAACACGAAACTAGCTACGGCTTCTTTCAACCCTTACCACTTCAGGTTCAAATTCGGATCTTATTTCTGACGGAAATGGGTTTAGTTGTTATATCCATCAACTAGTCAATTTTCAGCATGCAAGAACCCCGTTTAAGCGGCTCATGCGATAACGTTTAAAGCGGAAATGACAGGTCCGCTGAAATTGAGCAGGCAAACGGCATGATACATGTGAACATATTTGTTACCAGTATGTCAGCTGAGCGGTTCTGGGAGATTGATCGCCCAATGCCGCCCCAAGTCCAAATTGGAGTGAACATAAACATGCTGGACATAGATCAAAAATCCGACGGAAGCCTCGATGCGCCTTTCGTTTTTACAGTAAACTTCACGCCATCAATCGCGCAGATCAGCATTAAGGGAAAGGCAAAGATTTCAGGCGATGCTGAGGACACGAAGAAAATAATTGACGAGCATAAGGCCCAGAAGGCTCCTCCCGTTCAACTCGTGCAGGCTGTTTCTAATGCGGCGATGGCTGATGCGATCTTGATTTCCAGGAGCCTCAACGTTCCGCCGCCGTTGCCGCCAATCCCACAACAACCCCAGGCTACCCCGCCGACCAAGCCAGACTCAAGGTACACGGCTTAGATCCAAAAAAGTGGAGAGTTCGGTGATACTCCAATAAATTGGATGTCAGCTAGCTTTCTTCGCAACAAGATAATTGTCCCAATAAGATGCCAGGTCGCGTAACCGATTCGCGAACTGCACACTCAGCTTCGTAGGCTCATTCCTGTACTTTTTCTCTAGCAACCCACTTCGGAGCATCGCTTTGTAGGTGTCACTGAGGGTCTGGGCGCTCACTTTGATCCTATCAACCACCTTATGGTGAAGGTCCCTGAGATACATTGGCCTTCTTTCTTCAACGAGAATTTGGATGATTGCTTTCGCAACACCTTGTTTCTTCACGCTGTGTGGGAAGAGGATAGTACAGAAATTGTCGAGATCTACAATTTGGTTCAGCGTTGAATGTTTGTCGATCTTGGGGAAAATCCACACCCACCTCCTCTGTCTCTCCGCGTAGTAATCCTCTCTTGGAATTCTTCCAATCCTCGGACGTTCCAGTACGGTCAATGATCTAGGCCTGTTTGCCATTGAGGTCCCACGAGCGAACAGACGTGGGGAGAAGAAAGCAGTTCACAACACAAAGTCAGACAGAACTCAACAGCGTGATCTTAGGTATTTGCTGAAAACAATTCAATTCTGATACATATCGGGAATCAGGCATTTCACACCTAGTTCCCCAATCTCTGATCGATCTAAGAATTGAGGTGTCGCTGCGGTAAAAGGAGCCCATCTCCCATCAAAGAAGAAAAGCGAGGCGTGAATTCTGTAATACGTCAGAATAGGGAATGTTTTGGCATTATCGTTTTCGAACCTTTGGCCAATGGACCCCTAGGTTTCCGATGTAGAAATCATCATTCAGAACCACTCGTCGGAACCATCAACCGTTCCGGACCATTCTCGCATTAACCGAGTTGTCCAGCGTAAACTTCGGTAAGATATTCGAAAGTTACAACTCCATCGACCTGATGTCGGTTGAAGACCTCGGATAATTTCGTAATCATCTCGTGGAATAATGGCTCCCCGCGCAACGGAGCATAAGAGGCTGACAACAACCTACCAACCAGCCCCGCGTAATCCGATTTCTGAGAATTATCTAACTTGATAGTCCGATAATCCTTTCCCAGGACACTCCTGAGCGCTTGATCGCTCACATCCTCATGCCGCACTCTACGATTATCGGAGACCCAACTAACCAGCTCATCGTAAGACCGAAGGAACGGTGTGGAAGTCTTGCGTGTGTTCCAGATCAAAACGACCCATCCTCCATTTCGTAGAATCCGACGGAACTCTCCCCTAGTCTGCTCTTGATTGAACCAATGAAAGGACTGCGCTGCGGTGATGAAATCTACGCTCCCATTTTCGAGCGTTGTTGATTCAGCGGAGCCACTGATGCTTCTGAAGTTCCTGTACTTCGCTAAATTCGCTTCGGCAATTAGCCGCATGTCCTCGTTCGGTTCCACCCCGAATACTCTGTTCCCGTTCTTCAGTAAGAGCTCAGACAGGATGCCTGTTCCTGAACCCACATCTGCCACAACTGAAGCTTGCGAGAAGCATAGTTCCTTTTCCAAGTAGCGGAGAAGCGAATCTGGGTAACTGGGACGATAGCGCGAATAATACTCCGCACGTTTGGAGAATCGTTTCTTTGGGTCAATCTCCAAAGTTGATACCATCATAGGTTCAGAAGGTGACAGGTTCTCGCAACCTAGGTGTCCAGTAGGTAGAGCTTCGTCTCTGAATCCAGTTTGCTGACTAGATCTATGTCTTCGTAAACAAGCATTGTGACCTCAAACGTGGCGCTGACAATACAACCAGGCATTAGGTGACCCCCGTATGCGTTGCCTTCCTTGTCGGCGATTGCGATGTGTGCATGAACGAACGGTTTACCCTCCTTCGAGCTCACGTTTCCCACACACGACAAAACTTCTAGAGGGCCGTCGTAAGAGACTGTAGAGTACCGGCCGTTCTCAACGAAAAAACCGACGCTCGCCTTCTCAACGGCGCCGAGGGCTGTGAAGCTTGCAGCAATTATTTCGTTCGCACGCACGATGTGATTCAATTGATCCAACACGTCATCTCCTCTACGAAGGCGCTCAACCATCACCCTGACGGGCTTCCCCTCTTTCATCGAATTCGACCAAGATGCGCGAATGTACCGCAGATATTAACCTCAACGCAAGAAGCCGCTCCTTGAGCGCTCGAAGCTTTTGTTCTACCAATCCAATAAATCGAAGCGCGCAGAATTGCGCACCTCCTAGGAATCATTGAGTCGCCATCTCTTTTCGTAGAGACGGAAATTCGGGTTCAAATCGAACCGGATTTTCAGACGGAATTCGCGCACAGCGAGCTAACGGGCGCGACAAAAAAAGGGAGGGAAGAAAAGAGAAAAGAGAAAAAAAGGAAAAACCCGGCGAAAGCGGCCGCCAGAGGCAAGAGAGAGCGAGGGGCGGGACAAGTGGGGTGAAGAGAAGGAAGAACCTGATTGAGTGGCTAGCGATTGCCTGAGTGGGGTTTGAGGATACCGGGGCCGGAGAACTAGGAGGGTAATGGTGTACTTTCAGTGCACCGTCCCGGACCAGTAGGACCACCAAACAACTTGGTCAGGGCCTGAGAAAACGAGTGCCAGAAGGGAATATTACGTGGGTCATTCAATAGCGCCGAAGGGAGGAACCTAAGACCCAATACAGAGTCACAGGCCGTACTAGAAATTTTAGGAGTCTATGTAGCTAGGAGTCGTATCGTTTGGAGAAAACGAGTCGGTGTGTAATCTGCGGGCAAGAGATGCAATATATCTTCGGCCGCCCCCGCAAGCTATGCGGTAACAAATCCTGCTACTTAGAGTGGAAGCGGAGAAGATATTCAAACCTCCAGCTGATCGCCAGGAGCCGCCGACTCTCCGCCGCAGACTTCGAATACGCAGAACCGATATGCACCTGCGGAAGCGACAAGTTCGCCTGGACTATGGACGGAGTATTCTGCTTGAAGTGCGGTTTACAGGACCCTCTTTTCTCCCTAGAAACTTGGGTACCCGCCGAATTTGCTCCTAAGCCGCTTTGTACCTGCAGCCAGATTTGTAAGCAAACGCCAGCGTACAAGCTGTGGGCTTACGTCTGATCCAGACTTTTTGCCCACTCAAACGCGTATTATATGAAGTTCTGGGCCAGTTTTCTGTGGGAGGCAACTCCTTGAACCGCAGTCGACTGTTCAAAGGCTCTTGAATTCAATCTGGCTTCTCCAACGGCTTTCTGTCAGCCGGATTTCCATTTTATTGTGCACCCAACCGGCTGAGTGTCGAGGATAGGTGCCTTCGTTCCGTCTGCAAGGGCGTCTAGGGCATTGCGTAGGTAGTGGCGCTTCACTGCATTCGGGTCGTCGTAGTTGTCATCTATCGCCCCGTGGTAACGTAGGATGGATTCGCGGTCGAAGACGAATACTTCGGGAGTACGTTGAGCGCCGTATAATTTGGCAACCTTTTGGTCTTCGTCTCGAAGGTATGGGAAGTTGAAATGTTTCTCCTTCGCCCTTGTCTTCATATTTTCGAAATTGTCTTCAGGATATTGTTCCGCGTCGTTGGAGTTTATAGCGATTAGATGCACTCCCTTACCGGCATAATCTGTTTGAATCGCGACCATGCGCTCCTCCCAAGCACGAACATATGGACAATGGTTGCAACTGAAAATCACAACCACATATTTGCCTCCATAATCCTTTAGAGAATGCTGCATACCGTCTGTTCCGGTTAGCGTGAAATCGATCGCCCTATCGCCGATTTTGAGGTTTGCCATTCCGGTATCACCTCTCAGCTAAGACTTGGTAGTATTAAGATTCTCTCTTGAGCGCTGTGCGGATCATGGCCTCGGATGGCAAAGGTGAGATACGCCCATCCTCCAAGTGATAAGCCCTGCAGGTCATCGCATAATGGGTAGTTGTTGGTGGTTGAATGTCCGTTCCGTCCACCAATATTGTCGGGGAACCCGCGAAATGCAGTCGTTTCGCTTCTTCGTCGGATTGGACACATATGATTTCAATTTCGGCGTCGATCCGATCTTCGGCAAGAACTTTCCGTAGACGGGAGAGTGCTTCATCGTGAGACTGGCATTCCTCCCAGTACAGGAATTTTATTCGTCGTTTCCTCGTTTCCAAATGCACGCCCACGAGTTAATTTCCATCATGAATGATACGAAGTTTATGCTACCACGAACACGATGAGGTACTAAGGCTCTTGGCCGCTTTTACCGGCCACCCCAACCGAGTGGATGCTTGAATTTAATGGACGAGTCTACCCTCTCGGTCGATTTTGCCGCGCCTTATTCTAGTCGACGATATTGGCCTCTTGTCATCGGCGAGGATGAGGTCTATGAGACTAATTGCGAGGGGTTTCATCCCGTTGGCCTTTCTTTTAGCATTGATCTCGTATGCGGTTTTGATAGTTCGTCTGCTCACGACGAGTGCATCGATCCCGGAGACTCGCACGGTCGGCCCCCAACGGTCATGAAGTGGAACAATCCGCGCACGGGACAATACACCCCAAGTTGCCAGGAGTCGTTCTAGGTCGTTCTTTCTTTTCTCGTAGTGGTCCAGCTTGTGAGGTTTGTGCAAAGACCTGCCGAAGTCATCGCTCGTAATACCGATCATAACCGTACGGCCCACGACGAAAGCCTGTCGCAACAATTTTCTGTGCCCACGGTGCAACGAATCGAAGGTCCCCCCCATTGCAACAACCCGGTACATCTTGTGGGACCCTTGCATGGTTCTTACTGACCTCCCCGAATTACCGCGCCGCGCCGTCTGCAGTGGAAGGCAGGTTTAGGGCTTAGAGATTTAGTGCTTTGCTTCAATTGCCAAGAAGTCTGGCGCCTTGATTATCAACAGGCGCAGCGAAGACTTTCGCCGCGGGGAACGCTTTCTTCACAGCCTTTACTATCCTACCAACTTTCCGGTCGTTTGCGACGCCATGAACGGCTTCCCCTATCATGTTCTGTGCAGCTCCTACGGCTCCGTGCTCTATCATTGTCGAAATGATGCGTGTAATTATCGTTGTCTCAAAGCCTGCTTCTTGGCCGAATCTTCGCGATTCAGCGAGGAAAGTCGATAAGGTAGGATTCCGCTGTATCGCGCCCATGGTATGCCTGGCGAATGTATTTACTCTAGCTGCGACGTCAACGTTGGCGAGCGCGTCCCGTGTTGGGATAGGGCCAATGTAAGCGCAAATTACGGAGTGATTCTTAGGAAAGGACAATCTATCGACAAAACCTATTCCCGGCGCGCCTGGTTCTGTCACCAAGACGAAACCGCCCGTGAGCAATGCGGCAGCAGTTCCAAGCCCCGTCCGGTTCACTACATCCGCTACGTGCGTGATTCTGCCAAGTTCGATTAAGGTAACTGCTAGGTCTGCGGCGTCGGATACGGCGAGGCATGAGGCCAAAGTCCCGGCGGCACTCGTCCCGAACCCCGCAGCGATCGGAGACGCCAACTTCACATCAATGTCGACGTCGAGAGTGATTCCATGCCCATTCAGAAGCTGTTCGATTGCCGAGCGGGTTGTGAGTGCTTCTGGGGCTGGCTTTGAGTTGATCTTGATCTTAATCCGGGTCTCAGCGTTCTTTCGGACGACTGCGCGGGAAGTGGCACCTCGAGGAATTGCGAATCCACCGCCCCGTGCCCCGACCCTCGCTGGGTCGGTAAGTGGTTCGCCAGATGAGTCTACATTGCAGACCTCGAAGAAGCTGGAGATGCCTGCTGGGCAGAATGCTTCCGAAATCCGCAACGGACCCGCCCGATGCGGCTAACGCTTCGTCGTACCCGGTTCAATTACCCGGAGGCTCGGAAAGGCCGCTCGGCAGGCTGCGGCGACGGGTGGAGTCAATATGACCATGAACGGAATCTCGGTGAAATAGCTTGAAGCAGCTACGAGATAAACAAATGCGGTCCCCAAAGGCTTAGTGCCAAGACCGACCGCGACAGGAAGGCCAAAGATAGCGCTGTAAGCTACGATCCCCAGGCCGATTATCCCCGTTCCGATTGCGAGGCCGATTGAAGCTGCAACCTCAAAGTCCGCCCATTTGTTCCTTACGATTACGAGGAAGATAATGGCAAGAACAACAATTAATCCTGCAAGCCCCAAGTAGGAGGTCGAGGACCCAATCGTAGCCGCGCCGAAGAGAAGATACAAACCAAGAATCAACGCCACGGCATAGAGTGGTTGAATCACTAGGCTCACCGACACCAGAACGCGTCTCACCAACCCCTTCCATTCATGGTTTGTGAGCCATCCTACGACGAAGAATCCAATGAAATTAGACGGGACCCCAACGAGGAGACTTAGGAGCGCGTCATGATGTCCGTAGATAACGTCGGCAAGAAATATCCCAATTGCGGCACCTATCCCCCCGACCCACGGCCCAAACAGCACGCTAAAAGCGGCAGGTGCAAAGACTTGCGGCCAAAACCTAACTCCAAAGACCATCAGTGGAAAAATTGTCCACAGGGCTCCTATCGCGGCGTAGAGTGCAGCATTCACAGCCGTTAACGTCAATTGCAATGACAAAGAATTCGATCGCTTCAACTGCAATCGATACGAAAGCACCCTTACCCTCTATTCTAACCTTGTCCTCTCCTGTTGGCGTCTAATTTGAAATAATTAGTTCGGGTCTAACGAAATGTTAAGATACCTACTGCGGGCTGGCTTGCATCGGGTAGCCCGGTGGTGTAGTGGTCAAACCACGCACATGGGACCATGCATAGCATTGGCGCCAGAAAACTGCCACTAGACGGCTCTGGATCCCCTCACCAGAGGAGAAACCTGCCGACGGGAGTTCGAAAGGCACCGAATTGCCCGAAGTTCTCCCCCGGGCTACCAAAACTTAGCGTCGAACTTCAATTATGAAAACACCCAGCTTCACAACTAACAATACGTTCTCACAACACTGTCCCGCGACCTAACCTGCGTTACCCCATTAATCCATATTACACCTCACTGGCCCCTATGAACTGCCCCAAGTGTAGTTGCACGCTCGAACTTGATTCGCCGGAAAACGGCAAGCGCAAAGCAGAGGAGGAGGTTTAGGCTGGGCACTAAAGGCGCGGATTCCTGCCAAGTTTCAATTTCCCAAGCCGCGGTCTTGGAAAGTTCTTCCCTCGGTTTGAGAGCCCGTGCTCGTCGTCCACGGCCGCCGAGTTTCTCAGCTGGGAATCCTTGTGCCAGTGAAAATCGTAGTTGAACGCGAGAGTAGGAAGCAACGTTGAGAAACAGAAAAGAAAAGAGAGTTTACCCGGGTAAACTCAAGGTCACGGCCGACGAGGCACTCGCGAAGCTCCTGGAAGAGGAGGAGAAGCAGGTTGCGAAATGGTCGCGCATCGACGCGGAGAAGCTTCTTGTCCAGGTTGAGGATGCGTTAGCTAAGCTCTGCGAAGACAACAACGTCGCCAAAGCCGCGAACCAAATAATCACGGAACGATCAAGCCACATCCCACCCTACACACCTGAACAGGTAACGGTCTGGTACCGGGAACGTCGCGAGTATGAAGAAGCAACCGTGGCCATCCGAGAGTTCTACGGTTCCTTAACCCAATTTCTTACACGAGTCACCCATGAACCAGACAGCTATGTTGGTAGGGGCGTATGGAGGATCCTGGACTCATACCACCCGAACCTTCGCTTTCGCTTCTACCAGGTTAAGGCTAAACGGAAGCATGGCAGGTAGCCGGCGACCGCCTGAATTTGTTCACCAGTGAACAAAGATTCCTGGGTAAATGTTTGTGTCGTGGTGAACAAATTGGAGCAGATACCCTGGCTACCCGTGCTTAGAGGTCCGAAGTATCTTCGCCGAACCTTATACCTAGGCTACCGGTTGGCTTCTCACCTTAGGGATTTCGCCAAATCCGAGAGTTGGGAGCTTGCTGATCTTGCCCGCTGCATGATCCTGGTAGGATTAGCGCTGCGTCATCTCTATGAGTCGGAGAGCGCGGTGGGTTCAACTCAGCGCCTCATCACCGCAACGGATGCCTTGAAGTATTTCACCCGCGGCGCCGTTCGCCGTCGGTACAGTCGACGTAGTGCGGGG
>Ga0181527_1001979_pt1 | contig 19984 bp, 13 predicted proteins | sample PEATcosm2014_Bin_30_FD_119762 | JGI IMG/M metagenome (GOLD analysis project Ga0181527, IMG submission 119762) | Peatland microbial communities from MTU Mesocosm Facility, Houghton, MI, USA - PEATcosm2014_Bin06_60_metaG | ecosystem: Environmental > Terrestrial > Soil > Wetlands > Peat | place...
AAGGACCGTGGAGGCGATCGAGTAGCCGTTCGGGCTGAGGATGGTGATCGCGCCGACCAGGACCGGCACCGCGATCGAGAAGAGGAACGCCACCGGGCTCCGCTGGCGGATCCGGAACGCGAGGATGAAGAGCAGGAGGCCGGCGACGACCTCGAACGGCGGGTCGTATCCCGCGAGCGGCGTCCGGTAGAGCTCGACCGGCGGCCGGGCCGCCGAGAGGATGCCGGCGGCGATCATGAACAGCCCGATCAGGGCCGCGGCGAAGCCGAAGTACGGGGCCCGGGCGACGAGCGAGAGCGGGAGGGGTTCCGGCCGGTCGCCGGCGGTCTCGACCATCCGCCACCGGTACGCGTGCCGGTAGTAAAGACCGACTTACCGCGGGGGTAGCTGGGGCGGTTCCACCGAGGTGTCGGCGGGGTCCTCCTGCCAGGGAGGCCGCACCGCGGAGGCGGACGTGCCCGCGAACGGCGCGACGGGCGGGGGAGGCCGGCCTCGTCGCGAGCGCGCCGCGAGGAGCAGGCCGGCGGCGGCCGCGACGGCGAGGACCGCGATGATCGCCCACCCGAGGTAGGAGATCCCGCCCGGGCCGGTCGCCGGGAGGGCCGTGAGCGCGATCGGGAGGGCGGTGGTCTTGCCGCTCGTCACGGTCACGTTGTTGTAGTACGTCGCGTAGCCGCTCGCGACGACGACGATCGGGTAGGTTCCGGGCGCCTCGGCGATGCGGAAGCTCCCGTTCGAGAGGTTGAACTCGCTCGAGTTGATCCACAGCTCGACGCCGGGAACGTTGACCGACACCGCGAGCGTGCCGCTGATGACCTGGAACGACAGGGGGACGACGGCCGGCTCCGTGGAGTTCCCGGATCCGGCGCCGGGCGTCGCCGTGTAGTTGGCGGCGGAGGCGGTCCACGAGTACGCCCCCGTCGGAAGGTCGAAGATCGACAGGACGAGCGAGGTCGCGACGGACGTGAAGTTCTCGGGGGCCGGCCCTCCGGTGATCTCGATCGTCCAGGCCGTCCCGCTCCGGAGTCCGGACTCCTCGAACGTCAGGATCGGGAGGATCGAGAAGACGATCGACTGCGAGGACGTGCCGCCGCTCGGCAGGTCGACCGTGCCGCTGGACGGAGATGCGTTGTACCCGTAGGAGCCCACGCCGAACGAGTACGAACCGGGGACCAGCTCGAAGACGATCGATCCGTTCGAGGAGTTCTCCGTCTCGTTGGGTTCCGAAAGGTTGGCCGGGCCGATCGTGACGTTCCAGTTCCACCCGGGAACGAGGCCGCTCTCGACGAAGGCGAGGGCGACGAGCGGCGTGAAGACGATCGTGACCTCGGTGCCGGTCCCGTTGACGGTGAAGTTCCCCAAGGCGGGAGCGGTGTAGCCGACCGGGAGGATCACCGAGAAGCCGAACGTCCCGTTCGGGGCGTACAGGGTGAGGACCGACTGGTTGGTCCGGTAGGCCACTCCCTGCACCTCGACGCCCCACACCGCGCCGGGCCCGAGGCCCAGCTCGTTGACCGCCACGAGGTACGCCGGGGACCGCACGAGCGGTACGTAGTCCCCCCCGCTCGTGATCCGTCCGCCGTCGTTGTACGGGAGCACGCCGAGCGGGTTCGCGGGGGTCCCGTAGTTCGACCAGTAGTTCCCGCCCTGGTAGGTCGTGCCGATGATGCTGCCCGAGAGGTTCGTGCCCAGGACGACGTTCGTCGTGTTGGCGGGCGCGGAGCTCACGTTCCAGCGATCGGTGTACACCGCCGGCTCGCAGACGATCTGGCAGGAGAGCGGGTCGAGGGTGGGGGTGTACGCCGGCGCGGGGAGCGAGAAGTAGTTGTTGTAGATCAGGTCCCCCGACTCGGACTCGAAGATGCCGGTGGTGTTGTTGCCCGAGTTCTCGACCGCGCTCGCGTTCGTCGCGGGGGCCGTCGAGTTGAGGAAGCTGTTGCCCCAGACCGTGTTCTGCGACCCTCCGTAGAGGGCGAGGGAGATCCCCTGGTCGTAGAACGTGTTCCCCGCCACGAGGTTCCCCGTCGAGTCCCAGAGGATCACGGCCCCCACGGGGAAGAAGCCGAGGTCGGAGGAGAGCCAGCCGCTGATCCCGGGGGCCGCCTCGAGCGTCATGTTCGTCACGTTCCAGAACTCGAGCTGGAGGTGGTTCGTGGACGGAAGGCCCGCCGCCGACAGGTTGGCCGCGACCGACGGCGGGTACGTGATCGCGAAGCTCGGCGGCGTGACCCGCACCGACGCGTTGGTGTCGACCAGGAGGATCCCGGGGAAGACCGGGAAGAAGAAGTCGTTCAGGGCGCCGAACTCCGGGCCGATCGCGTGGTACTGGTTCGCCTCGATCTGGTAGGGACTGCCCGCGGTCCCGTTCCCGGAGGAGGAGATCGACGCGAGCTCGGAATCGCCCCAGGCGAGGAGCGGCGTGTAGACCCCGAACGTCGTGGCCCGGACCATGTTGGCAACGACCTTCGTCGTGGAGTTCGCGGCCGGATCCAGCGAGCGATGGACCGGACGGTAGTCGCTGAGGAACCAGTCGAAGTGGTAGTTGCCCTCGTTCGGGAAGGCGATGGCCTCCGACCCGCTGACGTCCGCGAACGTCGGCACCCACTGCGCGATGCTCGCGTTGTAGGCGGTGCCCGGGGTCACGAAGAGGAACGCGTTCGTCGGAGCCGCGCCCGCCGAGAGCGTGCGGTACCCGGGGTTGTCCGAGTAGTTCCAGAGGCCGTAGAGGAACGACGGTCCGACCGTCAGGATCGCCTGCGGGAGGGTCGCGCCCCCCGCGGTGGCGTTGTAGTAGACCCCGACCCCGTCGCTCGTCTCCCCGGTGTCGGACCCCGCGTCGTACGCCGAAGGGACCGGTTGGTAGGCGGTGGCGGAGGCGTTCCACGTCGACAGGGAGAGCTGCGCGTCCAGGGCGAAGAACGTCGTCGTGTCTCCGTCGTCGTTCCCGACGAGGACGAGCTCGAGGTCGTTGGGGAGGCCGTACGGGTCGACGCCGGTCCCGTTCGCCTGGAACTGGGGCACCTTCGCCGGGAACATCGGTGGGAAGAACGACGAATTGAAGACGACCCGGTCGAACGACCCCGAGGCGGTCAGCGCGGACGCGACAAGGGTGTAGTTGAAGTAGATCGCGGGGCGGTTATGGAACGTCGCCGCGTTCAGCGAGAACGTCACGCTGAACGGGTAGTGGACGGTGAACGTCGGCCCGAGCGCAAAGTAGTAGACCGGGGCGACCATCGTCCCGTTCGGGCCGTGGGAGTAGAGGGCGTTCGAGGAGATGAGTCCCGTCGGGCTCGACAGGTTCCAGAGGTTGTCCCCGAAGGTGAGCGTCCCGTCGCTGGACGTGTAGCTGAGGAAGTCCTGCGCCCAGAACTGGTAGGTGGCGTGCCCGAACAGCGTGACGTTGGTGGCGACCGCGTTCAGCTGGAGGCCGAACATGTCGGGGCCGTCCCCGTCGAGGTAGACCGACTGGGCGTTCGCGAACGACGCCGTTCCCGTCACGCTCGACGTGTCTAGCAGGTACGGGGCGAGCGTTCCCGACACGTTCCTGAGGCCGAGGTCCGCGAGGCCCATCGGGGCCGGCGCCTCGTCGTACGTCGGCGCCACCTGGCCCGGGCGACCGGGGTCGGCGCCCCGTATGTTCGGGAGGTGAGCGTACTGGCTCGGCACGCCGTCCTGGCGGAGGGTCTGCTCGATCTGCTGGATTCGAGCATCCGCGGAGGAGTGCGCCGGGGCCGCGGGGACCCCGGGGTCCGACGGAGCCGCCGAGCGGAGGGAAGCGGCACCGCCGAGGGGGCCGGGCAGCGCCATCACCACGGTGAGCGCGATGACCGCCGCGACGAGTGGGAACCGGGAGATGGCCACGGTCTGCTCGGGTCGAACGACGTTTGAACCTCCTCTTAGACGTTTGCCCCGTTCGGTGGGCGCCGCGGAGGGGCGGCGCCGACCCGCCGGTCGCCTACGAGGAGATCCAGCGGAGCGTCGAGTCGCTGGGGTCGGTCCGGGATTCGCGGACCCCGCGGTGGAACTCGGGGAGCCACGGAACGCTCGAGATCGCCTCTTCGACCGCCGGGAGCCGCGCGGTGTTCCGGCGCCAGCGATGGGACGCCAGCCGGTCGAACCCCGCCACCGGGTTCGAGTACCCCACCGTCAGCGCGAGGGCACTGGCTCCGACGAGCAGCAGGGTGAATCCGACGGCCTCGACCAGCAGGCCCGCGCCCACCACGTTGGTGGTGGAGGTGATCACTCCGAGGCCGGCGACGAGCGCCGCTGCCAGGGAGAGGAGCGTTCCCCAGAGGAACGGGCCGAAGGCGTACGCGTGGACCCGGGCGACCCGGCGGGACTCGTCGGCGACCGTGATGTACGCCCGCCAGACCCCGGCCAAGGGGGTCTCGGGCTCGGGCGAGGTGTTGCTGGTCATGTGGGCGATCACGGTCCGGGCGAGGTCGAGGTCGAGCCGCTGGTAGGTCGCGATGTCCCCGCCGACCATCGTGCCGAGGGCGAAGGTTCCGATCACGCCGACGATGAGGGACGTCGAGGTGATCCACCAGGCGTGGGAGACCATCGCCGGATACTCCGCGAGCAGGAGGATCACGTACACGAGGCCGAACAGGGACGCGACGGCGATCGCGAGCCCGCCCGGGCTGTCCGGCGGGGGCAGCGTGAACGATTCGACTCCCTTCGTACGGGAAGGCCATACCGGGGCCGACACGGTCGATTCGACCCTTGTCTGGGTTATTAACACCTCTGGAGGACCAGCAACCCGCCGCTGACGGCCGGCCGGGGTCTAGGGCACCCTTCGGACCGGGTCCCCGACGCGGATCTCCCCTTCGTCGATCACGCGGGCGTACCACCCGCGGCGACCGAGCATCGAACGGACGAACTCGGGCCCGCGGTCCCGGCCGACGTAGGGCAGCAGGTAGAGGTTGTCGCACGGGTCGCACGCCTTCGACGCCTCCGCGACGACGCCTCCGAACCGGAACCGGTGGGGCGGAGCGAACTCGGCATACGGGATCCCGCGGGTCGTGATGTTCTCGCCGAGGTCCCCCGGGCGGACCGGCCACCCCTCGCGGTTCAGCTCTTCCAGCGTCTCCGCGGTCAGGATGAGGAGCGCGAGGTCCGGGTCGCCTCCCCGCTCCTCCTGTCGCCACCGGTTGAAATCCCCGTCGACCCCGTTCGTCCGGACGCGGACCGCCGGTACCGATCGCTTCGGCAGGCCGTGCTCGCCCGGGGTCTCGGGCTTCCGGTGGAGCGCGACGACCTCCCCCGGGCCGGAGGCGCTCCGAGGTTCGGTCAGCGGGACGCACCTCCCGGGTCGGTCGGCGGCGATCGCCCGGCGGCCGGTTCCGGCACGAAGAGGAGCGAGATCGAGTTCACGCAGTGGCGGACGTTCCGGTCGGTGAGACGTTCTCCCACGAACACGTGGCCGAGGTGCGCGCCGCAGCGCCGACACTGGATCTCCGTCCGCTGGCCGTCGGCATCGGGGAGCCGGGCGACCGCGTCGGGGATCTCGCGGTCGAAGCTCGGCCATCCGCATCCCGAATCGAACTTCGCGTCGGACCGGAAGAGGGGGGCGCCGCACCGCTTGCAGACGTAGGTACCGGGCGCGAAATGGTGGTCGTACTCGCCGGTGAACGGCGGCTCGGTCCCCTTGTGGACGATCACCCGCTCCTCGGCCCGGGTGAGTCGGCGCCTCGTCGCGTCCGTGGCTCCGGACATCCCGAGGACCAGCATCCCCGACTATTTGACGCGCCACGGGGGCGGCCGAAGAGGCGCTCTCCGCCTCCTGCGCGGCACCCGCGGGAGGGGACCCGGGTCGGGAACTTCCCGGCGGCCGGGGTCCTAGGCGCGGATCACTCGGGCGTCGCGCTGAACGAGATCGTGAAGCTGAACGAGTCGCCCTGGCAGCCGTTCCCCGCCGATGCACCGAGGCCGGCCGTCTGGAACCAGGGGAACGATGCGCCGGGGCCGAGGTTGGGGTTGTAGCCGGAGTTGACCACCGTGAAGTTGGACGCACTGCACGGCGTTCCGGGGCCGGTGACCGGACCCGGAGTTTCTACCGCCGTGACCGAGGCCGACAGCGTGCCGGAGTTCTCCACGGTCACGGACCCGAGCGGCATGGTGCACGACTGGCCGGGGAACAGTCCGCCGACCGTCATGCGAAGCAGGGTGGGGGTCAGCGAGACGGCGCACGTCACGTTCGGGCTCGTGGTCGTGACCGCGGGCGAAGCGGGCCCGACCCACTGGATCGCCAGCGTGCCGGCCGAGGCGGTCGCGTTGAGCGAGATCGACGACGTGAAGGCGGCGTAGCCGATCCCGGCCACTGCGATCACGGATACGACGGCCAGCAATCCTGCCACTTGATTCGCGCGCATCGCTCTAGGACCTCGAACGCGGACCGTGTCCGCACCCGAAGGACCCCCGCCCGCGTATATCCACCGGGCGAACGAAACGCGGCAATGAACCCCACGAGCCGGCCCAATCCTCCGTACGAATCCGCGGCATCGTACGGAGGGGCGGTAGGCGGCCGACGTTCCCCGTGCCGCCGAAGCGGGATCCGGCTGCGGCGGGCCGCCGGCGCTCGGCTACCGCGAGCGCTCGAGGACCCGGAGGTACAGCTCGAGCAGGTCGAGCCCTTTCGCCACCGCGCGGCCGGCCTCGGGGAACGAGCGGTGGGCGAGCCACTCGTGCATCTCGGCGGGGCGCGGTAGCCCGAGGAAGGGGATGGCGTTCTGCAGGAGGGTCCCGGAATTGCTGGTCCCTGCGGCGAGCCGCACGAGGTCGTCGCTCCGGTCGACCAGGAACGACCACACGGCGCCCGACCGCTCCGGGTTGAAGACGAGCGCCGAGCCGAAGAGGTCGATCCACGGACCGAGGAACAGTTCGCCGCTGAGGATCATCTCGAGGCCCTCGCGGATCCATTCGTCCCGGCCGACGGCACCGAGGGCGCCCGCGATGTTCCGCTTCGCCTCGACGGACGGGGCCGCGGAGAGCCGGGCCCGCAGCCCGGCGTACTCCTCCGGTCCCGCGGTCGCCCCGGCCGCGGTGAGGACCGCGCGGACGAGCTCCGGGTCGAGGGAATCGATGCGCGGGTACATCGCCGCGAGCGATGCCGCGAAGGGGGGGTCGAGCCGCACTCGCGCCAGGACCATCGCCTCCCGGAGCGCACGGATCCGCTCCGGCTCGCCGGGGAGGCGCTCAAGCCCCAGCCGGTCGGACTGCGCGACGACGACGCGGCGGAGCTCCCGCTCCCACCGGGGGACCCGGTGGATGAGCGGGAACAGGCTCCGGCAGGTCGCGATCACCTCGGAGACGACGAACGGATCCCGGTCGGTCTCGAGGCGGCCGAACACCTCGAGGTATTCGTCGAGGTCGGTCGCTCCCGCGAGGAAGAACGCCAGGCTGTCGTTCACGAGCCCCCACCGATCGACCGGGGGAAGCTCCGGAAAGCCGGCGAGGAGCTGCTCCCGGAGCGCTCCCTCGTACCGGACGCGGTAGTACCCCGAGCGCCCGGGGTTGACGACCGGCACGCCCTCGGGAACCGGCACCACCGTGCGCTCGCGGTCGAACAGCTCGCGGTGGAGCGTCCCCCCGATGCGGACCGTGAGCGGGATCGGCCAGGGCGGATCGTCCTCCGCGCCGAGGAGGGCGAACCGGCGCTGGTCGAGGTGCAGCTCGCGGCCTTCCCGGCGGGCCCGCACCACGGGGAACCCGGGCCGGCCGACCCATTCGCTGAAGACGCGTTCGACCGGCTCGTGGGACGTCTCCGCCACCGCCCGCCAGAGATCGCCCGCCTCGGCGTTCCCCCAGCGATGGTCCGCGAGGTACCGCGACACCGCCCGGCGGAACGTCTCCTCGCCGACGTACGCCTCCGCCATCCGCAGGACGCTCGCGCCCTTCCCGTAGCTGATCTCGTCGAAGATCTGCCGGATCTGCTCGGGCTCCGTGACGTCCACCCGGACCGGATGGGTGTGCGGGAGCGCGTCCCAGAGCATCGAGCTCGCGTACCGCAGGTTCAGGAAATCGTCCCACGCGCTTCCCTCGGGGTACAGCGCCTCGCCCGCCTTCGCGGCGACGAACGAGGCGAACGCCTCGTTCAGCCACAGGTCGTTCCACCAGCGCATCGTCACGAGGTTGCCGAACCACTGGTGGGCGACCTCGTGGCTGACGTACTCGACCAGACGGATCTTGGCCGAGACCGCCGGGGGCTCCTCGAGCAGCACCACGAACTCCTGGAAGGTGATCGCCCCCCAGTTCTCCATCGCCCCGGTGCCGAACTGCGGCACCGCGATGAGGTGCAGTTTCGAGAGGGGGTACGGCTCGGAATAGTAGGCCGTGAAGAAGTCGACGGCCCTCGACGCGACGTCGACCGCGAACCGCCCGCCCTCGGCCCGGCCGGGCGAGGCGGCCAGGATCACGCGCGGGGCCTTGCGCGGGCCCTCGATCTCCTCGAACGGGCCGATCCCAACGTAGAGGAGGTACGTCGACATCGGGGGGGTGGGGGCGAACCGGGTCCGCCGGCGACCGTCCGGGAGCGGGTCGCTCGCCTCGGCGGCGGTGTTCGAGATCACCGACATCGCGCTCGGCGCCGTGACCTCGACCACGAACGTCGCCTTCGCGTCCGGCCGGTCGACGCACGGGAGGAACCGACGCGCGCTCGCCGGCTCGAAGTAGGTCGTGAGGACGCGGCCGGATCCCATCGGGGAAACGTAGAATCCGCGGACCCCCCGATCGTCGACCGTCCCGGTGTACTCGATGGCCACGGAGCCCGACCCCCCGGGGATGTTGGGGATCGTCAGGCGGCCCCGGTCGGGCTCGTGCTGGAACGGAAGCGGTCGGCCTCCCGCGGTCACCGAGCGGATCGCGTGCCCGACGGTGTCGAGCCCCAGGGAGGAGGGCAGGGCCCGGGCCGAGATCTCGACCCGCCCCGAGTACTCCAGCGAGTCGGAACGAAGATCGAGCGCCAGGTGGTACCGCAGGTCGTCCATCCCGGGCCCTCGAGCCGACAGGGCAGAAATGCTCGCCGGGGGCCCCGGCCCCCTCCGGGAACCCGACGGCCCCGGCGGTCCCTACCGGAGATCGACCGGGAGGTCCGTCGACCGGGAGGCGACGAACGCGAAGTCCCCCCCGCAGTGGTGCCACTGGTGGCCGCAGAACCGGATGTGGACGAAGACGCTGTGGCCGTAGATCGTCACGTTACCGGACGCCGGCTGCGCAGTGTAGCCGCGGACGGAGGGGACGGTGAAGGAGTACGTCCCGCTCGACAGCCCTGAGAACCGTATCTCGCCCGAGCTCGAGCAGATCGTCGAGCCCAAGCTCACGCACCAGGTCGTGCCCCACCGGAGCCCGGACTCGTAGAAGGTGATGCTGAGGCCGCGGGGGGTGTATCCCCTCGCGAACGTGACGTTGACCGTCACGCCGGTGCCGTTGATCGTGACGGGGGAATCGGGGGACTCCGATTCGACCGTGTACCCGGCGGGCGCACCGACCGTGTAGCCGTACGTGCCGTTCGGCTCGGTGAAGGTGATGACGCTCTTCGACGAGCTGATCGTGACGTTGCCGACCGTCACGTTCCATACGGTCGACCGGCCGCACATCGAGCTCAGGCCGGTCTCTTGGAACGTCAGGCTGTACGTCGCGTTGGAGAGCGCGGCGAAGGTGACGTTCACCTCCACGCTCGTGGCGACCACCGTCACCGGCGAGGGGGGAACCGACGCGACGACCTGGTAGCCGGCCGGGCCGGCCACCGTGTAGGCGTGCGTTCCCGGAAGCTCCCCGAAGACGACCGTAGAGTTCGTCGAGCTGAGCGACTGGGTGCCGACGGTCACCGACCACGGGCTCCCCCCGGGAAGGCCCGTCTCGTTGAAGGTGACGGCATAGGCGATGGCGATCACGCTCACGTTGCCCGAACCGGCGTTCGTGACGTAGATGTCCTGGTCCGCACCGTCCCACGCGGCCGAGGTCGGGACCGCGCCGACGTCGACCGTGCCGAGCCACGCCGTGCCATCGAGGACCGTCACGGTGGAGGCGTCGTAGTTCACGACGTAGACGAAGCCGTTCGACCCGTCGTACGCCGCCCAGACGGGATCCGCCCCGGCCGGCGCCGAGGCCAGCGTCGTCGTTCCGCTCAGGATCGTGACGTTGCTCGAGTTGGAGTTCGTGACATAGACGTCGCCGTTGCCGCCGTCGAACATGGCGAACGACGGATTGGCCCCGACGGCGGGGTTCCCGATCACCGCGGCGCCGTGGAGGACGGTGACGTTCGCCGAGCCGTTGTTCGCGACGTAGACGGCCCCGGTCGCCGCGTCGTACGCCAGGGAGTCCGGCCCGACCCCGACGGAGACCGATCCGGCCACGGAGGTCCCGCCGAGCAGGGTGACGTTGTCCGACCCGGCGTTCGCCACGTAGACGAAGCCATCGGCGGCATCGTACACCGACGCTCCGGGGCCGGTCCCGACCGTGATGTTGGCGACGGTCCGGTTCCCGCTGAGGACCGTCACGTTGCCGCTCCCCCGGTCCGTCACGTAGACGAGGCCGTTGGAGGCATCGTAGGTCGCCGAATCGGGCAGTATGCCCACCAGCACCGTCGATTGGAGCGAGGTCCCGTTCAGCACGCTGACCGCCCCGACCTTGCCTTCGAAGTAGTACCGGTCGACCACGTAGACGAACCCGTTCCCGGGGTCGTACAGCACGTACGTCGGCGACCCGACGAGCGCGATCCCGGTATCGACGGTCGCGACCAGGCTCGTCCCGTTCAGGATGCTGACGTTGTTCGAGTTGGTGTTCGCGACGTAGACGAACCCGTTGGCGCTGTCGTACGCCGCCATCATCGGGGTGGACCCGACCTTCACGGACGCCAGTACCTGGGGAGGCACTGGATCGGGGAGGAGGGCCATCGGAACCGCACCCCCTGCGGGGCCGGGAGCGAGCGTCCCGGTTCCGGCGTGCGCCGGGAGCAGGGTTCCCCCCGGCAGCGGGTTACCCGAGGATGCCGCCGATGGGCTTCCTGGCGCCAGCCCCTGGGCGCCGGGGGCGCCCGACGTCGGCAGGAGCGCGATCACCGAAAGCGAGAGGACCAGCACGGAGCCCCAGAGGACCCCCTTGGCGACGGCGCTGCGTTCTACCCGGGAGCCCAACATAGCGCCGCCGGATATACGTCCCCCACATGAGGCTGATGGGGGGCGGGCCGAGAGGTCCCCCGGCCTCACCGGGAGCAACGGCTCACCGCGGGTCGGTTACTGGGCGCCGGACCTCGGATCTTCCGCGGGATGAGCCACTGGCAGGCTCGGCCCCTCCCGACCGCGCCTGGGTACGGCACGGCGGGGCTTGCCGCGGGGGGTCGTCCGGAGGCCGCGCCCGATCTCACCGCTCTCGCGCCGTGCACCGGCCGGGGCGGGCACCTGATCCAGTCCGACGTCGAACAGGAGCGTCGACACGACGTCCGGGTCGGACGGCGGAGGCGGTCGGGGCGGGAGGTACGAGCGGAGGCGCGCGAGGATCGCCTCCCGCGCGAGGCCCGGGATCGCCTCCGCACGGTCCGTGTCGAACTGCGTGATGCCGTCCACGACGATGCGGAAGCCCGGGTCCGCTCGGTAGACGCGCACGATGAACTGCGACGTGCCGTCGGGACCCCGACCGTCGGGGATACCCCTTCGGGCGAGGGGCCGAAACACCCTAGGGAGGGGGACGGCTCACTCCGACTTGGGGCGCTTCTCGATCTTGCCGCCGCGGCCGAGCGAGATCTGAGGACGGCCCCGATAGTCCGAGACCCACCCGTCGACGATCGCGATCCGCTCCCCTTCCTGGACCAGGTCGACCTCGGCGCCCCAGAGGACGAGGGAGATCTCGCCCGTGGCGTCCTTCAGCTTGGCGTTGCGCACCTTCTTCCGGCCTCCGTCGCGCGTCTCGATCTCGCGAACCGGCTCGAGCTGGGAGATCGTGGCCTCGAGCGTGGCCACCCGGGACGGGCGAAGGTCGGTGATGAACGTCGCGGGGGGCTTGCTCTCGGGCATCGGCACGCGCATCCCGCGCGGCGGATAGGCGTTCCCCCCGGCAGCGACGGCCCGCCCGGACCCGTCCGGGCGCGCCGCGCTAGCTGGACGGTTTGTCCGTGGTCGATGGCTCCGGCTTGCTCGCCTCTTTCTTGGGGGCGAGCCCGGGGGATGCGTTGGCCTGCTCCGCCGCCATCTTGTCCAGCCACACCATCATCTCGTCGATGTCCGGCTGAAGACCGTTCTCGACCGGAGCCGGTGGTAGCGGCTCGGGTTGCGGCGTCGGGGGTGCCACGGAGCCCCCGGAAGCCAGCGCCTCCCGGGCGCGGGCCAGCCGCTGACCGTACTCGGCGCCACTCTCCCCTTTGAGCGGGACGATGCCGAGGATCCCGCCCATCCGCGCGATCTCGTCCAGTTCGGTAGGTGAAAGGTCCTTGGACTTCTGTGCCGGCGGCGCGGCCCGTCGGGCCGGGGGCGGGGCTCCGCGGGCCCTGGGAGGGGTCACGGGGATGGACCCCGGCGAACCGGGCGGGCGCTGGGCTGGGACGCCGTCGGCCCGGTCCGGCGGGTGGGCGCCCGGAGGCGCCGGTCCGACGGATCCCGGCGGCGAAGCAGGGCTATCCAAGCTTCGGGACTGGACTGCCTCGGGCTCGCCGACCGCGCCCCGGCCCGGACTGATCGGGGGACCCTCGTCCCACGGATTGAGAATGGGAGCGGGTGGGGCCGCATCCGCAGCGAGCAATGCCGGCGCCGCGGACGTGGCCGCGGCCTCCGCCATCCTGCGCTGGGCTCGCGCAGCCACGATCTCGGCCTGGACGGTCTCCCAGACCGGCTTCGCCACGACGACGTAGTTGGACGGGCCCGGTCTCCCCTGGCTCTCGAACAGCCTCCCCCCGAAGATGAGCACCGCACCCGCGCTCCCCGCGATCGCCGCGTCGATGGCGAGGGGGAGCCACGCCGGAATCGTCCCCGGACCCACGTGGATCCGGTACACGTCGGTGAGGAGCGAGCAGAAGGCCAGGAGGATGGCCCCGGCGAGCAGTATCCCTCCGTCGCGCGGGATCGCCCGGGCGGAGAGCATGCCCGCTACGCGAAACCGCCGTGGGGGATCGGCTTTCGGAGGCGACGGGTCGCTGGTGTGCACTTCCGTGGGACCTCATCCGGAAGGGGTTGGCCCCGGGGAGGGCATCTCCCCGAGGCGGGTGGGGGACGCCCTAGTGGACGATGAGGTCCAAGAGCGTGATTCCCGTGGTCGGCGGCGTGGGTCCGCCGTAGTCGACGTACACATAGACGGTCGCGGAGAAGTGCGACGATTGCACGCCCGGACCTACGGTCAGGTTCACGAAGTTGGTCTGGACCGGGCTGCCCCCGACCTGCGAGTAGATCGTAAAGGTGTTGGTCTGAGTGATGATGTCGGTCGAGAGGAAGGGCAGAGTGAACATCTCGGCCCAGTCCCCCGCGGCACAGGTCCCGCCCTCGGTCGATGAAAGGACCAGGGTGACCATGGTCGAGGTGTTGGCGATGGGCCCGTGCGAGCAGGCGACGGTGCCGTTCGGCGTGCTCGCGATGTCCAGAGTGGCGCTGCTGTAGCCGGACACTCCGACGTTCCCGCCGTCGTAAAAGTTCGCGCCCTGGTTCACCTGGGTCGGCACGCTCAGCACGGACGCGAGGGCGAATCCGCTCGTGGACGCGACGATGGCGACCACGGCCGCTAGGTAGAACGTCCTCCGACTCCACTTGTGTTCCTTCATTCCGTCTGCACCTATGCGCATGAATGCGCACTGTTCGGTACGCCGGGGAGTCCTACTTGAACGTTCCCAAGGCGAAAGGGGCCCCGGATATACGCCAGCGGGCCCGTGTTTCGAGGAAACAACGGCCCAAGGACCCGCGCGGAGGACCCCCCGACCGGCGGGGCCCGGTTGGGCCCACGCCGCCGGTTGGGTGGACCCACGGAGTGGCGCCCGGCCCGGGATACCCGAAGGTCCCGCGAGTCATCGGTCGGAGAAAGAATCGATCGAAGGGGTTCGGGCGATCTTGCGGGGAACCGCCGAACGACGGCGGTCCCCCGCGGCGGCAATCTCGCCGATCTAGGCCGACAGCCCCCGCGCCGCTACGGCCTGGCGGGCCGGGAGGGCGGGAGGCATGGAGGAGGTAGGCGGGGGCGATCCGCCGTGGGCCGAGAACGTGCAGACCAGGATCACCGAGGCGCTCGAGTTGTTGATCGTCACGGTGCCGCTCGCCGGTATGCAGGTCGTGTGGGCCGGCGCCAGCACCGTGTAGTTGTACGTCCCGTTCGGGAGGTAGAACACGAGGCTGCTGCCCACCGATTCGACCGTCTTCTTCTGGTCACCGTGCCCCAGGATCGGGCCCGAGACGCGGACGCCCCAGTGCTTCCCGGCCGGAACGCCGGTCTGGTCGAACGTCAGCGCGAACGTGGCGGCATGGAACCGGATGTGCTCCGTGGTCGGTCCGGTGATCGTGAACGACCCGGACGACGGGCTCGGGACGTAGCCGGGGACCGCCGGTACCGAGAAGTCGTACGTCCCGTCGACCACGACCAGCTTCCATGACGGCGTGCCGACCGTGTAGGTAGTGTTGTACGCGTCCGTGGCGGGCGTGGTCCCGTTGAGCCCGAACGTCCAGAGGCTGCTGGGCGGCAGCCCCGTCTCGTGGAACGTCAGGAACGAGTAGCCATGCGCCAGGTGGAACGACATTCCGACCGAAACCGAGTGGTGCAGGATGGTGAACGAACCGCCGAGACCCGTGGCGTACCCGGTGGGCACGAGCGGCGTCCAGGTGTAGTGCCCGGTCGGGAGCGTGTCGAGGTAGGAGGTCCCGGCGGTCGTGAACTCGGCGACGACCGTCGACCCCTGCTTCACGACGACCCCCCAGGGGGTCCCCGGGAGGAGGCCGGACTCATGGAACGTCACGAGGTAGCCCGCGGCCGGCGCGTAGTCCCCGCCGGGGTAGATGTACGTCAGACAGTAGTACGGGCTGCAGCCGTAGATCTCGGCCATCAGCGTGATCGCGTTCTCGTCGTACGGCAGCGGGCTGATCGGGTTGTTCGCCCCGTTGTACGGGTTCAACGATAGCCCATAGTCCCACCAGAAGTTTCCGCCCTGGGTGGGCGCTCCGACGATGCTTCCGGTCAGCGGGATGTTCGGGAACCCCGCCGCGTAGTTGACCACGCTCGCCGCCACCGGTGTGATGTTCCAGCGGACGGCCGTGAAGTACTCGATGCTCCCCGAATACAGGTTGATCGGCAGGAGCCACGCGGTCGTCGGCGTCGCCACGTAGTTGTTGTAGATCAGGTCGGTGTTCTCCGCGACCTCGAGACCGATCCCGGCCCCGTAGGGGAACAGGGCCTCGCACCGTCCCGAGGGGCAGCCGGTCGGGGAGAACGTCTGGAAGAAGTGGTTCCCCCAGACGGTGTTGTTGCCGCCTCCGACGTTCAGCGGACCGAAGATCGTGCCGGCGGAGAACATCAGCAGCGCCTGGCCCTGGGTGTCGAACGTGTTCCCTGCGACCAGGTTGTGCGACGACGCGTAGAAGACGACGTTGAACGTGTCGAAGCTGAGCGGGTACCAGCTGAAGGACGTGAACCAGCCGCTGATGTTGCTCGCGTCGACGATCGAGACGTTGCTGACCCCCCAGAACCAGAACTGGAGATCGTTGACCTGCGGGAGTTCGTTCCCCGGGAACTGGAAGTCGTCCGTCGACGCGGAGAGGTTCGCCGGCTTGTACAGCTCGGTCGAGACGTTCGTGCCGTAGAGGAAGACGCCCGGGAAGGTCGGGAACCCGTAGTCGTTGTACAGCCCGAAGCTGGGGAGGATCGGTGCCGACTGGTCGTTGACCAGGAGGTACGGGCTCGACGGGGTGCCGGAGCCGCCGGAGGAGATGGCGGGGACCTCCGCGTTCGAGAACGCCCAGAGCGGCGTGTAGATGCCCAGCGACGGGGCGGCGACCAGCGTGATCGGCACGGTCGTCGGCCCGGAGACGGTCAAGGGGGTGGTGACCGGCGCGAAGTTAGAGAGCTCGGTCTGCAGCCCGTACGTTCCCGGCATCAGGTAGAACGTGTCGGTCGCCATGTTCGGGGCGTACGCATACTCGGGGACGATCGGGGTGGTGAACCCAGGCGCACCGCTGTACTCGAAGAAGTTGAACGCGTTCGCGGGCGAGGCAGCGACCGTCACCGGGTACGAGCCCTCGGGAGCCCCCGTGCCCCACAGGCCGGAAAGGATCGACGGGCCGGTCGTCATGGTCCCGTAGTCGGAGAGGCCGGCGGGTCCGCCCGGAGCGTTGCTCCACGCGACGTTCGCCCCGGTGGCCGTCTCGCCCGTCTCGCCGCCGTAGCTGTACGCCGCCGGCACCGAGTCGAAACTGAGGGTCGTGGCGTTGTAGTACGCGAGGCCCAGGGAGGCGTCGGCGGTGCTCAGGTCGACCTGGCTTCCGCCGCCCGGTCCGCAGATGTCCAGCTCGAAGTCGTCCGTCAGACCGACGGCGTTGTACTGCAGTCCGTTCGCAGTGTAGTTCGAGGGGACGGTGAGCGCCGGCGTGGTCGGCCCGAGCGAGTTGAAGATGACGTAGGTCCAGCTCGGGGCGGAGAAATCTTCCAAGGGGTACTCCGAGCTCGCGAGCGTCACGCCGAACGTGACGGCGTCGCGGCCGCTCATGATCCCCGAGGTCATCGTGAGGGTCAGGTTGAAGGGGTAGGCGATCGGCGCAGCGACGAACGCCTCGGAGTAGTAGTACCCCAGGAGGCCGTAGTCGCTGATGTCGCTCACCTGGTACGAGCCGCCGTCTCCGTAGAGGGCGTTCGGCGAGATCGACGCGCCCGAGAAGTTCCAGACGTTCGTCACGAGGACCATGAAGCCCGCGGTGGGGTAGTACTCCACGACGTTCTGGGTCCAGAACGAGTAGCCACCCGTTCCAAACAGGGTGACGTTGGTCATGACGGCGTTCAGCTGGACGCCGTAGCTGTCGGGGGAGCTCTGGAAGAGGTCCATCCCCTGGATCCCGGTCTGGTTGGCGTCGACCGAGCCCTGGACCGCGGTGGTGTTGAAGATCGAGCCCGTCATGGGGCCTTCTCCGCTACCGCTCAGACCGTAGTACCCCAGGCCGATCGGGGCTGGGTCACCGGTGTAGAGGGGTGAGACGGTCCCCGTCGCTGCCGCGTGCGCGATCTGCTCGGGGGTCGCCGACGGCCGAGGCACGAAGACAACGTTCGACTTCAGTCCCGCCGCGCTCGTCGCCGCCAGCGCGTGCGCAGCCATCGCCGATGCGACGTTCGTCGTGCCGGCGCCGTTCAGCGTAGCGGCCGGCGAGGACGCCGCGGGGGTGACCGCCGGTGCGGCCGACGCCCCGGTCGCCGAGTTGGCGAGAGCCGTGACGCCGAGCCCCATCCAGCCAATCACCGCGAACGTGACGATTCCTAGGACCAATGCTTTCGATACCAACGCTCACAACCCCCTTGAGGCAGTGACACACGGCGCGTCCTCGTATATACTTTCAGGACGAAATCTCCGTTACCCACGGGGCCCGAACGGCTCGAGAGCAGCCATCGTCGCCGGCCGGACGACCGACGCTCCGGGAACACCCCCTGGGGGGCCGGCGAGTTCTTGAGGGGTCCCCCGTTCGGGGTGGACAGCGATGGGAGATCCCGCGGACCCGACGGGGCGAACGGCGGCGCGAGGCCCGTCCCCGCGTATACCCGCTCAGGACCGGGAGGCCTGGAGACGGACGTACGAGGGCACGCCCTACCGGGATCTCCCCTGGTTCAGCCCGCGGCCGTACTCATGGCTCCGCCGGGGGGTGGAGAGCGGGTGGATCCCCCGAGGTTGCCGAGTCCTCGACGTAGGATGCGGAGCCGGAACGAACTCCATCTTCCTAAGCCGCTCCGGATTCCGGACCTCCGGGGTCGACCTCGCTCCCGGGGCGATCGCCGCGGCGACGGCTCGGGCGAAGCGCGCCGGCCTATCGATCGACTTCCGCGTCGGAGACGCGCTCCAGCTGCCCTACCACGACGCCTTCTTCGGGGGTCTCGTCGACGTCGGGTGCTTCCACACGTTCCCCGTCTCGCTGCGCCGGGGATACGCGCGGGAGCTCGCCCGCGTCCTACGCCCCCGCGGGCGGTACCTCCTTTCGTGGATCGCGCGAGAATCCACCGGCGAGCGGGGTCCCCCCCACCGGCCCTCCCTCGGAGAGGTGACCGACGCATTCGAGCGGGAGTTCCTGTTCCTGCGGGCGGAGTTCGAGCCGGCCGGGCGGGATCGGTCGGACGCTTACCGTGCCCTGCTCGAACGAAGGTCCGTGCCCCAGCCCCCTCCGCGCTGAACCCGTGCCGTGCTCAGCATCGTGCGCACCGATGAACGCCCGGCGTCCCTGCCGCGAGCCGGGAACCGCGCGTGAGGAGCCAACCCCTGGCGCCCGAGGCCGGCCTCGGACGAACGGGAGATAAAACGAACCGCTCCTCCCGGCTCCGTATGGGGGCCGAGGTGCGGATCGGTTGCTCGTCGTGGACCTCCGACGCCTGGTGGGGGCGGGTGTACCCCACAGGCATCGCGGACGGCGAGCGCCTCTCGCACTACGCCCGCCTGTTCGACACCGTGGAGGTCGACTCGACCTACTACCGGCCCCCCGCCCCGTTCGTCGCCCGGAGCTGGAAGGCCAAGACCCCGGAGGGGTTCCGTTTCACCCTCAAGCTGACGCGGGATTACCTCGACCCGAAGCGGCCGGTCGACGCGGCGAAGCTCGCAGAGTTTACCGACGCGGCGAAGCTCCTCGGGGAGAAGCTGGGGCCGATCCTCCTACAGTTCGCGCCGTGGGTGAAGCCGGGTCGTGCGACCCCGTTCGTCGTCTCGCTCCTCGACGCGCTCGACCCTTCCCTCCGGTACGCGGTCGAGCTCCGGGACCCGGGATGGTTCGCGGGAGAGACCCGGACGTGGCTGCTGCGGGAGCTTTCGGCGCGGAAGGCGGCCCTCACCTGGTCGTACCTGACGTACGTCGAGGTCCCCCCTGAGCTCACGACCGACTTCGTCTACCTGCGATTCATCGGCGACCACACGACGGTCCCCGCGGAGTCCCACGGGGAGATCCGGGTCGACCGGGCGAAGGAGACGCGGCTCTGGGCCGACCGCCTGAAGGCGAGGATCGCCGAGGTCAACGAGGCGTTCGTCTTCTTCAACAACCATTTCGCAGGGTTCGCGCCGGAATCGGCGAACCTGTTCCGATCCGAAATGGGTCTGCCCCCGGTGGGGCTCGCACCGGGGAGCGGGCGAGGACCGGGCGACGGATGATCGGTCGCCCGTCGACCCTCGCGCGGCCTTTCGTGGAGATCGGGGGGGTACCCCGACCGGGGTTGGGCGCTCCCCGGCGCGCCCCCCTGCGGTCCTTAAACCCTGCGCGCCCTTGGGTGGGCTGAGGCGCGGTGAGGCGCAAACCCTGCACCGCTCCCTAGGGTCGCGATGACCGTACTGCGCCCCGTCGTACTCCGTGGGCTCGCGCGCTCGATCAGCGGGTTGCGCGGGGAGCGGCGACCGGTGCTGGCCGGTCACAAGCTCCTGTACCGCTGCAATCTCGAGTGCGGGATGTGCCCGTTCTGGCGGCGGGAGGACGAGCCGCTCCTCAGCGTGCGAGAGGAGGTCCGCATGATGGATGCCCTCGCGCGCGCCGGCGTCTCCTTCCTGGGGTTCGAGGGCGGCGAGCCGCTCCTGCGCCCGGACCTTCCGGCGATTCTGGAGGAGGCCCACGCGCGCTTCCACACCTCGGTCGTCACGAACGGCTGGCTGCTCTCGAACCGGATCCGCGAGATCCGGGACCATCTCGAGTACCTGTTCGTCTCCCTGGACGGCATCGGGGAGACCCACGACCGGTTGCGCGGGACCCCCCGGTCGTACGAGCGGGCGGTCGCCGGGATCCGGGCGGTCGGGGAGGACGTGCCGGTGGCGATCAGCCACACCGTCACCGGAGAGAACCTCGGCCACGCCGAACGGCTCGTG
>Ga0181527_1001982_pt1 | contig 19970 bp, 19 predicted proteins | sample PEATcosm2014_Bin_30_FD_119762 | JGI IMG/M metagenome (GOLD analysis project Ga0181527, IMG submission 119762) | Peatland microbial communities from MTU Mesocosm Facility, Houghton, MI, USA - PEATcosm2014_Bin06_60_metaG | ecosystem: Environmental > Terrestrial > Soil > Wetlands > Peat | place...
GGCAACCAAGAAAGCAGCCAAGAAGGCACCCGCGAAGAAGGCGGCCAAGAAGGCCGTAAAGAAGACCGCGAAGAAAAAGTAGCGGAACGAACAACCCAAAAGGCAACACTCAAGGGGGACGCTCAAAAGCGTTCCCCTTAGTGTTTATGCAGGCAAAACCAACGCCCCGGAGCAAAACGCCGTACACTTTTTATGAAGAGCAACGCGAGAATACCTGTGACCCGCCGCCGCTGGATCGCCGAACATTGGGATGAAGCCACCGCAACCATCGATGGTGCGCAGGCCGAACATCTGGCGCGCGTGCTGCGCGCGCAACCGGGCATGGAGGCCGACGTGGTTGCCGGCGGCCGCGTCTTTCATGCCCAGGTGGCCGCAGTCGCCCTCGCCGGAGAAAAGAGCGAAGTCCGGTTCAACCTGACCGCCGAGCTCCAGGCCGATCCTGCGCTGCCCGTTACACTTGTGCTCGCTGTCTACAAGTTCGACCGCATGGAATGGGCGATCGAAAAAGCCACGGAGCTCGGCGTGGCCGCCATTGCGCCCGTCATCGCGCGAAGAACAGAAAAGCACCTGGCCCAGGCCGCGGAGAAGCGCGCCGAACGATGGCGCCGCATCGCGCACGAGGCCTCTCAGCAGGCGCGGCGCTCCGATGTACCCCTGGTTCACGATCCGGTTTCAATGGAGCATCGCGTGCGCGCAGCTTCTGCCGCCACGCGCATCGTGCTCGCCGAGCAGGAACGCACCACGACCCTGCGTCATGCCATCGGGGAGGCGATTGCGGCAGCCAAGGACGAGATGCCTCAACTGGAAATCGCCATCGGTCCTGAAGGTGGATGGGCTCCTCAAGAAGAAGCGCTCTTCGACGCCAACGGCTGGCGCGCGGCGTCGCTCGGTCCGCGCATCGTGCGCGCCGAGACGGCTGCCATCGCGGCATTGGCCGTCATTGCATCTTGTCTGGAGTAATCAATCAGGAATCAAGCGAAGCAGAATTTCGACGCGGCTGCGGAGTCCTCTGTGGAAAAGTCGGGCGAAACTATTTATGCATTTTCTTCTGCGCCGTGCCCCATCCTTTTCGCGTGACCGGGGCCCCCACGAACAGGTCTTCGTTCGTGGGGTGGCTGGGCGGAAAGGGTGGGACGATGCGAAGCCTTTCTCAAAAATGCGCGTAGTGGACCAGCAACCCCGCGAGCGCTCCTCCTGCAAGGTCGCCGACGATCGGAATCGGCGCGTAGCGCCAGTTCGATCCGCCCTTGCCCGGGATCGGCAGCAGCGCATGCACGATGCGCGGTCCCAGGTCGCGCGCCGGGTTGATGGCATAGCCTGTAGTTCCGCCGAGCGAAAGTCCGATGCCCCACACCAGACTGCCCACCAGCCACGGTCCAAGTCCAGCAGCTGGTCCGCTCATGGCCACACCGTGGGAAAAGATCGCGTTGGCCACGACGACCAGCACCATCGTCGCAATCACCTCACTGGCAATATTCGCCAGCGGGCTGGGCACTGCACCGTTGGTGCAAAAAATGCCCAGCTTGGCCGCGGGATCGGGCGTCAGCTTCCAATGCGGCGCGTAGTGCAGGGTCACGAGCACCGCGCCGCTCATCGCGCCCAGCAACTGCGCCGACCAGAAGTAGAGCAGCGAAGCATAATTCCCGCCTGCCACTGCGGCCGCCAGCGTGATTGCTGGATTGATATGCGCGCCGGGACTACCGAACGCCTGCGCTACGATCACACCGCAGAGCACGGCCAGCGCCCAACCGGCGGTGATCACTATCCAACCGGAATCCGCCGCATAGGACTTGCGCAGCGTGACGCCGGCGCACACGCCGTCGCCCAGGAGCACCAGGACCAGTGTGCCCATAAACTCGCCCAACCAAATCGAGTGCATCGAACCTTCCTCGTGAGGGCTGGCGCGTCCGCCCCAGCGTTTGACTTGGATTGGAGCGCACCCACAGTTCAGTTTTCGGAACTCAAGCATTCTCCACTGCCGGACCCGTCTTCGCCAAGCGTGCAAAACGCGGTGCGAGCCGACGCCGAGCGGTTGCTCGCCGAACAACGAATCGGCCGAACTAGAATGAGCGCAAGCGGAATGTTTGTGGAGCGGATCACCCATGACGAACGTTGTCTTCGCCGGCCTCTCGACCATTGACGTCGTCTACGATGTCGACGAGTTTCCGGTTGCAAACACGAAGGTCGCGGCACGAAGCCAGAGCGTGTTTACCGGAGGACCGGCGGCGAACGCGGCTTTCGCGTGCGCTCACCTGGGCAGCAATGCGGCACTGGTGACGGTTGTGGGGCGCAATGCGATGGCCAGTGTGATCCGTGAGGAATTACAGAAATATTCGGTTCAGCTCGTCGATTTGAATCCCGAATTTGAAGATGCACCCGTGATTTCGGCGATTACCGTGGACAAAGCCGGCAACCGGAATGTGGTCTCGGCAAATGCAGCGCGCATTCCTGTGCCTGCTGCGCATGTCGACGGGGAGCTTTGCCGGCAGGCGCGCATGGTTTTGGCAGACGGCCACTACATGCAGGCGTGCCAGGCCTGGGCTGCAGCGGCGCGGGCTTGCGGAACGCCCGTGGTTTTCGATGGAGGAAGCTGGAAAGACGGAACGGAGACGCTTCTCAAAAGCGTCCACACTGCCATCTGCTCAGCCGATTTCATGCCTCCGGGTTGCCGCTCTCGGAACGAAGTCATGCAGTTTCTCAAGAACTGCGGGGTTACCAACATCGCCATCACGAACGGTTCTGCGCCGATTGAGTTCGTTTGCGGGCAATCCTCTGGGAGCGTGCCCGTTCCTCAAGTCGACGTGGTGGACACGATGGGCGCCGGGGACATCCTGCACGGCGCCTATTGCCATTTCGCATGCATGGGACTCGGGTTTGTGGACGCGCTGACGGAGGCGGCGAAGATTGCGTCGGAATCCTGCCGTTATGCGGGAACCAGAGAGTGGATGAAGCATCTACCCATCGACTGAAGTTCCTATCGTGCGGACGGACGGGAGGGAAACGGGAATCGGCGCTACTATGAAAAGGAATGAGGGGGTCACGCGCGTGCGAAAAGCGACGGCAATTCTTATCGGCGCAGTTTTTGCGTGGGCCGCGGTCACGGGCGCAGCGGGGCAGCCGGCACAAGCGAAGGCCCCGGGCCACTGGGCGATCGTGATTCACGGCGGAGCAGGCGACATCGAACGCGCCAGGCTGGGGCCTGACGGCGACAAAGCATATCGCGCCGCGCTGACCAAAGTTGTCGAGGCCGGAGCCGCGGTTCTCGATCGCGGAGGTTCTTCGCTCGATGCCGTCGAAGCCGCCATTCGCGTACTAGAGGACGACCCGCTGTTCAATGCCGCGCGCGGGGCGGTTTTTACCGCGGAAGGCAAGACGGAGCTCGATGCGGCCATCATGGACGGCGCAACGCTGCGCGCGGGCGCGGTCGCCGACGTCACCCACACTCGCTATCCCATCACTCTCGCCCGCGCGGTGATGGAGAAGACGCCCTACGTTCTGCTGGTGGGCCCGGGCGCCGATGCCTATTCAAAGCAAGCGGGGATGGAGCAAGTGGATCCAAGCTACTTCTTTACCGAGAGCCGCTGGCAGTCGCTCATCAAGCAGTTGCAAAAAGAGGGCCGTCCGATTCCGCCGCGCCCCGCGGGCGTTCCTCCGGAGGGCGCCGTCAAGCCAGTCGCCCAATGGCAGGAGGCGGCGGACACGCGCCGCTATGGAACGGTAGGCGTGGTTGTGGTCGATCGCGAGGGAAACGTTGCCGCCGGCACTTCGACGGGCGGCTTGCAGGGCAAGATGCCGGGCCGCGTGGGTGATTCGCCGATCATTGGCGCGGGCACCTACGCTTCGAATCAATCCTGCGCCGTCTCCGGCACCGGGGTCGGCGAGTACTTCATCCGCTTCACGGTGGCGCGCGACGTTTGCGCGCTGGTCGAGTACAAGGGCTTCACGTTACAGCAGGCCGCCGACGAGGTGATTCGAAAGAAGCTCGCGCCCATCCATGGCGATGGCGGCGTGATTGCGGTTGCTCCCGACGGACAGATGGCCTGGAGCTTCAACACGCCCGGAATGTTCCGCGCGCGCCTGGCCGAAGGCGACCAGATCGAAGTGCACATCTACAACGACGAGCCGTGAGGCGGGTGAGACAACCGGCCACGCCGGCACTAGAATGGCGCTATGCCTACTGTCTTTCGCGAACGGGGCTTCAGATTCTTCTTCTATTCAAATGAGGGCTCGCCTCGTGAAGAGGTGCATATTCACGTTGAGAAAGACGATATGGAAGCCAAGTTCTGGCTGGAACCGGAGATTCGAGTAGCCTACAATGATGGATACGACGCCCGGATTCTCCGTCAATTGCTGGAGATCGTCGAGGCAAATCGGGATCTGATCGAGAGGGTATGGAATGAGTTCTTCGGTTAGCGCCAAGCGAGTGAGATTCGATCCCGATTGCATGTGGGTCGAACTGAGCGACGGCCGAACCATCGGCGTTCCGCTGGCATGGTTTCCCCGTTTGCTGCGCGGCACTGCGAAGCAGCGAAAGCAGGTGAGGATTAGCTGCCGCGGCCTCCATTGGGACGCGTTGGACGAGGACATTTCCATCGCTGGGCTTCTCGCCGGGCTCGGTGACCAGAGCGCGAGCAAAACGGTCGCTGCATAAACGGTCCACTCGCGTGGCGCAGCGCACAATTGCGTTTTCTGGTTTTTCTGTAGAATATTGCGCATGGAAACCATTCAGTACAACCTGCCGCAGAACCACATTCCGCAAACGTGGTACAACATCCTTCCGGATCTCCCCGTGCCTTTGGCGCCGCCGCTCCATCCCGGCACGCTCAAGCCGCTCGGCCCTGACGATCTGGCGCCCCTGTTTCCCATGGCCCTGATCATGCAGGAGGTCAGCACCGAGCGCGAGATCGAGATTCCCGGGGAAGTGCGGCAGATTTACGCGCAGTGGCGCCCTTCGCCGCTGATGCGCGCGCGGCGCCTCGAAAAGGCCCTCGATACGCCCGCACGCATTTACTACAAGAACGAAGGCGTGAGCCCCGCCGGCTCGCACAAGCTGAATACCGCCGTCGCGCAGGCCTGGTACAACAAGCAGGAAGGCGTGAAGCACCTCTCCACCGAAACCGGCGCCGGCCAATGGGGCTCAGCTCTCGCCATGGCTTGTGCCTTTCTCGGCCTCGACTGCAAGGTCTTCATGGTGCGTGTCAGCTACGACCAGAAGCCCTACCGCCGCGCCCTGATGGAGACTTTCGGCGCATCGGTCACGGCCAGCCCCAGCACGCTCACCGATTCGGGCCGCGCTATCCTCGCCGAGCACCCCAACTCTCCGGGCTCGCTCGGCATCGCCATCTCTGAGGCCGTTGAAGTGGCGGCCAAGGATCCTGGCACCAAGTACGCGCTGGGCAGCGTGTTGAATCACGTGCTGCTCCACCAGACCATCATCGGCCAGGAAGCTATCGAGCAGATCGCTCTTGCCGGTGACGACCCCGACGTCATCATCGGCTGCACCGGCGGCGGCTCCAACTTTGCCGGACTGGTGATGCCGTTCCTGGGCCGCAAGCTCAAGGGCAAATGCCACGCGCGCATTGTGGCCGTTGAACCTGCCGCCTGCCCCAGCCTCACCAAGGGACACTTCGCCTATGACTTCGGCGACACCGGCCACCTCACTCCGTTAGTCAAGATGCATACGCTGGGCAGCAGTTTCATTCCTCCGGGAATTCACGCGGGCGGGTTGCGTTATCACGGCATGGCGCCGCTGGTCTCGCATGTCGTCAATCTCGGATTGGCCGAAGCGACCACCGCGCACCAGCTCGACGCGTTCGCTGCGGGCGTTCAATTTGCGCGCGCGGAGGGCATTGTGCCCGCGCCCGAAGCCAATCATGCCGTGGCCGAAGCCATTCGCCAGGCGCTGGAAGCCAAGGCGGAAGGCAAGCCGCGCGTGATTCTCTTCAACCTCAGCGGCCACGGTCACTTCGACATGCAGGCCTACATCGATTACCACGCCGGCAAGCTGGAGAACTTCGAATATCCCGCGGAGGAAATAGCCATGGCGCTCGCGGGCCTGCCGGTGGTTCCGTAAATCGCGCCGTAAGCAGTGCCGTAAGCCGCAGCCGGAACCTGTTTTTCTGCCCTCACTGTGTTACCGTGGCAATACGGTGTCTCTGCGCCGGGCTTGGATTTTACGGCAGCGGCGTGAAGCGCGCGATTTCGAGCAAGTGATTGCGACGCAAGAACATCGGCGACAGCGGACAGAAACAAACGAATGCCCCACCAGCAGCCGGAATCGCCATCGTCTATCCTCACGGCTCCGTTGTCTGGGCCGCCTTCGGAATCTTCCGCAGGCTCGGCACCCGAGTCGGATGCCGCAATGCACTCGCATCATCATGTTCCCCGCTGGCTGGAGCGCGTGGAATTGTTTCTGCGCGTCATGCTGCGCATTTATATCGGTCTGGCGGTCTGCTATGCGCCGTGGTGGCCCGCTGCCTGGGACAAGAATCCGCTGTTTCTGCAGTTTCCCTGGCTCGGGAACATCATGACCGCCGGCGCAGTGCGCGGCCTTGTCTCGGGACTGGGTCTGCTGAATCTTTGGATTGCGTTTCAAGATGCCATTCGGCACCGGGATGGTTAAGCGATGAAGAACAGGGAACAAGGAACAGGGAACAGGGAACAGGAAGCCGGAAGGCTGCAAAGTTCTGCCGCAGCTCCTCAGGGCGCGGCTGCTGCAGCAGCGCAGCACGCCGTGATTCCCGGCAACGGAGCGCCGCCTGCGCTGGATGCAGCGCCCCTCGCGTACGAGAACACGGCATTTCTCAACAGCGCCGACGGCCGGCCCATCCGCATCATCTCCGAGTATCTGGAGCCGCTGGCGCGCTTCCGCCGCGAGCAGATTCAGGACACGGTCGTCTTCTTCGGCTCCGCGCGCTTTCACGGCCGTGAAGAGGCCGATCACGCCCTCGAGCTTCTCGAAAACACCGGGTCCATACAACCTGCCCCCAGTCACGAGCAGCCCGCAAAGGCCTTGGAGATTGCGACGGGTAACGCATCGGACCTGCAACTGAAGCGCGCAGTCGCCGCAGTCGAAATGGCTCGTTACTACGAAGACGCGCGCCGTCTGGCTCAGTTGCTCACGCAATGGGCCAAAACCATCCCCTCGCGCAAGCATCGTTTTGTTGTCACTTCAGGCGGCGGCCCCGGCATTATGGAAGCGGCCAACCGCGGCGCCTACGAGGCGGGCGGCAAAACCATCGGCATGAACATACTGCTGCCCTTCGAGCAGAGGCCGAATCCCTACATCACGCCCTCGCTCAACTTCGAGTTCCACTACTTTTTCATGCGCAAGCTGTGGTTTGCCTATCTGGCCAAGGCGCTGGTGGTCTTTCCGGGCGGGTTCGGCACGCTCGATGAGATGTTCGAAATTCTGACCCTGGCCCAGACCCAGAAGGTGAACAAAAGGATCACCGTCCTTATTTATGGATCGGATTACTGGAAGAAGGTGTTCAACCTTGAGGTGCTGGTGGACACGGGAGCGATCTCGCCCAAGGATCTCGATCTCTTCCAATATGCGGAAACGCCTGAACAGGCATTCGACCTTTTGCGGAAAGGATTGACAGAGAACTACCTGGCAACCGAGAGCGCAGCCGTGCCGAACGCACAACCAAAAGGCGAGAAGACGGCGCCAGACGAAGACTTGATGGCGGGCTGGAACATCGATGATTTTCTGGGGCCCGAGCTGGCCAAAACCAGAAAAGCATAGACATGCTGCCGGTCGAGCCGGTCCTGCTGAATCGTCTCAGCATTCGAGATGATGCGATTCCCTTCGCGCGCACGCGGGGTGGGCCGATGGTGCGGCAGTTTCCGGGATTTCGGCGCTATTTCCCGGTATTTGGGTAACTTATTTGATTCCACAACGGCATCAATTGAAGGGCAATTCGCGCGCTCTTAACCGGATATTTATGGACTGGGCCGGATACTAACTGTGGAAATCCGAACATCGATTGGGGATTGATAAGGAGCTGAGATGCCGACATCCACTATCTCGTACCTGTGGCGTGACAAAGGCGCCGCAAGCGACTTTCGGACCGGCGTGTCGCTGCACAGTCATACCAATCAATCGTCTGAGACGCTGGATTTCCTGGCCAACTTTGGCAACCAGTTCCCGGTGATGCGGCCTATGCTGTCGCGCCTGGAACGGCGGGCCGAACAGATGCATGGCGTGCGCATCAATTACGCGGCGAGCTATTGGACGCCGCCCATGACGCCCAAGCTGGCCTTCGACCTGGAAACGAAACAGATCGAGAAGCTCGGTCTGGGAGCGATGGTTTCCCTTACGGATCACGACAACATCAAGGCGCCCATGCTTCTGCGCACCGTGCCCAGCGCACGGCAGATTCCGGTATCGCTGGAGTGGAGCGCGCCCTACGGCGGCATGCAGTCGTTCCATCTGGGCGTGCACAACCTGCCCAGCGCGCGCGCGGCAGAGTGGATGGCGACGCTCGCCGAGTTCACCGCCAACCCCGGCGATGCGCGGCTGACCGAGATTCTGGTGGCCCTGAACCGGGAGCCGAATGTGCTCGTGGTCTTCAACCATCCCATGTGGGACCTGTACCTGATCGGCAAGGAAAAGCACCAGTTCCTGGTCAACGAGTTTCTGCAGAAGAACGGCGCATATTTTCACGCGCTGGAGCTGAACGGACTGCGCACCTGGGACGAGAATCGCGCGGTGCGGCGCCTGGCGGAGAAGTGGAACATGCTGCTGATTGCCGGCGGCGACCGCCATGGCGTGGAGCCGAACGCGAATATCAATCTCACCAACGCGACCACGTTCACCGAATTTGTCCGCGAAGTAAGGCGCGAAAAGAAGAGCCACGTGCTCTTCATGCCACAGTATGCCGAGCCGTGGAAGCACCGTATTCTGCAGTCGACGATCGATGCCGTGCGCTACTATCCCGAGTTTCCGCAGGGCTCGCGCACCTGGGATGAACGTGTCTACCATCCTGACGCGAACGGCGTGGTTCGCCCCCTGAGCGAGCTATGGCCCCGCGGCTCGGCTCCGCGTGTGATGCGCTGGGGCATCGCCATGGTGCAACTGATGGGACTGGGCCTGGTATCCGGCGGGTTGCGCATGGCCTGGAGCGAGTCCGACGAGTTGCGCCTGGCGCTAGGCGAACAGAAGTCCTGAGGAAGTCGAGCGGAGTTAGTGTCCTCTCCCAGAAGTTCTTAACAGGAGCGGATTTGTCATCCTGAGCGGAGTTTGCCGCGTTTTTGGCGGCAAACGGAGTCGAAGGATCTGCGGTTGCTATTCCATGGACGTCAGACTCAACACACTAGCTCCGCTAAGAACATGACCGCTCCGCGCGTCGCGTATTTTCCCGACTCGTTCCACGAGGTGAATGGGGTCGCCCACACCAGCCGCCACTTTGAGGCCTTCGCGCGGCGGCGCAATCTTCCCTTTCTCTGTGTGCGCGCCGGCGACAGGCCGCAAGCCCTTGTGGAAGACGGCAATGTTTGGACCCTCGAGCTGCCGCGCAGCTTTCTTTCCTTCGCGCTTGAGAAAGACCTGCGCTTCGATCCCGCATTTCTGCGCCACGTCCCTCTCATCGGCGACGTGCTGGAGCGATTCCGGCCCGACCTGATTCACATTACCGGCCCCAGCGAGGTGGGTCTGCTGGGTGCGGCTCTGGCACGTCACTTGAAGTTGCCGTTGGCCGCAAGCTGGCACACCAACGTGCACGAATACGCCGCACGACGCGCCGGCTGGTTCCTGCGCCTGCTCCCCCTGCGCCAGTCCGCGGCGACCAGCCGGAAGATTGAAAACCTGGCGATGGCGACTGCTGCCCGGTTTTACTCCGCGGCACAGGTGCTCTTTGCCCCCAATCCCGAACTGTGCGCGCTTCTTGAGAGCAAAACGGGACGACCCTGCTTCTTGATGCCGCGCGGCGTCGACTCCGAACTCTTCCATCCCGCGAAACGAACGCGCGATCCTGACGATCCCGTTCGCATCCTCGGCTTTGTCGGGCGCCTTTCTGTCGAGAAGAACATCGGTCTGCTTGTCGACATCCAGAACGAACTCGACCAAAACCGGAAGAAGAATCAGGAAAGGTTTCTCATTGTCGGCCACGGCGGTGACGAGGCATGGTTGCGCGAACGATTGCCTCGGGCAGAGTTCACCGGCGTGCTGCGCGGCGAGGAGCTTTCCCGCGCCTACGCCAACATGGATCTTTTCGTTTTTCCCTCGCACACAGACACGTTTGGCAATGTGGTGCTTGAGGCGCTGGCCAGCGGCGTGCCTGCCATCGTTACCCCCGACGGAGGGCCGCGCACCACCGTGCGCGACGGCGCGACCGGCCGCATCGTGCCCGACGATCAATTCACTTCGGCGATTCGAGAAATCCTTGCCGACCCCGACCGCCACGCCGAGATGCGCAAAACCGCGCGCGCCTATGCGCTCACTGCGAGTTGGGACTCGGTGTTTGAAGGCGTCTATGCGGCGTACCAGCGCCTGTTCCCGGCAAAAAAACAGACCGCCGCCACCGACTGAATTCAACTCCGCACAAATATTGAGTGTCATCCTGAGCGAGTCCGCGCAAAGCGAGGACGAGTCGAAGGATCTGCGGTTGCTTTTGTTCTTCCCTTTCGCAAACCTTACCCAACCATGCTCTGGAGTGCCCCGGGTCCGGGGTGGGGGATATCGATTCTGAGACCCGGCATCGCACGAACCCCAAACCACCACCAGCAAATCCCTCCGCCTCCTGTAAAATTCACTCATGATCGGAACCTTCCTCCGGCGCGCATTCGTAGTGCTGCTTTTTGCGGCATTGCTCGCTCCGGTGCTGGAGGCATTCGATAGTTGGGACGCCACGCCGGGCCTGGCCAGCGACACGGAGTTCCACGTAGCCATATTAGCTACTGCCGCCGGCCTGCTGGCCGCGGTTGTCTTTGCTGCTGTTCGCATCATTTGTCCCCTGATCCGGCTCGCACGTCTCAGGCCGCAGCCGGCCCGTGCACTGCAACGTTCGGTCGCGCCGCTACTGCTTTTCTCGGATACATCTCCTCCTCGCACTCCACTTCGCATCTGATTCCTCTGCTTGCCAAGCAAGCGGCGTGGCTGCGCGCGCCTTGTTGTGCGCCAGCCACACTCATTCTCACGACAAGCAACGGGAATCGAGGGACTCTTGTCCGGAAAAGAAAACATTGGGCTGGCGCCATGGGTGCAAGCAGCCTGCATTTGCCTGCTCGCGGGTACGACGATCGCTTCGGTGGGCCAGAAACCCGCTCCGCAACCCGACAACGGCCTGCCGCCCGCCGTAACCGCCAACGGCCCTCTGCCCGAATATATTGAAGAATTCTTCTTATCCGAAGCGGTCCGCAGCGAGGAGCGAACGGAGCTGCAATTCACCGTCGACAGTGCGGCATTTCGCGGCAAGGGCGGCTCCATGGACGGCGACTCCGCCGATCTCGACATCGAATACGGCCTCACGGATCGATTGCAGTTGGGATTCGAGGCTCCTTACGGCATCAACTCCACGCCCACCAGCGAGACTCCCGTAAGCTGGAGCGCGGCCGACATCAGTATTCTTTACCAGTTCATTCGCGGCAACCATCCCTTCGCGTTGAGCGGGGCAATGGGCGTGGATGCGCCGCTTACCGGGCGCGGGGATCTAAGCTACGAGCCGGAGTTGCTGATTGCCAAGGCGTTCGGCAGATTGCAGATTCACTTGAGCTTCATTCCGGAACTCGGCGACGACACTTCGCTCGAGTACAACGTCGCGGCGGACCGGCCGCTCCCACATCACTGGATTCCGACCTTGGAGTTCAACGGCCGCCGCGACGCGGGCGTAAACAGCTTCTATGTGACGCCGGGAATCTACAAACATTTGCCGCACCGGTTCGAAGCCGGACTCGGCGTGCCGGTGGGCGCGGGCCAGCACAGCAACCCCGTCGGCGTCATCTTCAAAATCACCTGGGAGATTGGCGGCGACAAAGACGATTGAGGGTCAGCCGGCGTGCGCGGGAAGCAGCGATCCGGTTCGCAGATCGAGGTTGAACGGCTTTTCGCGGTCGCTCATCATGTCCCAGCCTTTTCCGCACAGCACGCCGCCGTCGATGCCGGCGATAGTCACGCCTTCATCGGAAAGTTTCGCCGACTCCCACGCCTGCCCGCCCGGCCCCCACGCGAGAATGGAGTGATGTCCGACAAACATGAGCAGACCTTCCGCAATCGCCGCGCGCACTTCCAGCACGGGCCGGTAGGAAATCATCGTGAAGCGATCGGGGGCTGCGGTGTCGATGAGATAGGCGTAGCCTCCTGCGACGGCACAGACTTCTTCTGGTTTTGGACTAGACCAAAGCCCGGTCGGAGCCGCCGGATCGCGAAATCCCAAGGCGCAAGTGGCGAGAAAGGGCTGCGCATCCGGCGCGTCGGGACGAATCATCACTTCGAGCGCGCCCCGCTCCACCTCTTCAGCCGCGCGCGGATAAATAAAGTGACGCGGCGGCAGAATCAAAGGCCGCGCGCCAAGGATTTCGGCTTGCCAGCGGTGCGGAAAGCTCAAGTCGACAATCGGGCTGCGGATCGGGTTGGGCAATTTTGTGCTCACGGTTGCTCGGCACTCATGGCTGCGCTTTGTAGTTCAGAATCCATCGCAACTGTTCCGTGGTATCGGGAATCACGCAGCCACGCGCCGCCTGGATGGCTGCCAAAGCGTCCTGTGCATCCCAGCCGAGATGGATCAATGTGCAGGCCGCGGTGAGCGGCGCCCGGCCTATGCTTCCCCGGCAGTGCATGCCGATGCGCTCTCCGGCGCGAAGGCGATCCGCCAGGCCCAACACAAATTTTCTGAACGTCTGCACATTCCCCGGCACGTGAACGTCCTGAATCGGGTAAGAGATAAAGTGCATGCCCAACTGCCCGGCAAACGCCCGCTCTTCGGCGAGGCCGAGCCAATCGGCTTCGTCGGGCTCGAGCAGCGAGACAAGTATTTGGACTCCGCTCCGCGCGATCTCACTCAATTCGTCTTTGAGAATGCTGCCACCGTATGGGCAAAGCACAATGGCCAGCGCCACAGGAGGATTTCCTTCAATCCAAAATACCTCGTTCACGCGTTCAGACTCCCACCATCGCATTGGCGCGCCGGCGCGCGCAGCGACAGATTCGATGATAGACGGTGAGCGCGGCGTGATTGCCGCGAGGAAATCGAAACTCGGCCGGGGTTGCGGCGCAAGCGGCAAGCGCAATGCGCCGCGCCGATCGTCTGCCACACGATGCACAGCGACGGCAACGCAGCGAAAAACCTTCTCAAGATGCGAGAATGAAGGAAGCGTTCGGTTTGGGGTTCATGACTATCCGGCGCGAGGGGCCACACCAGGATGCTGCGCGCTCTATCGACTCACGTGTTTCTGAATCACCGTCTGCACCCGGGCCTGCTTGAGCTCGCGGAGCGCTCCGGCGTGCAGGCGGTGGAGATCTTTGCCGCGCGCCAGCACTTCGACTACACCAGCCGCGAGCACGTGACCGAACTGGCCGAGTGGTTCCGTTCGAACGCGCTCCAGCCCTTTTCCATGCACGCCCCGCTTTATCCTGACCGCGAGATGGGCCGTGCCGGGGCGCCTGCGGTGAATGTGCTGCACCCCGAGAAGGCGCGGCGCATCGACGCCATGGACGAGATCAAGCGCGCACTCGAAGCGGCGGAGTACATCCCGCTGCGCAATCTTGTGGTGCACCTTGGCGCACGCGACGATGAGTGGTCGCCGCGCACCATTGAATATGCGCTCACCGCGCTGGAACACCTGGGCGCCTTTGCGCGGCCGCTCGGCGTACGCCTGCTGGTGGAAAATCTGCTGAGCGAGGCCACCACGCCGGAGCATCTGGTGACCATTCTCGAAATGGGGCGCCTCACCAATGTCGGCGTTTGCCTGGATCTTGGACACGCGCATATCACGGTGGGAACGGCGGACGCGATTCGAACCCTCGGCGACCGCATTGCCACAGTGCATGTGCACGACAACCACGGCATGAAAGACGAGCACCTGTGGCCCGGCAGCGGGTCGATCAACTGGCCGGCTACGGCAAAGGCCCTGCAAGCGCTCGCCACGCCTCCCGCGACGGTACTCGAGATCAGCTACTCGCTGCCGGAAGCGCACGCCACACTGCCCGACCAGATCAAAGAAGCCTTCGCCCTGTTCGAGTAAGTACCGCCGGTCTCCAGACCGGCTGTCGTGCGGGCGTCCTCGCCCGCACATGCTCGCGATGATTATCCAATCAGGTTGCACTAGAGAACCGGCACGCGCGGCAGAGGTCTGCAGCTTGTGGGCAGCAGACTGAAGCGCGAACAGCCGTTCATGCGCGTGGCTACCGTGACCGTGATGGTCTGCTCCGCGGTCAGGCCATCGCCCGCCGCCGAGACTACCACGCTGGTGGCCCCCGAGGCTGCTCCCTGAGCGGCCGTGAGCTTGAGCGACACGTTATTCGTGCTGGCGCTCGATGCGGGCGTGAGCGGGTTCGTGGACCACGCCGCCGTGACTCCGCTGGGCAGGCCGCTGACAGAAAAACTGACGTTGCCAGCGAACGACCCTCCGGTGATCGCGGTGAACTGAATCGTCACTGAGCCGCCCGCGGCGATGGCCGCCGATTGCACCACCGACGTCAACGCGAGTGTGGGAGGATCGGACGCCGAACTCGTGTTCCAGTTGTTGACGAGCAGTGCGCCATCCACCGATCCCAGCCCGGTGGCAAGGTTGTAGGTCGCGCCATCTGCGCTGAATCCCGCGACGCCGGGAACGGTGTTGTTGCCTGACGGCGTGGGATGAAATGGATCGGGATCTGCGGCCGACAGCGCGTAGAGGCGAGGATTCGCGTTGCCCTGGCCTTTGCCGTTTTCCCCGGCGATGACCAGGGCCATCACGCCGGCAAACGACGGGGCCGTGACGGAAGTGCCGGAGATAATCCAGAAGGCGCCGTTTTCGACCATGAAATAGCCGTCGTGATCCGCGGCCGAAAGCGCGACATCCGGCACGGCGCGCATGCCGCCGGCCGCGCCGGTTCCACTCACGTTTTGCTGCCACGCGGGCTGCGCGTACACCGCGCTCGCGCCGCCCCCCGAGGCCCAGAGTCCCGTGCCGCCGTCGAGCACGCTCTCATTCCACACTTCTTCAGGAATGTAGCCGAGCGCGGAGCCATACGCAGAAGAATTCGCCGCGGACCAATACTGCGCCGCATTTGCGCCTTCGTTGAATTCCGTTCCGCCCACGCATGTGGCATAGGGCGAAGTGCACAGGCCGTTGACCGCTGCGGACGTTCCCGTGGTGGAATTGCCTGACTGGCACCCGGCCGCTCCGGCATCGCCCGATGCCACAAAGACGCTCATTCCCTGGCTCGCGGCCTGCTCCCACAGGCTGTTATAGAAGGCCAGCTCCGTAGTGCCCATCTCCTGCTCGCAAGTGCCGTAGCTCACGCTGACCACCGGCGCAGTGGCGTGATTGACGATGTACGCGGAAGCGAGATCGATGCCGTCCGTGGTCGCAGTGGAGGCCGCAACCACCAGGTTGATCGTGGCTGCCGGCGCCACCGCGCCGCTCCATTCCACGTCGAGCGTGGATTCGAGCTGATCGCTTGCGACCAATCCGGGATCGGCGCCGTCGACCGTCACCGACGGCGTGTTGGCTGCCAGGCCGGCGACGGAGCGGAAGGTCTCGACATCGCTGAGGTTGACGTTGCTGCGCCCGGCAATGGCGATGGCGGCGCCGGAGCCGGTGGTGCCTGCGCTATAGAGCGGGTTGAGGTCGTAAATGGTAGCGAAATCCGCCGGAAAGATATTGTGCGTGCTGCCGGCGGAGTATTCCGGCTGCGTGGCATAAGCCCTTTTTGCCGCGATCTGCGAGGTCCGCCGGAAGTCGTTGAGCGTCACCACGCCGCCGACCACTCCAGCGAGCGCCGCGGGAATCTGCGGATCCTGTGCGCCGGCGATGTGTATCGCGCCGTTCACGCGATAGTAGTGTATCTCTGTGCGAAATGCATCGAAGACATGACCTGCCGTTCCGGAGAACACTACGAGCCTTCGTCCCGGCGGAATCTCGTCGATCGCGAATCCATGGGCTGTGAGCCAGCTGGTGACCTGCGCCAATTGTGTATCGCTGGCTCCAAACTCGGCGCCAAACTCGTCGGGCGTGAGCCACTGCTGATAATGCGGCGAGCTCGGATCCTGCTGCGCTTCCACCAGGGCATCGAGTGCGGCCTGTTGTTCCGCTGAGGGTGAAAGCACGAGTAGCAATCGTTCCAGGCGCAAATTGGCGCTCACCGCACCCAGGTCAGACTCCGCGCGAGCCAGCGGATGCACGTTGCCTTGGAGCGTCACCGTCTGCGATTCGTCGACGGGCTGCGCCCCGCGAAATGACGGAGCTGACGGCAAAGCACACGAGGTCAATGCCGTGAGCACAAGCGCTCCGGCCAGGGTGAAAATCTTTCGTGACAATTTGGGGCGATCCCTTTTTCAAGACCGTGGAACCGGGAGCGGCACGCCCTCAGCAAGGCGGAGCTTCAATTCTGTTTGATCGCCGCGCGATCGATCCCGCGATCTGAGTTACTGCTAAGTAATGTTGAACGGGATTTAGAAGGATTGAAAGTTTCTAAGAATTATTTTGCCGCCATAAGTCACCGGTCTCAGTTACTTAGTGTAGGGAGTAAGTCGGGGGACCTGGATAGGTTTGCCACTTAGGTAATTAATAACCCGATTTCTGTCTCGAAATCGTACACAAGGCGGAGCAGTTCAGTACATCGATCGCAGCAAGGTGAAGTGCATTCTGCTCGCCGAGCGCGAGGCACCGTCGCTGGCTCCCGGCGTTTTCTTGTTCCCTCGTTCCCTAATGCCCTTGCTTCCTGCTTCTAGCAGATGCGCGGAAGCTGCTCGCCGATCATGGTGGGGATGACGCGGTTCGCGCCCATAGCAGTGCGTGCCACCAGCATGTGCTTGTGCTCCGCTGTCACGTGGCCGATGCGCGCGGCGTCTTTGCCCAGCGGATGCGCACGAAGAACGGCTAACACGCGATCGGCGGCTTCGGGCGCGACGAAGAAAACGGCTTTGCCCTCATTGGCCACGTACACCGGGTCGAGACCGAGCAGCTCGCACGCGGATTGCACCTCAGGGCGCACGGGGACGCTGCCCTCGTCGATGGCAACGCCCACATCGGAGGAGTGCGCAATCTCGTTCAAAGTGGAAGCGAGGCCGCCGCGCGTGGGATCGCGCATGGCGTGGACCGACGCGCCCGCGGCGTCGAGGACCTCGGCAATCATGCCGTTCAAAGCTGCGCAATCCGACCGGATGGGGCTTTCGAATTCGAGGCCTTCCCTCACGCTCATGATGGCCATGCCGTGGTCTCCGATGGTTCCCGAGACGAGGATCGCGTCACCGACCTCGGCACGATGCGGGCCCACTTGAATGCCGGGGCGCAGCAGACCAACGCCAGCAGTGGTGATGTAGCAGCCGTCGCCATGGCCGCGCTCGACGACTTTTGTGTCGCCGGTAACGATTTGCACACCTGCGGTTGCGGCGGCTTTGGCCATGTCGTCGACGATTGCGGCAAGTTGAGCGAGCTGAAAGCCTTCTTCGAGAATGAAGCTGGCGCTCAGGAACTTTGGCTCGGCGCCGGAGACGGCCAGATCGTTGACGGTTCCATTCACCGCCAGCTCCCCGATCGATCCGCCGGGGAAAAACAGCGGTTGCACCACGAAGGAATCGGTGCTGAGCGCGAGACGCGCGCCGGCGGTTTCAAGAACCGCTGCGTCACCCAGGTTTTCAAGCGCCGGGTTGCGGAACGCGGGCAGAAAGAGATGCTCGACCAGCTCGTTACCCAGCTTGCCGCCGCCGCCGTGTCCCATCACGATGGTGGGATAGTCGGCGAGGGGAAGCGGGCAGGACCAGTTGGCGAAATCGGGCATCGTTTTCAAAAGCTCCTGGCTGCTAAGATTAGCAACCCAAATACTGTTGTCATCCTGAGCGGAGTTTGCCGCGATTTTTTGCGGCAAACGGAGTCGAAGGACCTGCGGTTGCTCTTCGCTCGCCTTGCCACGAATTGTTTCGACATCGCACTCGCAGCTAAAAGCTAACAGCTAAGAGCTAGAAGCTGCCTTCCCCGCCCCCGCCAATTCTTCTGCCGACAAAAACCGCCCGTAGTTGTAGTACGCCGCGCAGGCGCCTTCGCTCGAAACCATGGTCGCGCCGAGCGGATGTCGCGGCGTGCACTCACGACCGAACGCGGCACACTCGGCCGGCTTGATGGCTCCGCGCAGGACGTCGCCCGCACGGCACAGCGGCGACTCCGCGGTGTGAATGCCGGTGATGTGGAAGCGCTCTTCGGCGTCGAAGTCGCGATAATCCGCATTGAGACGCCAGCCGCTTTGCGGAATCACGCCGATCCCGCGCCAGGCGCGATCGGTGACCTCAAAAACTTCGCTTAACAGCTTCTGCGCGGGGCGATTGCCCTCGAACGTGACGACGCGGCTGTAGGCGTTCTCCACTTCATGTCGGCCGCTTTCAAGTTGCACCACCGCGCGGCGGATGCCATCGAGCAGATCGAGTGGCTCAAAGCCGGTGACCACAATCGGCACGCCGAACTTTTCCGCCAGCGGCGGATACTCCCAGTAGCCCATGACGCTGCAGACGTGGCCGGCGGCGAGAAAGGCCTGCACCTGGTTGCCGGGCGATTGCAAAATAGCGGAAATGGCGGACGGCACTAAAACGTGCGAGACGAGCAGAGAAAAGTTCTTCAACCCGCGGCGCTTGGCCAGGTGCACGCTCATGGCGTTGGCCGGCGCGGTAGTTTCAAAGCCCACGCCGAAGAAAACCACTTGTTTCTCTGGGTTTTTGACGGCGAGCTCGACGGCGTCGAGCGGCGAATAGACCACGCGCACGTCGCCGCCGCGGCCCTTGACCTGGAAAAGGTCGCCTTCGGTGCCCGGAACGCGCAACATATCTCCAAAAGAACAGAAGATGACACCGGGTTGGGCGGCGATGGCCAGCGCCTTGTCAATGAGTTCGAGCGGAGTGACGCAGACGGGACAGCCGGGGCCGTGAATCATCTCCACGCCTGAAGGCAACATCTGATCGATGCCGTTCTTGATGATGGAGTGCGTCTGCCCGCCGCAGACTTCCATGATCTTCCAGGGGCGCGTGGTGACCTGGGCGATTTCGCGCGCCAGGGCTCGAGCAATTTCGCCGTCACGAAACTCGTTGAGGTACTTCATTGGCGTTTGGGAGGAATTAGCTGACTTGCTGTTTCGTCGATTTGCGGCCCTGCCGCCTCGCAACTGCCATCGGGGCAACGCGACTGCGGCCGCTGGGCCGCTCGGGCAAAGGCTTCCTCTTCGCTCGCGAGTTCTTCATCGAGTACGCCCATGGCGCGGAAGTCGGCGAGGGTCTGCTCGGCAGTCTCCTCATCGATCTTCGAGATGGCAAAGCCCACATGGACGATGGTGTAGTCACCGACCTCGACCTCGGGCACGTAGTCGAGACAGACTTTCTTGACCACGCCGCCGAAATTGACGCGGCCGATGCGGATGAGGCCGTCGGTGGTGATCTCTTCGACTTTTCCAGGAATCGCCAGGCACATAGCAACCTTCTTATACCGCTCGGGGGCGACGGTCAATTGTGATTTAGATCACCTGGTCGTACGGCCGGGAGCAAGTCCGACAGTTGGGGCTGGGCCAGTTGTAGGACGCCGTGCCCCGCGTTGCAGTGTTAGGCATGTCCCCGGTCCGTACCACCTCCGTACCCTCCCCCCACGCCCCCACCCCCCCACACTCACACTCGCACTCACACTCGCACTCACACTCGCACTCACACTCGCACTCACACTCACACTCGCACCCACCCCCGGCGGCCACGCCGCCAACACGATCTGTGAAACTGTGAAGCCGATTTTTCCGATTAAAATCAATCACTTAGACGAAAAAATCTCACAGCCTCACAGTCTGTGCGTTTCTGTGA
>Ga0181527_1001987_pt1 | contig 19948 bp, 14 predicted proteins | sample PEATcosm2014_Bin_30_FD_119762 | JGI IMG/M metagenome (GOLD analysis project Ga0181527, IMG submission 119762) | Peatland microbial communities from MTU Mesocosm Facility, Houghton, MI, USA - PEATcosm2014_Bin06_60_metaG | ecosystem: Environmental > Terrestrial > Soil > Wetlands > Peat | place...
CGTATGCAAAGCACACCTGAGCGGCCAGTCCGGGGAGGTAGTTGCCGGGATAGGCGACCAGGGGCGTCCCCAACCCGCTTGCCATGTCGTAACCCGGCGTCGCCGGGTACAGGCCACTGGGGACGTAGCCCGAGGCCAGGTCGTCATTGTTGCCTGTCGTGATGTCCCTGAAGGCGAGACCGTAGTAGAGCGAGCCCCAGTCTGCGACGTCGTAAAGACCCTGGGGCCGCGCCCCGGCGTCCCCTGAGCCGTAGTCTGCGCAGAACGGGGAGGAATCGAGGAGGGCGGCAAGCGCGGCCCACAACGGCGCGGCAGCGCTCGTGCCCCCGCTGTCCCACCAGGAGCCCTTCCAGTAGATGAGGTAGTCGACCGCGTCGCCGCTCACGTCGGGAACTTCGCGCCGGTACGGCGTTGTCGTCCCGCAGCTGGCTGAGTCATCGACGGAGTAGGGACCGATGAGCCCCGGTATGCCCGACTGGTGCTGGTAGGACGGCATGCACCATAAGGAGGACACTCCGCCTCCGCCAGTGGTGTGTTCTCCGTACGTCGGAGTGGAGCTGTTCCACACGACCTCGGTCTGCGTGGCCGGGTCCAGTGCGGTTCCTCCCACGCCCACGACGTAGGGTTGGCTTGCCGGATCAAGGACCGCCAGCTCGTCTTCTGGCTCCTCGTTGGTGTACTGACACCCTGTCGCGCCGTCGTCTCCGGCAGCAGCGAGGACGGTCTGGCCCTGCGTAGCGGCCTGGGAGAAGAGGCTCTGCTCATAGGTGATGGACGAGGAGTCGACCTCCGGCTCGCAAAGACCCCAGGACGTCGAGACGACCTGATCGGTGTCGCTGTCGACGATGGTCGAGTAGACGTCGTCCACGTCTGTGTCCGGCGCCTGATAGACGTCGATCGTCGCCTCAGGAGCAAGGCCGATGACGTCCTCGATGTCGAGCGCCGCCTCGCCAGTGCTGCCAGAGCCAGAACCGGAGCCGCCATCGACCAGGAGATAGTTCACGGTGGCGTTCGTCCCATAACAGGCCTGGTACTCGGCTATGTCGGGCGCCGAGTCCGGCTCGAGCTCCACTATGGCGACCTTGACACCTTGGCCGAAGTCGCCGAGGGAGTACAGCGGCGTCATGCCGTAGTAGGACGCCAACTCGTCGGCCGTTATGTCGTCGTCGGCAATGGCGGAACACGGCTGCGGACCCGCCGTGGCCGTGTGGACCCCAGGGCCCCCCGCCGAATGAACCGCGGGTACGGGGCGAGCAGTCAAGCTCTGGGGTAGAAAGACATCGCTGAGGCCGATGATTCCCTCGACATCCGGGGCCACGGCGGCCGAGATGCTCGGCGGCGACTTGGTCGTGAAGGCAGCACGCCCGCCGGGCAACCGGTAGCGCACGAGACTGACGTGAAAGGCGCGGTCGAGGGCTGACGCCGAGGCAGTCACCGGGATAGAGAGCCGGTCCGATGTCGCCTGCCCTGGGCGGAGTCCATCGGAGCGGAGCACGGCGTCGACTGCGGCCACTTCCGACAACGAGGGCCCGAAGAGCCGACCGAACTGGCCCGGGCGGAGGAAGTGGTGGAAGTTCGCCGAGTGCCGGTCGGACAAAGTCGCGATGAAGGACGTCACGGCCGACGGGTCTGGCAGTTTCAGCGTGACGTCGACGTGAACATCCGCCGTGGAAGACAGGGGTCCGAGCGCGAGTGAGTGTGCTGGAGGCGGTGGGCTCGCGCTCGCATGCAGCACGGCAAGCCCGGATGGGGCGGTCGCCTGCGCGTTGGAAGGCGCCGAGGAAACAGCGATGCACGAGAACGCCGCGAGGACGCCAGCGAATGAGACCACTGCCCACCGTCTCGTCATGATTCCTCTCTCCTCCTGTCGATAGCTGCAGTGACTGTAGATGACGGTGTCAGCTGGTCTTGCGGATGCCCCGTGAATCGCCCTGGGTCCACCGGAGGCTCTGGTCTCACAAGGGAGACCGGGCCTCTTGAGCGGCCGTCATGGCGAGTTCGGACCAGTACGCGCAGCTACCGACTGGGCCGCCGGACCTCCGTCTGGCGACGGGTGGGTCCACGCGCCTGCATGGTGGTGCCGCCCTCGACCATTGCGGCTTGGCCCGATGTCGGGAGCACTCCACCTGGGTCCAGCAGACGGTGTTCCCTCGGCAGCCTGGGGGATCAGGCCGGCGCTTGGCTGAGCCACGGCTGGTGGCCGTACCGGTCGAGATGGACGACCGTGCCGATCGGCTTGCGAGCCTTGCGGCCGTAGTGGCCTTTCGGCCAGCCGAGGGTCACGATGCAGCACGGCTCTACGCTCAAGGGCAGCTTGAGGATCCGGCGCGCCACGGTGTTGGACCACAGCGGCAGGGTGATGAGCGCACTGCCGAGGCCGACGGACCTCGCCGCCAGCAGGAGGTTCTGGACGCCGGGGTACACCGACCCGTAGTGGCTCGAGACGGCGACCGGGGGCTTGGGGACGAAAGGCACTCGGGTACCGCCCCGCAGGCAGCACACGACAAGAACCGGGATTTCCTCGAAGTGCTCGACCTGCCAGTGGACCGATTTCAGGATCTTGGCCGTTTGCTCGTCGGTCTTGACCAGCCGGCCAACCCCGCCGTAGAGCCTCCACACCCGCCGGTACTGCGCTGCCAGCGAAGCCTTCACCGCGCGGTCCTTCACGACAACGAACTCCCAGCTCTGGCCGTTCGAGGCGGTCGGCGCCTCCAGGGCCAGCTCCAAACATCGCAGCACGATGCGGTCGTCGACCGGGCCAGGCTCGACCCGGCGGACCGCCCGCTGAGTGAGCATTGCCTCGACCAGCGGCATAGCCAGGCGGGCCTCGACATCGCTGGGATCGCTGGTTGGAGCCAGGGCGTCGTCCATGCCAGAGTTTCGCTGAGCGGCGGGTACCTATCCAGTCAGTCCCACAAGCGGTCGGGGACGGACACGAAAAGACCGGCACCACGAAAGCCGGTCCGCCCCGGCGTCGTCGTCACTTGCTCGGACTGTTCACGCGCGCGTCGACGTGGAAAACCAGAACGACCGACGCAGACGGCACGGTCGCAAGGCCCCCGCACCGTCTGCTCGTGTCCCTCCGTGTCCCTAGGGAACACGTCGGCTCTGACTGAGGCCTGAGCCTCAGGCGCTCGGGAAGCCCCCGGTCTGCGGCATCGAGGCAACGGTCGGAGCCGTGCTTCCTGCCACACGCGCTGCTCACCATTTCAAGCAAACGTTCAAGGGCCGAATGACCCGAGTCGATATCGATACATGGCGCACGACCCCCGGTCGCCTTGCGAGGGAAGCAAGGGGCCGTGCACCTCGTCGTCCTGGTTGAGATACCCCAGGAGACGCTTGTCGATGGAGTCCAGGAGACGACGAGGAAGTCGTTCACTGGTCCATCACGGCCCCTCACCGCAGGCCCATCACGTAACCAGAGTAGCTCGCCGTTTATGTCGGCGGCGTCGGTCTTCACCCGTGCCGAGGACTGTGCTGGCAGCGATCAGTGTCAGGACGGTGCCAGCTCCGAGCAGGAAGAAACCACGGCGGTTCTGATGGGCGACGGCGAGTTATCCGATGGGGGGACCGACCGGCGTACCCGGTACACATAGTTTCCACGTATCGAGAACGTCCAAGGGTCGCGGACCGTGTCCGCATCACCCCGGGCGTTGATCAGGGTTTTCCCCGATTTGCTTACCGCAATGCGGACGATGCGGTGCACGAGCTGCTCGGAGGGCTTGTACGGGTCCCTGAGCACGAGGACGTCGCGCACTGCGAGACCGTCGACGCGAACGCGTTGGCCATGACGACGCCGCCGACCGCGCGTCCAGGTCGCATGCTGCCCGACAGGATCGGTGAGACCATCCAGGTGCCTTGTACCAGTGCGAAGGCGGCGACTCCCGCAGTGCGAAGCACAGCCAGTAGGAGCACGTAGGCGACAAGCATGCGAAGCCGCTCGGCCAAGTCGCCTGCTTCGAGCCTCTGTGCGCCGACGCCCTCGGGGTCGCCTCCTCGGGGACCGGAATTGTCGTCATGATCCCTCCCGCGACAGCAGCGCGCCGTGAGTTGGCGGGTGATCTGACCGAGGAGCCGCCGTGCGAGTTGCCGGGCGGCCGCAAACTGCAGGCCGGTCTAGTCGCAGACGATCGACACTTGCTCATTGAGGAAACGGTCGACCTCCAGCCATCCGTCGTAGTCCGCGGACACCCCGGTGACCTCGTAGATGTAATGGCCAGTTCCCTCGCGCCAGTCGACCGTGTCGCCGGGTGACCGATTCACGAAGATCGCGTTGACCCCGGCAAGCTCGGCCAACCGGTCGAGGCCTTCGATGCTGACAACGCGGCGGGCAGAGGTCGGTGGCTGGAACAGAAAGCGCCAGCCGACCCTGGTACAAGGGACCGGACCGTCGACGACCACCCGCTCACCGAGGGCGGCGCGGATCGAGAGATCGAAGAGCGACACGCCGCTTGCCTGGAACAGCATCTCAGGGATTCCTCCACCGAGCCTGCCGTTCACCTCGATCACCCGTGGGCCGTCCGGGGTCAGCTTGATCTCGGTATGGAAGCCGCCCGTCCTCACCCCGAGCGCCCGCAACGCGGCAGTGGCGACCTCGAGCACGGCCGCCAGCTGAGCAGGTGAAAGGTTGGCGGGGATGAAGGCCCCCGTCTCCCGGAACGGCTCGGCCAGCGGGAACCGCCCGGTCACCGCCACATGGCTGATCTCGCCGGCGGCCACGAGGCTCTCCACCGACACGTAGTCGCCGAACCACTCGCTCGGCCCTGTCGCAAGACTGGGGAGGTACTGTTCGACGAGCATCCCCGTCTCTCCGCCGGCCTGCGGCGGAAGCACGGCGAGCTGGCGCACGAGATCGCCGGCGTCCGCGACGAGCGTCATGTACTGGCTGCCGCTGCCAAAGCGCGGCTTGAGCACCGCCGGGAACTGCACCGCCGCGGCGACGGCCTCGACTGCGGCGGGGTCACGGTCGGCCGGGAGCAGCCAACAAAGAGGCGTCGGCACACCGCCTGCGCGGAGCGCCTCACGCTGGGTGAGCTTGTCCACAAGCCGCTGGGCCACCTCTGGGGTGTGGTAGTCGAGTCCCAGCTCTTCGGCTATCGACGAGAGAAGGACGATGTCCTCCTCGCTGTAGGCCACAATCCCGTCGGGAGAGCGCTCTCGTAGGACCGAGACAGTATCTTCGAGCGAAAGGCCGGCAAGGTTCACCACAGTTCCGACCCTCCTCAGCAGCCGGCTGGTGACGGCGTTCTCGGGAACGCTCTCGTCGATGAGCCACAGGATCTCGCACGTACCTGAAGCAGCCTCCACGATCTGAAATGGAGGCTGTGAGCGAAGGGAGTGCCCTACCACGAGCAGAGGTTGCCGGCGGTCAGCGGCCACTGGTGTCACAGCAAGGCTCTACCAGGTGGGTCCTCGGAACGCAAGGTCCTGGGACGCCCGAGCCGCCACTTGAGGCAGTCTTTGGGGGGCGCCCACACGGCCTGACAGTTGGAGAAGATGACGTCTCACTGGTTGTTGCCGCGAGCGGAGGCGGCACTCGCACGGCGGAAGGTGACGAGGCCGCGGAGCGACGCGGACGAGGTCCAGACGGTTCGACTGTCGAGATCGCCTTCGTCAGCACATGCCGGAATCGGCCGTCGTGATGAGCAGCGGGTCACGAAGCCGGGGCTGCTCGAGGTGGATGTCGGCGGTGTCGGTCTTCACTCGTGCCGAGGACTGTGCTGACAGCGATCAGTGTCAGGACGGTGCCAGCTCCGGGCAGGAAGAAACCACGGCGGTTCTGACAGGCGACGGCGACATGTCGCTGAGGGGGACCGACCGGCGAACCCGGTACACAGAGTTTCCACGTATCGAGAACGTCCACGGGTCGCGGACCGCGTTCGCATCACCCTGGGCGTTGAGCAGGATTCTCCCCGATTTGCCTATCGCAATGCGGACGATGCGGTGCACGAGCTGCTCGGAGGGCTTGTGCGGGTCCCTGAGCACGAGCACGTCGCGCACTGCGAGACTGTCGACGCGGACGCGTTGGCTGGTGACGACGCCGCGGACCGCGCGTTCAGGTCGCATGCTGCCCGACAGGATCGGTGAGACCATCCAGGTGCCTTGTACCAGTGCGAAGGCGGTGACTCCCGCTGTGCCAAGGACAGCCAGTAGGAGCACGTGGGCGACAAGCATGCGAAGCCGCTTGGCCACGGTTGCGAAGTTCAAGTCTGGGCGCGCCGAGGTTCTCGGGGTGTCGTCCTCGGCGACCGGAGCGGGCGCTCGCGATCCTCGGTCAGCTCACCGAGGGTCATGGCTCGGCTCTGTCTAGCCGAGCACCATCCAGGCGACCTTCACCGATTTGGTGGGAGCCGCGGTCAGCTTGATCGTGAAGGACCCTGTGGCCGGGACGGCATTCGCCACCGCGACCGCACCGGCGTCTGTCTGCAGCGTGGCGAGGATCATGGACGAGGTCGTGACACCGGCCGAGGTGACCTTTACGCTGGTCTTTTTCGCAGCCACGCTGGCGAGGCCGCTTCGCGAGAACGAGACCTTGCCGACGACTTCGAGCGCGTTGCCCGAGGTGCTCTTCGCGTAGACGCCGGCGCCCGAGTCGCTCGAGCCGTAGAGGCCGGCAGCTCCGCTCGTCCCCTGTCCCATGACGCCGTGGCCGGCGGCATTGCTCGATTTGCCGAAGACACCGGAGCCCTTGCCCTTCGTCAACGCCGAGACAGCCGACTGGGTGCTCGCCGCATCGGTGATCGAAGCCTCGATCGCGTTCCCGGTGCCGTTCGTCGTGACTGCGACGGCCGGGGACGAGTTCTTCGCGTTGTCGATCGTGGCCCTGACAGCGCTGCCCGTACCGCCGCTCCACGCGTCCACGGCCGGGCTGCCGTTCTTGACGTTTACAACCTGGGCAAATACAGGAGTGCTCAGTTCCTTTGATCCATATGCGGTGTCGGTGGCCTTCACCCCGTAGCCGGTGCCTATGCCAAGAGCCACGACGCCCGACGGACCGCCGGCGAGCACGCCGCCGATGCCGCTGGTGGTGACGCCGACAACGCCGAACGTCTTGGCGGAGCTCCCGACAACGCCGAAGCCGCTGCCTGTCGACTCGCCGTGGACGCCGGGCCCTGAGCCATTCGTCAACGCCGAGACGGCCGGGTTGGAGTTTGCCTCATTGGTGATCGTGACCTCGACCGCGGTCCCGGTACCGTCGGTCGAAGCGGCAAGTGCCGCGGCAGGACTGGCCGAGTTGGTGATCGACGCGGACACTGCGGTGCCGTTGGTGGAGTTGCCCTGGATGCCGTAGCCGCCCCCTGGGCTCTTATCGATGCCGTACACGCCGGAGCTGCCGGTCTGGCTGGTTTGGCCTTGGAAGCCGTTCCCGTTGGTTGTATTGACTATGGTCGAGTCGCTTGCAGTGTTCGTCTTGCCTAGAAGGACCGAGCCGCCGTTCGATGCGTCGGCGGGCTTGGCGCCGCCGACCAGGCCGAGCGTGATCCCCGCGCCGGCTGCTGCGGCACCGAGCATGAGCGCCCGTCTTCCGTAGCGAGTGGCCGCACCCTCCTGCAGGGCACGGTCCTCCTCGGAGGATGCGCCGCTGTCTTGAGAAACAAAGTCGCTCATCTGCCTGTGCCTCCGCTCTGTCGGCTCGAGCCCGACGCCAAACGGTATCTCGCAGGTGGCGACTGTTCCCATGCCGCGCGGGGGCGTACGACCAAGACCGGCAAGGAAACGTCACAGGGACGCCGCTCGATAGTCGTGCTTGCCGCCCAAGGCTCGAAGCGGGCTCAACCGCTAGTGGGCACTCACCATTTTCGGGAAGCAGCCGGTCTGCGGCGTTGTGGTACTGGTCGGGGCACTACCCGCCGCCGCACGCGCGCCGCTCACCGTTTCAAGCAGGTCTTCAAGGGCCGAATGACCTGAGTCGATACTGATAAATGGCGCACGACACCCGGTCGGAGCTGTCCCGGTACCGCACTGCGGAGGCCAGTCCGAGGAAGTGCGAGTGGCAGTGGGCTGGTGCCGATGCGAGCCGACCCCGCCGTCGATCTTCGCGACATTGTCCGGCCCAGTCCGGCGCGTGCCGGTCTTGATCAGGCTGCGGCCTCTGCGCCCGACCTGGCTCTGTACACTGCGGAGTAACGACTTTGTAAGGCGAGTGGTTGCAGTTAACAAGTTGAAGTTCTGTCTCCTGGTTGTAGCCAGCGGCCTTTGTTTGCTGGCACTGGCTGTGCTCATTGTGCTCACAAACACGGCGGCACTCGTGGTCACGCTGGCCATTATGGGCACGATTGTCTTCCTGCTGGTTCGCCGGGGCTTGGCAGAGGCACGCGGGACTAACTCAGGAAGATAGACCAGGTCAATCACAGGCGCTGTGACGACGAGGAAGTTGTTCACTGGTTGTCATCACGGCCCAAGCTCGGCGTGTGGCTCGTCCGCTGCGTCAGCGTCGAGCAAGGTTGCCTGAACCGGCCGTGCCCCGACTTCCTCAGTGATGAGGGGCCGCCAGCGACCAGACAAGGACGAAGTAGCAGGCACTCGCGACGACGACCATGGTGTGCCAGACCTCGTGGTAGCCGAACACCTCGGGGCTCGGGTCGGGCCATCGCGCCGCGAGAACCCCGGCACCAGCGGTGTAGAGGAAGCCCATCGAGCCGAGCAGGGCGAGGTGTGGCGTGCTGAGGCGGTGGACCGCCTCAGGCAGGGTGAACACGGCAAGCCACCCGAGTGCCAGATAGGTCGACGAGGTTAGACGACGGGTTGCTTCGAAGTTGATCGTCGTGCCGAGCACGGCAGCACCTGCCCCGAACCAGGCGAGGCCGAGCACGACGAAAGAGATCTTGCCGGGAACACCAAGCAAGCAGTACGGCGTCATGCATGCCGCGATGTAGATGGGGATCATCGCGTAGTCGACCTGACGCAAACGTCTGCGGGCAACGGGAGACCACGAGCCCAGGTGGTAGCTGGCGCTCGCTGCGTATAGGCCGACAAGTGCGACCGCGTACAAGCCCACGCCCCCACCGGCGCCGTCTCGCCAGACGAGAACGACACTGCCGGGCAGTGCCATAACGAGCGCCCCGAGGTGCACGAGGCCCCGCGCCCTCGGTGCTTCTCCGCTGCCGGAGGGACGCAGCTGGCGATCCGTTGACTGCGGAGTCCGGGGGCCCTTGTCATTCACGGCTTCATGGTCCTCGATGGGAGCCTCCGCTGGCTAGGGTCTCCATAGTGACGGTTGAAATGCTATGGAGCTTCTGGACCTCCTCGGCGAGATGCCCGCCTCGAGTTTCGTCCCCGGGCACGATCAGCCAGCCAGCCCTGTCGAGCACAATCGTCCGTACGTCCGACACCGACCAACACCTCGGCACCAGTGTGTCGATCGCCGAGAGAGTCCAAGGATCGGGTGCCTGTCACCGACCAGACGGGGCAACCCAATACAGCGACAGGTCAGCAGCTCGTCACTTGGCGACGGTGAGTGTCTCCTTTGCCGAAACCGAGCCCTTGAAGTTCGTGCTGCCGCCGTAGGTGGAGACGAGGTGGTAGGTGCCCGGCTCGAGCTTCTTGGCGGACAACTTGCAGGTTCCCTTGGCCCCGGACAGCTTGATCAGACACAACGTCGTCGTGGACTCCTTTATCGTCACCGTCCCGGTGGGCGTCGTGCCCGAGTACTGCGGCAAGACCGCGACCGACAGCTGCAGGACCTGCTCGTCGCCGTAGGTCACCTTGGCGACCGAGAGCCTGAGGGCGGTCTTGGACGTTGCCTTTGCAACTGTAAGGGATTCCTTGACCGAAGCCGAGCTGGCGAAGTCCGCGCTGCCGCCGTAGGTGGCGACGAGGTGGTAGGTGTCCGGCTTGAGCTTCTTGGGCGACAGCGTGCACGATCCCTTGGCCGACTTCAGCCTGATCACGCACAGCGTCGTCGTGGACTCCTTCACCGTCACCGTCCCGGTCGGCGTCGAGCCGGAGTGCTGCGGCGAGACGGCGACCGAAAGCTGCTCGACCTGCTCATCGCCGTAGGTCACCTTGGCGGCTGAGAGCTTGAGGGCGGTCTTGGAGGTGGCCGGCGGCGAGTAGGTGAGGGCGTAGCCGTCGTAGTCCACCGCGGCACAGAACCTCACCGTCGGGCACGAGACAGAGGTCAGGCCGTCGGGACTCGGGTCGATCTCGCCAGGTGACGACCACGAGCTGCCGCCATAGGTGAAGACGTGGCCGCTGTTGTCGACCGCGGCGCAATAGCGCGCCGTCGGACACGAGACGGAGAGCAGGGAGCCCCCGTTCGGGTCGATTCTGACCGGCTTCGACCACGAGCTGCCGTCGTAGATGAGGGCGTAGCCGCTATCGACTGCGACGCAAGAGCTGGCCGTCGGGCACGAGACGGAGTACAGGGCTTTCCCCGTGTCGATGCTGTCGCGTGACGACCACGAGCTGCCGTCGTAGGTGAGGACATGGCCGGAGTAGTCCACCGCGGCGCAGAACTTCGCCGTCGGGCACGAGACGGAAAGCAAGATGCCCTCCGCGTCGATCTCGTCCGGTGACGACCACGATCTGCCGTCGTAGGTGAGGACGTGGCCGACGTTGTCCACCGCGACGCAGAAGCTCGCCGTCGGGCACGAGACGGAAATCAGGACGTCCGCGCTCAGGTCGATCTCGTCGGGTGACGTCCACGATCTGCCGTCGTAGGTGAGGACGCGGCCGCTGTTGTCTACCGCGGCGCAGAAGCTCGTCGTCGGGCACGAGACGGACGACAGGTAGGTCCCCGTGTCGATGCTGGCGGGCGACGTCCACGAGCTGCCGTCGTAGGTGAGGACGTGGCCGTAGGCGTCCACCGCGGCGCAGAAGCTCTCCGATGGGCACGAGACTGAGTCCAGCTCGCCCTCTTGCGGGTCGATCTCGTCGGGTGACGACCACGAGCTGCCGTGGTAGGTGAGGGCATGGCCGCTCTCGTCCACCGCGGCGCAGAAGCTCACCTTGGGGCACGAGACGGAGCGCAGCCCGCTCCAGACTGCGTCTATGCTGACCGGCTTCGACCACGAGGTGCCGTCGTAGGTGAGGACGTTTTCGTAGTCGTCCACCGCGGCGCAGAAGCTCGCCGACGGGCAGGAGACGGAGGGCAGGGAGTACGGCGCGTCGATGCTCTTGGGCAACGACCACGAGCTGCCCTTGTAGGTGAGGACGTAGCCGTCGTGGTCCACCGCTACGCAGAAGCTCGCTGACGGGCAGGAGACAGAGTTCAGCCCGCCCCCCTTCGGGTCGATGCTGTCGGGTGACGACCACGACCTGTTCTTGTAGGTGAGAGCGTGGCCGCTGAGGTCCACCGCAACACAGAAGCTCGCCGACGGGCAGGAGATGGAGTACATGACGTTTCCCGCGTCGACGCTGACCGGCTTCGACCACGAGTTCCCCTCGTAGGTGACGACGTTGCCGCTCTGGTCCACCGCGGCGCAGAAGCTCGCCGTCGGGCACGAGACGGAATACAGCCTGCCGCTCGCGTCGATGCTGTTGGACGACGACCACGAGCTGCCGTTGTAGGTGAGGACGTTGTCGTTCCAATCCACCGCGGCGCAGAAGTCCACCGTCGGGCACGAGACGGAGGTCAGGCCGCGCCCCGCGTTGATGCTCTCGGGCGACGACCACGAGCTGCCGTCGTAGGTGAAGGCGTTGCCACTGCCGTCCACCGCTACGCAGAAGCTCGCCGTCGGGCACGAGACTGAAGTTGGATCTCCTCTTAAGGGGTCGATCAGCCTTCCCGGTGACCAACCGGACGCAGTGCCGGCGGCCGGCGAAGCCGCCGCCGGCGACGGAAGCCCCGAGGCGAGTATTGCCGAGGTCGCAGCAAACACCAGCGCAACGGCAGCGAACAGACGAACGGCAGCTAGTTTCGGCATCCCGCCTCCTCGTGGTTCGGAACTTCGATGAACGAGAGCCAGGTGATCGCCGAGGTCTACGGCGCCACGGCGGCGACTGGTCAAATGCCAAGCTTGCTGACACATTAGGTCATCAAGGGGCGCGTCGCTGCCACGAGGCTGAGCCGCAAGGCGTAGGTCTGCTCGGCCGAGACGAGGCCGAATGGCTTGTCCGGCTCGAGAGATGGCCCGCACGCCTCGGGGACCGGTGGTTGCCGCGCGTACCGCTTGGCCCCGACACCTGCCACCGGTCGAGTGCTCCGGCTGTGTCGATCTGGACGCGTCCGCTCGGCATAGCGAGCTTCGGCGACCCGTCATTCCTGCGTGATCCATGATGCTGTTGATCCAGGGTCCGCACAAGAGCTAAGGGAACACGCGGCTCTGAGTGAAGTCCAAACCTCAGACGCTCGGGAAGCCACCCACCTGCCGGCAAACGCGCGCCGTGTGCCATTTCAATCAAGCCTTCAAGGGCTGAATGACCCGAGTCGTCACTAACAGATGGTGCACGACCCCGGTCGCCTTGCGAGGGGTAAGCAAAGTAGGGCCGTGCACCTTTCTCAAGTTTGGCCGTTGAAGCTGCCCAACAGAGGGATGGTGCACGACCCCCGGTTGCCTTGCGAGGGAAGCAGGGGGCCGTGCACCTCGTCATCCTGGTCGAGATGCTCCAGGAGACGCTTGTCGATGGAGTCCTCGTAGACGGGCAGGAAGCCGTCCCCGGATTCCATCTCGGCTCGTCACCGCAGGTCCATCACGTAGCCGGACTGGCTCGCCGTGCATGTCGGCGACGTCGGCCTTCGCTTGTGCCGCGGACTGAGCTGACAGCGATCAGTATCAGGACGATGCCAGCGCCGAGCAGGAAGAAACCACGGTGGTTCTGATAGGCGATGGCGATATAGCCGATGAGGGGGACCGTCCAGCGAACCCGGTACACGTAGTTGCCACGTATCGTCATCGTCCACGGGTCACGGACCGTGTTCGCATCGCCCTGGGTGTTGAACAGGAGTTGCCCAGAGCTGCCTTTGGTGATTCGGACGATGCGGTGCACGATCTGCTCGGAGGGCTTGTACGGGTCGGCGAACACGATTACGTCCCGCACGGCGAGGCTGTCGACGCGGACACGTTGGCTGATCGCGACGCCGCCGACAGCCAGTCCAGGTCGCATGCTGCCCGAGAGGATCGGTGTCACGATCCAGGAGCCCTGGACCAGTGCGAAGGCGCAGATTCCCGCTGCACCAAGCACAGCCAGTAGCAGCACGTAGGCGATAGACATGCGAAGCCGCCTAGCCCAAGTTGCGAGCTTGGGACCCTGGCTGGCCGAGGCTCTCGGGGTGCCCTCCTCGGTGCCCAAGAAGATGTCGCCCTGAGCAACTGGGGGAGTGCCACCCTCAGTGATCAGCATGGCTGCCTGATAGCCCGGCAGGCCGTTCTCAGCTACCGCAGGAGTGTCCTTCTCGACGACGAGAGGCATGTCGTCCTCAGAGATCGGAAGCGTGCCGATCTCAAAGACAGGAGGGGTCTCGTCCTCAACGACCGGTGGGATGTCGCCCACAGGCACCGGAGCGCTGTCCTCAGCGACCGGCGGAGTGCCGTCGTCGTCGACTGGAGGGGAGCCATTCTCAGCTACCGAAGGAGTACAGGTCTCGGCGACCAGAGGCATGTTGTCCTCAGAAGCAGGGAGCGTGCCGATCTCAGAGACAGGAGGGGTCTCGTCCGCTACGAGCGGAGGGGTCTCGTCCTCGGCGACCGAAGGCGTGCCGTCAGCGACCGGAGGCATGTCGTCCTCAGGGACGAGACCGTCCTCGGCGACCAGCGGGGCGCCGCCCTCAACTGGAGGGGAGCCGTCCTCAGCAGCCGGAGTTGTCGTCATGATCCCTTCCACCAGCGAAGGCGGTTACTGACTTTGGTGATCTCATCCACACGTTCGCCACATAATCGCACGGTGGCATCGCCGCAGGAAACCAATGCCGAACTTGAGGCCTGGGTCCCGGCGAGGCGCACAGGCGCACGTGCCAGCTTGGCCACCAGATAGAAACGGTGGGGGGATCGTGAAGATCCCCCCACCACATGGTCCTGCTGTCACTTGTAGAGAGCGGCGGCGGGCGGTCACAAGGGCCGCACCGGCGCCGCCGAGGCACTCAGCCTGAGTAGGTCAGCGTCAGGGTTGGGGTGAACGACCCGCCCTCAGCGCTGCTGTCCAAAGCTGTCGCCGCTGGGTTCATGCCATCCCCGTTCGGGTACGGCACGAGGCTGTACGAGGGGACGTTGGTGCCACAGCCGGTGTCCGTTGTCGGACCTGCGTAGAACACCATGATGTAAGTGTCCGTGCCGTATGCCGGTATCGTGCCCGAAACCCCGACGGCACCCTGCGCGATCGCAGCAGGCACTGATTCGTTGAAGCCGATGATGCCAATATTGGTATTCACTTCTGGGCCGTAGAAGCACGCAAACGTCTCGCTCTCCAGCGTGGCACCAGCAGTTGTTCCGTCATTGGCAGCACTCAGTGCAATCGTCATGTAGGTCACAGGAATAGCGCTGTTGTTGTTGACCTGGATCACACAAGGGCTTGTCTCGAAGGAGGACCCTACCGGTGCCTCGTTGACGAGTGTCAGGTTGTCGGTGTTGTTGGTGGCGCTTGTCGCGCAGCTTGACGACAGGACCACGTTCATCCTTGCAGCCGTGATTGTCTGGCTGCTCGCAGTAGATGTCGTGAAGACGGCGTGAGCGCCAGCCCCGACCAGGCCAAGGCCCGCGAGGCTCAACACTCCCATTGATGCAACTATCCGAAGTTTCATGTTGTCCTATTCCGATCCTCGCAATGAACTGCTCGACTCGGGCGTCGGGTTCGCCAGTCGCTCCCCACAGGCCAGGCGGCCAAGCACGGCCTGCGGATCATCACGTCGCCCTTGTCCAGGACCCAGGAAGGGTCCGTGTCTGTTGCCAGGTGGCAGCCTGTGGTAGGGGGATCGTGACGATCCCCCTACCACCAAGGCAAAGCTGCTCAGGCTTCGTAGTTCAACGTGAGGGTCACCGCGACAGAGCCACCCTCAGCCTCGTTGCCGAGGCTGTTTGGCTCAACCCACGGGTTTACTGTCGGGTAGGTAGCTCCTGACCAGGCAGAAGCCGTGTGCCCGCCAGCGCTCCACGACGAGCCGCAATCTGCCGTGTTTTGCCCTGCGTAGAACTCCATTTCGTAGGAGTCCTGGCTGGCCGCACCAGCAGCGTTCGGAGCCAATATGGTCGCAGTAGTCCCAACCCAGGGGCCATTGAACAGGACGCTCGGGCTAAGAGCCATTCCCGTCGTCAAAGGTCCGTTCGCCACGACCCATCCACCACTGGAGAAGCCACTGGTGATGCACACGTCCATCTCGTCCTGCAACCAAGCGGAGGCAGACCCACCGGCTGGGTTGCTGTCACTCAACTGGAACGAATACTCCTCCACCGGGATATTGCCGACGTTGGTGACGGTGACGAGGCTGGCCGGTGTGTCAAAAGTCGACCCGACCGGTCCCACTGGGTTCAAGGTGATCGAGGGGCAGTAGTCGGTCCAGGACGTGCAACCGGGGGCATCAGGCGATGACAACACCACGGAGGGGGTGCCAGCGTTGATCGTCTGGTTGCTCGCAGTGGACGTGGTGAAAACGGCGTGAGCGCCAGCCCCGATCAGGCCCAGGCCTGCAAGGCTCAGCACTCCCGTCATTGCAATAAAGCGGAGTTTCATATCGTCATACTCCTATTCAATAGATGGACTACCGACGAGGGCGACATCACATCACCTTCGTCCAGGAACCCACGTGGGTCCCTGTTTGCTGCCAGGAACCCGTGGGTCCCTGTTTGTTGCCAGGGAACTTCCATGAAGGAACTCCCTGTTGGTGCGGTCAAGACGGGGCGGGAACAAACGCCCCGCCTGCCAGAACCGCAACGCCTTGTCGATCGAGAGCGGACTCCTTTCTGTTTCTGCTTCTGGTGCCGTTGGTGGGCGGGCTAGGCCGAGTAGGTGATCGTGACGGACACGGTGTCGGTGCCGCCCTCGGCGTCGTTTTGCAGGGTTCCCGCCAAGTTGCTGTAGCCCACGGGCGATCCAGCATCTGGTGCGCTTGCTCCCACGGGGTAGGTCGTGTACGGGCCACTCGTGGCGTCGGCCGTGGCCCATTGGTAGCCGGACACGTTGCCGCACCCTGTGGGTTCGTCGCCCGCGTAGAACACGGCCTGGTAGGTGTCAGTCGCCCTTGGTGCGATCGTGCCTACGATCGCCATGTTGCCTAGTGTCTCGTCGGCTGCCAAAGGGCCGTTGAACAGGACGTAGCTGTCGCTGTAGACGCACATGGACATCTCTTTGGCCAAGGCGCTGCCCTCGGAGTTGCCGGGGCTGTCGGTCACCTGGAGGTTGATCTCGCTTGCCGTGAGGGAGCCGTTGTTGGTGATGGTGATGACCTGGGCGGGGCTGATGAACGACGATCCGACAGGTCCGATGCTCGGAAGTGTCATGTTGGGTGTTCCGTTGCCGGGCCAGGATGTCCCGACGGGACCGTTCAGGACCAAGCCGAGATTCCCAGCGCTGATCGTCTGGGCGCTGGTGGTCTGGGTGGTGAAGACGGCGTGAGCACCGGCACCGATCAGGCTCAGGCCTGCCAGGCTCATCACTCCCGCAAGTGCAACCGTGCGAAGCTTCATGTCATCGTGCTCCTGTTATCTGCATGAAGTGATCGATCAGAACCTCGGGTCCCCGCAGTCCCGGCGACCAGGTACGGCCTGGGGAGTGCCCTGTTGGTGCGGTCCTGATAGGAGGGACGCAATGTCCCGTCAACCGGGACCGCAACACCTTGTCGATCGAGAGCTGAGCGTTGAGGTCTTCGTGCTCTAGTCATGTGAACCACCGAGCGCGTGGCCCGTGCACTGGTTGATGTAGCTGAAGGTCACCGTCGAGCTGGTGCCGACGTTGCCGAGGCTGTCGGTAGCCTCGGCGACGACGCTGTAGGTGTCATCCGAGGTGAGATTCACCTTCGCCAGGGCAAGGGACCAGCTCGTCGTGCCGCTGGCTGCCACGAAGGTCTGGGTGGTTGCGCTGAACGAGGTGCCGTTCCACCAACGCTTGGTGGAGGTGTTCTCGATGGCCACCGACACGCTCGTGATGGTCATCCCGGCCCCCGAGTTCGACGATGCCGAGCCGGTGATCTTCCCTGTCCACGAGCTGGCGCTGGTGCCGTAGGTGGTCTTGTTCACCGGGTAGGTGATAGCGACCGTCGGTGGAGCCGTGCAGTAGGTGAAGCTGACCGTCGAACTGGTGCCAGCGTTGCCGAGGCTGTCTGTGGCCTGGCCGATGACGCTGTAGGTGACGCCCGAGGTGAGGTTCACCCTCGCCAGGGGAAGCGACCAGCCCGTGGTGCCGGTTGCCGTGACGAATGTCTGGGCGGTGGCGCCGAACGACGAGCCGTTCCACCACTTCGCTGTCTTGGTGTTCTCGACGGCCACCGTAGTGCCCGTGATCGTTGTTCCAGGCCCCGAGTTCGATGAGGCCGTACCCGTGATCTTCCCTGTCCAGTTGGACCCGTAGGTGGTGTTGTTCGCCGGGTAGGTGATGGCCACCGTCGGCGGAGAGCTGCTGTACGTGAAGCTGACCGTTGAACTGGTGCCGACGTTGCCGAGGCTGTCTGTTGCCTGGGCGATGACGCTGTAGGTGATCCCCGAGGTGAGGTTCACCTTCGCCAGGGCGAGAGACCAGCTCGTCGTGCCGCTCGCGGTGACGAAAGTCTGGCTAGAGGCGCTGAAGCCGGTGCCGTTCCACCACTTGGCTGTCTTGGTGTTCTCGACGGCCACGGCAGTGCCCGTGATGGTCGTCCCAGCCCCCGAGTTCGATGAAGCCGTGCCGGTGATCTTCCCTGTCCAGTTAGCGCCGTAGGTGGTTGCGTTCACCGGGTAGGTGATGCTCACCGTCGGGGGAGCCGTGCTGCGGTTGCAGTAGGTGAAGGTCACCGTCGAACTGGTGCCGACGTTGCCAAGGCTGTCAGTCGCCTCGGCGATGACGCGGTAGGTGTCACCCGAGGTGAGGCTCCCTGCTCCAAGGGGAAGCAGCCAGGTCGTGGTGCCGGTGGCTGTCACGAAGCTCTGGCTCGTGGCGCCGAACGAGGTGCCGTTCCACCACTTGTCCGTCTTGGTGTCCTCGATGGCCACCGAAGTCTTGACGATGGTCGCCCCAGTGCCCGCCGAGGCCGAGCCGGTGATCTCCCCGGTCCAGTTTGTGCCGTAGGTGGCGTTGTTCACCGGGTAGGTGATCGTGACCGTCGGGGGCGCCGTGTGAACGCAGTAGGTGAAGCTGACCGTCGATGAGGTCCCGGTGTTCCCGAGGTTGTCGGTGGCTTTGGCGATGACTGTGTAGGTGGTTCCCGAGGTGAGGTTGCCGGACGCCAGGGAGAGCATCCAGGTCGTGGTGCCGGTGGCCGCAACGAAGGTCTGGCTCGTGGCGCCGAACGACGAGCCGTTCCACCAGCGCTTCGTAGCGGTGTCCTCGATGGTCACCGACACCTTGGTGATCGTCGCCCCGGTCCCCGCCGAGGCGGTGCCGGTGATCGTCCCGGTCCAGTTTGTGCCATACGTGGTCTTGTTCACCGGGTACGTGATCGTGACCGTCGGTGGAGCGGTCTTGATGCAGTAGGTGAAGCTCACCGTGGAGCTGGTGCCGACATTGCCGAGGCTGTCGGTCGCCTCGGCGACGACGCTGTATGCGTCACCCGTGGTCAGGCTGGAGCCTGCGAGGGCAAGCGTCCAGCTCGTCGTGCCGCTGGCCTTCACGAAATAGTCGCTGCTGGCGCTGAACGAGGAGCCGCTCCACCACTTGCCCGTCGTGGTGTTCTCGATGGCGACCGAGACGGTCGTGATGGTCGTCGCCGACCCCGAGTTCGACGAGGCGGTGCCGGTGATCTTGCCCGTGTAGCTGCAAGCGCAGACGTTGGTGCCGTTCGCCGGGTAGGTGATCGTGACCGTCGGGAGAGCCGTTTCGTAGGTGAAGCTCACCGTCGAGGAGGTGCCGACGTACCCGATGTTGTCGGTGGCCTTGGCGATGACCTTGTAGGTGACCCCCGAGGTCAGGCTTGCGCCTCCGAGGGGGAGACTCCAGCTCGTGGTCCCGCTCCCCCCGACGAAGGTCTCGCTGGAGCTGTTGAACGAGATGCCGTTCCACCACAGATCTGTGGCAGTGTCCTCGATCGCGACCGAGACGGCGCTGACGTAGGTCCCGGCCCCGGAGTTCGACGAGGCGGTGCCGGAGATCGCTCCACCCCAGTTGGCTCCGTAGGTGGTGTTGTTCACCGGGTAGGTGATCGTGACCGTCGGGGGAGCGCCCCAGGTGCCTGCTGTGATCGTCTGGCTGCTCGTTGTGGACGTGGTGAAGGCGGCGTGAGCGCCAGCCCCGATCATGCCCAGGGCCGCCAGGCTCATCACTCCCACAAGTGCTACTGAGCGAAGCTTCACGTCATCCAGCTCCTGCCGTCCAGGTGGACGGCTTGACTAGGTCGTCGAACTCACAGATCTCTCCCCCCTTGGCACTCCGATGGAGGAGTGCCCTGCTGGTGCGGTCGGGACGGGCGGGTAGCAATGCCCCGCCTGGCAGAACCGCAACACCTTGTGGATCGGACAAACTCGGCTCGGGCCTCGGTTTCGCGGTTGCTCGTCACAGGACGGGGCCTGTGGATCACCACGTCGCCTTTGCCGCAGAACCCCACGGGTCCCTGGTTCGTGTCAGGAACCCATGGGTCCCCCTGCTTGTTGTCGTGCACTCCCGAGGAGGGAGTCCCTGTATTGCGGCCCTGACGGGTGGGAACAGACTCCCCACCTGTCACAACCGCAACACCTTTCCCATCGACACCAGGGCGCGACGAAGCCACCCCGGAGTCCATGAAGAGCCGCCTCATGGCTGGAATAATCTTCTCGAGCGGCAAGTCGTTGGGCGGGTTCAGAAAGCAAAGACAGCCACGATCGGTGGGCGCATCAGTGACACCGATCTCGGAGACCTTGCTGTGGACAGCCGATGACAACTCCACAAAGGCTGTCGTGTGCTGAGACTTAAAGAG
>Ga0181527_1001990_pt1 | contig 19944 bp, 13 predicted proteins | sample PEATcosm2014_Bin_30_FD_119762 | JGI IMG/M metagenome (GOLD analysis project Ga0181527, IMG submission 119762) | Peatland microbial communities from MTU Mesocosm Facility, Houghton, MI, USA - PEATcosm2014_Bin06_60_metaG | ecosystem: Environmental > Terrestrial > Soil > Wetlands > Peat | place...
GCGCTCGGCAATGCCGTGGTGCGCAATCGGATCAAGCGGCGCCTCCGCGAGGCCGTCCGCTTTCACCTGGACCGGTTGAACCCGCAGTGGTCCATCGTCATCAATCCGCGGCGCAAGGCCTTCGATGCTCCCCTGCCGGAGCTGCAGCGCGAAGTGGAGCGGCTCTTTCTCCGCTGCAATGGATCTTAGTGCGGGCGCTCCGCGTATACAAGTTTTGTGTCTCCCCGCTGCTGCCCTCGGCGTGCCGCTTTTATCCGAGCTGTTCGGATTACATGCGCGAAGCCGTCGAGCGATATGGCGCGGCAAGGGGAGTGTGGATGGGGTTGCGCCGCTTGGTGCGATGCCATCCGTTTCATGCCGGCGGTTTCGATCCCGTCCGGTGACGCGCGATTTTCGTAACGGAATCTGTCAGCATGGCCGAATCGGTAAACGGCGGCGGCGACCCTAACCAGCCGCCCAAAGAAATGTCGATGGAGGTGCGGCTGCTGCTCGCCTTCCTCCTGATGGGCGCGGTGATGTTCCTCACGCCCTACCTCTTCAAAACCGTGGCGCCGCCGCAGCCGGTCAAGAAAGTGGAGCAGGCCGCAACCACTCCGCCGCCGGTCCCGGAGGCGATTCCGGCAGCGCCGGTGGCCGAGAAGGCCAAGGCGGAGCGCCCGGCAAAGAAGGGTTCCTCCAAGGCCGCCCCATCCGTCCCGAGCACCCCGCAGAAGGTCGAGCCGGCATTGATCGTCGATACCGACCTGTTCACGGTCGCCTTCAGCAACCAGGGCGCCACCGTACGGAGCTGGCGTCTCAAGAAATACCGTGGCAACGACGGCAAATATCTCGAGTTGGTGAACCTCGCGGCGGGCGTGGAATTCCCCTTCTCGCTCTACTTCCCCGATAAGCAGCCCACCGCCAAGGTCAACTGGACCTACTACACGCAGACGGGCGACCCCGATGGCCTGGGCGTCACCTACGCTTTTTCCGACGGCCACACTTCCGTCCGCAAGGTCTTCCGCTTTGAGAAGAACAGCTATCTTTTACACGTTTCGACCGAGGCCGCGGTCGACGGTCAGGCCATCTTGCACATGATCGAATGGCGCGGAGGCTTCGGCGACTTCACCGTGACCAGCGCCGTGGCAAACCAGCGCACCCTGTACTTCGACGTGACGCAGAACAAGCTCGTGGAGCAAAGAGCCAGCGCCGCCAAGAACGGCCCGGTGACGGCCAGCGGCAATTTTTCGTTCGCCGGGATCGCCGATTCCTTCTTCGCCGCGGTCTACCTGCCGGAAGGCAGCACCGCCATGCAGGAGGCGACCTTCAGCGACACCGTGCGTACGACGTTCGAAGAGAAGCCCGCGCCGTTCGCCGGCGCCGCCGTCTCGGACGGCGCCACCAACAAGTTTGCCCTGTTCGTCGGCCCCAAGGACGTGGATCTGCTGAAGCGCATCAATCCCAAGCTCGAACAGGTGGTGGACTTCGGCTGGCTCTCGTTCCTCGCCAAGCCGCTGTTCCTCATCGTCAACTGGTTTAACGACGCCTTCGTCCACAACTTCGGCTGGTCCATCGTGGTGGTCACCATCGTCATCAACTCCATCCTCTTCCCGTTGAGACTTTCCAACATGAAGTCGATGAAGAAGATGCAGGCGCTCAAGCCGCAGATCGACGCCATCAACGCCAAGTACAAGAACATCAGCCTCCGCGATCCCAAGAAAGCCGACCAGAACCAGGAGGTGATGGCGCTCTACAAGAAGTACGGCGTCAACCCCATGGGCGGCTGTTTCCCCATGCTGATTCAGCTCCCCTTTTTCATCGCGTTTTACAAGGTGTTCATGGTTTCGGTGGAGATGCGCGGCGCGAACTGGCTGTGGGTCACGGACCTTTCCCAGCCCGAAACCCTCCCCATCCACATCCTGCCCATCATCATGATCGGCAGCCAGTTCCTGATGCAGAAGATGACGCCGCAGGCCACCGGCGACCCCAACCAGCAGCGCATGATGATGTTCATGCCGCTGATCTTCGGCTTCATGTTCTACAATTTTGCCAGCGGCCTGGTGTTATACTACTTGACCAGCAATTTGGTTGGAATTGGGCAGCAGTGGTTCTTCAACCACACCGCGCTGGCGGATGAGGCCGCTCAGTCGGTGGCGCTGCCCAAGAAGAAGAACGGCAGGAAATAACGCGTGACTCAGCGAAAATATTCCGTGGCTTCGATCGGTTCCCGGATCGATCAATTTTTGCGGCCCACCCTCCGCAACGCAGGCTTCAAGGTCAACTACGAGACCCAGGACGTGGAGGCGCCGGGCGACGCCTTTGAAACTCCCGACATGGTGGTGAGGTTTTCCGGGGCCGACGTCGATCTGCTGCTTGCCAACCGCGCCGAGCTTTTGCTGGCGCTGGAGCACGTCACCATGGAGATGCTGCGGATGCCCTCGGAGGACCATTCGCGTATTTCCTTCGACGCCAACGACTATCGCCTGCTGCGCATCGAGGAACTGCGGCTGAGCGCCATGACGGCCGCGGAGAAGGTGAAGCGCACGGGCGTGCCATTCTGCTTCAACCCCATGAACAGCCGCGAGCGCCGTGTGATCCACATCGCCTTGCGCCACGAGACGGCGGTGCGCAGCGAAAGCTTCGGATCGGGCCCCGCGCGGCAGGTAGTGGTTTACCCCGCCGGCATGGCGAGCCTGCCGGAACCGCCGCACGGGGCCGTTCCGCGCCGCGGTTTTCGGCGCTGATTGAACCTTCAAGACACCATCGTCGCCATTTCCACGCCGCCCGGTAGAGGCGGTCTGGGCGTCGTGCGCCTGTCCGGCTCCCGAGCCCGCTCCATCGCCGAGGCCATCCTGCGATTCTCCGGCGAGGCGGACTGGCGCCCGTGGCATCTCCAGATGGCCGAACTCCATCCTGTCGACCAGGTGCTGGTTGCGTTTTTCGAGGCCCCGCGCTCCTACACTGCCGAAGACGTCGTCGAAATCTCGTGCCATGGCTCGCCGGTGGTGCTGCGCTACGCGGTGGAGCGCGCGCTCGAAGCCGGAGCGCGCCTAGCCGATCCCGGCGAATTCACCTTGCGCGCCTTTCTCAACGGCCGCATCGATCTGCCGCGGGCTGAGGCTATTCGCGACCTGATCGAAGCCACCACTCTCTACCAGGCCCGCGTCGCCGCGCAGCAGGCGGGCGGTTCGGTCTCGCGCTGCATCGCGCCGCTCAAGGAGCAGCTTCTGGATCTGATCGCGCTGCTCGAAGCGGGCATCGATTTCGCCGAAGACGACGTGAGCGTCGCGACCGCCGGCGAGATTCTGCGCCGCCTGGCGCCGGTTCTGGAGGGCGTCGGCCGGCTTGCCGCCAGCTTCCAATATGGCGGGCTGGTGCGCGCCGGCCTGACGCTGGCCATCGTGGGCCGCCCCAACGTGGGCAAGAGCAGCCTTTTTAACCGCCTTCTGGAGCAGGACCGCGCCATCGTCGCCAGCGCGCCCGGCACCACCCGCGACCTGGTTTCCGAGACTGCTTCCATTGGCGGCATCCCCGTGAAGCTGTACGACACCGCCGGCATCCGCGACGGGGCGGAGCTGGTGGAATCCCTGGGAATCGAGCGCAGCTTTCAGGCCATGGCCGACGCCGATCTGACGCTGGTGGTGGTGGATGTTTCGCAGCCGCTCGACGACGAGGACCGTGCGCTGATCGCCCGCGCCGAGCGCCAGGGCCGCCATCTGGTAGCCGCCAACAAGTGCGACCTCATTCAGAGCCGCGAACGTCAGAGAGCGGTTTTTTCAATCTCCGTTTCCGCCCTGACCGGCGAAGGCATCGCCCAACTTCGCGAAGCGATTCTCGAGGCTCTGGCCCCCAAAGGCGCTTTCGAGCAGGAGACCGGCTTCATCACCAGCCTGCGCCACGAGCAATTGCTGCGCGAATCGGCCGGGTACCTCGAAAAAGCGGGCGCCGCCGTCGAAGCCGGCATTCCCCACGAGATGGTGCTGCTGGATCTCTACTCCGCTCTCCAGCCCATCGACGCCATCACCGGCGCCACCACCGCGGACGACATCCTCAACCGCATCTTTTCCACGTTCTGCATCGGAAAATGAAACTTATGCCCGGTATAATTCGTACACTTTTCGGAAAGGTGGCTTATGCACAATAAATCCCGATTCACGCTTGTTATCGCCGCCCTCGTTCTGACGGTCGCGGCTTTCTCGCAGACCTTGCCCCAAGGCGTCCAGAAGGTGACCTCCGTGGAGGGTATCACGGAGTACGCGCTTCCCGATGGCTTGCACGTGCTTTTGTTCCCCGACCTTTCGAAGCCCAAGGTGACCGTCAACATGACTTACCTGATTGGCTCCCGCCAGGAAGGTTATGGCGAGTCGGGCATGGCGCACCTGCTGGAACACATGGTATTCAAGCAGACCAAGGGTGGCAGGGACATCATGAAGGAACTCACCGATCACGGCGCCAACTTCAATGGCACCACTTCGGATGACCGGACGAACTATTTCGAGACCGTAACCGCCAGCGACGAGAACCTGCGCTGGGCCATCGGCCTCGAAGCCGACCGCATGGTGAACATGCGGATCGAAAAGGCGCTGCTCGATACCGAAATGACCGTGGTCCGCAACGAGTTTGAAGCCGGAGAGAACAGCCCGCCCAACATCCTCCGGCAGCGCGTTCTGTCGGCGGCCTACACGTTCCACAACTACGGCAAGACCACCATCGGCAACCGGTCCGATATCGAGAACGTGCCCATCGACCGGCTGGCGGCGTTCTACCGCAAGTATTATCAGCCCGACGACGCCGTTCTCACCATCGCCGGCAAGTTCGACGAATCCAAAGCGCTGGCCTGGGTAGCGGAATCTTTCGCCGCCATTCCGCGTCCTCAGCGCACGCTCGAGAAGACCTACACCGTGGAGCCGACCCAGGATGGAGAGCGCTTCGTCACGCTGCGCCGCGTGGGTGACAACCAGGACATCATAGTGGTCTATCACACACCCGCCGCCTCGCACCCCGACACCGCGGCTGTGCGGGTGCTGGCCACGGTGCTGGGCGATACGCCTTCCGGCCGGCTCTTCAAGGCCCTGGTGGACAGCAAAAAGGCGGTTTCCGAGAGCGTGAGCGCGATGCAAATGCACGATCCCGGCTTTCTCTGGGGCTCGGTGGTGCTTCGGGAGGACCAGTCGCTCGAAGAGGCGCGGCAAATCCTCATCAAGACCATCGAAGGTTTCGCGAATGAGCCGCCGACGAAAGAGGAGGTGGAGCGCGCCAAGGCGAGAATTCTGAAGCAGATCGAGCTGAATTTGACCAACTCGGAAACGGTCGGCCTCACCATCAGCGAGTACGCCGCGGCGGGCGACTGGCGGCTGCTGTTCCTCTCTCGCGACCAGATCCGCAAGGTGACCGAGCAGGATGTGCTGCGCGTGGCGAAGACGTACCTGAAGGAATCCAACCGCACGCTGGGCGAGTTCATCCCCACCAAGAGTCCCGACCGCGCGGAGATTCCCGCGGCCCCCGACATTGCGGTCCTGCTGAAAGGCTACAAGGGTGGCGAGACCATTTCTCAAGGCGAGGCGTTCGATCCGACCCCGTCCAACATCGAAAGCCGGGTGACGCGCGCCAGGCTGGCGAGCGGAATGAAGGTGGTGCTGCTGCCCAAGCAGACGCGCGGCGGCACGGTGGTGGCGCAGGTGACCGTGCGGTTCGGCGACGAGAAGTCGCTGTTCGGCAAGTCCGCGGCGGCGCAACTTGCCGGCGGCTTGCTGATGCGCGGCACCAGGAACAAGACGCGCCAGCAGATCCAGGATGAGACCGACCGCCTGAAGGCGCGCCTCAACGTGTCCGGTGGAATCTCCAGCGCGACGGCCACCATCGAGACGACGGAAGCCAACCTGGCGGGCGCGCTCCGCCTGGCCGCCGAGATCCTGCGCCAGCCCTCGTTTCCGGAAAGCGAATTCGAGCAGGTGCGCCAGCAGCGGATTGCCGCCATCGAGGCGGGCAGGAGCGAGCCTCAGATGCTGGCCTCGCTGGAGTTGAGCCGTTACCTCACCAGCATCTATCCGCGCGGCGATGTGCGTTACGCGCCCACGATGGACGAGCAGATCGAAGATTTGAAGAAGGTCACTCTTGACGACGTCCGCAAGTTCTACGCGCAGTTCTACGGCGCTTCCAATGCGGAGTTCGCGGTCGCCGGCCAGTTCGACAAAGCGGAAGTTCAGAAACTGGCGGCAGACCTGTTCGGCGACTGGAAGAGCCCCAGCCCGTACCAGCAGGTGCTCATGCCCTACCGCAAGATCGAGCCCATTGACCGCAAGATTGAAACGCCGGACAAGCAGAATTCCATGTTCCTGGCGGCGATGTTCACCAAGCTGTCGGATGAAGACCCCGATTACCCGGCCTTGGTGCTGGCGAACTATATGCTGGGCGGCTCGCCCGGCGCCCGTCTCTTCAAGCGCATCCGCGTCACCGAGGGGCTCAGCTACGGCGTGCAGTCGATGCTTCAGGCGCCCACCAAGGACGATGGCGGTACTTTCGCCGGGATGGCCATCAGCGCTCCGCAGAACGCTCCCAAGGTGGAGGCCAGCTTCAAAGACGAGCTGGCTCGCACGCTCAAGGACGGCTTCACCGCGGACGAAGTGGCGGCGGCGAAGAAGGCGTGGCTCCAGGAGCAGTCCGTGGCGCGCTCGCAGGATCAGATGCTGGTGGGCACGCTTGCGCGGCGCGAACTCTACGACCGCACCATGAAGTTCGACGAGGCGCTGGAAGCCAAGGTCGCTGCGCTCACGCCCGAACAGGTGTCGGAGACTTTCCGCCGCCGCATCGACCCGTCCGCTTTGAGCTACGTCAAAGCCGGCGATTTCAAGAAGGCCGGCGTGCTCCAGTAATAACGACTATGAACACCGAGATGGGCGGCTGGCCGGGGGCTTCACCACCGACGCTCGCCCGGCGGCCGACGGCGTATTGGTTGTGCTTTACGCCGCGGACCTGGCCGCCACGGAGGCCAAGGTTCGCTCCGCCGGCGGCCGCATTGTGCGCGAGGTATTCTCATTTCCCGGCGGCCGCCGGTTCCACTTCGCCGACCCGGAGGGCAACGTCCTGGCTGTCTGGTCCGAGTGACGTGGTGCGCCCCGGAGCGCGCGAATTCGCAGAGAGCCAGCCCGGAGGGCCGAAGAATGAAGCCCATGGCGCATTCGCAGTACTTCCGGAGCGTGCTATGGCTCGATGATTTCTCTTTCGACAACTGCGCGATCCGGCGGCGCTGGAGGGCGATACGGGATGACGAAGTTGTCGATCAACACCAGTATCCCGAAAACCACGAAGCCCCATGCCGCGCGGCTGAGGATACCAATGCCGATGGAAATCGACATGAAAGCGATGATCCTTAGTGCTCGAGTTCCGTTCATATGCGTTCTCTAAGCTGCTCTGTTTCCGATGTCTCTCTTGCGGCGCTCGGGAGCGCGGCGTCTCCGGCCGATGTCCACCGGTCCAGTTGCCGCGCCACCTCCGCGGATACCACGGCCAAGGCGCTGGCCACCTCGGGCGACAACTCCGTTCCCCATCCCATCGCGGCGGGTTGGACCCCCACCAGAACCACTTCGCGAGGCGCCTGCCCCAGCAAGCGCAGGTCGTCGAGCAGTCCGGGAATTCCGGACTGGTGTGTGTTCCGCGTCTCGATCTTCGGTGGATCGGGGCCGCTGAAATCCATCCGGATCGTCGTGCCGGGCGGCACTCCCGCGTCCACGGCGTCGACGATCAGCAGTCGCTCGCACCCGCAAACCTCGGCCAGCAAATCCGTGCCAATGGTGCCGCCATCGATGAGGCGAGCCATGGATCCGACGCGCGCGTCGCTCCGCAGCCTCCGGACGGCATGAATACCGGCGCCGTCATCGGACAGCAACAGGTTTCCGACGCCGACGATGGCAATGGTTGGCGTCACAGTTGTCCTCCCGTATGGCACGAACTGCACGGCGTTTCCGCCCACGCGCCGCCGACGTCTACCGGGTGTCGGAAAGCCAGCCCGTCCGGCCCCTTTGCGAATTCGAGGCTCCCGGCTTTGCCCTGTTGCAGTATCGTGTGACAGTCGCCGCAACCGGAGGGAATGACCTTGCCGTCCACACTCTTATGCTGGCCGTCATGGCAACGGTAGCACCCCGGAAACTGAAAGTGACCGCTGTTGGCGAAGTATGTATCCCACCGGACTTTCATCGCCGGAAAGAAATAACGGTTGTAAGTGTCCTGCAAATAAGCGATGGCGGCGGCGATCGCCGGTTGCTGGCTCGAGTACACCTGCGGGTAAGTCTTCCGGTAATAGCCGCGCAGGGCGCTGTCGATTCCCCGCAGCGCCTGGTCGCGATCCGCGTAAGCCGCGGTCAGCGCTGCTACTCCCTGTTGCTTGAGGAACGGAAGAGACGCGTCGAGACGGCCATCGGCAAGCGCCACGTCCACGCTTTGGTCCGGCGCTTGCAGGATGTGGGTCGGCCGGTTGTGACAGTCCACGCAGTCCACGGTGCGGATCTCACCAGCCGGCGCGGTGGTCGAGTGTTGCGGCTGCGAAGTGTACACGTTGGCCTGGCCGGTCCTGGGGTCCACGGCCCGCACCCACGTGATGTTCTGCCGTTCGGCGTCGGTCGCGACATACTCCACCTTGCTCGCCACATGCCAGTGAATTCCCATCTGCGATGGGCTTCCGGACGCGCCCCCGCCGACCCGCACCAGCATGTCGATCTCCCAGCGGGTGTTGTGCTCGTCGGATAGGAAATGCACCTGGCGCACCTCGCGGGATCCGAAGAAGTGAGACGGCCAATGGCACTGCTCGCAATTGCCGCGTATCGGGCGCAGCGCCATCACGGGAACGGGAATCGGGCGGGGAAAGTCGTTCTGGATGGTCTCCCCGAGTTCCTCCATGCCACGAATCTTCGATTCAAGGTACCCAGTGGCGCCGGGAGCGACATGGCATTGTGCGCACGCCACCCGGGCGTGCGGAGACAATTGGTAGGTGACATACTCCGGCGTCATGGAATGGCAAACGGCGCCGCAGAATGAGACGGCGTCGGTGTAGCGATAGGCCTGGTAACCCCCATAAATGGCCGGAACGGACAGGACCGCGGCCCCGATCGCGACTACCAGAAGCGCCTTTCTCTCCCTCGCCAGATTGAGGTCCCACTGGGGATAGCGCGCGAAGGATAGCGGCTTGTACATCCGCCACCGGATCCACTGCACGTACATGCCGATCAGCACGACCACCACGCCGGCAATCACGAATAGCGGCGGGACGAAGAAGATCACCAGGTCGCCGTAGGGCTGAACCAGCGCGCCGCCCCCAATGGTGTGATAGGCGGTCAATACGGCAAAAACGAGTAAGCCTACGGCGGCGATACCCGTTCCGGCAAAGCTGATCCAGTTGCGATAGAGCGCCAGCGGGCCCGGTCCAGGATGGGGCGCGGGTGGCCGTCCAGAGCGTTTCTCATCCGGCGTGCCGCGCGGCAGCAACTGGTGGCGCCGGGCGAAGCTGCGCGCTTCCGGAATCGTCGCCACCTCGCGACGCAGCTCGCCGGCGGGCACGAACTTCCATCCGGAGAAAATGCTGTCGAGTAAACCGTTCTCTTCCTCGAGCGAAACCAGAACCGAAGCATAAACGTGGAAGATTACGAACGCGAAGAACACGAACATCAGAAAGTAATGAATCTCGCGGAGATACTGGGCGTCGATCAGTTGCGGCAGCCAGCCAATCAACTGAGTCAGGACGGGGTTGCCCACCACCCGGCTGTAGAGAGCCAGGCCAGTCAGAATCTCGACCAGCATCAGCAGGTAGACGATGAGGTAGGTCAGCGCGGCCAGGGGATTATGACCTACCCGATGGCCGGGCTCGAAACGCAGGAACGAGTAGAACTCGAGCATCGACCCGATACCGCGCCATTGTCCGCGGCGAATGGGGATGTATGCGGACCACCTCGCCCAAAAGTTGCCCTTGAAAAACCAGTACACCCGCAACGCAAATGCCCCAATCAGCACAAATGCGGACAGCTCGTGAACAAAGCGCACCTTGGCCATGAGGAAAGGCGCCTGCCCGGACGGAAGCAGAAACGGGCGGTGCATAAACAGACCGGTGAACGAGAGCGACACGAACGCAAAGAAAATCAGCCAGTGCGCAATGCGAACCGGCAGCTCCCAAACATACGTACGGACCAGCTCCGTCTCGGGGCGGCGAGCCAGCACGGATTGGGGCGAAGGGGTCTTGGGCACCGCAGCCTCCTATGTCGCCTCAACCGGCTGCCATCGGCGTCCCCGCGCATCCACGACTTGGACCGCGCAGGCCAGGCAGGGATCGAAAGAGTGAATGGTGCGAAGCAGTTCGAGCGGTTTGTCCGGGTCCGCAATCGGATGCTTGATCAGCGCGGCCTCGTACGGACCGCGTTGCCCCATGGCATCGCGCGGACCCCCGTTCCAGGTGGTAGGCGCGATGACCTGGTAATTACGGATGGCGCCATCCTCGATCTCGACCCAGTGGCCCAATGCGCCGCGCGGCGCTTCGTGCTTCCCGAAACCGCGGCACGAGTGCGGCCACGAGTCCGGATCCCAGCGCGCGCCGTTGTGCATGGCGAGCACCCGCCGGCCGAGATTGTCCTCCAACTCCTGCCACCAATCGGTCAACTTGTCGGCCATAAGCTGCGCCTCCAAGGCCCGTGCGGCAATTCGGCCCAGGGTGGAGAACAGCACGGTTGCAGGCTGCTTGATTTGGGCCAAAACGGAATCCACCAGCCCTTTCGCGGGCTGTTTGCCGGCCGCGTATGCCACCAGGAAACGCGCCAGGGGCCCGAGCTCCATCACCTCGTTTTCATAGCGCGGAGCTTTCAGCCAGGAGTACTTCTGGTCGACGTGAAGATAGTCGTACGGCGGCGCCGGCCCCGTATAAGTGGGTTTTGTCTCGCCTTCGAATGGATGCTTCGCCGGCTTGTTATCTTCGTATGCATACCAGGAGCGCGCCACGTACTCGGTGACCTTTTCCGGAGAAAACGGCTGGGCCGCCGAGAGGTCGCGTTTTCGAACCACTCCGCCGGGGAAGAAGAACGTCGACGGGTCGCGCATGCTCTTGTCCGGATAGTCCCCGTAGGACATGAAGTTGCCCACGCCCTCGCCGCGGGTAAACCAGTCGGGATAGAAACCGGCAACGGCGAGCACATCCGGCACGTAGACCTGGCGCACGAACTGCCGGCCCATATCAATCAGCGTGCGCAGCAGTTGCAGACGTTCCGGATTGATGGGAGCTTGCGGAGAATCGGGGTCCATGGCCGTCGACATCCCGCCCACCAGGAACGTCTGCGGGTGTGGATTCTTGCCGCCCAGCGCCGCGTGTATGCGTATATAGTCGCGCTGAAATTCCAGCGCGTCGAGGTAGTGGGAAACGGCCAGCAGGTTCACCTCGGGCGGCAGACGGTACGCCGGATGGCCCCAGTAGCCGTTGGTGAACAGGCTCAATTGGCCGCTCTCCACCAGAGTCCGCACGGTTGTCTGAACGGCCCTGAAATGTCCCACTCCGGACTTGGCCCAGTCGGATAAGGAGCCGGCAATTTGCGCCGTCTTCGCCGGATCGGCCTTGATGGCGCTGGCGACATCCACCCAGTCGAGCGCCTGCAGGTGATAGAAGTGGACGACGTGATCCTGTACCAGTTGCGCGCCGGCGATCAGGTTGCGCACCAGGCGGGCGTTATCCGGCACTTCGATCTCGAGCGCGTCCTCCACCGCCCGCACGGAGGCGAGCGCATGGACCATGGTGCACACGGAACAGATTCGTTGCAGCCAGTACCACGCTTCGCGCGGATCGCGGTTGCGGACCACCAGTTCGAGCCCCCGGAACATGGTGCCGGAACTCCAGGCATCGGAGATTACGCCACCCTCCACCTGGGCCTCCATCCGAAGATGCCCTTCTATTCGCGTCAGCGGATCAACGACAATGCGCGCCATGTCCCGTCTCCTCTGCGATCACGATTTCCCGGGCGGCCCTTCGCGCTCCACCAGACCGCCTCCCCGGCCGATCTCGGTGGGGCCGCCTCTGGGCGCCTCGCCTCGCGGGTGCATCTGCCGGCGCGCCGCACTGGCGATTCCGTGCAACCCCAAACCGGCCGCCACGCCAGCCGTCAACCAGCCGCCGATCTTCCCGGCGGTGATGTCCACGCCGAAACCTGGAACCCCCGGCAGGCGCCGATAGAGCGGAAGCGCCGTGTCCCAGAAGCGGTAGGAGGCGCAGGCGGCACAGCCGTGCCCGGATTCGACGGGCCAACTCGTTCCGTCGTTCCACCGGACCACCGGACAGTTGAAGGTACCTAGCGGCCCTTTGCATCCCATTTTGTAAAGGCAGTACCCGCGCTTCGCGCCATCGTCGTCCCAGCGTTCCACGAAACGGCCGGCATCGTAATTGGCGCGCCTTTCGCACTGGTCGTGGATGATGTGCCCGTACGCGAACAGGGGGCGCTTGTGGGCGTCCAGCGCGGGCATCCGGCCGTAGGTCAGCCAATAGACCAGCAGGGCGGCGGTGTTGGCCGGGTTGTGCGGACAGCCCCCCATGTTCACCAGGTTCAGGCCCGGGATGGCTTCCTCTACGCCGATCGCGCCGGTGGGGTTGGGGGCCGACCGCTGCGGCCCGCCGTCGAACGCGCAGGAGCCAACGGCGATCACCGCCGCGGCGCCGCCGCAAACCCGCTTGGCGATATCCAGGGCCGAGCGGCCGCCGATCGTGCAATATGCCGGGTCGACCGTGGGAATCGAACCTTCCACCACCGCCAGGTATTTGCCGCTGTCCTCGCGCACCACGCGATCCAGAGCGCTTTCGGCCTGCTTGCCGGCCGCCGCCATGATCGTCTCGTGATATTCCCAGGAGAAAAACGAGAGCACCAGTTCCGTGATGGAAGGATGACTGGAGCGCAACATCGACTCCGAGTTGCCGGCGCAATCCTGGAACTCCAGCCAGACCAATACCGGCCGGCGCTTCTTTTCCAGGGTTGCCGCCACTTGCGCGGCCGCGCTCAACGGCAGGCCCAGCACCGTCGCCATCGACCCGCAAAACTTCAGAAACTTTCTACGTGGGATTCCATGGCATCGCAGGGCGTCTGCAATACTGTACTCGCGACCGGGCATTGCGCTTCCCCCCACCGCTCGCCGGCGGCGCGGCGACCGCCGGACTTGCTTTCCAATCCGGAGCTACGGGGGAATGAACGCGCGACATTCCCTCCCGTGCCGCGGGCCCAATAAAGCCCGATTATGGTCTCGGTTCGAGTCCGTAGTCAAGAGAAAAAAAGGCCTTTTTAATGCTCTTTTTTGCGACAGCCAAGGCCCGCGCCTCTGAAATGGTAAGGTGGTGAATTATGCCTGAAAACACCGCTCCCGCCCGCCCCATGGGCTTTTCCACCCGCTCTTTGCACGCCGGGCACACTCCCGACAAGGCCAGCCACGCGCGCGCCGTGCCCATCTACCAGACCACCTCGTACGTTTTCGACGATTCCGCGCACGCCGCCGCTCTATTCGCGCTCGAGCAGTTCGGGAATATCTACACACGCATCATGAACCCGACCACCGATGTTTTCGAGCAGCGCGTAGCGGCGCTCGAAGGCGGCATCGGCGGCCTGGCCACATCCAGCGGCCAGGCGGCGCAGTTCCTCGCCATATCGAGCCTGATGGGACAGGGCGACGAGTTGGTGGCCTCCAGCACCCTCTACGGCGGCACATACACGCAGTTCGACGTGAGCTTCCGCCGCCTGGGCATCGATGTCAAATTCGTCGAGCCCGGCGATCCCGAGAACTTCCGCAAAGCCATCACCCCGAAGACGCGCGCGCTCTACGGCGAGACCATCGCCAACCCGCGCATGAACGTGCTCGATATCGAAAAGGTGGCGGCCATCGCGCACCAGGCCGGCGTGCCGCTGGTGATCGACAACACCATGGCGTCGCCCTATTTGTGCCGTCCCATCGAGCACGGCGCCGATATCGTGCTCCACTCCGCCACCAAGTTCCTGGGCGGCCACGGCACCTCCATCGGCGGCATCATCATCGATAGCGGCAAGTTCCCATGGAACGATAAGTTCCCCGCGCTCACCGAGCCCAGCCCCGGATACCACGGCATGAAGTTCGCCGAGGTCTTCGGCAACCTCGCTTTCATCATCAAGGCGCGCGTCGAGGGTCTGCGCGATTTCGGCCCATGCATCAGCCCCTTCAACTCGTTCCTGTTCATCCAAGGCATCGAGACCCTGAGGTTCCGCATGGACCAGCACAGCCGCAACGCGCTCGCGGTAGCCGAATGGCTGGAGCAGAACCCCGCCGTTTCGTGGGTGAAGTACCCCGGCCTGAAGTCCAGCCCCTATTACGGGCTGGCGCAAAAGTATCTGCCCAAGGGCCAGGGCAGCATTTTGACCTTCGGCATCAAGGGCGGGCTCGCGGCCGGGCGCAAGCTCATCGATTCGGTGAAGCTCTTCTCTCACCTAGCCAATCTCGGCGACGCCAAGAGCCTGATCATTCACCCCGCCTCGACCACCCACCAGCAACTGACCGACGAGCAGCAGATGGAAGCCGGCGTCACCAAGGACCTGGTGCGGATCTCCGTGGGAATCGAGGACGTGGAAGACATCCTCTGGGACCTGGACCAGGCCATCGCGGCTTCGCAGGCCGATTGATTATTCGCAGCGAAGTGCAACCATTGGATCGAGGTTCGCAGCGCGGCGTGCCGGCAGGTAGACCGCCAGCAGAGCGCTCCCCAGCAGCACTACCGCGGCCGTCGCAAGCGCCGCGGGGTCCAGCGGGCGAACGCCGTAAAGCATAGTTGAGACCATCCTCGACCCCGCATACACGGCCGGCACGCTCAAAGCGAACCCGGCCCCAACCAGCATCGAGGATTCGCGGACGATCATCCATACAATCGTTCCCTGCTTCGCGCCCAGAGCCATGCGAATGCCGATGTCGCGCGTTCGCCGCGTCACCGAATACGACATCAACCCGTATAGCCCGGTAGCGGCCAATACTAGCGCCAGCACGCCAAAGCCGCCGGCGAGCGACGCCATCAGCCGCTCCTGCACCAAGGCCCGCGCCGTGGCCCGCTCCATTGTCTCGGTCCGGATCGGATACTCCCGCCCCAGCGCCTCGACTTCCTTTCGCAGTTGTTCGGCCAGCGCCCCCGCCGGCGTCGCCGCCGATCGCACCAGGAGGTATGGTTGGGTCGCGCTCTCCTCAACCTGGAAAACGCTCCTGAACAACTGCATCGGGTTATGCTTCTGTGGACTCCCCATATGAGAATCGCGCACCACTCCCGCGACGATGAGGTCCTTCGCGGCTTCGCCCGCCACCGTCACATGCCGGCCAACCGCCTCGCCGGAAGGGAACAGTCTGCGTGCCAGGCTCTCGCTCACGATTGCCACGGCGGGCGTTTGCGCCGTGTCGTGGAACGTGAAATCCCGCCCCGCCATCAAAGGAATTTGCAGCGTTTCGAAAAAACGAGGCGCCACCAGAAACACTTGCGCGTGGACGGTTGCTGCACCAGCGGCGATGGCCTGGTCCGGCAACACCGGCGGCATCACCGGCGGGACCGACGCCGACGAAACCGAGCGCACTCCCGGGATGCGCGCCAACCGCTCGTAGAGCCCGGGATAGTAGGAGACGGGGTCCATCCCGCGATATCCGCCGGGCCGGTTTGTCAACTGCATCCCCAGCACATTGGACGTATCGAGCCCCGGCGAGACGGAGCGCAGGTGGCGCAGCGTCCCGGTGAAGAGCGTGGCCGCTACCATCAGCACCAGAGAAACGGCCACCTGCACCACCACCAGCATTCGTTCGGCTCGTCCCGCGCCACCCGAGACATTGCCGCTACCTTGCCGCAGCGACACCCATGGGTCCGTTCTGAGAGCGCGCCATGCGGGGATCAGCCCGAAGATCGCGCCCGCCATCACGGCCACCGCTGCCGTGAACGCGACCACATTGCCGTCGAGTGGAACATCCCGAACCTTCTCGATATTGGCGGTCCAAACGAATTGCGCCAGAAAGCGGACTGCCCACCGCGCGCCCAACGCCCCGGCCAGCGCCCCCGCGCCAGATAGCAGCAGACTCTCGGTCAGATATTGGCGCATCACCCGCCCCCGGCCCGCGCCCAGCGCCATCCGGATTCCCGTTTCCCTCACTTGCGCGTCCGCCCGCGCCAACAAAAGCGTCGCCAGGTTCACCGAAGCCAGCAACAACAGCAGCCCCACAATCGCCATCAGAACCTGGAGCGGAAACGTGAAGCGCCGCCGCGCAAAGTTGAAACCGGTCCCCCTGGCCGCCGATTCCACTTGAATCCTCGATTGCGGATTCAGCCGGATCCTCGGCCACAGCGCCTCCATCTCCGCGCGGGCGCCCACCAGCGTGACGCCAGGCTTGAGCCTGCCCGTAATTTCCCAGCCGGCGCTGCGGTTGCCGCGAAGACGATCGAGCGGCGCCATCGCGCTCAGCGGAACGATGGCCTCCACCGTGCCACTGGCTTCCATGGTGGTGAAATCCTCCGGAGCCACACCCACCACGGTGCACGCCTTCCCCTGCACGCGAATCGTCTTACCCAGCGCGGCGGTGCTGCCGTGGAAATACCGGCGCCAGCACTGGTATCCCAGGATGGCCACATCCACCTCGCCAGCCGCAATTCCGCGGCCGATCACCGGGCGCAGGCGCATGGTTTCGGCAAAGCCGTCGCTGGCCACGAGGGCGCTGCCGGGAAACACCGTTCCTTCGGCTTCGAAGGTGCCGAGGGCCGAGTCCGTCCATACGAACAGACTGGCAAACGACTGTTGAAGCGCGCGAATCTGCTCGAACGCGGTGTAAGAGAACTTGCCGCGCATCCCGGCGGCATCGACAGTGAAAAGACCGGCCAAGCGATCCGGTTGCGGCGCGGCCAGTGTCCGCAATGCCACGGCGTTGAAGAGACTGAAAATCGCGGAGTTGGCGCCAATCCCAAGCGCCAGGGAAAGGATGGCGACTGCGGCAAATCCAGGACGCTTAATGAACACCCGAAGGGCGCGGCGGAGTTTGGTCATGAGCTTTCTCAACAAAGGCAAGGATACCGCGGTGGGGTTCCGCGCGCCGGCGAGTCTTTGTTTCGCCAGGCTACTCGCCTGCAAAAATCCCAAGAGTTCTCACCGCGGGTTCCGGCTCCTCTTCGAACCGAAGACCGCTGAACTCGGCCCTGGCCGCGGAGGCCAGATAGGCCACCCGGAGCCATGCTGCGAGCGTGATCGCCATCAGCACCGCATAGCCTGCCGCTGTCTTCAAGGCCCTGTCTTCGATGATGATGACAAACTGGGACAGAAACCACAACAGCCCCCAATAGACCGCGAACATTACCTTCAGGTTGGCTTTGCCCGGCAAATACGTGCAGGTGAACGGAACCTTGTTCCAATCCCACAGCGCCACTTCCACCAATAACAGACCAATAGCTGCAATAAAGCCCACGTGGGCGATGGCCTTCCACCAAGGCCACATAGCGCCATAGATCGCGGCGGAAATCGCGACCACGGGAACCACGGCGAAGAGCAGCAGGGCCTTGCGCGCCGCGGAGAGGTAGGCGCCCGACCCGAATGGATCCGTCATGCGAAAGAGCCAGTTGGCCCGAACTTCCATTGGAATCGAGAACGATACGCGGATCCCGACGATCAGGAAAGACAACAACAATAGCGGGATGCCAATGGCGGCGCGGCTGCGCTCCACGGCTTTGTAGGAATGCGGGCTGTAGATCACGCCGGCAATGCCGCCGAAGACGTAGGCCAGCCCCAGTCCCGCATACATCGCGATCAGCGACCGGTGCTGCCGGCTGCGAGCCAGCGTCCGGCCGATGAAGGCGAGCATGGCATGTTCCCCCGAGCGCGGCGAAACCAGCCTCGCCACCCGATCCGCCAGGCGCCTGAGCGCGCCCACCCGTCGCGGCACAATCCCATACTGCTCCACCGTGCGGCGCATCTGACGGGCATAGGACAGCAGGAAGCACGCGCCTGCAAAAACCGTGACAGCGGCGCCGCCCGCCACAGCCCGGCGCGCGAGTGCGGCGAATATAGCATCCGGCGAGCCCTTCAGTACCTGAAATAGGCCGAGGAACCAATATGACGGCAGCACGGCGTACCACAGCGAGTTCCCGGGGTCCGCGAAAGCCTGCGGAGTGGCGAGAGGCGGCGTCAGAAAATACAGCGTCAGCACGGCAAAAAACGCGGCGCACTGAATGAAGCCGCTCCATCGCTGGAATCTGGCGTGCGGAAGCACGTGAATCGCGATCCCTTGCACTCCCAGCAACGTGAAGAACGCGAACGCCGAGGCCAGTGCCATCACGAACCAGTACGCCGCGAAACACCTGGCGATGCCGATTGAGTCTGGCCCCGTCGGTAGGATGAATAGCGGAAAAACGAATCCCGTGAACGAATTCACCGAGACGGCGGCGATGGATAACGCTGTGCCAATGGCGGCCACCTTGGCGCAAAATATCGTTCGCTTGCGAATCGGCAAGGAGCCCAGGATCAGCGAATCGCGGCGGTCCGGAAACAGTTGGTCCCACAGCAACAGGGTGAAGACGGCGATGACCGCCATAGTGGTCGAGATGAGAAACTCCTCATGCGCCCACCGTGCCGTCGCGGGCGGCTTTCTCCCTACATACGCGTACACTACACCGGCACACACCACGAAGCTGAACGCCGCCAGCAGCGCCGCGAGCTGGGAAAACAGGGAAGAAATGTCCCCCCGCGCCTGAATGATTTCCGTGTCCAGGAACCGGTACGCAAATAGCCGCGCCAGCGCTCGGAATTGGCGCTTTTCACGGCCGGAGAAGGTCACTGGCGGATCACCTCGGCGATTTCGAGTGCGGTCGCATCTGGGTCGCGCTCGGTGGCGAGCTGCGAGAAGATCTCTTCCAGCGTGGGCAGCGCCATCAGGTCGCGCAGCCGGTCAATCGAGTCGTTCGCCACCACCTGGCCTTTGTGCAGAATCACCACCCGCGAACAGACCTTCTCGACAACCTCCAGCACATGTGAACTGAAGAGGATGGTCTTGCCGGATGCCGCGAGGCGCCGCAACAGGCTGCGGAACACCAACACCGCGTGAACATCCAGCCCCGAAAAGGGTTCGTCGAGGATCACCAGTTCCGGATCGTGCAGCAGCGCCGCCGAGATCAGCACCTTTTGCCTCATGCCCTTGGAGTAGGACGAGATCGGAGCATCGCGGTCGTCGCCCAGGGAAAACAGTTCCAGCAGGGCGCCGATCTTTGCGCGCAGCTTGCCGCTGGGAAGGTCGCGCAGTTCGCCGCTCAGTTCCAGGTATTCGGCGGCGCTGAGGTGAGGGTACAAGAACGGCTCTTCGGGCACGTACCCGATCCTGGCCTTATATTCGATGAGATTCTCCCGGATGGGGCGCCCGCAATACAAGATCTCGCCATCGGTCGGGTCCAAAAGTCCTGTCATGATCTTGACCGTGGTAGACTTGCCCGACCCATTTGGACCCAGATAGCCTGTCACTTCCCCGGGCATGGCAATGAAGGAGACGCGGTCGAGCGCCGTTGTACCTGGGAACCGTTTCGTGAGCGCGCGCACCTCAAGCATAGTGGGTGATTAGTATCAGTACACCGTCCCGCCCTTCACATCCAGCCTTACCCGGTACACCACCCCGCGCGCGGTAATGAACAGCGACCTGTCATCCGCCTCCCCGAATGCGCAATTCGAGGGCAACTCCTTCATCTCCATAACATGAATCAGCCGGCCCTCCGGGCTGTACACCGCGATCCCCTTCGCGGCCACGTACAGGTTCCCCTTCTCGTCGACACTGATGCCCCCCGGCACGCCATCGATTCCGGAAACCAGCACCCGCTCGCCCGACGTGTCGCCGTTGCGATCCACGTCGTACGCGCGAATATTATGCTCGTCCGCGTTGGAAACGTATAGAACGCGGCCGTTGGGCGAGAGCGCGATGCCGCGGGGACGCCCGGCCGGCTTGGCCACC
>Ga0181527_1001991_pt1 | contig 19925 bp, 22 predicted proteins | sample PEATcosm2014_Bin_30_FD_119762 | JGI IMG/M metagenome (GOLD analysis project Ga0181527, IMG submission 119762) | Peatland microbial communities from MTU Mesocosm Facility, Houghton, MI, USA - PEATcosm2014_Bin06_60_metaG | ecosystem: Environmental > Terrestrial > Soil > Wetlands > Peat | place...
CCACTTCCCGCTTGAACTCCTCACTGTGCCGCCGCCTCGTCTGCTTCTCCGACATCCGTTTTCCTCCATTCCCTGTATAGACTATGGGCTCACGAATGTCTCACTTTTGGGGTTCACTCCACACAACAGCACTGACCGTGGCTGCTATCGGCTAAGGGCCGAATCCGGTTCAGGGCGAGACAGCAGAAAGACACGAAATCCGGCGCAGTTGCTTGCCCCAGGTGAAGAACTCATGAATCACCCGCGCCCCAACAGGCGAATTCTGATTCCGAGAGAATCCGCCGCCGGGGTAAGACGCGACAGGTAACAAAGAACCAACGGTCCGATACCACCAAGCGCCGAAGACGCGACATGCCGCCCATTATAGGCCTCGAACCCGCGTCCGCAAACGCCATTTGCCGAGGAAGAGCCGCAGACGAACGCAAAGAACGCGTACGTCGCTACCCCGCTGGGCTTCGGTCCAGCCCCCTTGAGAACCGGGGCCGGCACCAGCCCCCCGCTTGACGGTCACACTTTCTCGCTGTCTGAGCTGCCGTAGAGTATGAGGTCGATGTCGAGACTAGCACCAAGGGCGGCGATAGCTCTAAGGTCCTCACTGGAAAAATTCATGGGAGGGACGTCTCGAGCTAAGAAATACACACTGAATTCCACCACGTGGCTTTTACTGAGTTCCTTGATTTTGTCCGCCGCCGGAGCCAGACGTGACAATAAACTTCTTACCTCAGCGTCAATCTTATCGCCGATGTATTCGTCGGGGGCGATGACACGTTTGCTTTTCAAGTACCACGCATGACGCGTGTAGCGCTTCGTGCCGAGGCGGTTCATTTCCCCCCGTATCTGCGAGTCATTGCATTCGATACCGACGTACTCGTCTATTTCACCAGGGGACAAGTTCTCGCTGATGATCGTAAGTCTCAGTATTATTTCGTCGCAAACCATTGGGCCATTACTCCCTTAGATCAATGGAGATTATTGATGTTAATTCCTGTTGGTTCCCCTGGACCCACACCACCTTTGCCTTTTACAACAATTTCTCCCTCTTGAGTCTTGTACAGGTCCGCCTTGCCAGCAGCGTTACCGAAAATATCATGCTTCAACTGTTCGGGGTCAATATCGTTGTCTTTGAGCTTCTGTATTTCTCCCTGAGTGAGCTTCTTGTCCTGAGCACTATTCCTACCCTTGGAAAACCGGGACAGACACCATATTTCCTATTTTTCGAAAGCATCGCAAAAGCATCCCGGTTTTCAACCGGAGATGTAGTACGCCCGGCAAGGTGGCAGGTCAAACGAAATGTGGGCAGAAGCGTCAGTATGCCCGAGGAGAAATGGGAAATATGGTGTCTGTCCCGGTTTTTCCTTCATCTTTCTGAACTGGCGCGGCTGAACCTGCATTGAAGATCCTTGCTGAATCGCCTTATAATACGCATCCTGGGCAAACGACGGAGCACAAAGTGCCAGAAAAGTGATAATGCCTAAATGCCTAGGAGCCCTTTTGCCATGATGTTAATCTTCCCTTCTTCCGGACGGGACGACACGTTGCGCTTGCCATCGTCTGCACCAGAAATACCAAATCACTAGGCCCGTAAGCAGAACCACAGCCCAGCAGATCAGATGCTCTGAATAGTACCGCGGAAAGTAGGACCACCCGAGAATGCTGGCCTGAGTCCAAGGAAGCTGGTGCCAGTACCAGATGGAGGTCAGGCTCTCCACCGTCACCGCCAGGGCCCCGGCGAGTGCCCCCAACGCGATTCTGGGAATCCGTTTACGCAGGCCATACCAGCAAATGATCCAAAACAGCACAGAAAGCGACGAGAACAATGCCCAATATCGCAAACGCCAAAGTTCGAAGCTCCAGAAATGAGGCTCCTCACCAATCCAGTCAAACGGCGCGCCACTCCAGGTCAAGAGCGACCCCGACACCTCGGAAACCCCGAGCAACAAATAGGAAAACGTGATGCGTACTAGCGGTGATACTCTCATTTCCACCATTGAGACTTTACCGGCGCCCAAACGGTGCCCGTGCTGGATACCGGACAGTTCCCGCAAAGATTCGACATGACCTCGCGATGGTAGTTAACAGACTTCACGGCCTCAGCGATGCCCCAGCGCAGATCCTGGGCGGTCGCGTGCGCGGCCGGCTGGCGCAGAGCGAGCCCAGCTCTGCGACTCAGGTTTCGGGCCATGCCCGCCGATATTCTGGTATGCCCATCTACGGACGCCATTTCGAGCCGGGCCAGTTGCAGTTTATCACCACCAGCACCTATCGCCGCAGCCGGGTCTTTACGTGTCAGCGGTTCTGCTGGACTTTTGTCGAGACGCTGCGCCAGCTTCGCCAGGAAACGGGATTCCTCCTGCTGGGATGGGTGTTAATGCCCGAGCACTTTCACCTGCTCATCCGACCTCAACCCGCCGAAGCCACCGTCCGCTTCATGCAGGAGCTGAAGAAGCGATCCGCGCAGGAGATTATCGCCGTCCTCGCCCGGAATCAACCCCAGCCCCGGTGCCGCACCCTGCTGGCCCGGCTGCGACTCCCCCCCACCGTCCACAGCGATTCCTACCATCGGCTGTGGCAGAGGCGGTATGTCCCTTTTAACGTTTTTACGGAGAAAAAATATATGGAAAAACTCGACTACATGCACAACAACCCGGTCAAGAAAAGACTGGTGAACTCTCCCGATCAGTGGCCCTGGTCAAGCTTCCGATTCTATTATCGGAACGACTCCTCCGTCTTGAGCATGGACCGCCTCGCCTGAAGTCCGTCCTCCTAGTAAGACGCAGAGCTGCGCTCGCTCTGCGCCAGCCCCCCTCCCGATTCTGCGTATGGATGTTGTTTGAAATAAAGGCGTGGGTTCCCTAGATTAATCCTGTCCATTCTGTCCATCCATGTCCAGTTCACTTCCCCCGGTTCAAACTCGGCTCGAGCTGATGAACCAGCATTTGCCCAATTCCCAGCCCTCCGCGGCTGGCCAAGGCGGACGATAAGGTCTGAATTGCCAATGAGTTCAAAGTATCTGACCCGGCCATCGGCGTTTCCCCCGTGAGAGACGAAGAACCCATCTTGAAATCCCCCAAAAGCTGCGAGATGAGAATACCTTCAAAATCCTGGGCCGCTTTGCGCAGCTTCTTATGCGCGAGGGTTTCCGGCGGGGCGCCGGCGGAATTGACTCCCTGACGGCTGGCGAGCGTCTGTAACCCGGAATTCATCGCGGCGAGGGTCATATGATTTCCAATTCCGCCTGCAAAGCTCCGGCCGCGCGGACCGCTTCCAGGATGGCGACGATATCGCGGGGGGTTGCGCCGATGGCCTGAAGGCCGTTGATCAAATCGTCGACGCTTGCACCCTCGCGGAGTTCAATGCGGCGGGCGGGGCTTTCGGTAGCTTTGACGGTGGTTTGCGGCACCACTTGTGTCTGGCCTTGGGAGTAAGGCAGAGGCTGCGATACCTTGAATTCCGTGGTGATCACTACCGACAGATTGCCGTGCAGGATGGAGCAAGCTCCCAAGCTCACTTGCTGGCCCATGACGACGGTTCCCGTCCGTTCATTAACAATGACCTTGGCTTGGGGGTGAACCGCCACTGTCAGGTTTTCCACTCTCGCCAACAGGCCGGAGACCACTTCCGCGCGTGGGGCGGGAACCTGAATCTCAATGCGGCGGCTATCGACTGCCCGCGCTGAGCCTTTTCCTAATTCGCCCTCAATGGCCGCCGCCGCATCCGTGGCCGTCTGGAAATCCGGGTCACGCAGCAACAAGCAGAGCTGGGTCAGGTGGCTGAGGTCCATCGCCGCATCCCGCTCCACAATTCCGCCTGAGGGTATGCGTGACGTGGTGGGATGATTGACTTGCACCGAGTTGCCCCTTCCCCCCGCCGAGTAGCCACCATTGACCAAGGGCCCTTGCGCCGTGGCGTATATTTGACCGTCGGATCCATGCAGCGTGGTGAAAAGGAGCAATCCGCCATCGAGGCTTTTGGCGTCTCCAATCGAGGAGACAGTGACATCAATCGGCGTGCCGGGGCGGGCAAAAGGCGGAAGCGTGGCCGTGACAAAAACCGCGGCGACATTTTTGACCACTACCGCCGAGGCGGTGAATTGAATTCCCATCTTCTGAAGGAGATTGGCCAAGGTTTGAACCGAAAACACGGTCTGCTGGCGGTCGCCAGTGCCGTTCAGGCCGACCACCATTCCGTACCCAATCAGCAGGTTGTCGCGCACCCCCTCCACCGTGGTCACGTCACCCAGGCGAACTTTCCGGGGTACGGCTTCCTTACCCGCCAGCGGGGCAGGTAGCAAGAGCATTTGCAGGAGGAGAACGCCAACCCATAACTTGGATCGCATGGCTTTAGAACCCCACGAGTTTCAAGATCCAACGCATCAAAATGCTGGGAGGCGCGACCCCATCGCTGATCACGCCGCGCCCTTTTAGCTCCACTTCCAGGTTGCTGATGGAAGTGGAAGGAATCGCGTTGTTCGAGCCGATGTCCCCCGGACGCACCACGCCGTGAATAATGAACGTCTGGTGCTGGTTGTTCATGTACATTTGGCGCTCAGCCTCAATCACCAGAAATCCGTTGGGCAAAACGTCCACAACCCGGCCGGAGAGGCTGGTCGTCAGGGTGGCATCGGAGGACGTTTGCGCCTGCCCATTCAAGGTCCGGGTGGAACTCGGCGAGAAGATGTTTTGTATGCCGGCGGTGGGGCCGGGCGTGCCCATGAATCCGCTAATCCCAGAACTGGCGGAAAAAGTGCGCGCCGATTTCACCGCCCCATCCTCTGCCGCCGTGGTCGATTCCACCACCTGAATCACGATGAGGTCATTTATATTCCGCGCCTTGTAGTCACTCGCCATGTCCGAATACGGACTCTGGGGGGTCCAAAAACTTCCCGTGCTCGGCGTAGCGGCCTTCACCGCCTTAACGCGCTCGATATATTCGGCCAAATAGTCTTTCGTCGGCTGGGTCTTCTTCTTGAACCCGATCCCGTAACCCGGTAGGGCAAAAAGGCCGATCGTTAGGATGAACATGAGCCGAAGCTCGAAACTCGAAAGGCGAAACTTGAAATTCGCAGCCCGTATTTTGAATTTTGAATTTTGAATTTTGAATTCCGATTTTCGAGCGTCGGTGAGGCGAGTTTCAATCGGCCAATCTGTCCTGGGCATGTTCGAGTTCATCGCCGACTCCATTTCAAAAACTGGTCTGCAACAGCCCTTCGTCAATAACTTCCGCCCTCATCACGCGCGCGGTGGTTGACTCGCGCACGAGAATACATTGACCCTTGCTCCCCGGCTGCAACGGAACCACGGTGGTGGTAATTCGTACATTTTGTCCCAGCATGACCAAAGTCGCAGGCCTTCCGGGTTTGACCAGCACGGGGGCCTTGGAGCGAGCTTGGCTTACCCCCTGGCCTGTCGTATGACTTTCTGTCAGAAAACCTCCACCCGCTTCCCCCGGCTTCCAAGCTAAGTGTGAGGTTAACCCCAGACTCTGCGGGTCGCGTCGCGTGGTGACTGCAAAGGGAAGATACTGCGGCACTTGGGAAGCCCAGAGTTCAAATACCGTTTCGCGCCGAATCGGGTCATAGCGGATATTCTTTACCATTAGCCCTTTATCCACTTTGAGGACCGGCACCGAAGATTGAATTTTCAGATCCCCCGGCCGCAGTTCCCCCGAAACTCCCCTTTGGGCCAGATCGTTTTGAATGGCTTGGAAGATTTCCCGGCGTGAAAGCGGGCGGGGAACGTGCCGCAGGACCACTTCACTTTCCTGCGAGTGCGCCGCCAACGTCTTGCGTAGCGGGGCATCGGCAGAACGCGCATCCGTTAATGGCGCCAACATCACTGAAAGCATGTAAGCGCTAATGAATAGGCCTTTAACGATTGTCAGCATTAGGTTGCGCGCTCCACTAATGGGACAGGTTATTGACATCTTGCAACATCTGATCCGCCGCCTGCACGACCTTCGAGTTGGACTCATAGGCGCGCTGGGTGACGATCATCTGGATGAATTCATCCACCACATTAATATTGGAATCTTCCAGCATGCCTTGCTGCAAAGTGCCCAAACCTTCCGACCCTCCCGGCGTACCCACGATGGGATCACCCGAGGCCGTGGTGGCGGTAAACATATTGTTGCCATTGGCCAACAGGCCTCCGGGATTCGGGAAGGTGGCCAGTTGAATGGACCCGACCTGCTGGGCGTTCGTTTGCCCCGGCATGGATACCGTGACCGTTCCGTCCGACCCCACGCTGATGGAGGTGGCCCCGGCGGGGATGGTCACCGACGGTTCCAGTGGATCACCATTGGCGGTGACAACGTTCCCCTGCTGGTCCAAATGGAAGCTGCCCGCGCGGGTATAAGCGGTTTCACCATTCGTCTGCTTCACCTGAAAGAAACCTGCGCCTTGAATCGCCAAATCCAAAGAATTGCCTGTATTGTTGAAATCGCCCTGCGTCTGCAAGACCTCAGAAGCTGAGGCGCGGGTGCCCAAGCCGATTTGCAGCCCCGTCGACACCGTCGTCTGTTGGGTGGCCGCCGATCCGGGCACGACCATCTCCTGATAGATCAAATCCTGAAATTGTAGCCGGGTCCCGCGGAAACCGGCCGTGCTGGCATTCGCCAGGTTGTTGGCGATGTTATCGAGATTCAGTTGCTGGGCGAGCATGCCGCTCGCGGCTGTGTACAATGCTCGGAACATACCCTCTCCTTAGAGGAGCAGTGGCTAGTGGTTAGTGGCGAGTGGTTAGTTGCCTCAGTCTGGTGGCCAGCCACTGTTTGGTGGTTGTTAGCCACTTAGCACTAACCGCTGTTTTGAGGTTGCTAACCACTAACCACTTCCCACTAACCACTGTTTTCTTGTTGCTAGCCACTAAGCACTTGCCACTAACCACTGCTCTTAACTCACGCGCGAAAGATCCTGCGCGGGCGCGTTGTTAAAAACGGAATGAAAAATCGACAGCGCCTGTTCCAGAAGTTGAGCGTGCCGTTGCAGCGTCATCAAACTGACGGCGCCCACCACCGGATTCAAATTGGAACTCTCCAGCGTTCCTTGCGACAGGCGCGGGTCGTCAGCGGGTTGCTCAGACCCGGCGGGCGCCTGGTAGTAGGAATTCCCTTCCGGCGTCAGGGAAGTCCCTGGCTTAAAGGTAACGAGCTTTATTGTGGCCACCACCGCGCCCTGCTGCGAAACCGTGCCATCGGAGCTGATGGTAATCTCCCCGCTGGGAAGCTCTACGGGGTCTTGTTCACCCATCACCTGGTCACCGCTTGCCGTCAAGAGGCGGCCATCGGCGTCCGTGTGGAAGCTTCCGTTGCGGGTATAGCGCAATCCCGCCGGCGTTTTGACCACGAAGAACCCCGAGCCTTCCAGCGCCAGGTCGAGGTCGTTTCCGGTCTTCTGGAATTCCCCGGCTTTGAGATCCACCGCCGCTCCCCCCAATACTCCGTAATTGTTTACGGCTTGGTTGAGAGGGCTGAGGCGATGGTTACCCATGCTGGCCTCGAGAGAACTGTAGAACTCCAACTGCGCTTTGTAGCCGGTCGTGCTCAAATTGGCCAGATTGGCAGCGGTTAAATCCAAGGCGTTTGTCTGGGCAATCAGACCGGTGCAGGCGGCGTAAAACCCACTATCCATTTCACTACTCCCCGGGGTGTCTTATGCAGGGCGGGTTCCATTTATCTTGCGCGACGCGATGCCGATATAAGGAACTGACAAGTCAGACGTTGATGAATTGTTAGGAAAGCTTAAGGGAGAAGGCTCTGAGAAGATTCTGCCGAGCCGGGGCGGCGGGGTGGGCAAGATATTCCCGGAGTCGGATTTGAACGACGGATTTCCCATGCGTCGTGCACGCGTTTGGAAAGTCGATTGTGGATACCCCACAAATCTCCGCGTGTCCCAGCAAGTTCCCGCGAGGAGCCCACTGCGCCTCGACCGGCAAGAGGACATTATGTCCGCATGTGTCCCCAGAAAAGCTGATCTTGATAACACCGCCTTCCATGAAACCGAATCCTCCCGTCGCGCCGCTGGCGGGCATGGGGGATTTTCGCTTGAAGCGCACCCGAATGTTGAATGGCTGCGTGAGGTATTTCGCCGGCGGGCCACTTGAGAAGCGTCGGCTTGCCCTTGTATTCCGGCTTCACCGGGGATGCCGGTAGGATGATGTCCTCATCCAACCGCTCGGCCACCCGATCCGTCATGCCCTTGAACGAACCCTTGGCTTGCATTCGCACGAAAGCCAGGCGGAATTGGTGGAACGCGCCCGGGGGCCGTTCGAGGTTCGAGTCGTATGTAGAAATTTTAGGCAAAACTCCTTGCGCGCACGGCAAAGCGGACGCAGAATAGGCGGTTGAATTGTAGTCAATACCCCCCCTTTCCTCGAAGGCCGATATGCCGCGCAAAGTTAAAGAAATCTCATCTCATCACGCCAAAAAGCCGATTGAACAGTATGACCACAAGGACAAGAAGCGAGCGAACAACCCGCCGGTGGGACTTGTGAAGCCAGAGACCGACCCTGACATGCCCGCGAAGCAGTACGCCTATGACCCACACCTGGACCCGCAGCTTGTCTGGGCTGGAAAGGCAGAGCGCACGTCGTTTGATGTGCCAACTGTATCGCTGCACGTCCATGAACGCATCGACCCGCGCACGATCATCGAAGCGGTGCGCAAACGGAACGGCAACGGGCAGCCAGTGCAAGGCAGTTTCCTGTTTGAGTCAAAAGCGGAAAACCCGCCGCTGCGCGAGGCTATTGATTTCTACAAACACCCGCACGGTTGGTCGAACCGCCTGATTGCCGGTGACTCGCTGCTGGTGATGAATTCGCTGCTCGAAAAGGAAGGAATGGCCGGAAAGGTGCAGATGGTCTATATCGACCCGCCCTATGGCATCAAGTACGGCTCGAACTTCCAGCCGTTTGTGAGCAAGCGCGACGTGAAGGACGGCAAGGATGAAGACCTGACGCAAGAGCCGGAGATGATCCGGGCGTTTCGGGACACGTGGGAGTTGGGCATTCATTCCTATTTGAGCTATTTGCGCGACCGCCTGTGGCTTGCAAAGGATTTGCTTCGTGAAAGTGGTTCATGTTTCGTGCAAATTAGCGACGAAAACGTCCATCACATTCGTGAATTACTGGATGATGTATTTGACGCTGAGAACTTCTGCGGGATGATCTCATTCGCGAAAACAAGTAGCGCCTCTGGGAAGCTGCTGTCCTCTGTAAGCGATTACCTGCTCTGGTACTGCAAACAGAAAGAACAGGTCAAATACAACCAAATCTATCTGAAGAAAGAAGCTGGGGAGGCAGGCGGTACTCAATACACCTGGGCAGAGCTTTCCGACGGCACGCGAAAAAACTTTCAGTCATTTCAACGACTAAAGAATGAGACGCCAGCAGGAGCAAGGGTATTCCGGCAGGACAATCTCACTAGCCAGCGTCCAGCACAGGAAAACGATGTAAGGGAATTCTTCTTCGAGGGGAGACGATTCACGCCCGGGCGTGGCACGTTCAAGACCGACTTAAGCGGGCTTGAGAATCTCAAACGCGCTAAGCGGCTCATCGTCGTTGGCAATACACTCAGTTATGTGAGATTTCTTGATGATTTTCCAGTATTTCCAATTACAAATACTTGGGATGACACGGCAACATCGGGTTTTGCTGCGGAAAAGCGGTACGTGGTTCAAACCACCCCCAAAGTGATAGAACGATGCCTACTGATGACTTCCGACCCCGGCGACTTGGTCCTAGACCCAACCTGCGGCTCGGGTACTACGGCCTACGTCGCTGAGCAGTGGGGACGCCGCTGGGTTACATGCGATACATCCCGAGTCGCCATTACGCTGGCCAAGCAGCGGCTGATGACGGCGCTTTACGATTACTACGACCTGGCGCATCCAGACGAAGGCGTGGGCAGCGGGTTCAAATATAAGACCGTGCCACACATCACGCTCAAATCCATTGCCAATAACGAGCCCCCCGACCAGGAGACGCTATACGACCAACCATCCGTGGACAACAAAAAGGCCCGCGTGAGTGGCCCTTTCACAGTTGAAGCCGTCCCTGGTCCTACTGTGAAGTCGATTTCAGAAGTATCTGCATCCCCGCCCGGCGACGAAGCCGCCCCCGTCCAAATAGGTCTTGATGGGAAAGCACCGCCGCAACAGGTACGCTTGCTGTGCCCCGCTCGCCGTGCTCCGGCCGATGTCTCAGTCGCCCGGTCGGGCGAGACTCTGAGGCAAAGTGAGTGGCGCGATGTGTTGCTGCGCGGCGGCGTGCGCGGAAAAGGCGGACAGGCGATCGAGTTCTCCCGCATAGAGCCGCTCGGCGGCACGCGATGGGTCCACGCTGATGCCCAAACAAAAGGCGTGAAGCCGGAGCGCGTGGCGGTATCCTTCGGTCCTGAGTATGCACCGCTGGAACAAAAGCAGGTGGAATTGGCATGGGAAGAAGCGCGACAACTTTCGCCTCGCCCCTCAATTCTGCTTTTCGTCTACAGTGACGTCGACCCAGAGGCCGGAAAAGACATCGCGGAACTGACCCCAGCGAAGACCGGCATGACATTCCTCGCGGCGAAGATTGATGCCGATGTTTGGACCAAGGACCTCAAGAAGAAAGCTCGCACCTCTCCGTCGGTGTGGCTGGTGGGACAGCCAGACATTGAACTACGCCGCGTAGCGCCGCCCTTCAGGGCGGCATCTGCTGGGGCAACCAAGAATGCCGGGCTAAAGCCCGGCGCTACACCCGGCCCGACACCCGGCGGCACGCTCTGGCAGGTTGAGATTCACGGATTTGATTACTACAACACCAGCACGGGAAAGATTGAATCGGGCGAAACGAAAAACATCGCTCTGTGGCTTTTGGACACCGATTACGATGGCCGGAGCCTTTACGCCCGGCAAGTCTTCTTCCCGATGGCGGACGAAGACGAAGGATGGGCAAAGCTGGCCAAGAACCTGAAGGCGGAAATTGACCCGGAACTCATCAAAGCCTATCGCGGCACAGTCTCCCTGCCCTTTGAACCGGGCAAGTACAGCCGCATTGCTGTTAAGATAGTAGATGACCGTGGCATTGAGAGCCTCAAGGTTGTGGAGGTGGTTTGATGGGCGGAAACGGGACCAAGTTACTTGACATAACAGGGGAAGTCCTGGAGGCGGACATCAAGGAGAGGCAATTCCAACTCTGGACTGACGAATCCAACCATGTTTCAGTGAGCTTCCGGGAATCCGAGGAAGCAGATGTTACCACCGCACTCAAGGATCACAAGGACGTGCGCGTCCGTGTAAAAGGGTGGGGTGAGATTGCACCGAACGGCAAGCTGTTAAGAATCACGCAAGTTGAAGAGTTGAGCATTCAACCGGTGAGCGAGGCCCCCTCTCCCCGGGCGGCCCGGCCGATTGAAGAGATCATTCGAGAGCTGGCGGCGGAGGTTCCTCAAGCCGAATGGGACAGGCTGCCGCGCGACCTGACGGACCACCTCGACCATTATCTCTACGGAACACCCAAACGATGAAAGCCGTCTTTGCGGATTCCCTCTATTGGGTCGCCATCGCGAGGCCGGGCGACCCCTGGTCTGCTGCCGCCCACAAGGCAAAGGCGGAAGTCGGCGACGTTCGGATCGTCACCACGGACGAAGTGCTAAGCGAGTTCTTGACCGCACTCTCGGGAGGCGGCCCGAAACTGCGCCGGCAGGCAGCGAGTATAGTCCGTGAAATTATCTCGAATCCTATGGTGAAAGTAATTCCTCAATCGCGGGATTCATTTCTCGGCGGGTTGAAGTTCTACGAGCTACGCGGGGACAAAGAATACAGCCTGATCGATTGCATTTCGATGAACGCCATGAGATCAGAATCGATCGCCGAAATTCTCACCAGCGATCATCACTTTGAACAAGAGGGTTTTGCGCTTCTCATCAAGGAGCGGGATAGGACCCCATGGTGAAGCTCCCTGATGCAGTCACAACGATCCCGGAACTCATTATCAATTCGCCCTATGAAGAACCCCGCGAACACTGGAAGTACCACCCGCAAACCCGCACTTTCAGCCGTGAGGCGGGCAGACGCCCCGCCGGATATGTGAAGGCCAGACCCGAATCTCACGCCTTCGATGATCCCGGCATCTTTGTGGAATTACCGCTGGTAAACAAGATTCGCCCACGAGTGAAGACGTGGCGGCAAGCGGGTTACCCCGGCGTAACCGGCATCACCAAGCGGCTGCTGGAGCACTGGTACGAGCCGCCGGCACGAGAAGACCGCCGCCTTTTTTTCTGCCAGCTTGAATCGGTTGAGACGCTGATCTGGCTGACAGAAGCCCCACCCGCCGAACGGCAAGGCATTGGCATACCCAGCGATGGCGGAGCCTTCACACGCTTGTGTTCCAAGATGGCCACGGGTTCGGGCAAGACAATCTCGATGGCCATGCTGATTGCCTGGCAAGTGCTCAACAAGGTGGCCTACCCGCAAGACAAGCGATTCTCGAAGAACGTTTTTGTCGTCGCGCCGGGACTGACCGTCAAGAGCCGGCTGCAAGTCCTCCAACCTGCGGGGCCGGGGAATTTCTACGATGAGTTCAACCTGATTCCGGCAGCCTTTGCTGACAAACTGCGGCAAGGCAGGGTGTTGATTCGCAATTGGCACGCGCTGATGCCCCAAGACCCAAATGCCGGCCCCAGAGTGATGAAGAAAGGGCCGCAGAGCGACGAAGCGTTTACCCGCGAGGTGCTGAAAGAGCTCGCCAACGCCAGCAACCTGCTGGTCATAAACGACGAGGCGCATCACGCTTGGCGTGTGCCCCCGAAGACCACCGTGAAAGGAATCAGCAAGGATGAAATCGAAAAGGCAACGCAGTGGGTTGGCGGACTAGACCGCATCCATAAGACACGCGGCATCCTGACCTGTCTTGATTTTACGGCTACGCCCTTTGTACCCACCGGCAGACAGAGCGGAGAGGAAACCCTGTTCGGCTGGATTGTGAGCGACTTCGGCTTGAACGATGCCATTGAATCCGGGCTGGTAAAAACGCCCCGCGTGGTGGTGCGGGACGATGGCCAACTGACCGCGGACTACAAATCACGCCTGTATCACATCTACATGGACAGTGATGTTCACGACGACTTGAGCCGCAAGGCGGAAGATTACGAACCCTTGCCCGACTTGGTGATCAACGCCTATACCCTGTTAGGCAAAGACTGGCTTGAATGGCGGAAAAGATGGGAAGGTAAGGGTTTTAAGACTCCGCCTGTCATGATCACGGTTGCCAATCGAACCGAAACGGCGGCGAGAGTCCACTACGCTTTGACCCACGGCAAGTTTCTAATTGAAGAATTGGCCAACGCTGAACGCATCCTGCACATTGACTCCAAGGTATTGGAAGAGGCAGAAGCCCGCGATGAAGAACTGGAAATCAGCGCCGCCAATGGCGGGGAGAATGGCGAAGAGACCGACGACGAAAACGAGAAACCCAGAAAGAAGCTTTCAAAGAAAGACCTCGGTGAATTGCTTCGAAGGCAGGTGGATACCGTCGGGCAAGTCGGGAAACCCGGCGAACAGGTCCAAAAGGTAATCTCTGTCGGAATGCTTTCCGAAGGCTGGGATGCAAAGACCGTGACGCACATCATGGGGCTGCGCGCCTTCACATCGCAGCTTTTGTGCGAACAGGTCGTGGGGCGGGGATTGCGCCGCACATCTTACGAATTGAGAGACGGCCGGGATAAATTCGAGCCGGAGTACGTCAACATCTTTGGCGTGCCGTTCACGTTCCTGCCGCACGAAGGCGGAGTGGAAACCGTGCCAGAATCACTCGACCCCCCGATTCAGGTTTGTGCCGACCCCGCCAAGCGGGAGTATGAAATCAGGTGGCCGAACATCATCAGGGTTGACCACGAATACCGTCCGCAACTCTCACTCGACCCACAGAAGGTGAAACTGCTGCATCTTGATGCTTTCAAGACGGTGACACTCGCAGAACTGGCGCCACTGGTCGAAGGGAGACCTGACGTTAGCCGCCTCAGCGAAATCAACCTTCAAGAGCTGGCCAAACGCTTCCGAACGCAGAAAATCGTGTTTGAAACGGCCCGTGACGTTTACGACCAGATGAAACCCAACTGGAAAGGGAACAAAGAATACCTGCTGGCACAACTGATTGGACTGGTTGAACGATTCATCGCCAGCAACCGAATTGTGATCGATCCGCCGCTGTTCAATCAGGATGACATGCGACGGCGCATCATGATCACCCTGAACATGAATAAGGTTGTTCAGCACATCTGGGAAGCAATTCGTTTCGAGAACACGCTTGCCTTGGTTCCGGTGTTCGACAGCGAGCGGCCAATACGAAGCACTGGGGACATGCGGCCTTGGGCGACCCGCAAGCCCCACGAACTGACCAAGCTCTCCCACATTAACCTGTGCGTATTCGACAGCACGTGGGAAGCGAGCGAAGCATTTGCGCTTGACCGTGAATCCTCGCCCGTCTCGGCATGGGCGAAAAACGATCATCTCGGTTTTGAGATTGGCTACGTCTTTCAGGGGATTGTGAAGAAATATCGACCCGACTACCTCATTCGGCTAAAGAACGGAATCATGCTCGTGTTGGAAGTGAAGGGGCAGGATTCACAGCAGGACAAGACAAAGCGCGAGTTCCTGGATGAATGGGTGAAAGCCGTCAACGCTCACGGCGGATTCGGCACGTGGGCTTGGGATGTCTCGCGGCATATCAAAGACGTGGCCGGGATTCTGGATTCACACATGCGGCCAATCGCGGAACTCTCTCAGCCATGACGATTTCGGATAATTAGACACCCTCCCAAAAGCCAACGTAGCGCGGACCTGTTCTTAAGGTCCGCGGTTCTTCGTCACCCCCCGTGCTGTCCGCTTGCACGCATTCGAGACGCCAAGTCCTAAGAAACTGTTGTGCACTTAGCAAGTAGAGTATGAGGCCGGGGAAGGTGATGGGCCCCTCGCTGAGAGGCCTACGAGGTTCCGCCATGAGCCAGAGAATCAGAGACCAGATTGTGGAACAAGTCGATCGGCTTAACGACCCGCAGCAACGCCAATTGCTGGAGTTCGCCCGGCGTCTGTTGGCACCGGCTGCCGTGCCCGGTCGGGATCTGCTGCGTTTCTCCGGATCCATAGATCCAGGGGATCTGGAAGCCATGCAGAAGGCGATCGAGGACGGCTGCGAAAAGGTTGATTCGTGTGGCTGGTAGCGTAAAGTATGGCTTGGCGCTGGCTACCCGTGACCAGCATTTCAGACAGGTGGACGGATTGCGGATCGAAAACTGGTGACCCTGTCCAACTTCTCCTCCAACATCGCCCGACAGGGAGCGTAGCGCCCCGATGAATCGGGGCGGTCCTTCGCCACCCCCGTGCTCTGCCGTTCCGTTCACTACTCCAAGGCCCACAGCAACACTCTTTTTAACGACTCCAGCCGCGCGCACGAATACCTGGCCAAACACGGGACACGGGATACGGGACACGGGATACGGGAAATGGGAAACGGCAGGTGGTAGATGGTAGGTCGTAGGTGGGGTGAAATGCACAGAAAGCAGTTGCCTCCTGTTTCCTGTCTCCTGACTCCCGACTTCGTAGGTGGTAGATGGGGGAAATACACAGGGGGGAGTGCTGCCTCCTGTTTCCTGTCTCCTGACTCCTGACTCCTGTTTTCCACCCCCTTGCCCAGCCGTCCAAGAGTTGATACAAATGGAGAAGGCTGAGGACATCATTGGGCGTTACCGCAACACGCTGCACGCGCTGGCTAAGTGAGCGCGCCTGTCTGGATCGACGAGCGCGACGCCCTCGCGCTTCATGATCGACTTCTGGCCCTCGACGGAGGCCGGGCGGGTGGGCGCGATGAAGGACTGCTCAAACCCGCCCTCGCTCGACCGGAGCAACTTCACACCTATGGCCACAATCCCGACACGGTAGATCTCGCTAGCGCCTACACAGCCAGTATCATCCGCAATCACCCCTTCATCGACGGCAACAAGCGCACCGGCTTTGTCATGGGCGCCCTGTTTCTCGAAATGAACGGCTATCGTCTGACTGCCAGCGAAGAAGATGCCACACAGGCAGTGTTGGGTCTTGCCGCCGGAACCCTCGACGAAAGCGCCTTTGCTGCCTGGATGCGCGCTAACGTCAAACACCAGTGACACACTATCCCACATCGGCTATCGGCGGAGTTCGATGAGAAGGTGAACCCATTTGCTGAATCCGACAATCGCCCATCACAAATCGCCAATCACAGATGGGCCGATGGCCCGATCACAAGAGCCGTGACAAGTGGCGAGTGACGAGAAAAGGCAAAACGCCAGGGCGGAAAGACGGGCAGCGCGACGGCCAAACCCTAACGTGACACACTACCCCGTATCGGTTATCGACAGTTTCAGGTGAGAAGATGAGCCAAATTGCCGACTTGGAGAACGGAAAGGGAAAGTCGAAACTCGAAACTGGAAACTGGAAAATCGAAAATCACTCAATGATCCGATGAACCAATGACTCAATGACCCGATGGCCCGATGAACCGATGACCCGATCAGGAACTATGGAGGTCGAGCGTCATCCATATCAGTGCTCCCATAAAGGTTTTGGACACCTGGATTCGCAAGCCATCAACGAGTGTGTACAGTTGGTAATCCTTCCCGCTCACCACGGTGGGCACTGAGAGCATGCATTGTTCGGCGATGTCCGAGAGCTGGGCCTTGAAGGACCCCGCCACCATGTTGCAGATCTCTCCCAGGGCATCGCGGACACATTCCTCCGAGGATTGTTCATCTGTACCCAGCATTTTGCCGGCGATCTGCGCGGCTGAGGCGATGCTACAGCGGAAGCTCAAGACGCCGCACAGGTCTCCTGCCAATCCAATCATGGCGGTGTAGTCGGCGACGCGCGGCAGGGTGGCTTGGTCGGAGGGACCCAAGGGGGTTCCTACCATCATCTCGAAGACCTCCGCCGCGGCGCTATCAAGCGCTTGGGTAAATCGTTGCTGCGTTTCCTCGCGCGGACGCCCTGCCAGCTTGGAAGCAGACCCGCCGGGACCTGAGGATCTGGCCGAAATGATAAGCTGTACCCGTTCGGGACTTTCACCTTTATGTTCGGAGTCCATGACTACCCTTGGAGAAGTGGAATGATTCGCTCTTTGATTTGTTCCGGACTAAAAGGCTTGCGGATGTAACCTCGCGCGCCGCTGGAGAGCGCCTGCACCACATAACTTTCACCCGCCTCCGTCGTGACCATGACGATGGGCACGCCTTTGGCGTTCTCGACAGCCTGGAGTTGGCGGACCAATTCGAGGCCGTCCATGGATGGCATGTTGATATCGGTCAAGATCAGGTCTACACGAGTTTGCTGCATGCGCGCCAATGCTTCCACGCCATTACTGGCCTCGTAGACTTCTTTGAGTTCCAAACCTGCTTGGCGGAGGGAGCGATCAACGATCTTCCGCATCACGGAAGAATCGTCCACAATCAATACCCGTAGCGCGTTCATATTTACCCCTTGTATTCCCGGAAGGGATTCTTCGGAATTCCGCCGCCGAACAGCCCCGCGGCGCCGAATTCCATTAACTGAATCAGATGGAGAAAGTCTGTTTCGAGCATTTCGGCCAGTTTATCCGCCTCCCCGGGCTTTAACTGCGGCAGGCAGGCCTGAAGGATGACCTGATCCTGATTGCCTGCGGGCCCAGACGGTTCGGGGGGCAGATCTCCCAGCACGATCCCGCGCCGAACACAGAACTGGTCCGTCGCAGCCACCACACCTACCAAGTGCGGATCTTGCCGAGCTTCCCGGGGGTTATGATGGCTCACCATGACTTCCAGCAAGGTGGGGGAGAAATCCCACGAAACTCCAATCCAGCGGCCCACTTCGCAATGATCGATTCCAAAACGCTCCCGCTCTAGTTCCACCGACTCGCCCCAACCGCGAGTGGTCATGCTTTCAGGCTCTTGCGGCTCCCTCGAGGTCATCATCAGGAGGGGCAGAGCCCCAATGTCGTGCAAAAGCCCGGCGAGGTAAGCTTGCTCAGGCTGAGGGTAGGCAACTCCCCAGGCAAGCCTTTCGCTGAGCGCCGCCGTGAGGAAACAGTGCTGCCAAAATGCTTGCATGTCCTCCGATGCCACCCGATGCCCCACGTACTCGACCAGGGAGCAAGTCAGGACCATCGTCCGGAGCCTTTCCGTTCCCACTAGCATGACCGCGTCCGCGATCTTCGTCACTCGGTCGCGAAAACCCATGAAGGCGGAATTGCACAGTCGCAGAACCTGCGCCGTCAGGCTGGGGTCTGTCCGAAGGACTTCCACCACGCGCCTGAAATTCACCGGAGTCGCCGCCAGCAGGCTATTGAGCTCGAACACATAGGCGGGCAGGGTGGGAAGTCCTTCGGAAAGTGCGGCCATTAAGGCGATTTTGCGGCTTTGCCTTGCCTCCGGGTCTTCCGTCCTCGGTGGGGCGGGCGGAATCGGCGGGGGGCGAAGACCTGTGTCCTCGATGCTTTCCGGATACGCCAACTCGACTTTGTCCTTTGACCAATGCATTCTCCCCACCCACAGATGTGCACATCGGCAGTATCCCCCCAGCCTTTAGCGACTCGGGCGGGACACGGGGCTCGGGACGAGGGCCTCGGATTCGGAACTTACTCGCGATTCGAGAGGTGTTGCATCCGTGGAAAGTGATGGAGCTCTCCAATCCGGCGAAGTAGCCACTCAGAATGGTTTCCGAGTGCGCCACTGTCCAGCCCTCATTGTGGATAAACCGATACTCCCCACCAGTAGCCGCTCATAACCAGTGCAACGCATAGTAACTTACTTCTTTTCAGATACTTAGACGTTATGGATTTTCTTCTAATTTGTTTTCAGCAAGTTATCAGGATAAACCTGCATTCTGAGCATCTTTTGCCGACCCACTCCCCAAGTGGGGCCAGAGTCCGACAATTCTGCACGTTCATAAGGTGGAGAGGGGGGGCCGCGCTTCGGAATCGACCGTACAAAAAAAGCTGCGGACCTGCGAATCAGGTCCGCACTGCGCCTGCTCACCAGACCCGAAAACCGAGAGCTACAGGGCCCGTGAGCCCCATCTGCCCCGCCGCTTACCATCGGTATTTCCAAGTCGCATGACCCAGCGGAGCGCGATTCAGCTCCGCCCTTTGCAACCGCCACTGGGGCATGAAGCTGTCCATCAGCTTGGTGAACCGGTCATTGTGGTGGCGTTCCAAGAAATGCGCCATCTCATGGACGACGATGTACGCCAGGCATTGAACCGGCTTTTTGGCCAGTTCCAGATTCAGCCAGATGCGGCGCGCTTCGATGTTGCAGGCGCCCCACTTGGTTTTCATCTGCTTCACGCCCCAGTCGGCCACCTTCACGCCCATAGCGGCTTCCCATGGTGCGACCAGCGACGGAATCAGGGCTTTAAGCTGCCGGCGATACCACGCTTGCATGACCCTCTCCCGTTGAGCGGTGTCGCTACCTTCGCGGACAAACAGGTCCAGGGTGCGTTTGTTGCACACGGCAACGCGGGCGGGGCCGTTCTGTACCACCACATTCAGGCGGTAGCGCTGGCCCAGGAAATAGTGGCTCTCGCCGCTCACCCTCTGGCGCTTGGACTGCCGAGGCTGCTCTTCGAATCGCGCCCTCTGGCGCCTAATCCAACCGAGTTTGCCGATCACCGCCAGGCGCGCGGCCTCGTTGGTCAAGACCAGAGGCGCGGCCCGTCTACGGCCTACTGTCTACCGCCTACTATTCAGATTAAAGACCTTCGCTTGCCGCTGGCGTATCGGGCAGGAGAAAAGCCCAGTCAGTTGACCACTGACTTTGGCTACCCCTTGGGCAACTCGGATAGTCACTTCCACGGTTATGGCCGTTAGAACTAAGCCGCTGGCGCGGCGGAGTTAGATTGGTGCGGTAGGCGACAGGTCGATCGCGTTAGTTTTGGGGTTACAGAAAGGAGG
>Ga0181527_1001992_pt1 | contig 19923 bp, 16 predicted proteins | sample PEATcosm2014_Bin_30_FD_119762 | JGI IMG/M metagenome (GOLD analysis project Ga0181527, IMG submission 119762) | Peatland microbial communities from MTU Mesocosm Facility, Houghton, MI, USA - PEATcosm2014_Bin06_60_metaG | ecosystem: Environmental > Terrestrial > Soil > Wetlands > Peat | place...
CTCCGCCTCACCCCACATACCGCGCGTACAAACTGCGCGCCACGCCGGTGTCGCTGGTCCCCTTGACGATCGCGCGGCCATCGGGGAACACCGTCATCTCGTAGGGAGCCACGAAGAACCGCAGCGCGAATTCGTTGGCGCGGACTTCGCCCAGCGGCTCCAGACGCGCTTTCAATGCCGCCAGGTCAATCGGCCGCTCGCGCTCGTGGATCTGCACCGCGTTCCGGCCGCACAGGGTGGCCGGCGGGCGGTGCGATTCTTCCAGGTAGGGGAACTCGCGGCGGGCACACGCGGGGCACTCCGCATCCTTCGGCGGGCCTTCGATCTGCCGGATGCCTCCGTCCCATACGTCAATCGTGGTGAGGCGCGCGCGCACCAGGTCCGGCTGGCCGGAGAGGATCTTCAGCGCATCCGCCACCTGGAGCGACGCCACCGCCGACACAATCGCGTTCAACACTCCAGCGGTCTCGCACGTTGGCTGGACGCCCGCGGGCGGTTCGGGATAGACGCAGCGCAGGCACGCCGTGCGTCCCGGAATCACCGGCATGGTCAGGCCGTAACTGCCCACGGCCGCTCCGTAGATCCACGGAACGCCGCGGCTCACCGCGAAATCGTTGATCAGGTAGCGCGTTTCGAAGTTGTCGGTGCCATCCAGAATGAGGTCCGCGCCGCCCAGCAACTCCGCCACGTTGGAGGGCGTCAGGTCGGCCACCACGCCGCGCGCGTGAACGCTGGAATTGATGCGCGCGACATGCCGCTCGGCGGCCGCGGCCTTGGGCAGGGACTCGGCGGCGTCGGATTCCTCGAACAGCCACTGGCGATGCAGGTTGCCCGGCTCCACGTAATCGCGATCCACGATGGTGAGCGTGCCCACCCCCGCCCGGGCCAGCGCCGAGACGTGAAAACTCCCCAGCGCGCCGCAGCCCACCACCGCCGCGTGCGACCGCAGCAGGGCCTCCTGTCCCCGTTCCCCGATGCCTGAGAACAGGATTTGCCGGGAATAGCGCTGGCGCTCTGCCGCGTCCATCAACCCTTACGCTATCATGAACTTGGTGCGATCGCTGCTCGCCAACTTTCCATGCGTGGTTGTGTTGATGGCGGCTGCGCAGAGCGGAACTCTTCTGGCGCAATACCAGAAGTATGACGGCAAGGAAGTCCTCACCATTCAGTTCGATCCGGTGGAGCAGCCTTTGGACCCCTCCGAGCTGCACGAAATCCTGCCGCTCAAAATCCACCAGCCGCTCAGCATGGCCTCCGTCCGCGACTCCATCGAGCGGCTGTTTGCCACCGGAAGGTACGCCGACATCCAGGTGGATGCCGAGCCCTACCAGAACGGTGTGATCGTCCGCTTCCTCACTAAGAACAGTTGGTTCATCGGCAGTGTGTCGGCGGTGGGCAGCCTGTCCAATCCGAATCCCGGGCAACTGGAGAACGCCACGCGGCTCGAACTGGGCCAGCCTTACACCGATGCCAAGCTCCGGGAGGCCGTGGCCGGCCAGCAACGGCTGCTCGAAAGCAACGGCTTGTACCTGAGCGGCATCCATCCGGTATTGGATTACGACCAAGCCCACCAGCAGGTGAATCTCCGCTTCGAAGTCGATAGCGGGAGGCGTGCGCATTTCGCCCCACCTGTGCTGACCGGCGAGTTGAAAATGGACCCCGTGAAGATCGACGGCGCCACCAAGTTCCGGCGCTGGATCATCCACACCTGGAAGCCGGTCACCCAGACGCGCGTGGTCGAGGGCCTCGCTGGGGTCAGCGCGCTGTATCAACGGGAGGATCGCCTGGAAGCCAAGGTCGCGCTGGATTCCCTGAAGTACCAACCCGGGACCAACAGCGCCCTTCCCACGCTCCACATCGATGCCGGTCCGCACATCGAGGTCCGCACCACCGGCGCCAAGGTCTCCCAAAGAAAGCTGCGGCGCTTGGTTCCGGTCTTCGAGGAACACGCCGTGGATCGCGACCTGCTGGTTGAAGGCGCGCGCAACCTGCGCGATTATTTCCAGTCGGACGGCTATTTCGACGCCCAGGTGGAGTTCAAAGAGCAGAGCGTCGTCAACGATAAGTCCTCCATCGATTACCTGGTCTCCACCGGCAAGCGCCACAAGCTGGTGGCCATCGAAATCCACGGCAACCGGTACTTCGACGCGGAAACCATTCGCGAGCGCATGTTCCTCCAGAAGGCCTCGTTCCTCCAGTTTCCGCACGGGCGCTATAGCGAGAGCCTCCTCAGCCGCGATGAGGATTCCATCGTCAATCTGTACCAGTCGAACGGCTTTCGCGACGTGCGCGTGACCGACCGGCTGGAGGACAACAACCGCGGCCAGGCCGGCGATATGGCCGTCTCTCTCACCATCGACGAAGGGCCGCAGTACTTCGTCAATCACCTGGAGGTCGAGGGCATCCGGAGCTTGGACCAGGCGGCCATCCTCACCATGCTCAACTCGACCGAGGACCAGCCATTCAGCGAATTCAACGTGGCCGTGGACCGCGATACCATCCTGGCGCAATACTTCGACAACGGGTTCCCCAATGCCACCTTCGAGTGGAGCTCCAAGGCGGCCGGGAAGCCGAACCTGGTGGACCTGCGTTTCGCCATCGGCGAAGGCAATCGGGAATCCGTAAGAGAAGTGCTCATCAACCAGGGCGCGCTCAAAACCACGCGCCCCGGCCTCATCTATCGAAACCTCCATCTGAATCCCGGCGACCCGCTTTCCCCCACGGCGATCACCGAAACCCAGCGCCGCCTCTACGACCTCGGCGTCTTTTCGCGCGTCGATACCGCCATCCAGAATCCCGATGGCGCGACCAGCGCCAAGTACGTGCTCTATGAGATGGAGGAAGCGCGGCGCTACTCGTTCGCGGCCGGCCTGGGCGCGCAGTTGACCCGCATCGGCGGATGCACCACCTGCCTCGACGCGCCCGCCGGCCAGACCGGCTTCTCCCCGCGCGTCTCGCTCGATTTCACCCGCTCCAACCTGTGGGGCCTGGCCCACAGCATCAGCCTGCGCACCCGTGTTTCCACCCTGGAACGCCGCGCCCTGCTCACCTACACCTGGCCCCACTTCCACAACCAGGACCGCCTCAACGTCTCCTTCACCGGCCTCTATGAAGATGAGAACGACATCCGCACGTTCTCCTATAAGCGCGAGGAAGGCTCGGCGCAATTGTCGCAGCGCATCTCCAAAGCCACCACCCTGTTCTACCGCTACACTTACCGGCGCGTCAGCGTCGACCAGGCGACTCTCAAGATCACTCCGTTTCTGATCCCGCTTCTCTCGCAGCCGGTGCGCCTGGGCCTCATCTCCGGCGGCTTCATCCAGGACCGCCGCGACGATCCCGTGGACCCGCATAAAGGCATCTACACCACGCTGGACGTGGGGCTGGCCGAGCACATCGTCGGTTCGCAGCGCGACTTCCTGCGCTTTCTGGCGCGCAATTCGACCTACCATCCCCTGGGCAAGAAGCTGGTGCTGGCGCGCAGCACGGAATTCGGAGACATCTACGCGTTCCACTACAGCGGCGACCTGCTCGTGGCCATCCCCCTGCCGGAACGCTTCTTCGGCGGCGGCGGCACTTCGAACCGCGGCTTCCCGGAAAACCAGGCCGGACCTCGCGACCCGGTGACCGGCTTCCCGCTGGGGGGCACGGCGGTCTTCTTCAACCAGACCGAGCTCCGCTTCCCGCTGATCGGCGACAATATCGGCGGCGTCCTGTTTCACGACGCCGGAAACGCCTATTCCAGCCTCGGCAATCTCTCGTTCCGCGTGAGCCAGCGCAACCTTCAGGATTTCGACTACATGGTCCATGCCGTAGGCTTCGGAATTCGCTACCGCACGCCCGTCGGGCCCATCCGCGTCGACCTGGCATACAGCATCAATCCGCCGCGCTTCTTTGGCTTCAAGGGAAGCCTGCAGGACCTGATCAACGCCGGCGTGAACCCCTGCGCCGGCGCCCCCAGCCAATGCGTGGTGCAGGGCGTGAGCCATTTTCAGTACTTCTTCTCGATCGGACAGACGTTTTGAGCGGCCTGTCCTACGTCACCTCGCGGTTTGGTCGCTCCCTGCACCACAGTGGTGCAGATGATATGATGAAGGTGTGAGACACAGCCCAAAGGCGCCTACGCGGACCGCGCCATCCGTCCGCCAGAGCGTCACGATTCCAGCGCACCTCGCGATCGAGGTCGAGCGAGTAGCCCGAAGGAAGCGTCTCACCATGAGCCGGGCGCTGGTCATGCTCGCACAGCGCGGGGTGGACGCTGAAGCCGCGGCGCGCAAGAGTCTCAATGCGACCTATCGGCGGTTCATGTCGGAGAGCGATCCCGTCCGCAAGAATGAAGCCGGAAAGGATCTGATCCGGGCGATCTTCGGGAAGGATGCCATTGCCGAAGATTCGATTCTCTAGTCTCCCACGCCCCGTTTGGCAGCACATTCTTGCGCGTGTGGCGGAGCGGCGGATCTCCCAGCAAGATCTTCGCCGGTTGCAGGATTGGGTGAATACCGGCCCGTGGGCGCCTGATGGGGATTGGTGCAAGGATTTCGGGTCGTTTACGATCTGCGGTTCCGGCGAGTTTCCGAAAACAGTGTTGGCGCCGGCCGGGAAATAAACACCTCGCAGAGATCTTCTCGGCAATCGATGCCGAGCGCCTTATCGGCCAAGTTGCTCCCGCGGCGCTGTTTCTTCAATTCGCGCTACGACCGTTTCATCGCAGAGGAGCAGACCAACCGCTACGCCCAGGCGGTGAGGGCGCTTCTGACCGTGTTTGCATGCAGGGCAACTACCTTCCTGACCGGCGTCGTGTAGCCGCCACCCAACGTGACAGCGATCGGAATATGCTGTTGCCGCGCCCCCTCGAACACCAGCAGGTCGCGCCGATACAGGCCGCTCTCGGTCAGGCCCAGACAGCCGCCCAGCGGATCTTCCCAGTATGGATCGGCGCCTGCGACGTAGATGATGAGTTCCGGCCGGAAGTCGGACACCAGGGGAACATAAACCTGTTCCAGTCGGGCTAGGTACTCCTCATCTCCCACGTCGTCTTCGAGGGCCATGTCAAGATCGGAATCCGGCTTCACGGTCGGGTAGATCCGAGCGCTGTGCATGGAGAACGTGAAGACCGTCGGATCGCCTTGGAAGACCGTCGCCGTGCCGTTGCCCTGATGCGCATCCAGGTCCACGACCATCGCTCTCCGGATCGCTCCCTCCCGCTGCAGCACCCGGATGGCCACGCCGATGTCCTGGATCGCGCAGAAACCTTCTCCGTGGTCTGAAAAGGCATGATGGAAGCCCCCACCGACATGGAAGCCTATGCCCCCGCGCAAGGCCAGCCGCGAAGCCAGCAGCGTTCCACCCGTCCACAGCCAGAACGCATTCTGCAAACGCGGACACCACGGAATATCTAGGACGGCCCGCTCGGTCGGCCCAAGCAGGTCAAGCCGGAGCCGTTCAACATAACCACGACAGTGGACCAGGAGCAGGTCGCTGTCGGAGATCGGGTCCGGCGCGACAAAATCTTCAGCGCCGGCCATTCCCTCGGTGAGGAGCCAGCTCTGGAGCAGACAGTATTTCTTGAACGGGACGACGTGGGGGTGAGTTCCGAGATCCCCTACCTCGGCGTAGGCGAAGCGGAAAGGGGTGTGGCGGCTCTGCACTCTTCGCTGGCCTGCCTCGAATTGCATGTTCTGCAACGACGTAAAACGAAGTGGCATTGGGCTGCCAGTCGCGCACCGTCTACCACGTATGCGTCTCGGCAATGAGGCAGTTCCAGCAGACTGGCCTGTATGTTTCCAGCGCGTGGGGGATGTGCTCCGGCCGAAAGTCCTTCCACGCACAGATCCGCAGGTCGGGGCTCATCAGGCACGGCTTGTGTTGCACCCAGTTGATTTCCCCAATCGGCCGGCCGCAGCAGGCGCACTCCTTTTCCCGGTACCAGTTCGTCAGGATGGTCCGAAGCAGGCACTCTTCCGGCGCCGCCTCAATCTGCTTCAAGCAGTCTTGACCGCAAGGCCCGCGTTCGGACCACCGCGAGCAATCCCGAAGGCGCAGCGTCGGCTCCCCGAAGACAGCCGTCAAAGCCGCGCGCCCCGCCGCCAGTTCCACGGCGGCATGCTGTTTGGTTTCCGGACAAGCAACCACCCTCTTCCCTCGGAACGTGAGGTAAGCGCCTCCACTTCTCCGCAACACCAGCCCCAACAGACCCAGTGCCAGAATTGCAACGACGGCGATACCCATTCCTGTCATGCTCAAGCGCCTTCCCAACCGCCTCAATTATGGAACCCGTTCCGCGCCGCGTCAAGGGTTATCCTATGGACCATGATTTCCTGCCTCCGGATTCTCTTCGCCTGAATTCTGCTATTATATTTGCTGCCAGGGGGTGTGGTGTTTCTCATCACTCGAAGGAAGCAGTTCGGTCCGACGACCTTCCTCTGGGACGTGCATGCGCCGGATGTGGCGCGGGCAGCGCGTCCCGGACATTTCATCATGGCTCGCATCGACGAGCATGGAGAACGGATTCCGCTCACCGTGGCCGACTTCAATGCCAGCCAGGGCACGGTCACCGTGGTGATCCAGGCGGTGGGCAAGACCACATTCGAGATGATGACGCTCGGCGAAGGCGACGCCATCATCGATTTCATTGGTCCGCTGGGGCTGCCAAGCCACATACGGAAATTGGATGGGACCGTGGTGCTGGTGGGCGGGGGACTGGGCGTCGCGCCGGTTTATCCGCAACTGCGCGAGTACAAGAAAGCCGGCAACCGCACCATCTCGATTGTGGGCTTCCGCAACCGGGACTTGATGTTCTGGGAGGACCAGTTCCGCGAATTCAGCGATGAGCTGATCGTCACCACCGATGACGGCAGTTACGGGCGCAAGGGGTTCGTCTCACATGCGCTGGCCGATGTTGTCGGCACGGAGAAGGACATCCGCGAGGTGGTGGCCATCGGGCCGCTTCCCATGATGAAGGCGTGCTGCGAGGTGACCCGGCCGCTGGGAATCTCCACCATTGTGAGCTTGAATTCGATCATGGTCGACGGCACGGGAATGTGCGGATCGTGCCGCGTGACGGTGGGCGGGAAGATGAAGTTCGCCTGCGTGGACGGCGCGGATTTCGACGGGCACCTGGTGAATTTCGACGAGCTGGCGCTGCGGCAGAAACGCTTCGAGCGCGAAGAGAAGGAGGCGTTGGAACGGTACCGGAGCGAATCGGCGAGAATGGCCAGTTTGAAGATGCGGCCGGAATCCGAAGGCCAGCCGGCCTCGACGTGCGAGCTGCCCCAGCCCGAGGACGCGCCGCCGGGGCCGCTGGCCCCCAAGAACATCAAGAGCATACCACCGGAGCGCGCGCCCATGCCGCAGCAGCCGCCGGAAGTGCGCCGGCACAATTTCAAAGAAGTGGCGCTGGGGCTGGACCTGGAAGCGGCCCTGCACGAGGCGGAGCGCTGCCTGCGCTGCAAGAAGCCGCGCTGCATTCCGGGCTGCCCGGTGGGGATCGACATCCCCGGGTTTATCGCGGCCATCCAGCAGAAAGACATCAAGCGCTCGTACCAGATTCTGAAGAGCACCAACGCCTTGCCGGCGGTGTGCGGGCGCGTGTGCCCTCAGGAAACGCAATGCGAGATCACCTGCGTGGTCGGGGCCAAATTCAAGCCGGTGGCCATCGGAAGGCTGGAACGGTTCGTGGCCGACTGCGCCATGGGGCGCGGATGGGATGAGTTTCCCGAGATCGATGCGGCTACCCAAAAGAAAGCCGCCATCGTCGGTTCCGGCCCCGCCGGCCTGGCCTGCGCCGGAGAGCTGGCGCGGAACGGCGTCAAGGTGACCATCTTCGAGGCGCTGCACGTGGCGGGCGGCGTGCTGAAATACGGCATCCCGGAGTTCCGGCTGCCGGACATCATCATCGACGCGGAAATCGAAAATCTCAAGAAAATGGGCGTCGAGATCCGGCTCGATACCGTCATTGGCAAGCTGTTCACCATTCCGCAGCTTGTCAACGGGATGGGCTACCAGACGGCATTCGTGGGGACCGGTGCGGGATCGCCGAAATTCGCCGAGATTCCGGGCGAGGCGTATAACGGGGTCTTCTCGGCCAACGAATTCCTCACCCGCGTGAACCTGATGCGCGGCTATCGGCAGCCCTTGTACGACACGCCGGTGGGCATGGGCAGGCGGGTGGCGGTGGTGGGGGCAGGCAACACGGCCATGGACGCCTGCCGCGTATCCCTGCGCATGGGCGCCGAAGAGGTGACCTGCGTGTACCGCCGCACGCGCCGCGAATCGCCGGCGCGCATCGAGGAATTGGAGCACGCCATCGAGGAAGGCGTCCGGTTCATGTGGCTGACGGCGCCGGTGGAGATTATGGGCGATGCCTCGGGCTGGGTCACGGGCATGCGCTGCCAGAAGATGGAGTTGGGCGAGCCCGATGCTTCCGGACGGCGGCGGCCGGTGCCGGTGGCCGGCTCGGAATTCCCCATCGACGTGGATACCGTGGTTTATGCCCTGGGAACCACGGCCAATCCCATCATCGCGCAGACCACGCCGGGGCTGAAGGTCAACAAGTGGGGCTACATCGAAATCGACGAGCGCACCGGAATGACCTCCGTGCCGGGTGTGTTCGCGGGCGGCGATATCGTGACCGGCGCGGCCACCGTGATTCTGGCCATGGGCGCCGGCAAGCGCGCCGCGCGCGGCATGCTAGAGTACATGTCAGTTCCCACCGCGGGGAGCGTTTGATATGCCATCCACTTGTCCGAAGTGCCGCAGAGTCTTGGAAGAAGACGAGATCTGCTGCGCGCAGGTGCGCTATACCTGGCGCTGCAAGAGCTGCTTCAAACTGACCACCGGGTTCGCCATTCCGTATGGGAAGTGCTTCCTGTGCGGCGGCGAGCTGGAGGTGATTCCGGAACGCGACCTGGGCGATTCCATGCGCTTCCGCGCCATCCGGGAAGCCGTGCAGTTCGAGCTCGATTCGTTCCACTTTTACAAGCTGGCGCGCGACAAGGCGCGCACACCGGAGCAGCGCGCGGTGCTGGAACGGCTGTACGAAGCCGAGCTGGACCATCTGCACGAGCTCGAGGAGAAGTACCACGCCCACCTGGATCGAGAGGTGGTGGAGCTTTCCTCCGACGAACAAAACCTGCTTTCCAACTGGCTGTTCCGCGGCATCCACTTGACGGAAGACTCGGGGCTGGTCGAGCTATACCAGGCGGCGCTCGAAATGGAACGCCGCACGCGAGACCATTTCAAGAAGCTGGCGCGGGAGTTGCCGGCGGGTCTCGAAAGAGAGCTGTGCGAAGAGCTGGCGGCCGAGGAAGAAGAGCACGTCGCCATGCTCGAGACGGAGCTGGAGCAGATCGGCTAAACAGAGCGTCATAAGTAATTGCGCATTCGCTCCCTTTGGAGTTCCTGGGTTACGCGGTACTCTCCCATGGCTGGCTGCATCGGGCCCGCGGCGCAAACCGGAGCCAGCTCGCCCGATGTGACACACACGGCTGATAGCGGAATACCCGGATGATATACTAATGCCGGCCAACCATGTCTCGAGCGGAACAGAGGCGCGAGAAGGCGCTGGCGGAGAAGTACCCTGCTTCGCAGCCTTGCGGGTGCGCTGTGTGCCTGGCCTATTGCGCGCGGCCTGGCTGGTGGACTGTGAAGGAGGCCATCCGTGCATTGGATGCGGGTTATGGCAAGCGCATGATGCTGGAGGTATCGCCGGAGCGATCCTTTGGTGTCCTGTCTCCGGCATTCAAGGGATGTGAGGGACTGCCGGCGCTGCAGGAGTACGCGCGGCGGGGCTGCAACTTCCTCCACGACAGCCGGTGTGAGCTGCACGGGACGCTGTTCCAACCTCTGGAGTGCCGGTTCTGCCATCACGATCGAGTCGGCCTGGGGCCTGAGTGCCACCGCGATCTCGAAGAGGGGTGGCGAACCCCTGCTGGTCGGGCATTGGTGGTGAGATGGACCCGGCTGACGGGGATCTGGAAAGATCTGGCTCTCTGCGGGCTGGCGAAACTTCGAGGCTAGACCGAAGTTCCAGCCAGATTTTGGCGCAAACCTTTTTGAATCACAACGCATTGTCTTTGCGGAATCAATCACTTACGTTTCTTACTCTACGCCACCGTTGTACACTGTGGACAGGAGGGAATCCGCCGTGGTCCTGATCCGAATTTGGCTTCGTTCCGCATTTCGCGTGCGGCAGCCGAATCGGCCCATTTCCGGGATCCCGGCGTCCCCAGCCGTCAATCGGCGTATTTTGGCTTCGTTCCGTCCTCCCTGCAAAGCGGCCAGTGTCGGGCCGCGATTGCTGCCAGGTCAGCGGTATCCAATTGAAATTCGGGCACTTACACAAAGGCTCTCAAACCATCGGGCTCCGTACCATCCGTGTGACGCATCTTGCCAAAAAAACCCTCAAGATGCGTCACAAAATCCCGGCCCACGGACGCAACCCTTTGAAAAAGAGGAGCTTAAAAGGTCATGAATAAGAACTCCACACACACGAACAAGATGCGCCACCCGCGTGGGGTGCTGGACCGGTCCCTGGCGCCATGACCACCTGTACGGCTGACCAGCAGAGCCGCCGCTCCCTAACGGTCGCGGCTCACTACGAGGCTGCATTCAGAGCCGCGACCGTCAGGGAGCGGTGGGTCCTGGCCGTGCTGGCGGTCGTTGTTCTGGCGATCCCGGCGCGCGCCGAGATCATCGATCGCATCGCCGTCTCGGTGGGCAATCGCGTCATCGCCGAAAGCGACCTCAATCGGGAAATCCGGGTGGTCGCTTTTCAGGACGGGGTGAAGCCCGACTTCAGCCCGGCCGGCAAGCGGGCTACCGCCGAGCGCATGGTCGAGCAGGTGCTCATCCGGCGTGAACTGGAAATCAGCCGGTACCCGGTTCCCACCGCCGCCGAGGTGGCGCCGGTGCTCGAAGCATTCAAAAAGGAGCACTTTCCGAACGACGCGGAATACCAGCGCGCCTTGGCGGATTACGGCATCGCCGATCAAGATGTCAAGGACCTGCTGCTCTGGCAGCGCACGCTGCTGCTGTTCATCGAGGTGCGTTTTCAATCCGGAGTCCAGGTGACCGGCCAGGACATTCGCGATTATTTCGACAAGGTGGTGCAGCCGGCGGCGGAAGCCGCCCACCCCGGCCAGCCCATTGCGCTCGAAGACTATCGCGACCGCATCGAGGATACCATCGCGGGCCAGCGCGCCGACCTGCAAATGAATACCTGGCTCCAAGAGGCCCGCAGCCGCACCGAAATCGTGTTCCACGAAGAGGTGTTCCAGTGACGCGCCGGCGCATCGCGTGGATCGCCGCGGGCGGGCTCGCGGGTCTCGCTCTCGCCGCCGTGGCGGCTGTCCTGGTGCTCCGCAGCGCCTGGTTCTACGAAAAGGTGCGTGAGCGGGTGGTGAGCACGGTGGAGACGGCCACTGGCGGCCGCGTCGAAGCCGGGTCGTTTCAGTTCGATTGGAAGCGGCTGCGGGCCCAGATCGGGGCGCTCACCATCCACGGCACGGAGCCTCCCGGTAAGCCTCCGCTCTTCCGCGCCCGAACCGTCGCCGTGGGGCTGAAGATTATCTCGATTCTCGAGCGCCGTGTCGACATTCAGTATCTCGAAGTGGTCGAGCCGCGCGTCTACCTGACCATCGATTCCGGCGGCCGCGCCAACCTGCCGGCGCCCAAGATCCGCGGCGGGCGCTCCACCGCGGAGACCATCCTCAACCTGGCGATTGGCCGCTTCAGCCTGCAAAACGGAGTGTTCGAGATCGAATCGCGCGGGCAAGTTCCATTCGACGCGCGCGGCCGCAACCTGAACGCGAAGTTCCTCTACGAACGGGCCGGGCCGCGCTATCGCGGCGATCTCTCCATCGAGCCGCTCGAACTCGCGTGGGGCAGCTACGGGCCGGTGCCGTTGGACGTCGCCCTGGCGGTGACGTTTGAGAAGAACCGCATCGGCGTCACCTCCGCGAAGGTGGCGACGGGCGATTCCCACATCGATTTCTCCGGCGCAGTCGAAGACCTGGTTTCGCCCCGCGGCTCTTTCCGATACGACCTGCGCGCGTCCCTCGCCGACGTGAACCGGATTCTGCGCGTGCCGGAACTGCGCCGCGGCACGGCCGAAGTTGCCGGAAACGCCGTTTGGGCGGGATCTTCCAACTACTCCGCCACCGGCCGCCTGCATGCTTCCGGCGTGGAGTACCGCGACTCTTTCGTGCACCTGCAAGATTTCCACGTCGATGGAACGCTGGCGGCTGGAACGGCGGGAATCGGCCTGAGCGCCGTCCGGCTCTCGGGCAACGAGGTGAACTCCACCAGCCAGGTTCCCGTGGAGGGCAGCATCGCCACCGCCGGTTTACGCGGCCGCGATCTTGAATTCCACGGCGTGGCGGTCGACGCGCTGGGCGGCAGCTTTCGCGGCGAAGTGCTGGTTCGCAATCTGGATCGCTACACGGTCACCGGCGAGATTGCGGGTTTCCAGGCCCGTCGCGTGGTGGCCCTGTACAGCGCCCAACGGCTGCCATGGGATAGCCTGGTGTCGGGCCAGGTGAGTCTGGAAGGCTCGCTGCTGCGGCCCATTGAACTGCGCGTTTCCACCAACCTGGAGCTGGCCCCGGCGACCGAAAGCCCGCTGGTCCACGGGCAGATTTCCGCCACCTACGAAGCGCTCGGCGGCATATTGGACCTGGGCCGCTCCTCCGTCACGTTGCCTTCCTCGCACGCCGTTTTCTCCGGCGCTTTCGGCCGCGAGATGCGCGTTCACCTGGAAACCCGCGATCTCGACGATTTTCTGCCCGCGCTCAGCCAGAGCGCCGCCAGGCTGCCGGTGAAGCTCTCGAGCGGCGGCGCCGTGGTTTTCGATGGCACGGTCACTGGCTACCTGGATAACCCGCGGATTGCCGGGCGCCTGCGCGTCACCCGCTTCTCGTACCTGGCCACGGCCTTCGACTCCCTCGTCGCGGACGCGACCGCCTCGCCGGAGAACGTGGGCCTGCGCAATGCCGTCTTGCTCCGCGGCCCTGCGCGCGCGCAATTCGATCTGTCGGTGGGCCTGAGCCAGTGGAAGACGGGCGATGGCAGCCTGATCTTTGGGAACGCGACGGTTCGCGACGTCCCCTTGGCAGACCTCGCGGCACTCGGCCTCACCGGCACGCTCAATGCAACCGCGCAATTGACCGGGACCATCGGGAAACCGCTGGTCAACGCCGATATCGACGTGACCAAGGGCGCCATCCGCAACGAACCCTTCGACCGCCTCACGGCGCGCGTCAGCTACGGCGGCCACAGCGTGGGGCTGGCCGCGGGGCAACTCGCCGCGGGCGCCAAGCAGGTCCAGTTGAGCGCCACATTCGACCATGCGCCGGAGAGCTTCGACGCCGGCCGCCTGCGCTTTCGGGTGACCAGCAACGCCATGCCGTTGGAGCAGATTCATACGCTGCAAGAGGCTCGCCCGGGCCTCACCGGAACGGTCCAAGTGGCCGCCAATGGAGACGTCGAGCTCGGGCAGCCGGGTTTCCGCATCTTCGATCTCCACGCCGATGTCTGGTTGCGCGGCCTGCAATGGACCGGCGAGCCGCTCCGCGACATCCACCTCACCGCCAATTCCGAGGGACCGGTGTTGCGAGCGCACCTGGACTCCGGCGTCGCGGACTCTACCGTACGGGGCGATGGGGAGTGGCGCCTGGAAGGCGATTATCCCGGCAGCGCCACAGTCTCCTTTTCCAGTCTGGACCTCGCCCGATTGCGCGTTTGGATGGCGCCTTCGGCTGCCAGTGCCGTTTCGCGGTTCGCGGGTTCGGCGGAGGGCCAGCTTCGCATCGACGGTCCCGCGCTCAAGCCGCAACTGATGAAGGCCGAATTGCGCATCTCGAAATTCGAGATCGGCCCGGCGCCCGATGCCGGCCCGCCCACCGCTGCGGCGACCCTCCACAACTCCGGCCCCCTGGTGGCCACCATGGCCAACTCCGTCGTGACGGTGGAGAGCGCCCGCCTGGTGGGACGCTCGTCCGAGATCGCCATCGCCGGCAAGCTGCTGTTCGACCGGAAAAGTGCGTTGGATCTTCGGGTAACCGGCCGTCTCGATCTGGCCATCGTACGGGAATTCAGTCGCGACTTCAACGCTTCCGGCGCCGTCACCGCCGACGCCACCGTGCGCGGGCCTCTCGACGCGCCCCAGGTCACCGGGCGCATGGAAATCCACGACGCGGCGATGGATGTCGCCGGTTTCCCCAACGGCATCTCGAAGGCCAACGGCGTGGTCCTGTTCACCGGCGACCGCGCCACCATCCAAAGTTTGAGCGGTGAGACCGGCGGCGGCAAGATCGAGATCTCCGGCTTCGCCGGCTACGGCGGCGGTCCGGTCATTTTCCGGCTGCACGCGCAGGCCGTGCAGGTGCGCGTGCGTTATCCCGAAGGTGTCAGCACCATCGCGGACGCCAGCTTGAATCTGACCGGGACGTCGGATCGCAGCATGCTCGCGGGAACCATCACCGTCCGCCGCGCCGGCTTCAATACGGAAACCGATGTCAGCTCGCTGCTGGCGAAATCCGCCGAGCCCGTGCGCACGCCATCCGCCCGGACCGGCCTTCTCGGGGGCCTGAATTTCGATGTCCAGATCAGCACCTCTTTCGACACCCAATTCGAAACCTCCCTCACCGAAAACCTCCAGGCCGAAGCCAACCTGCGCCTGCGCGGCACCGCCAGCAATCCCGCTCTGATCGGCCGCATCAACATTACGCAAGGGCAGATGGTCTTCTTCGGCACCAAGTTCACCATCAACCAGGGTTCCATTGCGTTCTATAACCCCTTGAGAGTGGAGCCGGTCCTGGACGTCGATCTCGAAACCAAGGCGCGCGGCATCGATGTCATGCTCACGGTTTCCGGCCCGCTGGACAAGTTGACCCTGACGCCGCGTTCCGATCCGCCGCTCCAGTTCAATGAGATCGTGGCCCTGCTGGCGACCGGCCGCAATCCGACCTCCGACCCCGCGCTGCTCGCCGCGCAAAGCACCACGCCGCAATCCTGGCAGCAGATGGGCGCGTCCGCGTTGTTGGGCCAGGCCATTTCCAGCCCCGTCGCGGGCCGCTTGCAGCAGTTTTTCGGCGTGAGCAATCTGCGCATCGATCCGACGCTGCCGGGCGTGGAGACCAATCCCCAGGCGCGCCTCACGCTCGAGCAGCAGGTGACGCCCGACCTCACCTTCACCTACATCACCAACGTCACCACCAGCAATCCCCAGGTGGTGCGCGTGGAATGGTCCTTCAGCAAGCTGTGGTCCGCGGTGGTGCTGCGCGAAGAGAACGGCCTGCTCGGCCTGGATTTCTTCTACAAGCGCCGGTTCAAGTGAGCCACAGCCATTACAATGGAGAATTCATGGCCGCAACCGTCCAACACGGCATCGAGCTGGCCGCGGTCTGCGGCGCGGCCGGCTTCATGGCCTGGGCCGTCCGGGGCCGCTCCTCCCGCGTCTTCGGACCTTCCGTGTGGCGCGGGCCGCGCAACCGCCGCGCCGTGGCGCTCACTTTCGACGACGGCCCCAGCGAGAGCACGCCCGAAATTCTCGATATCCTCGCCCGCCACAATGTGCCGGCCACCTTCTTCCAGTGCGGCGCCAACGTGGAGCGCCTTCCCGCCGTGGCGCGCGCCGTGGGCCAAGCCGGCCACGCCATCGGCAACCATAGCCACACCCATCCGCTGTTCTGCTTGCGCTCGCCCCGCTTCATCGAACAGGATCTGGAACGCGCCCAGACGGCCATCCAAACCCGCACCGGCATCCGGCCCGCGTGGTTTCGCCCACCCTTCGGCGCGCGCTGGTTCGGCCTCGGCCGGGCCCAGCGGCGGCTCCATCTGACCGGCGTCATGTGGACCGCAATCGGCTATGATTGGAATCTGAAGGTGGAGGCGGTGGTCGAGCGCATGGCGCGGCGCGTCTCGAATGGCGCTATCCTGTGCCTTCACGACGGACGCGAGCTTTGCGCCAGGCCGGATATCGGCGTGACCGTGGAAGCCGTCCGGCGCCTGGTTCCCATGTTGCTGGACCGGGGCTACAAGTTTGAAACGGTAAGCCGATTGCTATGTCCGACGAATTGATCCAACGGGTGCTGAAGGTGATCGCTACCTCCAAGCGCATTCCCCTTCAAACGGTCACGATCGAGAGCGATTTCCAGCAGTTGGGGATCGATTCCATGGATGCCGTCGAAATCCTCTTCGCCCTCGAAAATGAATTCGATATCAGCATTCCCGACGACGAGGTGCGCAACGTGCGCAACATCCGCCAGATGTGCGAGGGTGTCGAGAAGCTGGTCGCCGCCAAGGCCGACGGCGTGAAGGCCGGCCAGTAGCGCATGCGGCGCGTGGCCATCACCGGTATGGGCGCGATCTGCGCTCTGGGCCGGAACACCGCGGAGCTCGCGGAGGCGTTGCGCCAGGGCCGCTCCGGCATTGCCCCCATTGAATCCACCGACCGCTCCCAGTTCCGCTTCCAGAACGGCGCCGAGGTGCGCGGTTACAGCCATCAGCCCTACTTCGACGACCGCCGCGCCGACTTCATGGACCGTTTCGCGCAGTTCGCCGTGATCGCCGCCCGCGAGGCCGTGGCCGACGCCGCGGTTTCATGGACGCCCGCGCTGCGCGAGAACGCCGCCATCGTCACGGGGTCGTGCGTGGGCGGCAAGTGCACCGAGGACGCCGGCTTTTATGAAGTGTATAAGCTGGGGCACAACCGCGTGCACCCGCTGACCATTCCCAAGACCATGGCCAACGCGGGCGCCAGCCACATCTCCATGGAGTTCGGCATCACCGGCCCCAGCTTCACCATCGCCACCGCCTGCTCCTCCGCCGGCCACGCCATCGGCCAGGCCTTCTGGATGGTGCGCTCGGGCGCTACGGACCTGGCCATCGCGGGCGGCAGTGAAGCGCCCTTCAGCTTCGGGATTCTGAAAGCCTGGGAGGCCATGCGCGTGGTTTCACCGGAAACCTGCCGCCCGTTTTCCAAGGACCGCCGCGGGATGATCCTGGGCGAAGGCGGCGCCATGCTGGTGCTGGAGCCGCTCGAAGCCGCCCGCGCACGGGGAGCGCGTATTCACGCGGAGCTGGTGGGCTTCGGCATGTCCGCCGACGCCTGCCACATCACGCAGCCATCCGTCGAAGGCGCCGCGCGGGCCATGCGGGCGGCGCTGCGCGATGCCGGCCTCGCGCCCGAGCAGGTCGGCTACATCAACGCCCACGGCACCGCGACGCCCGCCAACGATCCCACCGAGGTTGCGGCCATCCGCGCCGTTTTCGGCGGGCACGCGGAGCGCCTGGCGATCAGCTCGACGAAATCCATGCACGGCCACGCGCTGGGCGCGGCGGCCGCCCTGGAGTGCCTGGCCGCGGCGCTGGCGCTCCGCGACGGCGTGCTCCCTCCCACCGCCAACTTCAGCGAGCCCGATCCGCAGTGCGACCTGGACGTAATTCCCAACCACGCCCGGCGCGCGCAGGTGGAGTACGCGCTCTCCAATTCATTCGCGTTCGGCGGATTGAACGCCGTGCTGGCGCTGCGAAAGGCGTAACGGTTCTTCACCGATTCTGATACCATGTTTGCATTCAAGGAGATCCATACTCGGAATGACTGTCGGTATCGTTTCCGAAATATCCCCGGGCGAGCGCCGCGTGGCCATGGTTCCGGGCGCAATCGCCGTTCTCAATAAGACTGGTACCCAGTTCCTGGTGGAAGCCGGGTCGGGCCTGCGCGCCGGATTCCCGGATTCCGAATACGCCGAAAAGGGCGTGCGCATCGCGAATAGCCGCGCGGAGGTGTTCCAGTCGGCCGATGTGGTGGTGCAGGTGCGCTCTCTTGGCGCTAACCCCGAGACCGGCGCCGCGGACCTGGCGCTGCTCCGGACGGGGCAGGCGCTCATCGGGTTCGGCGAGCCGCTTACCGCCCTGGATGCGGCGCGCTCTCTGGCCGAGCGCGGGGTGAGCTTCCTCGCCATGGAGTTGATGCCGCGGATTACGCGCGCCCAGAGCATGGACGCGCTCTCCTCCATGGCCACCGTGGCGGGCTACAAGGCCGTGATCCTGGCGGCCGATGCCCTGCCCCGCATGTTCCCCATGCTCATGACCGCCGCCGGAACCATTGCCCCCGCGCGCGTGCTGGTGATTGGCGCGGGCGTCGCCGGGCTGCAGGCCATCGCCACCGCCAGGAGGCTGGGCGCCGTGGTCAGCGGTTACGACATTCGCTCCGCCGTAAAGGAGCAGATTGAGAGCCTCGGCGCGCGCTTCGTGGTGCTCGAAATGGAGGCTGGCGCGGCCGAAGACAAGGGCGGCTATGCCAAAGCCATGGGCGAGGAGTTTTACCGTCGCCAGCGCGAGCTCATGGGCGGCGTGCTGGCCGCGCAGAACGTGGTCATCACCACCGCCGCCGTGCCGGGAAAGAAAGCGCCCATCCTAATCACGCGTGAGATGGTGGGCCGCATGGCGCCGGGATCGGTGATTATGGATATCGCCGCCGAGCGCGGCGGAAACTGCGAATTAACGCGGCCCGGCGAAGTGGTGGAAGCCGGCGGTGTCCAGATCTTCGGCCCGCTGAATCTGCCTTCCACCGTCCCCTACCATGCCAGCCAGATGTACGCGAAAAACATCGCGACGTTTTTGAAGTACCTCATTAAAGACGGGCAGCTCACCCTCGACCGGAACGATGAAATCGTGGCCGATACGCTGGTGACGCACGCCGGGGAAGTAGTCCATCCGCGCGTGCGCGAAGCCATGGGTCTCGCCGCGCCGCAGGCCGTCTGACAGGAGCTTTCATGTCCACCGATCTCGAAATTACACTGTATATCTTCATGCTGGCGACTTTCCTTGGGCTGGAGGTGATCCGCAAGGTTTCCCCCCTGCTGCACACGCCCCTGATGTCGCTCACCAACGCCATTTCGGCGATCTCCGTGGTAGGCGCGATTATGATTACCGGCGCGCAGGGGGCCACCACGCTGAGCAAGGTGCTCGGGTTTATCGCCATCACCGCCGCGGTGACCAACATCGTGAGCGGGTACCTCATCACCGACCGCATGCTCAAGATGTTCAAAAAGCCGGGAGGGAAGAAATAATGGCCCACCTGGTCAGTTACGTCTACATCCTCTCGGCTGCGCTTTTCATCCTCTCGCTGAAGTGGATGAACTCGCCGGTCACCGCGCGGCGCAGCGTCCTGGCGGGCGAAGTTGGCATGTTGATGGCCATCGTCGGCACTCTGCTCTCCTTCAAAGTGTTCAACTGGGAGTGGATTCTGGCGGCGTTCTTCATCGGGACCGCGGTCGGCATTCCCATCGCCTATATCATGCCCATGACCGCGGTGCCGCAGCGGACCGCGATGTCCCATGCCTGCGGGGCGCTGGCCGCCGCGCTGGTGGGAACGGCCGAGTTTTACAGGGCCAACCAGTTCCACGAGATTCTGCCCACCTTCGTGATGGTCCCGCTCATGCTCGAAACGCTGCTGGGGTTTCTGACGTTCACCGGCAGCCTGATGGCCATGGGCAAGTTGCAGGAGGTGCTGCCCCAGCGCCCCATCACGTACCGCGGTCAAAACCTCACCAACTTCGCGCTGTTTGGGATCGCCGCGGGACTCGCGGTGTGGCTCATCGTCAACCCGACCCAGACGTGGATCTTCCCCATCTTCGCCGGCCTGGCGCTGGTGTTCGGCGTGCTGCTGATCATTCCCATCGGCGGCGCCGATATGCCCACGGTCATCGCGCTCCTGAACTCGTACGCGGGCCTTTCGGCTTGCGCCATGGGTTTTGTGCTGGGCAACAAGATGCTGGTGATTGCCGGCGCGCTGGACGGCTCCTCGGGCCTGATCCTTTCCATCATCATGTGCAAGGCCATGAACCGCTCGTTCACCAACGTGCTGTTCGGGGCGTTCGGGCAACTCCAGGTGGCCCACGGGCACGCCGAAAAGCGCCC
>Ga0181527_1001995_pt1 | contig 19905 bp, 17 predicted proteins | sample PEATcosm2014_Bin_30_FD_119762 | JGI IMG/M metagenome (GOLD analysis project Ga0181527, IMG submission 119762) | Peatland microbial communities from MTU Mesocosm Facility, Houghton, MI, USA - PEATcosm2014_Bin06_60_metaG | ecosystem: Environmental > Terrestrial > Soil > Wetlands > Peat | place...
AATTGACCGCGCAGCCCGCCTGGCTGGAGACGCAGATCGTCGCGCGCTGCCATCCAACAAGCTGTGGCTGGCAAGTTGGGGTTATACAAGTTTGAGGATTCCACTGGTCTGTATCAGGGCACGACTTCAGTCGTGCCGCAGATGCCGCAAAATCAACGCGGGCTTTAGCCCCTGCGGGTTGTTCTTCCGGATCGCCCGCTGCCTCCGCGTCGCTCCCGTCGCCGCTTTCGCCGTCGTCTCCCTCCGGCATCCAGACGGTTTCAACAGTCAGACCATCGCCGCTTTGACCCTCGACCAGGTAGCGCTCCGTTCCGTCCGCGGATTGGAAGACCTGAGCAATGGCAGGCCGGCCAACTTGCCAGCCCTCGACGGCCAGCCGCTGGCGGAGCGCCTTGGGCAGCGTGGTGATCGCCTCCAGCTCGGCGATGCGTTGGCGATAGAGGGCTTCCACCAACTGACGGCCGCGCCAGGCCGGCTCGCCCGCCTCAATCATGAACGCCGCCAGCGCCTCCGCATCCATGCCGAAGAGCGCTGAGGAATGGCTCGGCATCCTGCTCCCGTCTGTGGGAGCATGGGCGTCGATGCGAACCAGTTCTCTGGTATTTTCTCTCACGGCTAGGGCCAGAATAGAGTATTTCCCCGCGCGCCGCATCCGCCCAAAAAATGCTGTACCAGCCCGCATTAGCCTACAATCAATTTTTGTACCCTGATCCCTGATCTCTGATCTCTGACCCCTGACCCCGACCCCTGACCCCTGGAGGACAATGACCACGGAACGCAATCTTCGCCGCACCGTACTGCCGAACGGCCTAATCCTGCTAACCGAGCGCATGGAGTATATGCGTTCGGTTGCCATGGGCGTATGGATTAAATCCGGCTCCCGCTGCGAGGTCGCGGAGACCAACGGCATCTCCCACTTTGTCGAGCACATGCTCTTCAAAGGCACGCGCTCCCGCACCGCGCAGCACATTGCCCGCGAGATGGACTCCATCGGCGGCAACTTGGATGCCTTCACCGGCAAGGAGACCATCTGCTTCAACGTCAAGTCGCTGGCCGAGCACGTGCCCATTGCGCTGGACGTATTGGCCGACCTGGTGCTCAATCCGGTCTTCGACCTGCCCGACATCGAGCGCGAGCGCGGCGTGATTCTGGAAGAGATCAAGATCGATGAGGACAATCCGGAGGTGCTGGTCCACGAGCTTTTCACGCAGGCTTTCTGGAAGGATCATCCGCTGGGCTGGCCGATACTGGGCACCTCGGCGACGGTGGCGGGATTGAACCAGCAGAGCCTGGTCGATTATCACAGCGACCGCTTTCACGGCGGCAACATGATCTTCGCCGCGGCCGGAAATCTGGACCACGATGACTTTGCCGAGACCATTGCCCGTAAGTTTGCCGCTCTGGCAGGCGGGGCCACGCTGCATGAGCAGCCCGCGCCCAAGGCGGAGGCGCGCATCGTGCAGCGCAACAAAAAATCTCTGGAGCAGGTGCAAATCTGCCTCGGCCTTCCCGCTCCGCCCATCACCGACGACAATCGCTATGCCACGCTGATTTTGAATACCGTGCTGGGAGGCGGTATGAGTTCGCGCCTCTTCCAGACCATCCGCGAGGAGCGCGGCATGGCCTACTCGATCTACTCCGACCTCAGCCCCTACCGCGACACCGGAACGCTGTGCATCTACGCCGGCACCTCGGCGGGCAAGGCTCTGGAGGTGGTGGATCTCATTCTTGACGAGTTCCGTAAGCTCAAGCAGGAGCCGCTCAGCCTTGAGGAGCTGACCCGCGCCAAGGACCAGGTGAAGGGCAACATTCTGATGGGCCTGGAAAGCTCGAATGCGCGCATGGCCAATCTGGCGCGCCAGGAGATGTACTTCCACGAGTTCATCACGGTGGACGAGATCATTGCACGCATCAACGAAGTGGCTGCGGATCACGTGCAGACGATGGCCCAGCGCCTCTTCGACCCAGCCCGCATCGCCGTCACCCTGCTGGGCCGCCTCGATGGGGTGAAGCTGAAGCGTGAGCGGCTGGTGTGTTAAGCACAGTTCTCAGTTTTCAGTTCCCAGTTCCCAATTGTCAGTGGTCAGAAGAATATACAACGGCATTTGCGGATATCAGAGGATGTTTTGATTGTGTTATTAGCTCGCAACCACAGGGCTAATCTGAGAACTGATAACTGAGAACTGACAACTGTTTTTTGACTTTTCGACTAACATGTGTATACTCGTTTTTATGAATCAGTCGCTCCATGCCTCCCGGCATATCGCCTGTTGTTGCTGTTGCAGCTAGCAATAGCGCCTCTCCGCGACTGAAAATTCATTCCGCATCGGTAATTCTTTTGGGATAGCTGCCTGTGTCTCCGCGCACGCGGAGTACAGGGCTCTCTCTATGCACTGCTGTCGCAATGAATTATTCCGTCGCATGATACTTCCTTTCAAACACGATTTCATCAAGGAGAAAACTACCATGCGCGTTTTTGCGTCTTCATTCCAATTGCCAGTGTCCAAGAGCCTCTTCGCAACACTCGCTCTGCTCGCCGCTCTTCTCGTTACCGCCCACACCGCGCAGGCGCAGAGCCTGGGCTATGAGGGTCCAACAGGCGTCTTCGTCACGCCCATTGCCTACACCTCCGCTTCTCCGGCCAACGGCCTTGGGAAACCCTCCGTCTCCTTTCACTTCCTGGCCGGCGGTCCGGTGATCGGCGACTTCAGCACCGTCTCCACCACCGTAGGCTTTGCCAAGCGCGTCGAGTTCGGCTATACCAGCGAAATTCACGCCGGTGGCGCACTCCCCTATTTTCCCGGCACCGCGGGCATCGTTACTGCCGCCGGAGTACCGGGCAGCTCGCTCTTTGCCTCCGACCTCGACATTGTCCACGGCAAGGCGACCGTCGTTGCGGAAAATGCCGGAAAGACAAAGTGGGTCCCGGCAATCGCCGTGGGCACGATCTTCCGCTTCAACGACCATGATGTCTTCAACGGGGCGGCCAATGGGGGCGCGGGCACCAGCGGTTACAGTTCGCACAACGCCGACGTCTATGTGGTGGCGACCAAGGTCGTCACCCAGTTCACCAAGAAGGTTCCGTGGCTGCTCTCAGCCGGTGTGCGCGGCACCAATGCCTCGTTGTGGGGCCTGGGAGGCAACGCTCCCGACTTTACGGCACGCGGCTTTGGAGCGCTGGCCTTTATCTTCACCGGCCCCGGCAAGAGCACCATCATTCTGGGTTCCGAAGTCTCGCAGCAGCCGCAGCGGATCAAGAATCCTTTGGGCGTTAACTTCGACATTCCCACCTCCGAGGTCTACGCGGTGCGCTTCGTTCCTTCACCCAAGCTCAAGCTGAACATTGATGCCGGCGTCCTGCAGGCGGCAAACAAGATCCTGTCGCTCCCCACAACTCCTCCCGGCCTGTACGTGAATGTCCGCTCCCGCGTGGCCTTCGGCATCTCGTACGGGTTCTAATTCAGAGATCAGGGGTCAGAGATCAGAGAGCAGGCTTCGGCGCTTATTCGATTAGTGTCGTCCAATTGGCGCAAGAATTGATCTCTGTTCTCTGATCTCTGTTTCGAGCGCCCCATTTCCCTTTCGCGTCCATTCGTTGTAGGATTTTCTCGGATGGGCCGGAGATTTTTGGCCGCTCGCAGAGGAATTGGAAACCCATGAATCGCAGCAAATCGAACTCTCGCACTCGCCGCGCCGTGCTGCCCAACGGCTTTACCTTGATGGAGTTGCTCATCGTCATGGCCATCATCACCATCCTGATGCTGCTGGCCATCCCCACCTTCAGCGCCTTGCGGAGGCAAGGCAACCAACTCTCGGCGAAGAAGTCCATCCAGGCCATCCAGGAGGCGGAGACGATGTACGCGTCCAACTACCCGACCTACGGCTACACCTGTTCGCTGACAGCCTTGGGGGGCGAATCGAGCGCCGGCGCTCCTTCGCCGACGGCCGCGCAGATTTTGAAAGCGGACATTACCTCCGGCTTCAAGGACGGCTATATCTTCTCGATCACGAATTGCGCCAAGGTGACGGCCAGCGGAACAGACCGCATCACCAGCTACACCATCACCGCCGTGCCGCAGACCGTGGGCAAGACCGGCGACAGCGGCTTCTGCGCCGACGATTACGGCATCAAGTCCGACCCCGCGGGCGGCACCAACTGCACCCAGCTGGTGCAATGAGCGGGGGCAAGCTCTTCCAGCGCGGCGCGATTCTGGCCGCCGCATTACTCTCGATTGGCCTCAGCGCTCAGCAGCGTCCGCCGTCCGCGAAGGACTCCGCGAAAGACCTGGCCCAGCGCGTCGATCGCCATTACAACCAGCTTTACTCACTCAGGGCGGGCTTCACGGAGAGTTATGAAGGCCTGGGGATGCGGCGCACGGAGAGCGGAACGCTGCTGCTGCTGAAGCCCGGCCGCATGAAGTGGGAGTACAACGAGCCCGCAGGCAAGCTCTTCCTGCTCGACGGCAATTACGCCTGGTTCTACTCCCGCGGCGACTCTCAAGTCCAACGCATCCCGGCCCGCCAACTGGACGACCTGCGCTCGCCGCTGCGCTTTCTGCTGGGCCACACGGAACTGGAAAAGGAATTGACCGGCCTGACGCTGGCGCCCGCCCCGAACGGCTGCTTCGCGCTCAACGGCCAGCCCAAAGGCCAGGAACAAAGAGTGGCGAGGCTCACGCTCACCGTAACCGCGGAGGGAACCATCACCGAAATTGAGATTGAGGAAGCCGACGGAGCGCTGACGCACTTCACCTTCACTGGAGAGCAGCCCAATGTGGCGATTCCCGCGGCGGTATTTCACTTCGCGCCGCCCGCCGGTGTGCCGGTAGTGGACGCGCTGCCTCCGGTGTAAGGCGTGGGACTAAGGGACCAGGGATTAGGCGTCAGGAGTCATGTTCGTGAAGCGGAAAATGGACAAAAAACCAGCTTCCAAAGCCTTCCACCATCAACTGTAGCCGAATGAGCCGCCGCCGTGGAGCTTTGCTTGAACTTGCCTGGATGACAGCGGCCCCGATGCGCCATGCGCTCATCGGAGCCGCTCGAAACAATTACCGGCCGCGTCCGCGAGAACTGCCGCCGCCACCACCACCGCTGCCCTTGCGCGCCTGGTAACAATCCCGGCAAAAGACCGGGCGGTCGCCACGCGGTTCAAATGGCACTGTTGTAGGCTGGCCGCAACCCGAACAAATCACAGGTGTACCCTGTGCCGGAGCAGAACGGTAGCCGGATCCCCCCTGATCGTTCTTCTTTGCCTGACGGCAATTCTTGCAACGCTTTGGGGTCGAATAACCACGTTCCTGAAAGAACGTCTGATCAGCAGCGGTGAAGGTGAAGTCCTGCCCGCAATCGCTGCACTGAAGTTGAATATCTCCGGCCATGGGTCTCCTCGTGAAAATTGTACAGCCCAATGTGCCATTTGCCTACAAAGAATCTTCTGAAAATAAAAAACTTGTGCCGTCGGAAGGTTTGGGAAGACAGTTTTTACGGTTTTGATAGGGTGCGGCCTCGGGAGCAGCCCGGCTTGCCGTTGCAGGTTACGCCGGCAATGAACCCGCTAACTCGCGAACTTGCTATCACCGCGAAGCGGTGGCTAACCCGCTAAATGGTTAACCCGTCCTCGCGAGTTTGGCGAAAGGATGGAGAAGACCCAACTCGCAACCAGCTTTGTTCATTAAGAGACCGTCACCGGCTACAGCTCCCACCAATCCAGCAGCGCCATGCGCGGATAGTAGAGGCCGGCCCGAATCGTATTGCTGCGGGCGTCCCCTCCGAGCAGGTTGTGCAGCACTTCGCTGTAGGCTTCGACCTGAGGCGCGAAGAGTGAACGCAGCATCGGCAGAGCTTGGGCCGGGTCAAGATGTTCGGCGTGGGCGGTCTTGTAATCGATGATCCACCAGCAATCGTCTCCCTCGCTTCCGGGCGTGGGACCGGCCTGGAAGACGCGATCCACGCGAACCGAGCGCAGGCCCCCGGCGGCGACTCCGGCCCAGCCGGCCTCGCTGGCGGCGCTCCTGTGGGACGAGAGAATCCACGAGCCGATGGGATCACGGGAGGCGCTGAGCGCAAGCTGAAGCGCCTGGTCGGCGATGCGCGCAGCCTGCGACTGATCCACGCCGACGGCTCGCACCTGGGCGGCGACGCGCGGCTCAAAGCGAACGAGCGCCGCACGTGCGACCTCCCATTCCTGGGTCAGGCGCAGACGGGCCAGCTCTTCCAGCAGCGTGTGGACGGCCGTGCCCAGCGCGCGGGAGAGCAGACCGCCCTCATGGCGCATGTAGAGACGGGTGGGGCTGCTTCCATAAACGGCTGATTCCGCAGTGGCTTGCGAGAAGGCTTTGGTTGACGCAGGCCGGTAATCCATCGGCAGACGGCGCAGCACCGTGGGCCGGATGGGGGGCGGCATCACCTGCAAATTGCTCTCGCCGGAGGCGGCGATGGACACGATCTCTTCCTCGCCGGTCTCCGCTTCGGCTCTCTCGGCCTTCCACTCATCAAAGCGCGCGCGAACCTCCTCTTCCAGCGCCGGCCAGGCCGTGGCCAGCAGGCTGCCGACCGGTTCCACCAGCGCGTAGCTCCCGACTTCCTCCTTGCAGGCGGGACGGGCGAAGAGGTGAAGTTCCTCGCGAGCGCGTGTGGCGGCGACGTAGAGGATGCGCCGCGCCTCCTGCGACTCGCGCTCGCGATAGACGCGATCCACCCAAGCCTTCGCGCTGCTTCTCTCCTCGCCCTTGCGCTGGAAGGGCGCGATCAGGAACTCGGTGATCTCGCCCGAATCGTCAGGCTCGGAGAGGCCACGCTCCAGCCAGGAAAGCATTTTACGGCTTCCGCGCCCCACCGCGGCCTGCAACTCCGGGATAATGACCACCTCAAACTCCAGGCCTTTGGACTTATGTATGGTCATCAACTGCACGCCGCAATCGCTGCCGCTGGCGGGGTCCGGCAGCGCGGTGAGATCTTCGAGCGCCGCGCCGAGGTTGGTGCCGAGCAGATCCTCTTTGCCGCCGGGCAGACGGTCAAGGCAGTTCCAGAGCAGGTTGAGGTTGGCGCGGGCGGTCTCATCCACGCATGCCGCGCCGCCCAGTTGCAGCCAGATTTGTTCCAGCCAGGTTCCCAGCGAAGCCGTGGGATTTGCAGCGCGAAGGGCAGACGCTGAAGCCAGCGCGTCGAGTACACGCGCAGCGGCCGGGCGGCCCTCTTCGCTGAGCAATGGGAGGCGCTCCGCCAGCAGCTCCGGCACGGGACGAGGGCGCGATGCAGGATCGTCGCAGCCGGCTAGCGTATGCAGGTCGTCGAGCGAAAGGCCGCACCAGGGCGCGCGCAAGACGCCCAGCCAGGCCACGCGGTCCTCGCGATTGATCAGCGCGCGGGCGAGTGCGAGAACGTCAAGGACTTCAGGGCGGGTTGCGAGCTTTTCCAGTTCGACGGCGCGGAAGGGAATTCCCGCCGCGCGCAGAGCCGCTGCGATGGGGGCGAGGTGCTTGTGTGCGCGGCCCAGAACGGCGATGCGGAATTTTTCTCCGCATGCCTTCGCCTCTTCGACGCGGCCCAAGTAGCTGTGAATCAGAGCAACGATCTCGTCGATCTGAGCTGCGTGGGCTGCTTCTTTTTCGTCTTCGGCATCGGCGGATTGTTCGCGTCCGGCCTGGGGAACGAAGCGGAGGTGCAGCGAGAAGGGCGGCGCGGCGCTGACTCTCTCTTCCCGAGCTGGATGCGCAGAAGTGAAAGTGACTCGGCTGCCATCATTTGCAGTAAAAACCTCAACAAATATCTCATTGCTTTTCTTTACCAGATCAGGCGCGGTGCGGAAGTTGGCCGTGAGCGAAACAGAGTCGAAGAGGAGCGGCTCGTCGTGCGCGACTTCCAGGCCAACAGCCTTGACGCGCGGGAAGAGTTCAGCGTCGGCGTCGCGGAAGAAATAGATGGACTGCATGGGGTCGCCGACAACGAAGCAGGTGCGGTCCGTACGCTCAGGCCATGCGGCAATGAGGCTGGAGAGCAACTGGTGCTGGCGGCGGCTGGTGTCCTGAAACTCATCGACCAGCAGGTGGCGTATGTTGTCGGAGACGGCGAGCGCGGCGTCGGTGGGCTGGCCGTCGTCACCGCGCAGCACGCGCTGGGCGATCTGCGCAACCTCGGTAAAGTCCACTCGGCCCGCTTCGGCAAAGGCGATTTGCAGTTCGCCGGCTGCCTGACGCAACAGCGTGAAGCAGGAGCGCACGATCTGCCATTCTTCTTCGGTGTAGCGGGCCGGGGGCAGGGCACGGACGGCGGCGAGAGCGGCTTCGAGGCCGGGAACGGCGGCGAGCGCGGCGATCAACGCTAGAATGCGGTCTTTTTCACGCTTGCGGTCGGCGGGGAAGCCGAGGCGAACATTGACTTGTTTGCGGAATGTGCCATCGCCGGTGAGCAACAGCGCGGCAAGATTGACGTGTGCCTGCAGAGCCTCTTCAAAATCGCTGCTTCCGGTAAACGGTGCGGAGGGAAACTCGGCCAATTCGGCTAGTTCCTGATGAAGTTCGCCGCTGCTTTGCTCACAGGCAAAGCGCGCCAGCTCCAGCGCTTCTTCGCGCGCTCCCGGAACGTGGTCGAAAAGCCCACTCAACAGGATGAGCGCGTCGCGTACGGCAATCGCAAAGGGCCGCTCCAGCCGCTCGCGGAGCGCATTCCAGTCCGGCTCGCGCTCCAGAACAAAGCCGTGCATCCAGCGGTCGCGGCTCCTGAGCATTTCGATCAGCAGCGCTTCCATCTCCTGCCAGCCGTTGTCGCGCCACAGCAGCAGCTCTTCGATAGCCGCGTTGAGAGCCGAGCCGGTCAGATCGATCTTCCGGAGGGATTCGCGGGCGGCGCGGCGATAGAGTTCTTCGGGCTGCTCGGCAATCTCCAGGCCGCCGCCCAGGCCGGAGAGCAGCGGCTGCTGCAAGGCCAGTTCGCGGCAGAAAGAATCAATCGTCGAAATGCGCAGTTGTGCGGGCAGGTCGAGCAGATTCCAGCCGAGCGCCTGGGAATGATCCAAAACGCGGTGGGCTAGAGGACTAGGCTCCTCCTTTCTCAACTCATCGAGAATCCGATTGCGCATCTCGGTGGCGGCGGCGTTGGTGAAGGTGATCGCCACCACCTGCCCTGGCTCCTCAACTTCGGCCAGCAGGCGTAAAAAGCGCTCCGTGAGCAGGGTCGTCTTGCCCGAGCCGGCTGGCGCCTGCACCAGAATCGACCGGATGGGATCGAGGGCTAGATCGCGCTGAGTCTGATCGGGAGGTCTATTCATCGCTGCCCTCCTCGTCTTCTGACTCATTTTCAGCCGTGAGCAGAGCCGCGTTCTCCTGAATGCGGCAGAGGGTTTGCAGGCCGCAGCGTTCGCAGGTTTTGGGAGCTTCACGCGGGTCCACTTCAGCGTGTCCGGCGAGAAAGTCCCTGGCGAGCTGCTGAATGCAATCCCGCCAGTCGAGAAGCTGCTCGGCGGTAAAGGGGTTCTTCACCAGCGGGCTGCCGCCCTTCAATCCAGCGAAGAGCGTAGCCGCGGCGTCGCCTACGCGCCCGGCAAACTTCATCTCGCCGGCGCGCAACTTGGCGAAGACCAGCCCGCCGAGCAGTTCGTCGGCTTCGAGGGCGAATCCCGCATAGAGCGGCAGTTGCACGTCGTCGGGGCGGGGCAGTTCCCACGCGCGTGGCGATACGTAGCCGGATTTGTAGTCGATGACCAGTTGGGAGCCGTCGTTCAGTCGATCAAGACGGTCCAGGCGCAGGTCGAAGTTGAGTCCGGCGATGTGGACTGTGCGCCTGACCTCGGTGTCGGCGACCTCGAATTCGATGCGCGTGGCTTCGTACTCCAGCCACTCGGTGACCAGGCGGGTCAGCCGCTGTTCTTCCAGTTCCAGATAGCGGCGCGGCATCAGCTCGCGCAGGTGAGGACGCAACTCCCGCGCCAGTACGCGCTGAACGTGGGCGGCGACGAAGGCTTGCCGGTCGTTCAGGCTCATCAGATCCGCGTAACTCCGAATGCCGTCGGGTGCTCCGGCCCACACCGCGTGGAGCACGGCGTGGAGCAGGTTGCCGCGTTGCGCGGCGGTCAGGCCTGCTTCGGCTGCCTTCCACTCCTGCGCGGCCAGGCGCGCCGTGGCAAAGGCCTTGAAGGGGCACTGCGACTGCGCGGTGAGAACATCGGCGCCGCCCTTGACCTTGCCTGGTGTAAAGGGAACGCGGCTGAAGTCCTCGAATAAAACGGTGAGCGGCTGCGACGCGGATGGTGTGGCCAGCTCCGGCGGCAGGGGTTGCGGCGGGCCGGCAAGCTGCGCGATCAGCCGCGACGGGCGGGCTTCGGCGGCTTCGTTTTGCTTGGCAAAGCTGAAGTGGACCTCCTGCGCGGCGGCCAGAACCCGCCGGGTGATGGCCGCGGCCAGCTCCCAATCGTGCTGCGGAGTGGCGTGTGGCATTCCTGCCTCGCGCTGAACTTCGACGGGCAGCAGCGGCTGCGTTGCGCCATTCGCGGGCCAGGCGTCTTCATCGGCGCCCAGGAACCAGACCGCGTCGGCGGTGAGGCCGGCTGACTCGGCTGGACCTGCGATCTGGGTCGGAGCGTCGCGCGACTCGGGAGCGAAGAGCGTCTCATCCAGCGCGCGGTCGAGTTGCGAGAGGAAATCCTTCCAGCCAATCCGTCGGCCATCGAAGCCCAGCGAGCCGCAGCTATCCACGGCTTGATGCCAGCGGCGAAGGGCCTGGAACTCGGCGCTGGTCAGCGGTCGCGCGGCGGCAAAAAGAATCTCGTCGAGCAGCCGCGGAACCAACTCCGCCCAGTCGAGTGGGCTTTGTGGGCGGCGCGCGAAGCCGGCCAGCAGGCGTTGCGCCGCGGTGATGCGCTCAACCCACGGGGCTGGCAGCAACTCAGCGGCGCACCGCTCGCCGAGGAAGGCCGCCAGCGTCCATTGGGTGCGTTCCAGGCCGTATCGCCGCAGCGCACGCATAGTTGCTTGCAAAGCCGTGGACTCCCCGGCGCTCGCCGCGGCGTGGCCGGTCGAAAGCAGCCAGTCGAGTTCCTGCTCGGCAAGAGAACCGTCAAGCCAGCGCAGCAGAAGGTGCGCCGCCCGCGCCAGCGCAACCTGGCTAAGCGGGATTCCCAACGAAAACTCGAAAACTGGGCCGGTGTGCCGCTGGAAGGCGCGCTCAATCTCGCCCCGGCGCGTGCTGGCTTCTTGAGTAACAACCAAGAGACGATTGCTGGGATTGGCGGCGAGTTTTCGGCCGCTCCAGATGGCGCATGCGGTGAGTTCAGCTTGAGTGTCAGCGGCTTCATGGAAGTGGACCTCGGTGGCCGGTTCGCCTTTGGCAGCCTCGCGCCACGCTCCCCACGCGTCGAAGAGGCTGCGCTGCACAGGCAGAATGCGGTCGAAACCGGCCAGAAGCAGCGGCGGACGCTTCACCGTCTCCGCGAATAGCAGCGGAATCAGCTCGTGCGGCAGACGACTGGGGCTGATCAGACTCCCCGCCCGGCAGGCTTCGTCGAAGCCACTAAGCCAGCCGCTGAAGGCCGCCGCGTCCTGCTGCCAACTGGCGCGTGCGGAGGTGCGCATGAACTGCGGCGCATAGGAGCAGAGCAGTTCGTGGGCATCCATCGCCAGGGCCGCCAAACGGTGGCGCGGGCCTTCCAGCAGCGTGGCCAGCGAGCGGTCCGCCCCGGCGATCTCCACCCACAGCGTCTGCTCTTGCGCGGGATTCAGCAGCAAGCGAGCGTCGGCGGTCCGTTGCTCCCAGGTTCTTCGGGCAAAGCTCTTCCAATCGAGAATATTGGGCGCGGGCCACGCGGTCAGACCCTCGGCCTGGCGGGCGCGATGGAAGCCGGCGGCAAGCGAGCGGGCGGCGCGGTCGCTGGCCGTGACCACCAGTCCGCCCTCGCGCAGCCATGCGTTGATCTCAACTCTCATCAATGGTCCCCGCTCTAGCGTAATCCACCTCGCCGTCATATAATCGTACCCTCCCGGAATCTCCATAATGGAGTATCCCTCTTCTTACTACATCGTTGAGGTTCCTGATGGAGCATCCGATTACAGTCTAAAAGTGAGGAGGTCGCGAGTTGACGAAAGCGTATGTGAATTATCCAACCCCGCATATGACGATGCATCATGAATTGACATGTAAGGAAATTGCCAAGATGCAGAAGACCGCCCAACGCACGGTGTCAATTACACATGGAACATTCTCAACAGATATGGGACAGCTTCAAAGCAAAACCTTCCGTTTAGGGGCGGATGCGTCGCTAAATGATCTCTGGATTTCGGCGGAATTCGATGATCCGGAGTTTGAAGAAGCTGTGTTACGCCATGTCTATAAGCTGCTGGGGAAACGGTTCACGAGGCTCCAGAGCGGGCCCATTAAGACACACTGCTAACGAGCTGAATGTCTGTATCCGGCATGGGAAACCGCTGTTGCCGAAGTTGAGTCCATGATGAACCAGGTTCGGCGGCGCGCGCGGCAGCGTCGAAGGCAGCCCAAGGCGCGGATAATCGTAAGTGTGGAAACCGCGCGCAATCTACCGCTGTTGAAGGACTACCAGGCCTATCTGCGCGTGGAAAAAGGCCTGCGCCCGCTCACCTGCGAAGCCTACGACGGCGACCTGAAGACCTTTGCCGAGTTTATTGAGGGGCGCAGCGGCGTGCTGTTGACGGCGATGCAAGAGGATGTGGCGGCCTTTCTGGAGCATCTGCGCGCCCACGGCATCGACCAGCGCTCGGCGGCGCGCAAGCTGAGCTGCCTGCGCGGCTTTTATAAGTGGCTGCTGCTCGACCGGCGCATCCATCACGACCCCACGGTGAAAATCGAGTCGCCCAAGGCATGGAAGGTGCTGCCCAAGTCCCTCGCTGAGCCGGAGGTGGCGGAGATGCTGGAGCGGGCGCAGATGAACGCCGAGCATCCCCAGGCGCGGGCTACCGATCTGCGCGACCGGGCGATTCTGGAGCTGCTTTACGCCGGCGGCCTGCGCGTCTCCGAGGTCACGGCGCTCTCCACCGGCGACCTGGCGCTCGACCTGGGCCGCGTGCAGGTGCGCGGCAAGGGCGACAAGGAGCGCATCGTCCCTCTCGGCCGCGCCGCCGTCGAAACGCTGGAGATTTATCTGCGCGAGGGACGGCCCCACCTGGCCCGCATCAGTTCTGCGCGCATCGGCCCAGCCCGCAAAGCTTCCGCGACTCGCCAGGATTCCACGCGCCTCTTTCTCTCCTTGCGTGGAATGCCGCTGACCCGCCAGTGGGTCTGGCACATCGTCAAAATCTCCAACGCTCAAGCCAGCCCGCACCGTCTGCGCCACAGTTGCGCTACGCACATGGTGGAGCATGGCGCCGATCTGCGCAGCGTGCAGTTGCTCCTCGGCCACGCCGACATCTCCACCACGCAGGTTTACACGCACCTGGCGCTGGGCCGGCTCAAAGAGGTGCATCGCCTGCACCATCCCCGCGCCACGCGGCAACGGCTCGAGATAGTGGGTGCCCCCGGTCCCTCGCCTTTAGGGACCGGGGAGGAGAAGCCTCCGATTGCGGCCAGGAGTGCGCGCAAAGGCCTCCATCTGGTTTCCAGCGCCAATCGATCTATGCAAGTAGAAAGCAACGCTGCAAACCAGCCGTACCAAGCCGCTAACTCGCTAACTTGCGATTTCCGCGAACCGGAAGCTAACTCGCGAAATCAAACCGCGAACGCTTTCACAAATCCGGTTCCTTTCCTCCCCAGCGCGATCCTCAGCGAGGAGCCGGCATGAGCGCCGCCGCCGTCCCCATTCTCACGCCTACGCTGGATTCACTGGTGGCGGATTATCTACGTGTACTGGCCAACGAGCGCGGCGCATCGGCGCACACGCTGCGCGCCTATCAGCGCGAGCTGCACGGTTTCACCGCCTACATTGCCGAGCGCTATGGCCCAGAACAAAGCGTGGAGGGCATTGAGCACACCCACATCCGCGCCTACTTGGGCACGCTCTATGATCGCGGCCTCGCCAAGGCCTCCGCCGCGCGGGCGCTGGCGGCCATTCGCAGTTGGTTCAAGTGGCTGGCCCGTGCCGGGCTTCTGGAGCAGAACGCCGCCTCGCTGGTAGCCACGCCCAAGCTGCCCAGGCACTTGCCCCGCGTGCCGTCCATTGAGCAGATGAACCGCGTGGTCGATTCGGTGCGGGAAGACGCCGCCAGTTGGCCGGCGCGTGACACGGCGATTCTCGAACTGCTCTACGGCTGCGGCATCCGCAACGCCGAGCTGGTCGGCCTCAACCTCGAAGACATTCACTGGGCCAACGAAGCGATCCTGATTCGCGGCAAGGGGCAAAAGCAGCGTTACGTCCCGCTGGGCGACGCGGCGGCCCAGGCCCTGCGCGCCTACATGGCCGAGCGCGCGGCGCTGCTGGCCGCAGGGAAGGGAATCGAGACGCCCGCGCTCTTCCTCAACCTGCAACTACGCGGCCTCGGCAAAGCGAGCCAGGCCCGTCTGACCACGCGCAGTGTAGGACGCATCGTCAAGCGCATCGCCGTTCTGCGCGGCCTCTCCGCCGACGTGCATCCGCACACGCTGCGCCACGCCTTCGGCACGCATCTGCTGGAAGAAGGCGCCGACCTCCGCGCCATTCAAGAGTTACTCGGCCACGAGCGCCTCTCCACCACCCAGCGCTACACCCAACTCACCACCGCGCAACTCACCGTTGTCTACGACCGCACCCATCCGCGGGCCAGGTAAGCTCGACGAACGGTTAGGTATGTTTGCGTAAACCGAGGATCATGCTCAGGCAGATTAGCGGACGCTTGCCGGGCTTAGCGGGAGTAATATGTGTTCGCAGAAGCTTTAGTGCTCAGATTCATCAATCCGCCTTTGAGATGCGGACGACCCCGCTGGGCTGTGAAGTAGGCTATTCTGAACATCAATGTCCGTTCATAAGCTAACCCGTGCGACTCTTCTGATTACTGGACGTATGGAGCAATTCTTCACGAAGAGGGGGATATATTTGCGCCGCTCCACGTTTAGCGATGTAACCCTAGCTGCCCTCCTTCGAGGCGAATGCGAGACTTCGCGGGCGATTGTTGCACTTGCACGCTCCGGTTACGGAGCAAACACACTAGCATTATCGAGATCGATGGTTGACGCCTGGATTACCATTCGCTGGCTGACGAACAGGGATACGGATAGTCGCACAAAGAGGTTCCTTGGCTTTAACTCGAAGCAGCGCGAGCGAATCATGGAGTTGATTAACCAATACTATCCCATGGCTAACATCGACCGTTTTGTTGGGAACAAGCATCACGATAGTCAGGCACGGGAATATCCGAGGTGGGATACATGGGGACCAGGGATTAAGAAGATGGCAGTGGAGGACGAAGTCTTCGAAGACGAACTAGTCGGTCCGGCATCGCCGAGGTGGGCATACGACATAGCCTTCTTTATCAGCTCCTACCACTTTCACCCAACCTCACTCGGTTTGCGCCACCACTTCTTGCATCCTGGGGACATTTTCAATTTCCAGCAGCGTTCAAAAGAAGACAAGCTAACTGAGCAGGGTTTGATTATAGCGGTCCAGTGTCTAATGCAGAGCGCATCTCGGATCGGTCGTTATTGGGGAGTCGACGCGGAGGATACAATATCTTCTTTATGGGAACGGTATGTTGATCCGATAATCCAGGCAAGGACCTAGGCAGGTAGCCCGCTCATCGCCCCCGATGAATCGATATGAGCCATGAGAAGCGGTGCGGGTGCCCAATCCTTTCCCAGCCTCATCGCGGAAAGGGTGGGAGACCACGAACCCCAACCGGCCTGGTTTCTGAGAAGCCGGTTTCACTCTTTTGCAATCAATTTCGCACTCCTGTGCTAACATTGTTATTACGTGGAGGCCGCTATGCTGGCAACGATTCGGCGTTTGGGCAACTCGCAGGGGATTCTGATTCCCAAGCCGCTACTGCAACAAATTGGGCTGGAAGATCAGGCGGAGATGTGCATCGAGGGTGATGCGCTGGTGCTGCGCAGGCCCAAGGCTGCCCCGCGCACCGGCTGGGCCGAGGCGAGCAGGAAGCTGGCGGCGGCGGGCGACGATGCGCCGGTATTGCCGGAATTCGCCAATGAAGCCGATGCGGAGTTGAAATGGTAAAGCGTGGTGAAGTCTGGCTGGTGAATATCGACCCCACCGTGGGCAGCGAGATTCAAAAGACCCGCCCCTGCGTGGTGATCTCCCCGCCGGAGATGCATAACCATTTGCGAACCGCCCTCATTGCGCCGATGACCACCGGGAGCCACCCAGCGCCCTTCCGCATTCCCGTCCGCCACGGCGGCAAGCAGGGTCTCATTCTGCTCGATCAGATTCGCGCGGTCGATAAGGCCCGCCTGGTCAAGCGCACCGGAGCGATTGCGCCGGGTACCCTGAGCACGACGCTGGCCGCTCTGGGAGAAATCTTCGCGGAGTAGTCGGCATCCCTCAGGGGCTATAGCCCAGGCTTAAATTGCAGCCTTTACGGCACGACTGAAGTCGTGCCCTTTTACAAAACAGGCCAATATCGAGTTTTCCGTAGACTGTAAAGCCGTGCCCTTTCAAAACCAGTTTATGAAACAGCTTTCTGGCGCGATCACGGATGGCGCGTCGCCTGGTCATCGCGTGTTACCGGTCACAGACCGGGGCAGGGAAGGACGATGATGATCCGCGCATGGCCTTATCGGCTCATTTCGGCGAGGCGCTGGCCCTGGGGCTGGCCTCCGGACCTGCCTGCATCGCAGCTTGCGGACCCGTCCTTGTTCCCTCTTTGCTTACTGAACGCGCAGGGTTGAGGCCTAATGCCCGCTATCTTTCTGTCTTTCTGTCAGCGCGCCTGCTGGGCTATATGCTGTTTGCCGTTGCCGCATGGGAACTCGGCGCGCTGGTGTCGCTGCCGCCGGGGCCGCGCGTGCTGCTGATGGGCGCGGTGAATGTGCTGCTCGCTGGAGTACTGCTTTGGTACGCGTGGTCCGCCAAATATATCTGCGGCGCATCGTGTGCGAGTTCGAAGCTGGTGAAGATCGGGGAAAAGAAGAATCGCAGAGCGGCCGGACCGGCGGCGTTGGGTCTGCTGACCGGGTTGAGCCTCTGCCCTCCGTTTGTGGCGGCCGGCGTGAGGGCGGCTGAACTGGGCAGCGTGGCTCAGGCGCTGCTCTTCTTCTTTTTCTTTTTTATGGGAACTTCTGTCTGGTTTATGCCGTTTATCAGTATGGGTTGCATCGCGCGCAACGAAGCGGTGATTACTGTCGCGCGCATGGCGATGGCGCTCATTGCACTCTATTACATCTCTTTGGGAATTGCCATGCTGATAGGGAGAAAGACGTATGGCTACTAACGCTTGTGTACCGCGGCTTGCCCGTCCGGAGCCGCGCAGTATCGGCTGGTCTCTTCTGCTGACCCTGCCGATCCTGGTCTGGTCGCTGCTCATGTTTTTTCACCCCGGCGGGGCCACGGGCCGGCAGTCGCAGATCGCCGCCGGCCTCACCGCGCTTTTCATGACCGCGCTGTTCTTCATGATGATGCGCACCGGCAGCACCTACAGATGGCGCCGCTGGTTCTTTGTCAGTCTGGGTCTCCTGTTTCCAGTCGGCTTCATCTACAACATCGTCCTCGCGCGCGGCACGATGGGCATTCCGATGGAAGAGATGATTGCCGGGCGGACGCCGTTCTGCTTCATACCCATTCCGCTGCTGATTCTTCCGGCGGCGCTCACCAGGACATTGGTATTCCCAGGGACCATCGCCGACACCCAGCACGGTATTGCGGCCATGGTGGGCCTGTGGCTGGCTCTGACACTGGTGCTTGGAAGAGGCTGGTGCAGCTACGCGTGTTTCTTCGGTGGGATTGAAGAGGGTGTGGCCGCGATTCCTGCGCGCCCCAGGATTCGCAAGATCGACCCGCGCTGGCGCTATGGCCCATGGGCCGTGCTGTTGGCCATGGTGCTACTCTCGCTGGCCCTCTTTGAGCCGGCTTATTGCATGTGGCTCTGCCCCTTCAAGGCCGTCTCGGAGTATGTTGCTGCCCGCAACACGATTGGCCTGGTGCAAAACGGAATCTTTATCTTGCTCTTTGCGGGACTGGTGATTGCGCTGCCGTTTCTGACCAAGAAGAGAACTCAATGTTCTTTCTTCTGTCCGTTTGGCGCATTCCAATCCATCTTCAACAAGATCAGCGTCTTCGAAGTGAAGATCGACAAGGAGCGCTGCAAGCCCTGCCAGGTTTGTCAGAATGTCTGCCCGAATCTATCGCTGAGCAAGGAATCGATAGCGCATGGCGAGGTACTGATGTCGTGCATGAAGTGCGGCGCGTGCGTGGATGCGTGCCCGCGGCAAGCGGTTGTCTGGCATATCAAGGGAACCGAAGTTGCATGGAAGCCTGAGCGCGCACGGCTCATGTTTTTGTATGCCGCCTGGGCCGTGGCCATTATGTTCGGCGGCAGCATCATTGCCCAGGGCATAGCCACGATTCTGCACTTTATCCTTTAGGGGTGCTTATGAAACTGCGACCTATACTCGGCTATACGGCGGCGGGAGCGACGGTGCTTGCGGCCATGCTGACACCATTCCTGCTCTACGGATTCTTCGCGAATCGTTTTACCGCTCTCCCGCTCCAGGTGGACGAGGTGTACTCTGGTGGGCCGAAGGTTCGCGCGGTTCAAAAGGGCGCTTACTCCATCGACATACACCGCCCGGTTCATCCGCATTTTCTGCAAAGCGAAAAACCATTTGTCGAACTGGATTGGACACCCGTGAGCGCCTTGCCGCAGCACGTCTCCGACATGGTGGACATCGATGGCAATGGGCAGCCCGATGTTCGCGTTAGCTTTGATGTGCCCAGCGACCCCAAGGCGCCGATGCGCGTTGACGTGGAGCCGCTCAACCCGCGCTACCAAGCCATGCATAATGTGGGCAAGGAGAGATTCTCCAGGCTGATCGCGCGCGTGGACAATACGATCCTGGTGCGGGTTCCGCTCGCGAATCCGTAGTCGCGGATGCCGGCCGCTCTGGGCGATATCTTCGCCGGGTAGTCGGATTTCCTATAGGTTGAAATGGAAGACGACGGCAACCGATGCGAGCGCAGCGCCAGCCTGCTCCGCAAGCACAATCAGCACCTGCCTCGGAGCACGCGGCAGCCACTTGATTGCAAAGAACGCCACGACCGGCACCTGGGCAGCCATAAGAAGCTGCCAAAGATGCGCGGCAGCGCCCTCATCGGCTTCACGGGCAGCGCCATAAATTGCAATGTGACCAAGCACAATCGCCAGCGCGGTGAGCGACATGGCGATGGGAAGAATGGCGCTGGGCCGCTTCAGGATTGCGCGAACAGAGTTGGGATTCTGATCCATTTTGACTCCTTTAGTAGTGGTTCTTACAAAAACAATGTCCTTGCGCCGTTCCTACGGAACTCCGAATCGAACTTGAGAAATCCTTTTTCCCCACGCTGAAGCGCGGGGCTAACCAACTCTGCGCCTCCGGCGCGTGTATGCCAACATAACTTATGGAGTATTCAATCGCCGGGGACATTGGCATCTTCTACCGCATCGGTCCATTGATGATCGCAACTTTCGCAGAGCCAGCTATTGACCGGATCGACGCCTTCGAGCAGCGGGTCTTCAGCGCCGCACTTAGGACAGATAGGAGGATTGTACTCCTCCGGCGGCAACCTGGATTGCTCGACGATGGCCCGTGGAATCGGCCTTGATGCGACCTTGCGCGCCTGCTCCAGTTGATCGGCGGCAACCAGAATCCGTGGATAGCTTGCCTCGGCCGCAACACGGTAGCCATGTCCTTCGATCCAGCTTTCGATTCCCGCTTGCCGCAGCGCCTCGCGGATTTGCCACGCTTCTTCGCTGTCATTACATTCGCAGAGCAGCGTCTTCCAGGTATATTCGCGGGGCAGATCGCTCTCCTTCGCTTCGTCTTCAGCCT
>Ga0181527_1001996_pt1 | contig 19900 bp, 17 predicted proteins | sample PEATcosm2014_Bin_30_FD_119762 | JGI IMG/M metagenome (GOLD analysis project Ga0181527, IMG submission 119762) | Peatland microbial communities from MTU Mesocosm Facility, Houghton, MI, USA - PEATcosm2014_Bin06_60_metaG | ecosystem: Environmental > Terrestrial > Soil > Wetlands > Peat | place...
CCCATTGTCTGGTGTGCGTTTCGAAGGGATGCTGCACGAGCTCCGCGCCGAAACGGGCGGCGACCTCGCGGGTTCCGTCGGTGCTCCCCGAGTCCACCACGAAGATTCGGCCGGCCCAGCGGTAGACGCTGCTCAGACAGTCCCCCAGATTCGACTCCTCGTTATACGTCAGCACCACCACCGTGATCGGGAGTCGCGTGTTGCCCAAGGTCGTCATGTAATTACGGCCGCGTAAGTTTCAGCCAATTTTCGACCGACAGCGTCCGGCGAGAATTGTTGTCTCGCGAGGCGCACGCCGTTTTCGCTCATACGGCGGCGAAGCGTGGAGTCTGTGAGCACTGCGAGCAATGCCCTAGCCAGATCTTCCGCGCGGCAGGGCGTGACCAGTCCGGCCCCGGCGCGAGAAATCTCGCGGTGAATGCCGACTTGATCGGACAGGACCGCGGGGCAGCCCGAAGCCAGTGCCTCCACGAGCGCCACGCCGAAATTCTCCGAGTATGACGGCAGGACAAAAACATCCGCATCGCCCAACGCCGCCCACTTATCATCGCCAGCAAGGAATCCCGCCCAAACCACGTCTGAGGCAATACCCAGCCGTTCGGCGTCTTGCTTCAGTTGCGCCACCAAGTCCGGATCGCCGCTGCCCGCCAGGACCAGCACCGCGTTGAGGCCCTGGTTTCGCACCCGTGCAAAGGCTTCGATGAGAAGGTCAAGGCCTTTTTTCCGATCGAAGCGAGAGAGGAACAGAATGGCCTTATTGCCGTTTTCGGCACGCGGTGGGCGCGCCTCGCAATCCGGCAGGTCCACTGCGTTGGGAATGATCAACGAATTGCCGGATATCCCAAGCTCGCTGGCCTGTACGAGTTCCTGCTCGCAGGTGTAATGAATGCCCGCGGCGCCCGCCATGATCCGGCTCTCGATCAACCTGAAGGAAAGCTTCTTCAGCCACCGGCGCCGGTTCTGCATTCCCCACCGATTCAGTGTGCCGAGGGGCCGAACGATGTATGGCACGCCTGCCCGCCCGGCCAGCACGGCCGCAGGAAGCGCCGCGTAGGAGAAGAGCGCATGGATGTGGACCAGATCGAACTCTCGCACGTGCTTCGCCAGCCACCGCGTCAGGGGCCAGGAGAAGTTATAAAAGCTGGTTTGCCGCGGGAAATACCAGAAAGTGGCGCCGTCTTCATGTTGTGGCCGGCCCAAGGGGACGTGCAGCCGCTCCGGACCGTTGTCGTCGGTGGTGACGACATGAACGTCCATTCCGGCTTGCGAAAGCGCGCGGGCAATCGTTCGCATCATCACGCTCGGTCCGCCGCGTTGGGGGCCGACCGAAGGGATAACATGCAGGATTTTACGAACAGGCACGGCTCTTGTTAATTGCGGAATAGCGCGGCGTTCAGGCGCTCCCGAAAGTGCTGGGCAGTGAACTGAGCTTCGTACCGACAGCGGGCTTGCAACGAGAATTGGTCCCACTCCGATCCGGCTGTCAACAACCGTGCGGTCGCCTCTGCGAGCTGTTTCGGGTCGTCCGGATTGGCCGCCAACCCTGCCTCGGGTGGATTGACTACTTCGCGGCCGGCGTCTTGATCGCTGACAAGACAGGGCCGGCCCATGCGCATGGCCTCCAGGTACACTAAGCCGAAACCTTCACCGCGGCTGGGCATAGCCAAGCAGCGGCACTGCGCGATAAGATCCTGCTTTTGTTCTTCGGGAATTTGGCCGAAGAAGCGCACACGGCTGCCCAATCCCCGTGCAAGGGCCCTTTGCTCCAGCGACTGGCGCAAGTCACCATCGCCGGCGATCCACAACTCGGCGTACGGCACGAGCTCTAGAACTCGCGGCCACGCATCGATCGTCTCGCGGTGTCCCTTGTAGTCTTCACTGCGCAGCATACGGCCCAGCATAAGGGCGACGGGTTTGACGGCCGGCGCCGAAGGCATCGTTTCGAGACTCGTTCCGGCTCCCAGGTGCACGGTTTGATGGGGCGTCGCGCGGAACGCCGAATTGACCGCCACAAACCGCTCCCAAGTGTGGTCGCTGTTGGAGAGAAACAGATTCACTTTGCCGAGGGCCCAGCGCGTCAAGGAATCGTGACGGCGCCATGCCTCAATGCCGTGCAGGAACACAACCACACGGGACGCCGCGCCTGCCACCAGCGGCGCCAGTTTGAGCAGATGGAGGTGCCAGACCAGCAAAATAGCGCCCTGACGCCGCTTGGCGAGCGCCCCGAGCGCGGCACGTGTCTTGCTTGCACGCGGGCGGTATGCCATCAAGCACGTCCGTTGCTCTCCAATCTGGTTGACAATTCCCTGCCATGCATCACGACCACTAGCCTGCACCCCACCAAGTGGCTCCAACGAGGGGAAGACGCCGAGCACATCGGATATCAACATTTCACAAATTGCGAGGTGCGCTCCGAAGTTTCGGAAGAACTGGGGGATGGCAGGGCCGCCTTGTTTGTTTGCTTCCTCTGCAAGCGGTCCAGGTATCTATTCACCATCAAGGCGACTACCAGGCTGGCCGCGGCGCTGGCCGTCAACTCGACGAGTTGGCCACCAACCTGAAGAAGACCTATGCCCGGGAGAAACCACAGGACGAAGCCGTGCAGGTCCGAGCGCGCCAGACTCTCTCCGGCCTGCCAGTCCAGCGTCGTGATAATGACCCCCATGATCATGAAGCCAATCACTACCCCAATAGTTCCAAAGTTGGCGTAGAACTCAAGGACTTGGCCGACACCCACACTGGTCCCCGCCGCAAACTCGATGCCGGTGTACTGGGCTACCAGGTTGCCGCTGCCAGCCGTGATCGGCTTGTCGGGCCAGATGGCGCGCGGAATGAGCGCCAGAAGCGCATCCCAGAGTGTCTCGCCACGGCCGTAGCCATCTGTCTCCGCCAGGCGAGCCAGCGCAGCTCCGACCAGGAAATTCTGGTTCAACCGGGCATCCACTCGCTGCAGGTGGTCTTGGTTGGCGGGATCGAACCATTCGAACGTCGCGACTGTTTCCGCGAGCTTGTCGATTCTTTCCGAGAAGGAGTCGCCGCCCCACACGCTGGCTCGAATTTCGCCGCGGTCGCGCATGTAACTAACGAATACCGATAGCCCGAAGTAAATCAACGGGACACCCACCAGCGCGATCTTGAGCGGGGAGCGGACAAAACTGGAGACGAAGATGAGGACGATCAAGAGGGCAACAACCCCGTAGCCCAGAAACCCCTGCGTGATAACAGTCGCGAACGGCATCAGGCAGGCAACCATCAGCCAGCCTGTAAGCTTTCGAAAATCGCCTTCGCGCCGGGCCTTCCAACAACAGAGGCACAGGCCAGCAACGACAAGCTGTGCACCAGTAGAGATGATCGCCATCGCGCTCGGCAAACGGCTAAGGAAGGTGGACGACAGCATGAAGAAAATGACGCCGGCTGCGATGTATGCCATTGGCAGTCTCTGGTCCGGCTGATGCCCTGCGGTTGACTGCCGCAGAAGGCCCCTGTTCGCCAAAAGGGGCGTGAACACAAGAGCGCCGAAAGCGAACGCAGCAATACCATAAAGGCTCTGTTCAAAGCCCAGTTCCGTCAGGTGGGAATTCTGATTTTGAAAGGCGGGCAGCACGTAAATGGCGGCCCCCGTCCAGTGGATGAGCGACAGATTCAGCAGGTATGCCACCGTCAAGCCAGCCCCCGGTGTGCTGCGGCGATTGCGCACGACGGCCATCACCGCCAGAGCGGCCATCCAGATGAGTAGATATTCAGCTAACTTGCTGGTGTCCATTTGAAGTAATAGCCTGGGCACACACCGATTCAAAATCCGCCGCAACGTCGGCCCAGGTGCGCGGCTGAAACTGCTGGTAGATATTGCGAACCATCTGCGCCAGTTCGACCCGATGCGTATCGCACCAATGCAGCCGTTCGATGAATGCCTGCGGGCTTCGGATGGGGAACACCCAGCCCGTCCGACCTTCGCGGATCAGGTCCGGACCGCAGCAATTGGTCGTGGTCAGGATGGGGAGGGCCGCCGCCGCAGCTTGCGCGAGAACGACTGCGAATCCGTCCTGGATGGTTGGGAAGATGAAAAGGTCACCCCACGCATAGCTGGCCGGCAACTCTTGCTGTGGTTGCTTCGGGATGAATTCGGCCAGCGGAGTCAGGGCGTCCACGAGCTCCCGGGCTTCGTGGGGAACAGGTCCCACAAATCGAAATTGAAAGACGTCGTTTCCCGCGTTGCGCAGAATCGAGGCCATGTCTTGCATGCCTTTCTGAAAAGAGAGAGCGCCGACAAATAAAATGCGCAGTGGTTCGCCCGCGAGTATGCGCAAGCGGCGAGCCTCCACGATTTCAGGCGATGGACGAAATTGATCCAGCCGTGCGCCTAGCGGCAGCAAGCGGAGCCGGTCGGGATCGGTCCCCTCGGCGACGAAGCTATCCAGGGCGAACCGTGAAAGCACCAGGATGCGCCTCGCCAGCTCATATTCCCGCTCTTCCCGGGCGATCATCCAGCGGCTGGGGCGATCTATTTTGGTCCCCGATCGAAGCTCTTCTTCTTTTAGAATTCGGGCCTGCGTCCGGATATGGGCGGAACCGCGCACCATCATTCGCAGCGCCGCTTGGTTCTTGGTTGCTTTCAAGATCTCTTCGGAAATGCCGCTAAAGCAATGCACAACATCCCACCGCTCCTTGGCGACTTGGGCGGCTGCCCACCAGCCGAAAAGGCGGTGCAGAGCAGCCTCCGGATACGGGAGTGAGACTCTATCGTGTAGCCACCAAGCCATTCTTGAAACAACGCCGTGCGCCCAGAAGCTCCGCACTTGAGCAGGCGAGAGGCCAAAACGTCTGGTAGCCCACTTCGGATAGTTAGTGAAGACCGTCACATCGTGCCGCCGCGACAGTTCGCGTGCTAAGTCAAACGAATGAAAGCGGCCGTGGACTGCGATAGCGATCTTCATTGCCTTTGATACCGAGGCCGAGCATGGCTGCCAGCCGGTCCCGATATGTGTGGCAGCCGTTGACGATGCGCGAGTGAGCGGCGGCAGCCAGCCTTTGGCGCTCGGCGGGGCGATCGAGCAGCCAGCTAACTTTATCGATCATTTCGGGAATGGAGCGGAAGTAGACGACCGTTTCCGCATCCGGTCCGAAGATCTCGCGGTGCTCCTCGGTATACTCGACAAGCATGCAGGCGCCCATAGCCGGGATTTCGAAGCTGCGCATGACGTGGCCATCGCGGTTGGCGCGGCGCACCAGGCAGAGGGCGATTCTCGCGGCGGCGGTGGCTTTGCGGAGGATGGACGGATCGGCGTGCCCACGGTCGTGTGTCCTGGTTTCCGGGTACCGGTTCCAATAGCCTCCGTAGAGCGCGACCCTCAGCCCGGCGGCGATCAGCGCGGATACCAGAGGCAGGCGGTCGCGGTCCGCGCCGCCCACGAAGATGACGTCCGAAGCGAGCATGGCTTCCTCTTCGGGCTGGACACGCTCGGAATAATGCTGCGATGGGGAATAGGCGAAGGGTAGATACGAAACCTCGCGGCATCCATGCGCCCGCAACGTCTCCAGGTTCGATTGGCGCGGTGAAAAGACGTGGTCGTAATGCGGTAGCGCGTCCAGGAACCACGGGGCGCGATGCGCGGGATTCCAGGGGTCATCCGTGAGATAGTTCAGCCGCATGATTCCCAAATCCCGGATCCCTATGAGCGCTTGCTTGTCGATGGGTGCGAGGCCGGTGGAGAGCAGCCACGTGGGACGAAAATCACGACACGCCTGCACCAGGTTTTCGCTGAAGCTGCGCAGCCGCGATGGCCGATGTCTGCGCAGACGCCAGTTCAGGCTGACCAGCCAACGTGGCCCTTCGGCCGCCTTCCGCGTATCGCATAGGCCGACTGGAACACCGATCGCCTGCGCGCCTTCGTAAAGGTGCGCGCCCACGTGGACGCCCTCGGGATTTCCAACCAGCAACAGGCGTTGGGAGGTCATCTCGGTTTCACGACGGCCCAATAAGCTTCTGCGATACCTTGGGCGGCCTTCCCCACTGTGTAGCCGGAGACTTTCTCGCGGCAACGCTCCCGTATTTCGGGGCGGCCTACCAGGACCAAAGCTCTTTCGATGGCAGCGGCCAGACTTTCGGTGGAGGCTGTGGCGGCGATTTCGCCGGTTACGCTTGGCTCGACCAGATCGGGCGCGCAGCCGACGGCTTCCGACACCACGCAGGGCACGCCGTGGTGCAGGGCCTCATTCACTACCAGGCCCCAGGTCTCGGAGTGCAGGCTGGGCAACACCAGCAGGTCGGCAGCTTGATAGTAAGGGCTAAGCTGGGTCTGGTTTTGGAATCCGAGGAAGCGGGCGCCGACCTTGGGAGAAGCGCCCGCCAGTTGTTCCAGTCTCCCTTGCAATTCTCCGCTGCCCATGAACGCGACTGTAATCCGGCCGCGGATCTCAGGCGGGAGCGAGCGGACCGCGCGCAGCAGCAGATCCGGGGCTTTGCGCTCGCTGAGCTTACCCGAGAACAAGATGAGATGCTCTGCGTCGCGGACCCCGAGGCGTTCCCGCGTGGCTGCGCGCAGCCGCCCGCGCGCTTCCTCGGAAGGTTCGAAGGCCGTGGTGTCCACGCAGTAGGGCGAGAACACAAGCTTCCCGCGGGGGACTCCAAGACGGCTGAAATGATCGTGGGAGCGCCGGCCCACATAAAGCAGCCGCGTGCAGGAACGGTATAGCGCGCGCAGGGCCGTGCTGCGCGCCCAGTCTTGCGCCACGCCGCGGCTCCGCGCGTGGTCGGCAGTTTCGGCGCGCAGCAGGAGAGGGCAACGCGCGCGCCAGGCGGCCATCCAAGCGCTTCGATAAAAGCTCGGGCTGTAGCCGGTGAGCAAGATGGCGGCGGGCTGTGCCGCGCGGAGGGCTTCGTTCAAGCCGTCGGCGGATACGTGCTCGGCGCTGCGCGCTCCGCCGGCGGCCACCGTGGATAAGAACGAGGCCGCGTGTCCCGACAGGAGATCGGTATCCCAGCGGAACGAGGCTCCGAATTCGGGGTCGCGGTAGCCGGCTACGCTGAAATCCGAACCGTAGATCGCTGAAACGGGGATGCCGAACGTGGACTGTAGTGCGCGGTAGACGGGAGCATGGTACTGCACGGGATGGGTCTCCACCACCACCAATGGTGCGATGTGCTGCCCCGCGGGCGCCAGGCACCCACGCACATTTGGCCCCTCGTCGTCGGCCGGCACGTTCGTGGCCTCAAGCCGGGCGGACATTTCCGTGCGCATCTCCCGCACTGGTCAGGAGGCTTCTGGCACTGATATACACCGAATGCAAAGGGTTTAAAACCAAGCACTGCGGCCAGGGGGCACTTCTGAATCTCGAATAGAAGCTGCGCCGGCGAACCGGTCGCGGAGTGAGAGTACTCGCCAAGCCTGGGGCTTGTCCGGTGAGGTTCCGGTTGGTCGCAAAAATGTGCGGACCACTAAGCTCGGAGAAAACGCCATAAAAGAAGTCGCATGGGTAGCCCCGGTCCACACAGATCTGCAGTGAGTGCCGGAACGCCGAGTAGAAAGCACTTTTAACTATGACACAGTAATTTCCTGTGTTGTGGAATATAGGGACTAGCGCCGTGCGCGAAAGCACAGGCTCCGGAGTTAGGAAGCTGCCGTCGCACGGCTTCCGATGGAGGGTCAGTATTCCCCAATTTGTGTCGCGCACCTCGTCTTCCACCTCGGCCCACAGGCTGGCGAAAGTCCTTCTGAACGCCACGTCGTCTTCCATGATTACAACCGAGTTCCAGCCGGCCGACTCGGCAAGGTCGACCGCCGTGACGAATCCATCGGTAAGGCTCAGAATTGCCTGGGAAGACCCGACATAGTTGCGTAATCGGCAATCACGGCCATCGACGGGCCGGGCCTCGGCGACGCTGAAAGTATCTACACCTACGCGTGGCAACTCCTTTTCGAAGTGAATACGGCGCTCTGGGCAGGCGAAAGGAGCGTGGATGATCACGAATCCGTCGAATGAGCTCTTAAAGGACATAATGCCGTGTAGCGGCCCTGCCAAAGCGTAAGGGAATGCTGCGGTCGTTGGCCGCCCGGGACGCCGTTGTCGTAGCCGTTTACTAAGTTCGTTTGAGCGAGCCTTCCAAGCATCGCACTACTGGCTGGAAACAGGTCTGGTAGTTCCAATCGGCTGTTATCCGCTGACGCCCGCGCTCGCCGATGACACGCGCCAGTTTCGTGTCGTTGGCAAGGCGACTAATGACGCCCGCGATGCTGTCCGGATCTTGCGGATCGCAAGCGAGGCCGTAGCCGGGTTCCACGAACGCCGCCCGCCACTCGGGAACGTTGGAAACCAATAGCGGCAGGCCGCAAGCCAGATAATCGAACACCTTGTTGGATGCACCCGTCATGCTCTGCTGATTGGGATCGCTCGTGCGCAGTGGCGTTAACGCCAAACCCACATCGCACCGCCGGCACCACTCCAACAGTTCGAAGCGGTGAGGCACCGTTCCGATAATCTCCAGGCGTCTGTCGACGCCGAGTTGCCGTGCCCGTTCCTGAAGCTGCCCGACATAGCCGGAGCTGCCAACCGTCTCATATCCGATTACGCGCAGCTTCACACGATCCGGCAGGAGGGCCAGGGCGCTGATGATCGCAACGGGCAGCCGGTCTGGGACAATCGACCCATGGTAAAGAAGCCAGAAGCTGCCGCTGGCCGCCTCGCGCGCGGGAGAGATTTCCTGGTTGGACGGGCAATTCCACACGCAGAACAGTGGCCGGCTCGTTCCCGTTTCGGTCTTGAAACGCTCCAACCGGGCCTGGTTGGGGAGAACGCAACACTCGGCGCGACGAGCGAGTTGTTTGCGCGACCAGCCCACCAGCCTTTGAAAGGCGCCCGCGGGTTGGCCGCCGGGCGAGTCATGCTCGTGATACAGCACGCGGAGCCAGGGCGCGGTCGACAACACTAGGGCCACCGGGCAGGCGAGCGCGTCGGAGGCATATATCCAGCTTGGCCGCCAGATCATTACCCAGCCGAGAATCCAAAGGCTGAAGCACACATAGTGCAGCTTCTGCCGCCAACCGGCGGCGCAAAAGTTCAGGCAGCGCACGCGAATGTTTGCGTGGGGCGAGAAACGCAGCGCGGCGGCACCTAGCGCGTTCGTGCCGAGGAACAACACCTGCCAGTCAGCGTCGGCTAGAATGCTCGAGCTGTGCTCCAACGGCGGATAACCGGCGGGGTTCGTGTATTGGATGTAGAGGATGCGCCTCACTAGGGCCTTGCACCCATACGAGGCCGTGTTGGCGACGCGTCTCGCGCTTCGTTTATCAACGTCCCCGCCACATGCCCACCAGTTGCCGACAGAATGCAGAAGGAGTAACACCAACCTGCGATGCCTGGCCGATGGCTACGCCGTGGTTTGCAGGCGCCAAGGTGTAGCCTGTACGCATGCCGAACGCCCAGGCCTCGGCATCACTCGGGTTATGTAGTTCTAACAGGAGAATCGGCCCGACTTCCTCGCATAACCGGTCAGGGTGCCGCCAGGACACCATCTCGGCACCATCGATGTCAATCTTCATCAGGTTCCGCGCACCCCTCGCTTCACGACAGCGATTTCAAGTTCTTGGCCCGCCACCGTCTGTGTCACGGCAGAGGTAAGGCTCTTTACCGCGATTGTGTATTTCGCCGAAGTTCTCCACAAGAAGCGACGTTCGGAGGGTGTTGCCGACGAAGCGAAGAGCCGAGAGGCCGCGCGAAGGTCGGCTTGGCCGCCGTCCCGTGACCCTGAATTACGCTGTTCACCACTCACCGAGTAACGATCCTTCTCCGCCACTGCCGTTTCCTGAACTGCCGGTGTTCGGCGAGCACGGGACAAGATGGGCTTGGGACTCGGCCTGTTGGAACCAGCGGCCCCGTGGCCTGTCGATTGGAACAAGGAGCACAGCCCATATCAGCCGGAAACTGCATTGTCATTTCATGAACTGCTGCGTATCTCTTTTACTGGACTGAGGGCCGAGAATCCGCCTCTTTCTGACGACGATCCATCGCATGAGTAGTCTCGGGACATTGCCTTTTAAAAGGCCCTTCCAAGTGAAACACCGTGAGAGAAACATCTGCACCAGCAGCGACGCCCGTCCCGTGTTGCGTCTTGCGTACCAGTCGTTTACGCCGCTCCGCCAAAAAAGGAAGTATCCCGCTTGCTGCATGTGGTGCCCGACCTCAGTATCGGTCATGTTGCTATTGTCTTCGAGCAATACCAGACGCGGCCTCCACCGATCAAGAGCGAATCCTCTTAGCGTTTGACGCTCATGCCCCTCGACGTCGATTGTAACAAAATCAAGAGACGCAACTTCAGCTTCTTCCAACATCGCGTCGAGTGTTCGGGTCGGTACGACCACGGTCTGTAAGCATTCGCGAGGGTCGGTGAGGCGCTGGGCTTCCAGGCTTGAATACACGTCATCGCTTCCGCTGCCGACGTGCAGGACGGCCTGCCCTTCTTTGTCCGATGCCGCGCACTCAAACAGAGTTGCTAGCCGCGACCCGCGGATCTTAGTACAGCAGGTGCTGTTCGGTTCCACGAGGATGCAGTGCCAGCCCAACTGTTCGAAGTAATAGGTGTTGCTCAGATGCACGCCATCGTTCGCCCCAACCTCGAGGCAGGTCCCAGCCTCAGTCCGCGCGAAGATGCGTGCCAACGCCCTATCTTCATCGTTCTGTGCGTAGAATCGATTAGCGGTCTTCATGACGGGTGTAATTTAACCCAATTCTCCACGTTATGAGAGGGATCACTATGCTGACCGTCTGCATCGCCAACAAACTTAATCAGGCGTATCCCATTCGCTTCCATACGGCGGCCGCCAAGCGAAAAGGCACTCGCAGGGGCCTTGGCCAGGCATTGGCTACGGGATAGCGCGATATCATGCGGAAAGCATAGCGTCGGGAGCTCAGCGCGTTTCTCATGCGGCCGTGGTCCAGCCAGTGCGTAGCATCAATTGCTCCAAAGACGCAACTTGGCTCAGGCAAGAGCGAACGATTGGCACGCGCCGATGGGCATTCGCGCGTCGTCGCGTCGTATGCGTGGTTTTGATGAAACGCGGTGACGCCGAAGGTGGCATCGACCACGGGCAAGCGCGCCCGCCGGCAGAAGTAAATCATCAAATTGTCCCAGGCCGCCGCCCCGACGTAAAGCGGGGGTAAGGCGGGCAACGAGCCGCGCGAATAGGCGAAGTAATCCAGGCCCCATGGCTCATGCAGAACTCCCGATTGACATAACTTCTCATGAACGACCCGTGCAGCTTCCGGTGTATCGAAACTCAACGCTTCGGTAACATCGACGTCCATGCGCTGGCCTACCATGAGGAACTTGTAGAAGGGAATGCTCTGAAATGCCGCGACGAAGTCCTGCATCAGGATGATGTCGCCGTTGACATACACCTGACGATTGAACTTGCCGTGCAGTTTGCCGAATTCAAAAATTGCGTCCACCCGCGCTCGGCCGTCCTCCCCGGTGGGCACGTCCGGCACAACTCGCGCGCCGAACGGTTCCACGGCTGGACCAAAGACTCGCGGTTCGCCGAACACCAGGATCTCTACGTCCCTGCCAAGTGCCGTCCAGCTACGCAATGCGTTGGTCTGGTGCATGAGAGCTTCACCCTTGAATGGTTTAAATGCTGTAAGGATCGTGATCATTGTCCAGTCCGAAACCCATTCCGCTCTATGGCTACCGCTCCAGAAACAACCGCCTTGCCGGGCGCAATCTTCGGTAATATGTGCCTCTGAACAAACTCGCGCTGCAGCCAGGCAGTACCGACTCCTTGCACACCGGGACTGCACGGCAGTGGCGCGTCCCAGCACTGATCGCCAACCGTTGGTTCATTAATGACTCCCACGGCCGTAGAGACGAGGTGTGTGGAGGGAGTAGGGATTCGCGGCCATTGTGAGTTGGGCAAACCCGAGCGCAACTCCGTTCCAAAAGCCAAAGCCAAAAGCCCGACGCCCATCCATCGCGCCACTGCCGGCCTTGCGCCTGCGACAGAGCCAAGACATCCCGCGGCAAAGGCAGAAATCGAAATCAATACGATGGCCAAGACGAACCGGAAGTCCGGAGCCCCGGCGAAAATTGCAATTGCATAAACACTCCCGAACACAACTGGCCAGAAGCATGGCCGCCAAAATGAACGGCTCTTGAACGCTACCGCTGCGGACAGCAGGCATCCAAAGATCAGCGCCACGTCCGCACTGCCGCTGGGAAGGCTCATATGGGTAGTCGCCCAGTGTCTAATATTGGTTGCCGAAGACGCTGCTACGTTCGCCCCGGCGGCCCAGGGAACAGTCAGACAAGTTACGGCGATCGGATACACGATGCAACCGGACAACCCGATGTTTCGCAGAAACCAGATCGCCAGCAGCAGCAACGGAACCACACAAAGAGGCCGAGGTTTGCGCCTTCTCCATAAGATCAGAATGAGTCCGAGGAAGGCGAAAAGCTGGATGCGGACGACTGCTCCGAGCACCGCTGCGATCAAACACAGGAGTGCGGCGTCCTGCTCCCCTTCCGCATCCTTAAGAAAATAGAAAATCATCAAGACACCGATTGCTGCCGAGGCGAAATCAGGGGTTGGGGCGCCGATATTGAGAAAACTGGGTCGGAGCGCGCAGGCGCCGAGGAACGGAACACCCGCTAACCACGCACGAGAGAATACACGGACCCGGAAGAGTTCGGACAAGAGCCGCCCCAGGCACAGCCAGACTATTGCATGAAAGCCAACATCGATGGAGGCAACCCCGACCAGCGGGGTGAGAGTTAATCCACCAAGCGAGTGAATCAACGAATCAAATCCGAAGCGCTCGTGCAAGTTTGCCAATCCCGGCAGCAGCGGTTGAAAGGAGGTCCACTTGCTCGCTTGGATGTAGTATAGACCCATGTCATAGTTCAGGGCCGACTTCGTTGCGTGCCACCATATACCGATCAACAAGGCGAACCCGATTATTGCATCGCTGAGAGGCTGTGCACGCAGGAAAGCGATCTGATGTTGCCAGGCGAGACAAGAGGCGAAGGCCGCGAACGCAAGAACGCATCCACCGCAGATCCAACCCGGTAGCCAAAAATGAAGGAATAATGCGATAGCGGCCAGAACGGCATATCCAATGAGTCCTCTGTCGAAAATGGTCCCGCTGCGATGCTTAACTAGGGCTCCTGCACCTACACCCGCAAGAATGCACGCCATCGTGCTAACTGCCAACAATACTAGATAGCTGAGCATCTCTTAGTAATTTCCGCTGTCCAACGGGCTGTGCTCAACCGCACTGTTTGCGCACGGCCGAAAGCCTGCGGTTCTCTGCGCTCCCAGTGGGTTCGCGGACGCTGGGCACCAGGTATCTGTATCCCGTCCGATCGTTGATCGTTACGTCCTGGCTTGCATGAAAGGGCGCAGCATCAACCTCGCGACTCTTGTTTTCCCTGTTAGACCAGGCCGGATCCGGCGTAGAACTCTTGAGGCGAGCAGCAAACCTGCAGGTCCTCGATTGGCCGAGAGATCCGTTATTGCTAGCTCACGCATTGCGAAATCGCGTCCTCGCCGACCTTGCTGGTACGAGAGCTTCGCCCGTGCCAGAGAATCGATAGGCACAGCACCGAGTCAACGATAAGAACGATGTCAATTGGGAAACGGTAGCGCGGGTCTGTGCCCGCGGCCACGAAAGGCGCGAGGTAGAACACAAGCATCGGAATAACGACAAGTCCGTCGCCGAGGCCGTAGAAATGCCGGCAGCGCCACCGGAGTGCCGCCCAAACGAAGAAGAGCGCGGCTATGACTGTGTGCATTGTGCGGCCGATCAGTTGTGGAATGACGGATTGGTTGACATTTCGGTAATCCGGGCGGAAGAAGTTAACAACCTTGAATGCCTCAAGTATGGCGTAGCGAAACGGATGTTCGCCGATGAAGTTCCACGCCACGCGCATGTACTGATCCGCGCCCGCGGGATCGCTTCGATCAAGGCCGTAAAACGGCAAGCCCAGTTCCCGCATGGTCTGGGGCATTGTCATCTCGCCGTTGTAGTCGCGAAGCGTTCCCTCAAGGGCGTGCTCGTGCGTGCCGTTTGCGAAAGCGTCAGCGGCGTAAAAGCGGTCGAAGACCACGAAGCGCCCTTTGAGCGGGATGATGACGGCGGCCGCGATCCCCAGTGCCAGAGCGGACGCGCCGGCCAGACGAGCGAACTGCGCGACCGTTAAGCGGCGTCTACTAAATTCGGCCCACACGGCAATCGGCGCCAGCGTGAGGGTGTTAGGGCGAACCAGGAGCATCATTCCGAAGAGTGTGCCGCCGATCGCCGCGTTGGCGATCGAGAGGCCATCCCTTTTCAGACGCATGACCAGGTATGCGAATGCCGACAAGAGGAAACATGATGGCCCTGTGTCCATAAACCTAGTGATGGCAAAGAGCATGTTCGGATACACGGCAACTGCGAGCGCGCCCGCGAGCGCCGCACGCCTGCTGACACGCAGCCCGCACAGCGTGGCATAAGCAAGCAGGACCGTCGCGACATAGAGTGCCCCTTGCGCCGCGGCCAGGCCGCGCATACCGAACCAACGGATCGCAAATGCCGCGAAGGCTATATAGCCTACGGGGTAGGGTGTGTATGCGACTGATCGGCCCGCAATGATATCGTGCAAGACGGCAACTCGAAGCGGGCTCACGGGAGCGGACGGGCTGATCGTAACAGCCACGGCCATCGCTAGCGCCGCGGCCGCGCCGAGCGCGATTCCGATGTCAATGGCTCGTTGCCGCGGCGTTATTGCCTGATTAACCAAGATAAGCATGGATCGTGTCGGCGTTACTCTCTAACCAGGAGTTTCGCCACCGCTTCGCCGCCATGGATCCGCTTGACAGCGTAGATCGAGCCAAACTTCGAGCGAAAGACTTCCTTAAAGTCGAAGCCCGCCACGTGTTCGAGCTCCTCGCCGGCCCGCTTATAGACGTAGTCCAAGCGAAACCGCGCCAATTCATGCGAAAGCCCGATTTCTCCATACCGCGCGATTGCACGGTTCACGGCGGAGTCGCGAAGGCGGCGGTCAGGAGAATCGTAGTTTCCCTGAAACAGGTAATAGACGTAGGTAAGTCCCAGTCCTCCGCTGTCGGCGGCGCTTTGGGATAGGGCGTACCGGACCCATGCCTCTCCCTTCCGAAGGAGCTTTGAGGCGATCAGGAAACGATCCAGGATTTCCTCGTTGCTGGCCGTCGTGCGAGTTCCGTTGGGAATCCACTGCCGGCAGTGGGTCTCCGTTGGAAGAAGGTAGGAGAGCTCGGAAACTGGGAGCATAACAACGTCGCCCACGTTTGCGTTGTGGTTTAACCAGCCGAACACGGCTTCGCGCTCGGCCCCGACGGCATGGAATGGGGCCGTGTTTCGTGCGACGGCGAACTGTCTAAAGCCGGCTACTGCGATCAGGAGGACCATGGCCGTAAAGGCGAGCCGGCTGCGGTTGACGCGGTACCAACCGCTACGCACACGTAACGCATGGGAGGCTGGCGGAACGACGAGCGCGAAAGCCGACAGCCAAAGCCATGGCTGAAAGACGCGATTCGGGAAATGCTCCATCGGCTCGACGTTGAGCCCCGTCACGACTTCCATGTTGAGCGCTGCGCATGCGCCCAGGAAGACCGCCGCGGTTACGACGACCTGGCGCGCTGAAAGCAGTTCGCTTAGGGAGTGATTGCGCTCAAGCGCCCAACGAGCGGCAAGCAAGCAAGCAAAAATCAAGAGGCACGAAACGGTGAATAGAACCTGGCGACCAGTTGGAATGTGGCCGTAGTGGACACCAAAACGCGCCGTACGCCATTCGTTATTGAGGTAACGCCGAATATCGGCATACTGTGCCAAATAAAAGCTGCCGATCAATAGTGCGGTGAGCAGGGCTAACCACGTCAATCGCAAGGAGGCGAAGCGCGGTGATAAGGAAAGAAGCATCAACAGCACGCCGCCAGCGAGCCACACCGGAGCGTAGTAGAAGTAGACATAGACGAGGCATCCACCGGCCAGCCCCGCGGCAAACGCCCTGCCCACAGATGGCTTGCGAACAAGGCGCCATAGGAGCGCCACGCTCAGCGCGAAGAGAGTGAAAGAAAACTGGGGGTGGAGCAAGCGGGAATACTCGAGAGGCTGATTTGCGGTCGTCCATCCCGTGGAAAGAAGCTCGGGAATGACGCGCAGAAAATTCCGAGGACCGAATGTAATCAGTATGACCCCAAGCGATCCAATAGCCGCGGTTCGCGGGCCCGCCTCCGACTGCCGGAGAATAAGGTACACAAGCAGGAACCCAACCGGCGGTAAGATAAAATCTGCAAGGATAAACGTCAGACTAGTTCCGGTCAGCCGGGCCAGACCACCGAACAAATAATACGGAAGATACGGGAAACTGGAAGGTGTGCCACTATACTCAAAAACATCCGTGTCATACGCGGGCTGCCAATGGGTTCGCGTATAGTTGGTTTGTGCGGCGTAAATGTACGATTCGTCGTACACCAGAGCACTCACGCCATTGATCGCGAATGGTGAATACTTTACTCCGGCCGGAAGGTAGAGGGGAGCCAGCACGTGGGGCAGGATAAAGATCAAACCAATGGATACGGCAAGAATTGGCAGCACCCACATCGGCATCCGATTGGCAGAGCCGCGTACCGGATTCCGTTCGATTTCAGCGAGTCGCTGCATGAATCTTAGCAACCGAAGCGGCTGGAGAAGTTCATAAAGCGAACGCCTCCTGTGAGATCTGACGGTAGACAGCCGTCAACTCGGCTGCCGCTTCTCTCATCGTCCGGGGAGCCCGAATCCCGGAGCGCAACCTGGCGGCCAAGTCCCGATCTTGCGAGAGCCGCCGCAGAGCCTCGGCCCAGCCGTCCGGCGACGCGGCGTCCGTCAGCAGACCGTTCACGCCATGCTCGACCAGTTCCGCGATGCCACCCAGGTTGGAGCCAAGGACCGGAATGCCGGCCGCGAAGGCTTCCAGCACCACGATCGGCCCTGTCTCCAGGCATTGTGAGGGCACGGCCAACACGTCGTACTCCTGCAGCCGCTCCACCACTTGGTCGTTCGGAATCGCGGCGTGGAACGCGATGCGCGGGTCGCCCGACGCGAGCTTGCCCAGCCGCTTAGCGTAGGACCGATCTGCTTCTCCCTGCGCCACCCCGAAAACGTCGAGGCGGACTGGAAGCTGCGGATTGCCGCGCAGCGCCTCGACGAGGACATGCACGCCCTTGGAAGGGTGCAGGCGGCCCAGGAATGCGACCCGCAGGTTCGACGACGGAGTGCGGTCCGGACGGGCGGGGGCCACCCGGCTAACACCTTGCCGCGACACGGTTATCTTTTCGGCTGGCACGCCGTTGCGCAGCAGCAGATCCTTCACCCATTGGCAGAGAGCAACCACATGATCCGTCTCCCGCATGAGAGCGTGAAAAGCGGCATGGCGCAGGTTGAACAGCTCCGTCATGCGCAGAGCCGTCCACAGGCCGCCGGACGCGCCGACGTTGCCTAGCAGGCGTCCCACGCCGGGTGGCAGGCTGCCAATGACGACGCTTGTAGGCTTGGCGAGTCCATGATTCTGGAGAGCGCAACGGGCGCAGGTACGCAGATCGAGAACGCCGTCGCACATCTCCGATCCCCATCGCAAGAGCGTACCGCGCTGGCAGCTCACCGTGGGAGTGTGGTAGCTGAACACAACCGGGATATCGCGCCGCTTCGACTCGCGGACGAGGCGCAGGGAGACGGCGCGCGTGAACGCATGGAGGTGTACAACGTCGGGGCGTTCTTCGTCCAGGATGCGCACGAAGGCTGCGGCGGCATGCGGGTCGCCATCGCCGTACAGGTCGCGCAGATCCTTCACGTTTGGACTGACGGCAAACCGCCGCACTGCGAGCCCGTCATGCGAATAATTCGAGTCCGCCTCGCCAGGCGCTGCCACGATCACCTCACAACCTTGGCGCTGCTGCTCGCGAGCCAGCCCCGCTACATAGATCTCGGTGCCTCCGACCGGATCCGGATAGAAGCAGTATGGGACGTGGATCAGTTTCACCGCTTATACCGCCGCCAACGCCTTAATTCTTCGATAGAGAACCGCCAGCCTTTCAGCCCGGCGATACCCGACGATCCGGGATGCGTACTTCAAATGTCTCGGGCCCTGGGGAATTACCCGAGGTGACAGGTTCCCGATCTGATCCACTATGGCGTCAAATCGGTTTTTGTCCCGTGACGCAAAATACCGCGCGGCCTGAAAGTAGATACTGGCGACCAGATCCGCTCGGTCGGCGGTGAGGCTGTTTTTCCCTCGCCAATAGGCTTCGGCCATACTAGCGTTGCGGATGCAGCCTTCGATAAATTCGCGGCTGACGGAGCGGGACAGCGATCCTTCACGCTGCCGATAGAAGAATAACGGCTCAGGGGAAGCCACCCGATGAAATCCGCCTCCGCCCATGGCAACGCGCATCAAGAGATCCCCGTCCTCGATCAGGCGGTACCGCTCATCGAACCCACCTACACGTTCCAGCCAGGATCTACGAAAGAGCTGCGACCCTGTCGGTATGAAATTCTCCGTCCTCAGCAGGTCAGCCAACGGGTCTATCCCAATTCGCGGCGCGCCGGCGCCCGAGTCGGCCACCCATTCTTGCCCTTGCCATCTCAGGCGGCACCAATCGGAGTAAATGACGGCAGTTTCCGGTCCCAGGCGACGGCTGGCCGCTAGCTGAATCTCAATCTTGCGCTCATGTAGCAAGTCGTCGCCATCCAGGATCTGAACCCACTCGCCGGTTGCCCGCTGGCACCCGATGTTGCGGGCGCGGCTGGGTCCACCATTATGAACCTGAAAAAGCGCCTGTTTTATGGGAGCAGCCTGGAGAATCGGCTCAATGATAGAAGCACTGTCATCAGTCGAACCATCATCGACGACGATCAGCTCCATTGACCGCGCGCCACATGTTTGCTTCAGCACGCTTGCGAGTGCATCCCCGATCCACTCACGGAGATTGAACACCGTCACAACTACGCTGACGACAGGCTTGAGCATTGAAAATCCGTCGGCGTCGTGTGATCGATCCCAGCGCCTAAGTGCCGACCTCTACACAAGCCATTACCGGCTTCGGGGGCCTGTTTAACAGATCGGCCATTCGAGACCCGGCCCGAATAAGAGGCGATTCCAAACCGTGGTACAGCAAAACCGGCACCGTCGCCATTAGCACCAAGAATAATCCGACTTGCAACCAAAGCGGACCTGAGAGGCGTTGGAATGTAAGCCACATGATCGGGACGTGCGATAAGTAGATGCCGTACGAATAGGTCGCGATGGAGTGGGTACACTTCGAGATAACACCCAACGGGATATCGCGGAAATTGGGTAATGCGAGCGCGAACAGCGCACCGCATCCCCAGACTACCCAGCCCGACCGGTAATCTCCCCTCATAAGCCGGTGCGTCAATGATGGCATCGCAGCGAACAGGAGAAGACACACAGCGTAGAGGCCGGGGCTCCGTGAAGGCTTGATGAAATGATAGAGACCGTAAGCGGAGACGCCAAAAAAGAACCACGGTGCGTACGGGACGAGAGGTGCGCGTCCCAGATGGCGTGCGATGTGCGAATCCACATACCAAGTGAGGAATCCGCCACAAATTAATGCGAGAGCGCCGGCATACGACCTTACCCTGCGCGCCGCTATGTAGAGCAACGGCAGCACCAGGTACATTTGCATCTCCAGGGGCAGGCTCCACATAGGCCCAATGATGTCCGGCGAGTGAAATAAGTTCTCCACTAACAACAGGTTTTGCCATACTGCCCGCGCGGTGGGTTGGGTATAAGCGCGCTCGAAGTGCGGTGGAATCTTGAAGGCGAGGGCTACAACAACTGTCAGCACGGCCAACGGGTAAATCGGGAATGCCCGGAGCTCCGTGGAAAGTAGCG
>Ga0181527_1001998_pt1 | contig 19888 bp, 19 predicted proteins | sample PEATcosm2014_Bin_30_FD_119762 | JGI IMG/M metagenome (GOLD analysis project Ga0181527, IMG submission 119762) | Peatland microbial communities from MTU Mesocosm Facility, Houghton, MI, USA - PEATcosm2014_Bin06_60_metaG | ecosystem: Environmental > Terrestrial > Soil > Wetlands > Peat | place...
CAAGGTGACCGTCACCATGGATGGACACACGCGCCCGCTGGCGCCCGACTCCGCGGACGCGGTCCGCGTGGGACGGCTGAGCCTGTTTGTAATTCGCCGCGGCCCCAAGTTCGGCATCCGGTTGAAGGACCCGGCCAGCCAGGCACGCCGCGATTTCCACGGTCTCGACTACTTCCCCGCGAACGAAGCCTACCGCATCGCCGCCCGGTTCGTCGCCGAGCCGCGGAAAATCCCCATCACCAACGTCCTGGGCCAGACCCAGCCGATGGACAGCCCCGGATACGTCGTGTTTCGCCTCCAAGGCCAGGAACTGCGGCTGTATCCGGTCTTTGAAGCGCCCGCCACCAGCCTCTTCTTCATTTTTCGCGACCAGACCAGCGGGAAGGAAACCTACGGCGCAGGCCGCTTCCTGGATACGGACCTGCCGCGCGGCAACCGGGTGGTACTGGACTTCAACAAGGCCTACAACCCTCCCTGCGCGTTCACGCCCTATGCCACGTGCCCCCTGCCTCCCCCGGAGAACCGCCTGGCGGTGAGAATCGAGGCGGGGGAAAAGATGTACGGGCACTAGCTGGCGCTAAAGGCCTTCAGGCGGCTTGCAACGGGATTCGAAGATCTCGATCAGGCGCGGCTTGCTCGGCCCACCTGCGGCAACGGACAGAACCAGGTCCACGAGCTCTTCCTCGTCGAAAGTTGGCTCCCATTCATTCATCAGCAGGAACGTGATCGCCGCGTTTGCGCCGACCCGTTTGTTGCCATCGATAAACGCGCCGTACCGCTCGATCTGTTGCTCGTGGATCTCCAGAACCTCATCCAGAGACAGGAACACCGGTTCCATGAAGTGCGCCTCAGGAAATCACTCGGCCAGCTTCCGGAACGCCTTTCCGTATCGCTTGTGCGCCCACTCCTGCGCCGCGTCGAACTGCTTCCGCCGGTCCGACGGCTTCGCCGGTGCGACGATCAGTTGCCTGCCATCGGTGCTGACATCGAGCGGCGTTTCGGGGTCGATCTTGAGGAGGTCCAGGATCGGGCGATCGATCACCAACGCCAGACTGTTTCCATGCCTGGTAAGCTTCTTAACCATGCGCTACTCCGTACTTACAATGTATCACCAAGGCAGATACCCGTTGGGGCCGGATTCAACAGGCGCTGGCCGCGCGCCTCAGGTTCCCGATAAGGGACATCGCGGTCCAACGTGATATTGTGGACCTTTGGACCCGAAATGAGCGATTGGACACGCAGAGATTTGTTTAGAGCCGGCATCGCGGCCTCCGCCGCGGTGGCCGGCCAGCCCGCGGCGAACTCGCAGCCCCAGCCGGAGCCGGCCGCCGGCGGCGCGGGCCGTGAGCGGCTGCTGCTCGATTTTGGCTGGCGGTTTCACCTGGGGCACGCCGACGACCCGGCCAAGGACTTCGGCTTCGGCTCGAACGCCGGCACTTTCGCCAAGTCCGGCGGCTTCGTGACGGTGGGCCACGCGGACTTCGACGACAGTTCCTGGCAAAAAGTGGATCTGCCGCACGATTGGGCCGTCGAGTTGCCATTCGAAAACGCGCCGGCGCTCACCGGCCACGGCTCGTATCCGTTGGGGCGCAACTACCCGGCCACCAGCATCGGCTGGTACCGGCGGGTCTTCGAGCTGCCCGCGGCCGATGCCGGCAAGCGCATCGCGCTCGAATTTGACGGCGTGTTCCGCAATTCCATCGTCGTGTTCAACGGCCACTACCTCGGAACGGCGATGAGCGGGTATGCGCCGTTCAGTCTCGACGTCACCGATCTGGCCACCTTCGGCGGCAGGAACGTGCTGGTGGTGCGGGCGGACGCCACGCTCGGCGAGGGCTGGTTTTACGAAGGCGTGGGCATCTACCGGCACGCGTGGCTCACCAAGACCGACCCGGTGCACGTGGCGCAGTGGGGCACCTTCGTGCGCGCGGACGTGCGCCCCGGCGCGGCCACGGTGAAGATCACGACGGAAGCGGTGAACGACAGCGACTCGACGAAGGTCTGCCGCGTGGTTTCCCGCATTCTGGGTCCCAGCGGGAGCGTGATCGCAACGGCGACGGCCTCGCCCATCTCCATCCCGGCGTGGAGCCGGAGGGAGTTCGAGCAGCAGGCGGTGGTCAACGGGCCGGCGCTGTGGTCCATCGAAGAGCCGAATCTGTATCGCCTGCTCACCACGGTGGAGGCCGGCGGCGCGGCGGTGGACCAATACGAGACGCCGTTTGGCATCCGCTCGGCGCGGTTCGACGCCGAAAAGGGGTTCTTCCTCAACGATCAGCCGGTCAAAATCAAAGGCACGTGCTGCCATCAGGACCACGGCGGGGTGGGTTCGGCGCTGCCCGACCGCATCCAATATTTCCGCATTGAGAAGCTCAAGGAGATGGAGTCGAACGGGCTGCGCACCTCGCACAATCCGCCGGCGCCGGAGTTGATGGACGCCTGCGACAAGCTGGGCATGGTGGTGATGTGCGAGACGCGCATGATGGATTCCACGCCGGAAGGCCTGAGCCAACTGGAGCGCATGATCCGGTGTCACCGGAACCATCCGAGCATCGTCGTCTGGTCCCTGGGCAACGAGGAGCCCGAGCAGGGCAACGAGCGCGGCGCACGCATCGTGGGGGCCATGAAGAGGCTGGCCAAACGGCTCGACGGTACGCGCCCGGTCACGGTGGCGATGAACGGCGGTTACGGCGGCAAGGGTGTTTCCAACGTGGTGGACGTGCAGGGCTTCAATTACAACGAGCCGGCGATCGACAAATTTCACAAGGATTTTCCGGGCAAGCCGTTGCTGGGTTCGGAGACCGCCAGCACGGTTTCGACGCGCGGCATTTACGAAAACGATGCGGCGAAGGGCTATGTTCGCGCCTACGACACCGAGAAACCGAGGTGGGCGGCGACCGCCGAGTTCTGGTGGAAGTTCTACGACGAGCGCCCGTTCCTGGCGGGCGGCTTCGCCTGGACCGGGTTCGACTACCGCGGCGAGCCGACGCCGTATGGGTGGCCGTGCATCAACTCGCACTTCGGCATCCTGGACATGTGTGGCTTCCCCAAGGACAACTTCTACTACTACCAGGCGTGGTGGGGTTCCAAGCCCGTGCTGCACCTGTTTCCGCACTGGAACTGGAGCGGTAAAGAGGGCCAGGAAGTCGAGGTCTGGTGCCACACCAACCTGGAGCAGGTGGAGCTGTTTCTGAACGGCCAAAGCCTGGGCGCGCAGAAGGTGGTCAAGAATACGCGCGTGATGTGGAAGGTGAAGTACGCGCCGGGCGCGATCGAAGCGCGCGGGTCGAAAGGCGGGCAGCAGGCGCTGACGGCGAAACGCGAAACCACCGGCCCCGCGGCCAGAGTCGTGCTGCGGCCGGACCGCGCGCGCATCGTCGCCGATGGCGAAGATGTCTCCATGGTGACCGTGGAAGTGGTGGATGCGCAGGGCCGCGTGGTTCCGGTGGCGGCCAACGAAGTGAGCTTCAAGGTATCCGGCGGCGGCAAGCTGCTGGGGGTGTCGAACGGCGACCCCAGCAGCCACGAATCCGACAAGGGCGACAAGCGCAGGGCGTTCAACGGGCTGGCCATGGCCATCGTCCAGGCGGGCAAGCAGGCGGGCGAGATGCGAGTGGAGGCGTCTTCGCCGGGATTGGAAAGCGCCACGGTAATGGTGGCGTCCGAGCCGGCGAAAGCGCGGCCGGCGGTGGCGTGAGTGTAGCGCCGGGGTATAATAGAAGCAAGGGTGACGGGGGGTACAAGCCACTCGCCCCTAGTTTTGGCCGCATGAAAACGCTAAGCTGGCTGGTCTCGGTCGGGTTGCTTGCATCCGCTGGAAGGGTGGTCAACTTCGACAACGGGCCGCTTGGCCAGACCCCGCCCGGGTGGACGGTGGCCATGACCAATCGCGGTGGCGCACCGCGCTGGGAGATACGCAAAGATGGGAGCGCGCCGACTCAGCCATACGTTTTGGCCCAGGTTTCCAACGACCCGACGGGTGATCGGTTCCCGCTGGCGATTCTCGACAATATGAGTCTTCGCGATGGCGACGTGAGCGTGCGGATCAAACCGGTGGCGGGGCGCGAGGACCAGGGCGGCGGCCTGGTCTGGCGCTACCGGGACGCCAACAACTACTACCTGGCCAGGGCCAACGCGCTGGAAGAGAATGTGGAGTTGTATAAGGTGGAAAATGGCCGGCGAATTTCGCTGGCGCCGGGAGTCAAGCACGACATTCCTTCCAACGGCTGGAGCATCCTCAAGGTATCGGTCCGCGGCAACCGTTTTCAGGTGTACCTGGATCACCGCCGCATTTTGCAGGGCTGGGACAACACGTTCGCGGCTGCCGGGAAAGTCGGCCTGTGGACCGTGGCGGACTCAGTCACCTACTTCGACGATTTCCGGGTGTATCCGAAGTGAGAAGCGTTCAGCCATGCGTGGCGGCGTCGCGGGAAAGCACCCGCAAGCCCCAGCCCTATTTCCGCGCCGCGTAAGTCTTGGTGAAGTTGTTGCGGGTATTCGTCACGCTGAATGTTCCGTCCGATTGTGCGGACACCTTGATCCAGAATGCCGGGCCCGTGTGTTCTCCGCGGCCTCCCGCTGCGCCACCACCGGCCCGGCCACCCGGTCCGGGAGCGCCCGGCGCGCCTGGGCCTGGTCTGCCGGCGCCTGGCTGTCCAAAGGTGGGCGGAGGATTCAGCAGCACGTTCGCCATGGCTGCATTGTCTTCCATGTTGGCGATGAAGAGCGCCGGCGAGTTGTACTCCAGGCCGGCCGCGTACGCCCAGTGGAGCTGCCAGATGTCTTCGAGGCCGGGCGATGTGTGCAGCGTCTGCATGGTTTGAATGGCGCCGCCTTTGCGCGTGCTGTTGTGCATGATGGCCACGCGCGGCTGTAATCCGTGTACCAGCGCGGGCGAGCCCGATTGGTCGATTCCGTGATGCGACGTCAGGTACAGATCCACTGTCCCGATCGGGTTATTCGGGCACATCAACTCCCGTTCCTTGTTCCAGGTGAAGTCGCCCAGGTTGATCGTACGGAACTTGCCGTAGGTGAATACCAGGCCCACCGACATGGGGTTATCGGGGTCCACGCGCGATTCATCCCGCGGCACAAAGCCGGCGCAAGCCGGGTTGGGTCTGCCGCCCCCGGGAAGCGGCGTCTTCAGCACCTCGCCGTTGGACGTCACCACCGCCACCGTCACACCGTCGAACGGAATCGTGTCGCCTGGCTGAGCTACCATGTGTTTGGCCTTGGCGTACAGCGCGGCGTACATGTTCTGGAATCCCGGCACCTGCTCTTTCGGCTCCGAGGTGGGGCCATGATCGATGAACTGCACCATCGGAATCCGCGTGGCCAATTCCTCCAGGCCGCCCACATGGTCCCCGTGGTAGTGCGTCAGTACCATGTGGTCGATCTGCTTCACGCCGGCCGCTTGAATGACGGCCATAATGCGGGCTACATCGCGGCCGCCGGGGCTGCCGGTATCCATGAGGAGCGACTCGCCGGTGGGGGCGACATACAGCGTCGAGTGCCCGCCCTCGGTGTCGATGAAGTATATGTCCAGAGTCTTGGACGACCTGCTCTGTGCGCTTCCCACCGCCGTGGCCAGGGCGAGGGCCAGCAAGAACGCGAATGTCCTGCGCATTTCAGTATTCCTTCTTTCCATGAGTTCGGACTTCAACCATAGCGACCATCGACCAGAATCGCAGTGGATTGCCGGGACCGCGCACAGGGTGCTGTTCAGGCCCTCAACTTCCAATGCCGAAGCATCCCGCCCGCAAAGGATCTCGCGCAAAACCAGATCGTGCTGAGTGCAATTCGCCAGTCGCGGATATCAAAATCATAGAACTCCACCGGTGGACGGTATGCCCGGAACCATTCTCTCCAGCCCGTCAATCCCGCACTCAGGTACTGGGGAAACGCGCCAGCTTCGCGGCGTAATACGATGTGCCGGAAGTTCAAGCGTGTCGTCTCGACCGGCGCAACTGACTGGCCGATCAGGTCAAGGTAATGTAGCCATCCGACCTCGATACCTGTGTAGATCGCACAGTCGCCGGTGACGCTGAATCGAGGGTTTACCTCGACGAGTCGAACCTTGCCGTCGCGAATATCGCGCTTGACTTCAATTTCGCACAGACCGACATAGTGGATGCCCCGCAGAAAATCGTCGCAGAGGCTCTGAATTTCATCGTCCACAACGGGCTCTACTACGCCGGCGGATCCAAAATATATCAGATCGGCGCGGAACTCGCGAACCACGCAGTAAGCTAATCGCTCGCCTCTGCTGCCGTAGACGGAAAGATAGCAGTACTTGGCATCATCGGGTCCTGCGATCACCTCTTGCGCGACAACCTCCGGCCGATAGGGCGCGGTCATGCCGTAATAGCGGACCAGGTCTTCAACGGAACTGGCGGAGACCAACTTCCTGCCGCGCAAGGGGTTGCCTTCCGGGAGGCTCTCCCACTCGCGTTGGTGCCGCGGCTTCAGCAGGCACGGGAATTGGGCATTCGCCATGAAATGCCGAAGCTCGTCGAGAGACTGAACGTACGCCATGTGGGGGCACGGAAATCCGTGTTTGCGGGCCAGCTCGTACTGCTGTTCTTTCGTCGCCAGTGCGGCCTGCACAGAGACAGCCGCTCTCGAAAAGATGTAGGCGTTCTGTAGTCGATCGGCATGGCGTCCGAGCGCTGTGACAAATTGGTCCGCGGCTGGAATAATGACCGGCCTCGCCCCGAGATCCTTCGACAACGATTCCATAAACGCCACCCACTGCTCGGGGTGGATATCCGGGTCGGGACACAAATAGGACTTACCGTATACCGATCGGAAACCATCGTGTTCAGGTACGCAGTCCACGCCCACGGTGCGCACGCCACGTCGGATCAAATCCCGCATGAGATTGAGGCCGGTCTGATGAACGCTGGCGACAACTACTGGAGGCCAGTCTTTCTGGGCCCGTTGAGGATTGGGCCTGCCAGATAGGGAGTTGGTGGATGAAGGTGCTGCCAAAAGAGCCTCCGAACGATTGTAGCGCAGTCATCGGAGGACAACCGCTGGGGACACGGGAGCCGCTTGCAACCGAATGCCATCCAGCACCTCGAGCCGGCTTGACTCGTTCCAGGTATGGGTGCCCAGCAACCCTGGGTTCCACGCTGGCGGAATCCAATTCACCGGGCGCTCCTCAAACTCGGTCGGCGTCAACCGGGTGACCTCGTTCACCTGGATGGCATAACCGTAGCGTACCGAGCAGTCTTGAGTGGGCCGGTAGAGCCGCCCATTCCTCCAAAAGAGATTCCCGGCGGAACGGCTGTTTCTCACCGAACCGGAAATAGGACTGCCAGGATGCAGATTCCAAGCGCCGTCCAGGCGGTCCGCCCGGAAAAGAAGAGTCTCCATGAAGGGTTCCACCGTAGTCGTGAAGAAGTACCAGCGGCCGTCAAGAAAAATGGGCGTCGTGTCAACCAGCGCCAGCCCCTCGACCAGCGGCGCGACCAGCTCGACTTCCCACGGGAAGCGAGAGAAGCGGTAGAGATCCACCCGGCCGGCCTCAGCAGCCTCGGGGAGAAGAAACAACTCGCCGTTCGCCGGCACGACACAAGGGTACGAAAGATGGTAGTCCCGTTGAAGGATGATCTTCATTTCCGAGCAGGAGCCATTCTCGGACACCTCGACGCACCCCAACCGGCCCCGCGACGATCCCGCGCGCACCTCCTCAAACAGCAGGTAACTGCGCCCTTCGGCTTCCCACAGAAAAGGGTCGGCCATCTGATCGCTCCCCCGAGGAAGCGGGACTTCTCCGAACCCGGTCAAATCCATCCGGTCCGGATCGGTGATCGAACCGCCCGAGTTCCGCCGCATCGCGACGAACCACTTGGGTTCTTTGCCGCGCGCCTTCCAGCGCAGTTGCGCGCTCCGCGCCAGTTTCCTTACGACGAATCGCCCCGCCTCGAAGGTCGTCGGGTAATCCGCGGGAGCGGCCTCTCCCATCGGCTCATTCGCAAAACCGCGGAACCTCTCCTCGCACTGCCGGCCTCCCTGCTGGATCTCCAAGCACAAGCCGGCCAGCATCCGAATGGCCGCGACCAGAGGCTCCTCGGCGTTCAGAGTCAAGTAGAGCCCTTGCACAGTGGAGGTTTCCGCTTTTCGAACCGCCCGGCCATGCGCCAACGAGGATTCGTGCCAGTAAATGGTGACAGTCGAGGTCGTTTGGCTGTTGGCCACCTCCTCCCAGAAGGGGATGATCCGATCTTGCTCCCCCAGGCGGACAGTCAAAGCTCCGTGCTTCGCCACGCCGCCGACATCCACCTTGGGATCTTTGCAGGCTGCCAGCCAGACGAGTACCCCGCAACCCGCGGTCCGGAGTCCTTCGACAGACTCTGGACTTACAGATCCGGTGCCGCCGGCGGCAAGATCCCCGAACGGATCGAATCTCGCTTGACTCGCGGAGTAAAGGCGATCCGTCAACCATGAGGGCCGCTTCGATGCCGCCAGAGGCCGGCTAGTGAGAGTGAGAAGGCGAACGTCGGTTCCCGGAAGCTGTCTCAGAAACGAGATCAGGGCATCCACCCACGGTGAAGGGTGACTGCGGTCGAGGACCACCCCCACCCGCAGCGGCTGCGCGCTCGCCGGCGCGGCTTCCCTAAAGGGCAACAGCAGCGTCGATTTTTCCGGTAATAGAGTCATGAGCGGCGCACCTGGTCCTCGCTGGTCACATCCGCCGGGCCGGCTGTCGCCTTTCCGTCGGCAGCGCCGGTAATCACCGCGGTCTTGCCACTCAGCTTTCCGCTCACACGCCGGTGGATCCCGTCTGCGCCCGGCTCATGATGTCGTCCGCCAGCGCCTGCGGGTCGTCCACGTTGTGGATCGTCAGGCGGCTGGCCTCGCCCGCCGTCTCGATGGAGAGATCGCCCACCTTCCACAACCGCTGTGCCAGCCGCTGGTCCACCCGCACATCTTGCACCTTGTAAAGCTGAATGTTGCGCGTGGCTTTGGAGGTGATTCCGACTTCATAGCGCAGCCGGTGGTCGGCGGTAAACACCGCCTTGGTAAAACGGCGGCGAAGCCAGCGCTCGGCCGGCCACAGCAGCACCAGCGGAGCGACGATTGGCACCCAGGTCAGCGCCTCGTTGTGGCGCCATTTTGCCAGGTACGCGATTTCCAACCCCAGAACCACGATGGCTGCCAGGATTGCGCCTGCCTTGATGAACTTCGCGGTGGGGTGAACGATGAGTTCTGTCACAATACCATCCTCCCGAAGCGGTTATTGTACCGCGCCGGTCACTCTGCCTTGTGGGGCGGCGCGGCTTTTCGGGGCTGTGTCTTGGGAGGATCGAGGAGTTTCAGCATCCCCTCGATGGTTGCGCGCAGCTCCTGGTAGACCGGGCTGGGCGGATCGAGCACCGCCAGCGCCCGCCTGTAGAGAGCTACGGCGCCCGCCTTGTTGCGCTCGGCGAGCTGCTCGGCAGCCTGTTGGGCCAGCCCGGTGGCGAGACAGTAGGCGCGGATGGCGTTGGCCCGGCCGGCGGCTTCCTTGGCCTGATCGTATTTCTTCTGGTCGGCGTAAAAGGCGGCCACTTTATCCAGCGCGATGGCCACCATGGGATGCTCGCCGCCCACCGACTCGACCCACAGCGGGATCAGCCTTTGGTACAGCGGCTCGGCTTCGTCGTACTTCTTCTGGCCGAAAAGGGCGTACGCCAAGCCGTCGATGGTGGCCAGCAGGTCGGCGTGCTCCTTGCCGTACAGGGTCTCGCGAATGACCAGGGCGCGGCGGAACGCTTCTTCGGCCTTGTCGTAACGGCGCATGGTAGTCGAAACCTCGCCGAGGCGATCGAGATCGGGGACCAGCGAGACGTCCAGCGGGCCGGCCAGCTTCTTGCGGATCGCCAGGGCGGCGTTGAGCGAGCTCGCGGCCATCGGCAGATCCTTCCGATCCAGATCGACCTGAGCCATGCGGCTGAAATCGTCCGCCACGGCGGTGCTGTCGAAACCCACAGTGCGCACGTGCATGGCAAGGACGCGGTTCAGGATGGTGCCGGCCCGGTCGTAATTCTTCATGCCGCAGTAGAGAGCCGCGGATACCAGCAGGTCGTTGGCGATCTTGGGATCGTTCTCGCCGAACGTGTTTTCACGCCAGTCGATGGCCAGTTGCAGATACTGGTCGGCGTCCGCGAACGCTCCCGAGGCTGTGCGAACGGAGACGAGGCGCTTCAGAATATCGTAGCGGACGGGGTTGTCGGGCGAGGTGTCCTGGGCAAGTTGCCAGGCCTTTTCAAACGCCTGGCGTCCGGCTTCGTAGTCTCCGCGCAGGTAGCCGGCGTCGCCGGCCTCGATGAGCGTTTGCATGGCGGCCGCGGGATCATCCTGTCGATCCGCCGCGCGGCTGAGGAAACACGCCAACAACACCAGGCCGGCATAGGTGGCGCGACCAACCGGAGCACACATGCCAACCTTGTAGTACTAATTCATTAGCAATGTCAAGACGGGCCCGCACCACAAGGGACTGCGTGCCTGCCACTTTCCAGTCGCGCGCCGTCAGCGGTAGCGATAGAGCTTCACTCGCTGGATGCTGCCGTTGCGGCTGTTGCCGCCGCCGAGCCGCAAGAACTTCCCCTGGCCGTTCTCGTCGCCGTTCAGCCTGCGTCCCGGAACCCAGCGGCCATCCACGTAGGTGCCTTCGTCGATGGAGAGGATGCCGGCAATCGGCGCCCCCAGCGTGTTCGGAGAAAATGTGACGCTCACCGGTCCGCTGCCTGCCGCCAGGTACTCATCCGGCCCCAGGGCGATGAAGAGAGCGCCGCTATGAGCCGGAGGCACTGGCGGCGGCATCCTGCTCCGCGCATAGCTCACTTCCAGGGTATAGCCGCCCAGCGCGATCTTCCGCGGCGGCTCGCCCTCCGTCACCACCACGCCGGCTATCTTGCCCTTGCCCTGGTTCTCCAGAATCACCGGGGCAAGTTGCGTGAGCGTGGCGTAGCTCCGCGCTATCGGCAGGTCCGCCGGCTCGGTGGCCGTAGGCGATGGCGGCGCCAGGCCCAGTTCGTCGATCGCAAACGGCGTGAAGCCCATGGCGTCGTGCTGCCCCAAAGCGTAGAAGACGTGGTATGCGCCCGTGGTGCCATCCGTCTCGGGGATGAATAGCGGGTCGTCTGGAGCGTAGGATTCCCGGTACCACTCGACCCACGCCGGGAAATTCGGCGAGTACAAATCCGGCGAGCGGATATCGATGGCCGGCGCCGCGGCTTTCCAGATGTTCTGCACTTGAGGCTCGGGGCCGCCGCTGGGGTACGTCCCAGGCCCACGGTCCGGCGCGGGCATCGAGCACCAGGTGTTCACGTACATGGGCAGCGCGTATTCGGCCTTGCCCGCCGCCGCCACCCGGTTCATGTAACTCGCATAGTTCCACGCCATGAAGATCTCATCCGTGTACGGGGATTTGCCGAAAACCTCTTCCCAGGTTCCGGATGTCTTGGAACCGGCCGCTTCCCACGCCTTGCGGAGCAGCGGATGCAGAGTGTCCTTGTGGCTGCCGATATAATCCAGCAGCTCTTTGGGCACGGGTGCCGCGAAAGCCTTATTGGCCGCCTCGCACCTATCCCGCGAGTCGCCCAGGACGCCCACTTCGTTTTCCACCTGCATCATGACGACCCGGTGATAGGTGTCCACTTCCTTGATGTGCCGCATGAGGGCGGCAAAAGCGCGCGCATCGGCATCGCGGTTCGCCGCGCTCAATGTGGAGAGGGTCTCGATGCCTTTGCGGTCCTTATCCTGGACCCGTGGAAACCGCTCCTGGTTGGTTTTCACCCACGCCGGGATGTAGCTGGATACTCCGTTCTTCCAGCTTCCGAACCATAGAAAAACGAGCCGCAGATTGTAAGTTTGTGCGTCCCGGATCTGGCTGTCCACCAGTGAAAAGTCGAATTTGCCCTCTTGCGGTTCGAGCAGCTCCCACTGGACGGCGCTCAGGACGGTGTTGAGGTGCATGGCCACCATCCGCGGCCAGATCGGCTTCAGGAACTCGGAACTGGAGGAACTGGAGTTGCGCAGCTCTCCCGCCAGCATCAGAAACGGCTTGCCGTCGACCATCAACTGCGTGGCGGTGCCCTGTTTCCGAAGATGGGGAATGGCCGTGGAGGCGCCGCTATTGTTTTGAGCGCCCGCTGACAGCGCAACGAGCGAAAGTATGGCTATCGAGCCGTGGATGGATCGCATCGTAAGAATAGTGGCCTCCCAAGCCAGTATATCCCTCGCCGCCCACTCCCTCCGATTTGTGCGAGAATAGGGGAACACTTGAGTTTGTGCAGGACCACCCCCGGGGTAGGCGGTCGGAAAGGCGTGTTGTGAGCGACAAAGCCGAGACGCCGTTTGACAGTATCGAGGGTTCTCACGAGTATGTGGCTATGCTCGCCGAAGCCTTGGACGAAGCCCGGCGCGATGTGGAGGCGGAAATTGCGGCCGCGGAGCACGAAGGCGCAATCCGCCGCAAGGAGGCGCTGCTCCTGGTTTCCTATAACCTGGCCAAGCTGAATCTCCACATCACATCCAGCCGCAGAATCCTGAACGATCTGCGGTCCCTCCGGCGATTGCTGCTGGCGGAACGCGGTCTGCCCGTGGAAGGCGAAAAGGCCGAAAGCGCGTAGGGGCCGGGCCTGCCCGGCCCCTACCGGTTGACACGCGCATTCTCCAACGCGTACCATGCAAGAAGTTGTTACGCGCACTCCGTGGCAACACCTGAGAGCGGTGGTTTGTGGGGGACCTCCGATGACCTTTCGGATCGGTGAAAAAGTGGTGTATCCCAACCAGGGTGTTGGGACCATCGAGAATATCAGTTCGCGCTCCTTTGGCTCCGCGTACGAAAAGTTCTATCTGCTTCGCTTCGGATTGGGCGGCATGACGGTGTTGGTGCCGTTTTCCAACGCGTCCAACGTCGGACTGCGGAGAGTTACCAAAGACCGGGAGATTTCGCGCATCCTTTCCTTCCTCTCCAATGGCTGGTGCGCCATCAGCCCCGATTGGAAAGTGCGCTTGAAGCAGAATCGCGAGAAGATGCAAAGCGGCGATCTTCTCCAAGCCGCGGAGGTCTTCAAGAGCCTCTTGCAGATTCAAATCGGCAAGCCGCTCTCGTTTCACGAGAAGGGGCTGTTCGACCGCGCGCGCCACATGCTCGCATCGGAAATCTCCATTGCGCGAAATGTGCCGGAGGTCCGCGCCGTCAAGATGCTCGAACGCGCTCTGGCCAAGGCGGGGATCGCTCTGCCGGCGAAGCCGTGAACGTGCAGAATCTGCCATCGCGAATGCAAAATCCGCACGGTCCGTCATTCCACAGTTGACGATTCGTTGGCGCCTGGAATCGGCAACCCGATTGCTCATTCTGAGGGAGAGTCGGGTACCCGTCCACAGGAGGAATCGCCATGCACGAGGAACACCGAAAAGCCGCCGAACTGCACGACCTGGCAGCGCAGGCCCATCGTACCGCCGCCGAGCATAACGAAAAAGGGGACGGCGTGGCCGGAAGCTGGCATGCGCAACGAGCGCTGGAGTACTCGGATCACGCTTACAAGCTGGCCCGGGAAGCTCACAACAAGTCGGGACAAATGAGGCCTCTCTAATGTCTACTCGCTATAACCACGGATCGCACTACGAGAATCATCAACGAGCCGCCGAGTTGCACGATAGTGCCGCCCACGCTCATCGTCGCGCCGCGGAAGCTCATGAAAAACAAGATCACCAGACCGGGAAAGAGCTCTCCAGGGAAGCTCTTGAGTACTCCCAAAAAGCTCACCAGCATACCGAGCAGGCGCATCGGGAAGCGGTGAATGAACACGGCATCGCCATCTTTGGGCACGAGGAAATCGCCGCGCTGGCCTATGGCCTATGGCAAGCCCGAGGCTGTCCGGAGGGATCTCCGGAAGAAGACTGGTTCCAGGCCGCGCATGAATTGCGGGCGCGCGGAGAAAATCTCCCCCGGTGATGGCACGCCCGAAAGGACCGAAATCCATGAAACGCTTCTATTTATTCTCTTTCCCAATGCGGGCCGTTCTCTGTGCCGCGCTGCTTCTTGTACCGATGGGCGGACTACTGCTGGCCCAACAGCCTCCGGAGCTTCCCCCTCCCGGCCAGACGCTGACGCCCGATCAACTCGACGATCTGGTGGCGCCCGTCGCACTCTACCCGGATCCGCTGGTCAGCCAGATCCTGGTGGCGTCCACCTATCCGCTCGAACTGGTTCAAGCCTTGCAGTGGCTCCAGCGAAACCCGGGCCTCACCGGCGCCGCCCTGACCCAAGCGGCCCAGCAGCAAAACTGGGACCCGAGCATACAGGCCTTAGTGGTCTTTCCGGACCTTGTCAAACGGTTGAACCAGGACATTACGTGGACCACCAATCTTGGAAACGCGTTTCTGAGTCAGCAGGCCGACGTGATGGACGCCGTACAGCGCATGCGGGCCAAGGCGCAGCAGGCCGGGAAATTGTCTTCGACGCCTCAGCAAACCGTGACCACCACCAGCGACAACGGGCAACCCGAAATCGTGATCGAGCCGGCTAATCCGCAAATGATGTACCTGCCCAATTACGATCCTGCCTACTTCTGGGGCCCGCCCCTTTATTATCCCTATGCGAGTTGGTTTTACCCTCCGTTCGTAGGGGGCGGTTACTGGGGATTTGGAATGGGCATCCCGATGGGATTCTATTTTGGCGGCGGCTGGGGCGGCTGGGGCGGCTGGGGTTGGGGTTTCGGCTGGGGCGGCCACAACATTATGGTCAATAACAGCTTCATTCACCGGTACAATTTCAACTCCCGCGGCATCGGCAGCCTGAATGGAACCAGCGCATGGTCCCACGATGCCTCGCATCGCCAGGGCGTGCCATATTCGAACGCTGCCGTGGCCAACCGTTACAGAGGCAACGTGCGCCAGAATCTGCAATCGCGCGGCGCCTCTGCGGGATCGGCGCAGTCGCGCGCAACTGCCGGACAGGCGCAATCTCGAGCCGCCGCCTCCCAATCCAAATCCGAGCGAATGGGCAATCGGCAGATTGCGCCGAGCGCATCCGCCAAGAAGAGTAGCGCATTCGGCGGCGTTCGGGAGGGCAGCGCGGCGCGAACGCAGAGCGACCACGGATATTCCAGCCTCGGGCCCGCCCGCAGCAGCAGCGGCGGCGGCGGAGGCGCCATGCGTGGTGGTGGCGGCGGAGGCGGCGGAAACCGCGGTGGTGGACATCGATAGGAGCGAAAATACCATGGCGAAAATCAATTCTATTGACTCGAAAAACAGCCCCCATCGGCTGGCGTGGCTTTTGACCGCCGGCCTGGCGGTTGGGGCAACTCTATTAACAGCCGCCCCCAAGGACGGCCAGCGCACATTTGCGACGCCGCAAGAGGCCGTTCAGGCCACCATTGATGCCGCGGAGCACAATGACACGGCGGCCCTCCTCCAGATCTTCGGACCCGATGGCAAGGAGATTGTCGAATCCGGCGACGCCGCCGAAGACAAGGACTCTCGCGCCGAGTTTGCGCGCTCGGCTCACGAAAAGCTCCGGATTGACGAGGACTCCTTGACGCCCGACAGGGTGACCTTCACGGTAGGGGAACAGGAGTGGCCCTTTCCGGTTCCCGTGATTCGCAGGGACGGAAAATGGCAACTGGATTCGGCCAGCGGGAGGGTCGAGATTCTCGCCCGCAGGATTGGCAGGAACGAGTTGAACGCCATGGAGGTTTGCCGGGGCTACGCAGAGGCGCAATTGGAATACGCCGCCACGGCGCGCGACGGAGATCGTGTCCTGAAATATGCGCAGAAGATCGCCGCCACGCCGGGCAAGCAGGATGGGCTGTATGCGGAGGGCGCTCCCGATCCTCTGGTTTCGCGGGCTTTCGCCGAGGCCGCGGCCGCCAATCCGGCAGGGGCCAAGAAGCCCGAACCCTTCCACGGATACTACTTCCGAGTGCTGAAATCGCAGGGGCCTAACGCTGCCGGAGGCGCCTTCGACTATGTGGTGAACGGCAAGATGATTGGCGGCTTCGCCCTGGTCGCCTGGCCCGCGGAGTATGGCGTGTCCGGAATCCTGACCCTTCTCATCAATCACGAGGGAGTGGTTTACGAAAAGGATCTGGGGGCCACCACGGCCGTCGCAGCCCGCCAGATGACGCGGTTCAATCCCGACAAATCCTGGCGGCCGGTGGTCCTCGAGTAGTCCGTTCGGCATGAGCGCCAACTCGAAGGCCTATCTGGTGGGCGGCGAATCGCTCGAAGCGGCGCTCTCCGCGTTGCGTGTGCATGGCCGGATCGTCGCCCGTGGCAGCATCTCCGGCTACAACGAGGGAAGACCGCGCCCCGGCCCTTCCAATCCATTCAACATCATCACCAAACGGCTCACCATCGGGCCGGACGGGCCTGTGGTATAGTGTGGGCTGAAAAGCTTTTGGACACCACCGGAAAGCGGGAGTAATTCAGTGGTAGAATGCCAGCTTCCCAAGCTGGACGTCGCGGGTTCGAGTCCCGTCTCCCGCTCCATATTTTCAATTACTTAACGTCACCCAAGTCTTGCCCTGCGCGGTTCATTAGTAACCGTAGATCTGCAAGTGAAGCGCTTTGGGAGCGCCGCCCGCCAGTCGGAAACCTTGCCCGGACTCGTTCTTGATGGCCTTGTTCGGGGCGTCGTAATTCAGCATGATGTCGTCGCCGTTCAGACGGCGTCCCGGCACCCAGCGTCCGTCCACGTACGTGCCTTCCTCGAGCTTCGCAACCGCGGCCGGCGACGGCCCCGGGCCATTGAATGTGGCTTGCACCCCGCTGCCCAGGATTGTGTAATCGTCGGGTCCGGTCGAAATCACGATGGCGTACGAGGAGGCCTGCGCGTTGGTGCCGCCAGCAGGCGCCGGCCCCCGCATTCTCCCCATCGAGAAGGCGAACGTGTAGTTGCCCAGCTTCACCGTTTCCGCGGGGTGCTGGGCGTTTAGCGAGACCGCTTTGATGGCGCCTTTGGCTTGCGCCTCCAGAATCTCCGGGGCCGCCTGGGCCAGCAATCCGTACGCCTGGGCCAAGGGCGTGGAAGCGTCCGCCTGGCGCTCGATGCCGAAGGGCGAAATCCCCATCGCGGCGTGGTTTCCAATGGCGTAGAACGCATTCGCGGCATCTCCGCGGGTTTCCGGAATCCACAGCGGATTCCCGGAGCGGTCGTACCACGCGCACCATTCCGCGAAGTTCGGCAGATAGATATCGGGCGCGAGGATGTCGATGGCCGGCGCGCCCTGTTGCCACACGTTCAACTTGATGGGCAGCGCACCGCCGCTCGAGTACTCGCCGATGGCCGGGCCCAGGTCCACATTGATGAACATGGGCAGCGCATACTCGGCCTTGCCGGCCTTGGCTACCTGGTCGACGTAGAGTGCGTAGTACCAGGCCATGAAGATCTCGTTGGTCATGGGCTGGTTGCCGAACACTTCGGCCCACGTTCCGGACGTTTTGCCTCCGGCCGCTTCCCAATACTGGCGGAACTCGGAGACCAGGTTCTGCTTGTTCTTCACCATGTAGTCCATGAGTTGCTTCGGCACCGGGGCGTCGAAAGCGGCCTTGGCCTCGGGCACCTGGTCGCGCGTGGCTCCCGGGCAACCCACTTCGTTCTCCACCTGCATCATGATCACGGTGTGAGCTTCCCCATCCACTTCGCGGATGTGGCGCATGAGCGCGGCGAACGCGTTGGCGTCCGCCCTCCAGTTGGCTTCCTTGAAAACCGAAAGGTAGGTGATCGGCTGCCCGCTCTCCGGCAGAAACAGCGGATACTGCTTCTGGTTTTTCTTCACCCACAGCGGCGTATAGCTGGACTCGCCGTTCTTCCAGCTTCCAAACCACAGGAAGATCAGGCGCAGGTTGTTCCGGCGGGCCTCGCGAATGGCGCCGTCCACCAGCGCAAAGTCGAATTTGCCCGGTTGCGGTTCGACCAGTTCCCAGGTGACCGCCGCCAGGACGGTGTTCATGTTGGCCGCGGCCAGCTTGGGCCAGTACGGCTCCATGTACTCCATGCTCGATGAAGCCGAATTGGTCAGCTCGCCGGCCAGGATCAGGAACGGGCGGCCGTCCACGATCAACTGGGTGGCCTGGCCGCGCTTCTCGAGGTGCGGAATGGAAGAGGTGGAAACGGACTGGGCATCCGCCATGCCGAGACCGAACAGCGCAACCGCGCAGGGCAACACGTACCGAAGTCTCATTTGTCAACACGATACCGCCCCGCGCGGTTTTGCGCAATAATTGGTGCATCGCACCGCGCACGATGTGGATCTTCTCAACCCTTCTCCTGATCTTTGGAGTGAGCCAGCTCTATTGGGCCTGGCGCGGCTATTCGTTCGCCGCCGCGCGCATCCGGTCGCGCGCGCTGCGGTGGGCCGTGTGCGGGGCGGTTCTGGCGGCCTACCTGGCCGTATACCAGCTTAACTTCGGCGTCTGGCGCGAACCCGAAACGCCCGTCCGCCTGACGCTCCGCGACGCGCTGCTGGCCGCGCCGATTCTTTGGTGGGCCGCCTGCTCGCTGATCGCTTTTTTGGCGGTGATCCTGTTGGCCATCCCCAGAGGAATGGTTGGCGGCTTGCGCTGGCTGCTCGCCAGGCGGCGCGCAGCGGGCCCGGAAATCCAATCGCCGGCGCGGCGGCGGTTTCTGGAACGAACCGCCGCCGTGGTCACGGGCGCGCCCTTCGTGGCCGGAACCTACGGTCTGCTCTACGGGCGGCTGAACCTCCAGGTGACGGCGCTGACCATCCGCTTGCCACGCCTGCCGCGCGCCTTCGACGGATTCCGCATCTGCCAGCTCTCCGACATTCACATCGGCCCGTTCATGCCCGCCGAAGAAATCCGCAAGTACGTCGCCATCGCCAACGCGCAAAGAGCGGAGATGATCTTGCTCACCGGCGACTTCGTCACCTTCGACCCCCATACGCAGTGGGCCGCCGTGGACGCTCTGCGCGGCCTGCGTGCGCCTTTCGGCGTCTACGGCAGTCTGGGCAACCACGATGCCTGGGCGGGCGTCGAGGATTCGATTACCGAACTGTTCCGCCAGACGGGCGTGCGGATTCTCCGCGGCGCCAGAGTGCCCATCGCCCTTCACAGCGAGTCCTTCAACCTGATCGGGGTGGATTTCCAGAGCTTACGACGCTTTGGGCCGTCGCCACCTGTCACGCGCCTTCTGGGGAATATCGAGGGTTTCGTCGACCGGGATCGGGTCAACATTCTGCTCAGCCACAATCCCGATACGTTCGACCGCGCCGCCGAACTGGGCATCCATCTCAGCCTGGCGGGACACACCCACGGCGGACAGGCCGCCCTGGAATTCATCAGTCCGGAGATCGCTCCCTGCCGCCTGGTGACGCCATACGTCGCGGGATGGTTCCAAAAACCGGGTGGTCAACTGTACGTCAATCGCGGCATCGGCACCATCTTCATTCCGATCCGCATCGGCGCGCCGCCGGAGATCACCATCTACTCCCTTTCGCGGGGTTGAGGGCGTTGTATTCTAGACGCTGTAGGAGGGTGTCTTCACCATGACCATCGATCGCCGTAAGTTTCTGGGCCGGTCCGCCGGCCTCGTGGCCGCAGCCGCCATTCCCGCGCCCGCCAGGGTCGCGCGGGAATCGGGAGTCAAGCTCAAGCTGGGACTGAACGCCTACTCCTTCGACGGGCCTCTGCGCCAGGGCGGCATGACGCTCGCGGATGCTGTCCTCTTCTGCGCGCAACATGGTGTGGACGCGCTGGACCCAACCGGATACTACTTCCCCGGTTATCCCAAAGTCCCGGCCGATGAGTACATCTACAACCTGAAGCGGACCGCCTTCGTCAACGGCGTCGCCATCAGCGGCACCGGCGTGCGCAATAACTTCGCGGTGGCGGACGAAGCCGCGCGCAACAACGACGTGCGCATGGTGAAGGA
>Ga0181527_1001999_pt1 | contig 19885 bp, 12 predicted proteins | sample PEATcosm2014_Bin_30_FD_119762 | JGI IMG/M metagenome (GOLD analysis project Ga0181527, IMG submission 119762) | Peatland microbial communities from MTU Mesocosm Facility, Houghton, MI, USA - PEATcosm2014_Bin06_60_metaG | ecosystem: Environmental > Terrestrial > Soil > Wetlands > Peat | place...
GCATCGCCGTCGAGCGGCAGCGATACAACGACGCGGCGCGGGCCTACAACACCGCCGTCCGCCAATTCCCGGGAAGCCTCGTCGCCGCGTGGCGCGGTCTTGCGGCCGACGCAACCTATTTCGAGGCCGCCTCCACTGCGAAAGAAGTACCGAAGGTCGACTTCGGCACCGAAAAATGAGGCGGACCCGTGCTGAAACACGGGCCTCTTACCGCTTACGCGGGGCGGGTCGTAAACGACCCTCGGAATTCGTGACGGCGACGCAGTGCGTTCTCGCGGGTGATGCCGCTGGCCGTCGCGGTCCGGGAGGTCGAGGTCGCCCTGTAGTGCCGAGTGCTCCTGCGCTTTCGGGGAGGGATGCCCGCGGCCGGGGCTTTGACGCAGGGTGCCGGCGGTCCTCCCTGCGGGCTTGCCGCCGCGATTCGTGTGGAGGATAATGGACTTGCGGCTCCGCAACGCCCGCGTCCGAGCCCGAGCGACCGCAAGGCACACCATGAAGATCACGGCTGTTTCCGCCCGTTGCCGGCGGCTGGCCCTGGCCGGCCTGTTGCTGCTGGTCTGCTTCCAAAGCGCCTCGGCGGAGACCTGGAAGTTCCTGGTCTACGGCGATTCGCGTGGCCCTCGAATCACCGGCGGCGTCCATACGGAGGTCCTCGCCGACCTGGCCGCCGCCACGGTCGCGGAAAAGCCCGACCTGGTGCTCTTCACCGGCGACCTGGCCGGCATGGGCAGCCCGGCGACCTATGCCGCCTGGAAGAGTGTCATGCAGCCGGTGTATGACGCGGGCATTCCCGTTCTTCCCGTGGCGGGCAACCACGAGCTGCCCGGCCTGGAGGCGTTCAAGTCGATGCTGCTTGCCCCGCTGGCGGCGCACCCGCCGCAGGGCATCGAAGATTTGGTGATGGATCAGACGGACTCCGACGGGCGGTCGTATGCCTTCCGCCACCGCGGCGCGCTGTTTCTGGCCTTGGACGAGTATGCCGATAATGGGTTCCACGCCCACGCCGTGAACCAGGAGTTCGTCGACGCGCAGTTGGCCGACCGCGACGCGGAGACCACGCCGCTGGTGTTCGCCTTCGGGCACGAGCCGGCTTTTCGGGCCGGCCGCGACGAGGGCCTGGAGCAGCATCCCGCCGAGCGCAACGCGTTCTGGCGGAGCCTGGAGGACGCCGGCTGCCGTGCCTACTTCTGCGGCCACATGCACCTCTATGCCCACGCCCGCATCCAGCCGAGCATCTGGCGGCTCGGCCCCCTGCCCTCCGCCGTCGAGCAGGTCATCTCGGGCGCGGCCGGCGCGCCCCTCTATAATCTGGAGTACAAGGACGATACCGGGTCCTGGACGGTCGTGGACCTCGGCCATGACACGACCCACTGGGGCTACGTCCGGGTGATCGTGGACGACGCGACCCAAACCGTCACGCAGACCTGGGTTCAGCGCGTGGCGGCCGGTAGTTTCCAAGACGTGCCCGACAGCATGTTTACCTATAGCGACACGTCCCAGCGATGGCTGCACTTGTGGCTCGCCGCCGGGTTGGTTTTGGCGGGGGCCGCCCTGCTGGTCTTGAGCTGGCGGAAGCTGTGCCGCTGTAAGAGTCGTGCTGCGGAGTCCCTGCCCGAGGGCTCCCCGGGCGCCGCCCCCGCCAGCGAGACTCCGCCGCGTGACAACTGACAACTAACAACTGACAACTGACAGCCATGAGCGTTCCGCACCCCCCGAGCCCCCCAGCGGCAATGGGCATCAACGGGGCAACCGAGCCGAAAACCGGCGACCGCCCCAAGAGCCGCCACCGGCTGCTGGCCGACGCGGCCGGCGCGGTGGCCCTGCTGGTGGCCTTGCTGGTGGTCTTCCTGCTGGACCGCAATGCGGCGGGCCGCTCTTCCGCCCTCGCGCGGAAGTTCGCGTCCACAACGATCTTCGATCCGCTCAGCACGCCGTTGGCCGAGGTCCGCCTATACTCCAAGAAGGAGTGGATCGGCGGCTTCGGCGGCAGCGACGCCTCGGAGGCGGCCGTGCGGCTGGGGCTCGACTGGCTGGCCCGGCACCAGGCCGATGACGGCCACTGGGGCCCGGACTGCCTGCACCTGGCGCCCGCCGGCTGTTGCCGCGGGCCCGAGCCCTGCCCCGGCGGCGGCAGCGAGCATCGCATCGCACAGACAGGCTTGGCCATTTTGGCCTTCCAGGCCGCCGGGCACTACGATTTCAACGGTAACGAGTACTCCGCCCGCGTCCGCCGCGGACTGAACTGGCTGCTGGCAAACCAGCGGGCCGACGGCCGCTTTCTGGACCAGAGAGACGGCGCGGTGCTGAGCGACATGTACGAGCACGGCATCGCCGCCTTCGCCCTGGCCGACGCCTGCGAAATGGCCGATTCCTCGGGCCAGGAGCCGGCCGACCGCTACCGCCAGGCGGCGCAGCGGGCCGTGCAGTTCATCGAGTATGCCCAGCACAACGACGGCGGCTGGCGGTACACCGACCAGCGCGATCTGCCCAGCGACACCTCGGTCTCCGGCTGGCAGGTGCTGGCGATGAAGGCCGCCAAGCGGGCGGGAGTGGTGGAAGTGGGCCAACCGTGCGTCGCCGCCGTCGAGGCGTTCTTCAAGCGCTGCGAAATCGGCGCTTCCGGCCGGACCGGTTACCAGCCCGGCCAGGTCCTCAGCGATGCCACCACCGGCGTGGGGATGCTCGTGCACGAGATGATCCTGGAACAGCCGGACTCGCCGCTCGTGCGCGCCGGGGCCAAGTACCTGGCCGACGTGGCCGAGCACTCCTGGAAAGGCCAGGTGGTCCGCCGGCCGCGGTTCGCCGCCCACTCCGGCGATTTCTACACCTGGTACAACTGCACGCTGGCCATGTTCCTGGCCGGTGGCGAGCCCTGGAAACGGTGGAACGACATCGTCCGCGATCGCCTGGTGGCCCTGCAGTGCCGCGAGCCGGAAAGCTGCGCCAACGGCAGTTGGGACCCCGACGGCCGCTATTCCCCCCAGGGCGGGCGCGTCTACTCGACGGCCCTGGCCGTGCTCACCCTGGAGGTCTACTACCGCTACAAGAGCCGACAGGCACAGGTATACGAGAGGCCATAGCTCCAGTTTTCAGTTCTCAGTTCCGCCGCCAACTGACAACTGACCACTGACAACTGACCACGGACCCCCCATGTCCCTCCGACGATTGATTTATTACAGCGCGCTGGTGGGCGGCTGGGCGGCCTTCTGCGGCTGGCTGGTCTCGGAGATGCTCCGCGCGGACGTGAAGCCCGGCGCGGCGGCCCTGTTGGTCATGCTCACGGCGGGAATCACCGGCGCGGCCATCGGCCTGGGACTGAACGTCGTGGCCGGCATGTGCAACGGGCAGTGGCGGCAGCTCCTCCGCCGCGCCGTGCCCGGCCTGGCCGGCGGCGGCATCGGCGGAGTGCTCGGCGGGCTGGTCGGCAACTTCCTCTATCAGCACGGCCTGCCCCGCGCCGTCGGCTGGATGATCCTCGGCCTGGCCGTGGGCGTGGTCGAGGGCCTCTACGAAAAATCGCCCCGCAAGATCCGCAACGGCCTCATCGGCGGGGCCATCGGCGGACTGCTGGGCGGACTGCTCTTCGACCCCGTCGTCCGCTGGACGGCCACGGGCTCGGGCATGACCGGCCGCGCCACCTCCCTGGTCGTCCTGGGCATGTCCATCGGCGGCGCGATCAGCCTCGCCCAGGTCGTACTCAAAGAAGCCTGGCTCACCGTCCTGGACGGTTACCGCACCGGCCGGCAACTGAGCCTCACCCAGCCGGTCACCGTGCTGGGGCGATCCGACAACCTCCCCTTGCCCTTCTTGGGACCGATGAACAGGGACCTGGAGCCGGAGCACCTCCGCATCGTCCGCCGCGCCGGCGGCAGCTACGTGCTGGAAGACAACCACTCGCGGCTGGGCACGCGGCTGAATAACCAGCCGGTTACCGACGCGGTGCCGCTGGCGGACGGCGACGTGATCCGCCTGGGCAGGAACCTGGTGCGATTCAACCAGCGGCGGCGGCCGCGGGTCGAGGAGCCGGCGGCGGCGCCGGCCTCCCCCTGGAGCCAGCCGCTGCCTGCTGCGGGTGCCACTGGCAAAGCCAGTGCCACGCCGCCGTTGGGTGCCACTGGCTTGGCCAGTGTTCCGAGGACCACTGGCAAAGCGAGTGCCACACCGCCCCCGCCGGTGCCCGCGGCGGGGCCGCCCGTGGCGTCACCGGCCGCGGCCGTGCCGCCCCCGCCGCCGGCGCGACTGCCGGCGCCGCCTTCGGCGGTGCCGCCCCCGCCGCCCAGGCCGGTGGCAGGCGTCTTGCCGTCGGGGGCGCGGGCGTGGACCTTGCGACCGCCCCCACCCCCGCCCGCCGCGCCGCCCGTCCCCGCCCGGCCAAGCAATTCTCCGGACCCACAAGAAAGAGACTTGAAGAAGGACCAGTAATGGGAGACATCATGAGATTCCTACGATTCCTCGCGGCTTTGGCCGTGGCCATATGCTTGGTTTCTTTCCTGCGGGGCGGCGAAGCACCCTCCGGGCCCGGCGGCAGCCCGAGCTGGCCGGAGTTCCACGGCCCGGGCCGCACGAACCTCTCGCCTGAAAAGGGCCTGTTGCAGAAATGGCCCGACGGCGGGCCGCCGCTGGTCTGGAAATACTCCCACTGCGGCCAGGGCTATTCCGGGGTGGCGCTGGCCGAGGGCATGATCTTCACGGCCGGGGATTTCGACGACAGCGAGATGCTCCTCACCCTGGACCTGGATGGCAAGCTGCTGTGGAAGACGCCCAACGGCCGCTCCTGGCTGGGGGCCTCGCCCGGCAGCCGCACCACGCCCACCTACGACGAGGGCGCGTTGTACCACATGAACCCGGACGGCCGCCTGCTGGCCTGCGCGGCCCGCTCCGGCAAGCCGCTGTGGGACGTGGACCTGAAGGCCCGCTTCGACGCCCGGCCCGGCGTGTGGGCTTTCGCCGAGAACGTGGTGGTCGACGGCCCGCGGGTCCTGTGCATGCCCGGTGGCTCCAAGGGCCGCGTCGTGGCCCTCGACAAGCACAGCGGCAAGACCCTGTGGGCCAATACCGAGATCGAGCACCCCGCCGCCTACTGCTCCGGGCTGGTGGTCACGTATCGCGGCGTCCGCCAGTTCCTCACGATGACCCAGAAATCGGTGGTCGGCGTAGAGGTCGAGACCGGCAAGCTCGTCTGGTCCGCCCCGTTCGTTCCGCGCTCCCCGCAAAACGCCCTGACGCCGGTCTTCCACGACGGCTACGTGTTCGTGGCGTGCGGGCACTCGTCCGGCGGCACGGTCTTGCGGGTCGATCCGGAGGCCCACACGGCCGCAACCGTCTGGTTTCGCCGGGACCTGGACAACTGCCACGGCGGCGCGGTGCTGGTGGACGGCAAGCTCTACGGCTGCGGCTGCCGCCAGGGCGGAAAGAATTTCTATTGCGTCGATTTCCTCACGGGCGACACGGTGAAGCTCGACGGCACGCTCGGCAAGGTCGGCATCACCTGGGCCGACGGCATGATCTACTCTCTGAACCATCGGGGGACGATGTCGCTCCTGGCCGCCACTCCGGGCGGATTCGAGGTCCGCAGCCAGTTCGAGCTGCCTAAGAAGCCGGAGAACACTTATCTCGCGCATCCGGTCGTATGCGGCGGCCGGCTGTATCTGCGGTGCGACCAGGACCTGTACGTGTATGACGTGCGGGCGCGGCACGGGCCATAAGCCGAAAACCCATAACGCACCGCCTCCCCGAAATTGCAGCAGGCACACGCCTTGTGCCGGTTGGCCGGGGTTGCGGCGGCCCCGCCTACAGCTTGACCTCGAGGAAGCTGATCGGCCCCAGCACGCCGGCCTGATTGCGGACGCGCATCTCCAAGCGGTTGCGGCCCGGATGGAGTTGCCAGGGAAAGGCCCGCGAAGACTCTTTCCACGCCCCGCGGTCCACGCTCACCAGGAAGGTCTCGAAGTAAGGCGTGAAGGTCCCCATCTGCACGGCCAGCCGGCCGGGCCGCTCGCTGATCGTGGCATCGAAGCAGACCTGGTTGAGCGTCCAGTCGAGATCGCTACGACGGGAGGTTGCATAATGGTAGGGCCACTGCCTGGGCGTGACGCCGTCCTGCCAGCACCAGTATTCCGACCAGTTCCAGCCGCAGCCTTGCGTCTTGGGCTGCGGAAAAGGATGGGCGTAGAAGTTGTTTCTGGGCATGTAATGAAGCCGCAGCCAGCGGGTCGGCACGGTGTAGCGGCCGCCGACAAACTGATTTGCCAGCTCGCCCATCGCCTCCAGCGGCATTCCGGGGATCGGTTCTTTGGGCGGAGTGCCGGGGGCCAGGCTTGTGCCGTAGCAGATCGCAAGTGCATCCGAAGGCACCTGCCGCTTCGGCCGATTTTCCAGCGTGGCCGGCCGGCCGCCGTAATAGGTCTTCGTCAAGAGGTCGTGGACTTCCAACATGCTCATGGGCACGTGGCTGGCGGGATCGACGTAGTGATGGTTGCCGTTCACGTCGAAAAAGATCCACTTGCGGTGCTCGTTGGACCAGATCTCGCAGACCTCGTGGCCGCCTTCCTGGGGACCCGGGTTGTCGCCGAACACGAACCGCGCCTGGTGGCCCAGGCTGATCGCAGTCTGCATCATCACGATGGCGTATTGCACGCAGAAGCCGTACTTCCGCGTAAGGATTTCGTCGGCATCCCAGGCGGGATAATGGACCGCCGGCGGCGTGTAGCTCCATTGCTGCGACACCCAGTTGCGGAGCTTGACAAGCTGCTCGGTCTCGCTCCGCGCCCCCGCGACCACCTCGTCCAGCTTGTATTTCTTTCGCAGGGCGACCATGCGGGGATGCCGCGGGTCCTCATACTCGAAGGGAATCGAGGTGTAGCGGATTTGTTCGTTGTGCGAATCGAGCCACTTCAGGCCGGCTGCCCAGGATGGGACCGGCGCCCGGCGGACGCGGGCCCTCACCTCCACGCCGCGTACCAGCGGCGTCCTGAGTGCATGGTTCGTAACCAGCTCCACCTTCCATTGCAGGTAGCGATGTCCGTCTGGCACCGGCATCCCGTCTTCCGGGCGCCGCGTCTCGCCTATCGGAGCCGGCCGCCAGTCGGACCATAGCCCCGGTTCGACCACGGGGCCCGGGCCGGTGCGGAAGGCCAATTCCACCTTCGTGCCCTCCTGAGTAAGTGCGAACGTCTCTGCGGACCAAACAGACAGAATTGAACCCGCCGACGGGAACCGGGCGTCTCCGCCCCAACCCGGCGAGCAGTCGTGTACCGGGGAGACGAGGTAGCCGCGTGGCACATACTGCACCAGGTGCAGGCGGACCAGGTATTCACCATCGATCGGCTGCCAGGTCTCCCCGCCGTCGTGGCTCAGGAAGCTACGGTGCGGGCGGCCCTTGCGATCGGGGGCGTTGCGGAGGAGGTCTTCCGTCGTTGCGTACTTGATTTCCCGCGGGGCGCTGGCCGGGCAAGACAGGACGATCTCGTTCGGGCCCTTTATCAACCAGGAGACGGGCACCAGCGGGAAGGCCTCGTTGGCGATGGGCAACCGGCGACCGTTAAACTGGACAGTCACGCCCAGCGGCAGATACAGCCGGGCCTCTGTGGCCTCGCGGCGCTCGACGTAGAGCACTTTCTTGATCCGCGTGTCGCCGCCGATGAGCGTCGTCGGGGCCCGGTCGGTCTTCATCCACTCGGCCGTGCAGCCGATGCCCGGCCCGTCGTCCTCCACGAGGACGCCGTCGTCGAGTTCGACCGTCCTCATGCCATCCAGCCGCGTCTCCCCAGGGCGAACGCCTCGGGCACCCTGGCCTCGGTCGAACGCGCCAATGGCGGGCTCCCAAACGTGCGCGTCGCTTTCTTCCGCCGCCTGCGGGCCCTGCCCCGACGCCCGGCCGAACGCTGTAAGCGGAATCGCCACTCCGAATGCGAGAAACAGGCATAAATGTCGCATGGTCATGACCTCCAGGGCCGCTGCCGTTCGAGCTTGCCGGCCAGCAGCTCGGCCGCGATCTTGATGTCCTCCTTGACCTGGAAATCGAACATCCCGACGGTCAGGAAATCGGCGCCCATCGTAAATGCCAGGGAGAAGCCCTCGCGCGGCTTGACTACGCCCGCCCCCAACACCTTGAATGCAATCCAAGGGCGCTGGACCGTCTTCATGAAATCGGCGATCTCCTGCGGCTGCTGGGAGTTGTAGCCGACGCTGTTGAACGTCTTGAAGTAGAAGTCGGGCGCCAGGCCGTGCTGCTCGACGGCCTTGGGCGTGTCGAGCGAATGCGAGCCGACACCGGCGGCCAGGCCGTTCTGCCGGACGAAGGCAATGACCTTGCCCAGGGCATCCAGCCGCCCGCCGCTTACCAGTTGGTCGCCGACTCCGCCCTGCGGGAAAACGGCGGCGGCCCCATTGTCGATGGCCAACTTGACGTTGGTCAGCTCGCTGGCGGTGGGGTAGGTCTGCGCGATCCACTGGATCTTGCCGCCGCGCTCCTTCCGGTAGCGATTGAGCACCCCGATGATGTGCTGGTCGCACCGCATGACGACCGCATTGATCCCGCTGGCTTCGCAAAGCTCCAGCGTGTCCATGATCTTCTCGGGGGTGAAGTAGTGCTGCATCAGGGCAGACACGTAGATCAGGTTGCGGCTGTGGGCGGAGCCCGCGAAGAGATTTCCCCCGCAGATGAGCCGGCTGATCTTGAGCTTGCCGATCGCGCCGGTGGGCAGGGCCTTGGCGGGGGTGTCGGCGGCGGGGGGGGCGGGGGGCTGGGCTGCCCGGGCGTGTGCCGCAAGCCCTTCCAGGCCCAGCCCGGCCACGGCCCCGGCTCCCGAGGCCAGCAGCGATTCCCCCATGAATTCCCGGCGGCTGAGCCGCTCGTTTTCCGATGCCACGGTGAGTCCTCCTGAGCGGAGAGGGCGATGGTTGCAGTACCCTTCAGTCTACACCAGCGGATGCGCCCGGTGGTAGTCCCGCGGGGTCTGGTTGGCTGCCATGACTTCCCAAGTTGACAGCGGCCGAGGGGAACGGCTATGATGGCGGCAATACCGGCCCTTGGCCGGGGGGCGTACTGACGCAGTCAACCGAGAACTCTCCAGAGGGGGTTTCCGTCATGAAGACTGTCCTGTCCGTGCTGGTCGTTGCGTGCCTGCTCGCTTCGTCCGCCTTGGCTCGCCAATGGACGTCGCGCAGCGGCGGTTTCGCGATCGAAGCCGAGTTGGTCGACGTCAAGGACGGCAACGCGATTTTGAAGAAGGCCGACGGGACGCAGATTTCGGTGCCGCTTGGCAAGCTCAGCCTGGGCGACGTGCGGTACATCAACGACGTGCTCAAGGCGGCCGAAGCGGCGGTCGCCGGCGGCAAGCCGGAAGCCCCCGCCGAACGACCCAAGAGCGACTCCGCGCCGGGCCCGGCCCCCGCGGCCGCCCCGGCGGGACTGCAATACCAATGGAAGGACGGCCAGACCTACGTCTACCACGTGAGGATCGTGGGGGATCGTGGAGACTACAACGAGGAGCTCGCCGGCGACGTCACCTACAAGGTGAAGTCCATCGCCGAGGACGAGATCCAACTGCTGATGACCTCCGACCTCTCGGGCAAGCACGGCACGGCGCCGCTGCGGATCGTCGTCCTGCCCGGCAGGCACGTCCGCTTCTACTCGGCGGCGGAGGGGCCCAAGACCGTCACGATCACGATCGATCCGCTCGGCCGCGTCAGCCGGATCGAGGGAAGCTCTTCCCTGCCGTTCCTGCTGGGCGACCTGTCGCAACTGATGATCGAGCAGCTTTCGCCGGAGAAGAAAGGCACGTGGACGAACGCCGCCGATGCGGCCGTGTCGGTCATCCAGACGCACTTCCCGTTCTTCCGCTACTCGCCCGTCGCCCTTCACGAGGGCGTGCCCGCCAACGAGAAAACCGTCTACGCGGTTCAGGGCCAGACGGACAAGGCCGTCTTGCTGAGCAAACACTATGAGCTGGTCACGGCGGCCACGGTGGGCGGCAAGCCGCGGTTCGAAGCGACGGGCGACGGAAAGCTGACCTTCAGTCTCGAGCGGCACGTGTTCAGCAACCTGGACTTCAAGATGCGGGTTACCATTCGCGATGCGAACAAGACCGAAGAGATCCCGTTGCAGGTGACGTACCGGCTGCTCAGCGAGGCAGACCTGGCCAAGGCCGCGCAGGCGGCCGCCGAGGCCAAGCGGAAGGCCGAAGAGGCGGAGCACGAGAAGGCCCGGCCGCTCGGCGCCGCGGAGATCGACGCGGCCGCGGCCGATCTGGCCTCCGGCGAAAAGCAGCGGGTGGACCGCGCTTTGAAGTTGCTCGGCGAAAAGAAGCCGCAACAGCCCGGCCCGAAAGTGGCCAAGGCCCTCGAACCCCTCTTGCTGCAGGGCGAGAACGTGACTGTTCGCAGCGCGGCGGCCCAGGCCCTGAAGAACTGGGCAACGGCGGAAAGCATCCCCGCCCTGCTCAAGGCGCTCCACGATGATTGGCCGCCCGTGCGTGCCATGAGCATCGAGGCGATGGTCCCGGTCAAGCCCCCCGAAGCCGTCAAGCCCGTAGCCCAGCAATTGCTCGACATGCAGACCCGGGGCGCGGCCGTGAAGTTCCTCAAGGCCGTCGGGAGTCAGGCGGAAGATCCTGTGCTGGCCATTCTGGAAAACAGCAAGGATGTCTGGGTCCGCTCGGAGGCGTGCAACCTCCTGGGGAGCATCGGGACGAAGAAATCGTTGGCCGCGCTGGAGAAGGCCGTCAGCGACGAGAACTGGATGGTCAACGGCGCCGCCCGCAAGGCCCTGGCCGCCGTGAAAGCACGCCAGTAGTGCCGTCCCCTTGCGCGGTCACGTTCGGCCGGCAGTTGCCCTCCGCGGCCAGCAGGCCCCACGACTCGCTCGTCCATTGCACCCGGATGCGAGCTAGCCGGCGCCAGAAGCAGGTTGTGCTTCAGCATAGCGGCAACAGGTGTTATGCCAAAGCATAACCTACTCGGCTAACCCGACCGCTTCACGTCGAAGCAGTACAGGTTGGTATCGTAGCGGAGGTAGAGCCGCCCGCCGACCACCACCGGATAGGCCCAGCTTTCGTGGCTGCCCTTGACCTTGACCTTGCCGGTGAGTTTCAGGCCGTCGGGCGAGCAGGTGGCCAGGCCCGCCTGGCCGTCTCTCTCGCTGAACAGGTACAGCATGCCGTCGGCGAAGCAGAGGGAGCCCTTGCCCACGGCACGCTCGTTCCACATCCGCTTGCCGGTTTTCAAGTCGAGGCAGGCCCAACCGTCGGCGTGGTTGCCGTAGATACCGCCTTCGTGGATGACGTAGCCGCCGATTTGGCAGTCCATGTCGTGCGTGGTCCAGGCCTGGTCCGCCTTGATCTGGTCATCCTCGATTTTGAGCTTCAGGCAGATGCCGCCGCGGCCGTAGCCGTTGGCCCAGAAGACGTAGCCGTCGGCGTAGGCGGGGGTGGGGATGTTGGCCGTATTGCCCGCCGACCACGGGTTCGACCAGAGCAGCTTGCCGCCGGCCGCATCGACGGCGAAGATGCCGCGATTGCTGCCGCTAACGATCATCGTCCGGCCTTCGAAAGTGACAGGGATCGAAGAGCTGTACTCCGGCCCGGCGTCGTAGCCGCTGCTGGTCCAGAGGGTCTTGCCGCTGGCCTTGTCCAGGGCGACGATGCAGTTCTTGCCGCCGGGCTTGAAGATGGCCATGTTCTTGTGGATCAGGACCGACTCGGTATAGCACCAACAGGGCTTCGACCCGCCGAACTCGTTGGCTCCGCGGGTCCATTTCTGGCTGCCGGTGGCCGCATCGTAGCAGCCGACCAGCCCGTTGCCGTTCAGGAGGTACAGGTTTCCCTGGTCGATGACGGGGGAGGCGCGGGAACCGTCGGGTCCGCCGCAGGACGGCCCGTGGTCCGCCGTCCAAAGCGATTGGCCGGCCAGGTCGAAGGCCGTGATCCGCAGCTTGCCCTCCTTGTCGCCGGTGATGTAGACCTTGCCGCCCGCGACGGCGGCGCTGGAGAAGCCCACGCCGATGCCCTCGGCCTTCCAGAGCAGCCTCGGTCCCTCGGCCGGCCACTCCCGCAGCAGGCCCCTGTCGGGTGACTTGCCGTCGCGATGCGGTCCCCGCCAATCGGGCCAAGCCGCGTCGGCTGCCGCCGCGACGATGCTGTTCTGCCCCGGCAACGGGCCCTTCCGTATCCACCCCATGACTTTTTTGCCGTCAACCGTTGCCGAGCCGCCCACCCAATCGCCTTGGATCGCCGTCACTTGGAACTCTGCCCCCTTCGGCAGCTCGGCGACGACCTTCTCTCCTGCACGCAGTTCCGTGGCGTCGGTGAGGGTGAGCGTGTCGCCGGGTTTGATCTCTCGCCGGTTGGCTTCGGCCCCTTGTGCGATCACGCCGGTGAATTGGCAGAGGGCGCACGCGAAAACGACCAACGCAGAGGTTCGGAACACTGCATGACTCCTTGCTTGAGAGGATTAGCTGATAGGGATTTCGATCCGTTGGGGGCCGCAGAGACACCTTACTGCGTCGTGAAACCGATATTGTCTACGTAATACGTATTGCGGCTCAAGCCCGTCAAGTCCGCGAGCGAGAACTTGTACATGTTGGTGCGCTGCGCCGTGATGAGCGTATTGGCGGCGTTTTGCGCGGGAGCGATGGCGTAGGTTCCCGCTTGGCCGCTTGTGGCGTTGCTGCTGAGGACATACGTGCCTGTCGAGGAAGCCGTGCCTGGCGCAATACCCGCGCCGCTCAGATAGCTCGATCCCTGAACGTTCATCCCGCAGACCATTTGAGTCACCGTCAGCGACGTGCCCGAGATACAACCGTAGTACTTTCCGATGCCCACTTGCAGCGATGAGCCGTTGGCAAAGCCGGACACATTCAAGAACGGGACCTTGTAGGTAGCCCACTTGCCCGCCTGCGCCTGGGGGCCGAACTTCTGATCGGCGCCGCCCAAGATGACCTGCGCGCTGTTGAAGTTGTCGCCGGGACTGACGCGCGAGATGATGTTCAACTTCCACGTTTGGCCCGCCGCCGTCGGCTTCAGATCGATCGTCATGTAGCTGAACGCGCCCAGTTCCATGGCCCACGTAGCCGGGGTCATGTTGTGCAGAAACGGCGGCCCGGAGAACGGTTGCCACCAGTTGGCGCGGTCCGTTACTGTGACGGCGATGTCGCAAGGCGCGCCGTTTTGCGGGCTGCCGGCCGTATCCTTCGTGTTGCAATTCACGCCGCCATTATAGCTGTTCTTCGACAGCGTCCAGGAATCGACCCCGCCGTGATAGACCCAGGCGGTACATTGCTTTTGCTGCGGGCCTTCATGCGCTTGGGTATCGACCGCCGAAACCGCGTAGCTGTAGATGCTTGCCGGAACGTACGGCTGCGGTCCATATCCCGGCGTCGTGATGTTGGTCGCTTTGGAATCCGTGTACGTTGTGAAGTTCGTTTTGTCGTAAGCAACGCCGTTGCGGTAGATCTTGTAATAGGAAACGGGGCTTGATGCCGGGATGGCCGCGGTCCAGGTGAGCACCGCATCGTTCGCGCCCTGATGCGTCAGCAGAAAATTGGTCGGCGCGGACGGTCCGCCCGTTGCTTGTGTGGCATTCTCGGACCGGCCGTCGGTTGCCGCAGTGAATTTCACGTTGGTTGTGTACACTATGGCGCTATAGGGCCACGCGACCGCCCTCACATCCGTAGGGGCCGCGGGCGCGGCTTGGGCCGCGACGCCGACACCCATACCAAATGCCAGCGCCACTAGGGCCACGATGAACAACATAGAAGTTCGGAGCATGACATAACTCCTTGCTTGAGGGGATTAACAGGCTAACAACCACCGCGTGAAATCGGCTTTTCTTTGAGCCTCTAATATAGTCCCTTCTCCCTTTGCGCGAGAGGCACCCAGAGGGTGCCCGGGGGTGAGGGGGCGTCTCAGTCCGTCTGCGGCGCGGCGTCGAACATTAAGACTTGGAAGGGCGCCAGTTGGAAGGTGTGCGGCCGGCCGGCACGGACCTCGAGCGGTTGCAGGGACGACGAGTCTTTCCACGGGCTGGTGAGCCGATACCGCTCGGGCGCGCCCGCCGGCAGCTCCAGCGCCCGGCCGATGTCCAGCGTAATCGCGGCCGGCTGCCCGGCCGGATTCCGTAGCGAGAGTATCCCCTGCCGCAGCGACCAGGCGGCAAAGCCGTAGGGCTCCCCTTTGCCCGGATCGCCGCCGACCCAGTGCACGTCCACCAGCACGTCGGCGTTGCGGCGGGACCAGAGGGCGCCCTCCGCCAACACGTCCCACATGGCCGGGGTGAGCATCTGCGGCGTGATATAGAGCTCCTGGAGCTGCGTGCCCGAGGCGAAGAAGGATCGCACCTCGTCGCGGAACTCCCCCAGGTCGCTGCCGAGCTTCGCGGCGTTGCCGAGCTTGGCCTGAGCGATCCCCTGGGTCATCAGTGAATTGAGCGGATAGAGCGGTCCGCGGCCCACGACCTGCCGGTATTCGATCATGTCGCGGTAAGTAATCCACTGCTGCCGCTTGCTGCCGGCGCCGGCGAAGCCCATGTCGTCGCCGTCCCGCCAGATGGAATCGGCGAAGAGCGGCCAGAACGGCGACGGCCAACTGCCGGTGGTCACGTTGACGTAAAGTCCCGGGCGGAGGCCGCGGAGCTCGCCGATCAGCCGCAAGAGCCCCTCCGCGTCGCGGGCGCAGGAGCCGGGACCGGCGGAAGAAAGCCCTTCGGCCAGGCCGTCGAACTTGAAGTGGTTCACCCCATACTGCTCGATCATCTTGCGGCAGACGTCGCGGAAACGGGCGTAATATCGCGGTCCTGCCAGCGAGAAGCCCCGGGCGTTGGTTTCAAAACCCTGCGTCTTGCCGTACTTCAGGCGGGCTTCCTTGGCGTTGCCGTAGCCGCCCCAGGGGGAGAGCCACACGCCGATGGCCGAGTGATATTTGGCCGCCGCCTCGGCCAAGGGCGTGAAGCCGCGGGGAAAGCCGCCGTGGAACAGCCACAAGGTCTTGTTGTCGTCCCAGCCGTCGTCCAGCACCAGGCCGTCGAGCCGCACGCCGCGCTTCTGGACCAGCTCCCGGCCGAAGATTTCAATGGCCGCCAGGGACTGCGCCTCGTCGAACTTGCGGTCGTCCCAGGAGATGTCGTACCAGGAATTGTAGTGCAGGAAGGGCTGGTAAGGCCGCGGGCGCTGCCGCTCCAGGTAATAGAGGAAGCCGCGGCGCAACTGCCCCGACGGCGCCGCGCCCAGCACGCAACTCCGCGTACACGGCCGGCCGACCTGGAGCGGCCCGTAGACCGGCACCGCGCACGCCGCCCGAGCGTTCTTGACCCCGCTCTGGCCCATCGGGTGCTCGCAGCCCAGGAACAAGTTGCCTGCCACCACGGGCGAGCCGTCCACCACGCCCCGCACCTCGGCAGCGGGGGCGTCCAGGTCGAGCATCGTCAGTTTCTCGACGGGCACGTCTTCCTTGCGGGCGGCCAGCGTCACTTCCTGCCGGATGTAATTGGCGTCGTCCCGCAGGGTCGCCTGCCACTGGACGCCGATCGCGCCGTCGTCGGAAACGAACCGTGCGCTCAGCTTCCAGCCCGCGGCACGCTCGCCCACCGGCAAGGCGTCCGGCCGGGGCGCGATCCGCTGCAGCACGGCGTCGGCCTGTGGGTGCAACTGGTCGCCCGTGATGGTCCGGCCGCCGGCCAGGTGGATGGCGAGCCCCTGGGGCCTTTTTCCCCGCAAGACGTTGCCCGTCGCGCGATCGACGACTTCCAGCAGCGACAGCCCGCTGGCGTCCACTTCCCAGGTGGCGGCAATGGCCGCGTTTTCCAGGGTTGTGCGATGGTTAGCCTGGCGGGCGGCAGCGGGGCCGGGCCGGGCGCCCGGATATTCCAACGCCCAGGCCGGCACGGCCACGCCGCTCACCCATGCCAACACGATGCCCACAGTACTTCTAGCCGGAACCATCGGATCTACCTCCTTATGACGCTAAGCTGGGTCCTCGAGATCTGGACACCCGCGGTCTCCTGTTGCTGTGATTTCAGAGACCGCGACGGTCACTTCAACCAGCGGGTCTTCGCCCGGATAGGCATCCTCGAAACGCATCGCCGCCCGTTGGCCGCCCTTGAAGGCGCCCGTCAGCCCGTGCTGCAGGCACAGTCCCAGCAGGTAGGTGTTGCCGGCCAGGTTGACGCGGCGGAAGGTCGTTACGCCGTCGCCGCGAAACTCGCTGGGACCCAGCCGAAAGCCGAAAGGGCTCGTCCATCCGCCCCAGTCGTAGCCTGCCAGGCGGTCGTCGGGCAGGGTTTCCCAGCCGCTGGCCGTGCGGTTGCGGACCTTGGCCGCGGCCTGCTCCGCGCTGAGCCGGAAGAGCCAGACGACGTACACGGTTTCCGCGGGCAGGTTCCGCCGGTCGATCCAGTGGCGCAACAGCCGCCGGCCGCCGGGCAAATGCTCCTCCTTGCAGCCCACCCACGCCTGAGGGCTTAGCGGCTGGAACGCCTCGGCCCCGCTGGGCGGCATGATCATCGGGTGGCGCGTCAACTGGTAAAGGGCATTGGAGGTGATGCCTTGGGGGGGGTGCGGCCTTTGGGCCCCGGCTGCCTGCGGACGGCCTTGGGGCGCCGCTGCCTCGTTCGCCGCGATGCCGGCGATTCGCGCCAGTGCGGCGACCACGGCTGCCTGCTCGCGATTGTGCTGGACCGCCTCCGGCCGCGTCATGTTAGGCCAGCCCGGCGGCCCCATCCCGAAGTTGTGGTCATAGAAGACCAGGAGTTGCCGGACGCCGTCCAGGTCCGGGGCGCTGGCCGCGCGGAGCACCGCCTCGGCCTTGTCGGCGACGCGATTGGCCGTGGGGATTCCCGCGCGGTAGCTCTCCCACAGTCCGCCGAAACCGCCACGATACACGGGCAGGTCGCGGCCGTACCGGGCCTCGATGTGTTTCATAAAAGCCTGCGGCGTGCCGATGAGGAGTCGCGGTCGAGCGCGGCCTTGGTTCCATTGTTTCGCCAGCCGGGGCAGCTCGGCCGACCCCGAGTCCGCGCCCCAGTTGTCGAAGGCGTGCAGGGCCAGGATGGCATCGTAGCGGTAGCCGCGCTTGCGGTAACGCTCCAGCGTTTCCCGAATGCCTCTCTCCAGGACCTGCCCGTCATCGAGGCCGCCGAACTTGTCGCGGTTGAACAAGCGGGCCGCGCCCGGGTGGATGCCCAACCCGGTGAACGCCTCGCTGTAGCCGCGGTCGGCGATCCAGCAGAGCACCCGCTGGCCTGTCGCCGCCTCCCACCAGAAGGGCGTGCTGGCGATTTCTTGCGGCAGCGGCGCTTGGAAGGAGAGATTGACTCCCAGCACCAGGTAGCGCACGCCGCAGGCGGCCAGGAATCGCGGCAGGTCGCCGGGATGGCCGGGCAGGTCGTTGAGGATCGCCGTCTCCAGGCGCAGGCCGTGCCGGCCGCCCCATTGCGTCGGCAGGCGGAAGACCTGCTCGAGGGCCCACGCGCTCATCACGCCCGTGTGAGGCGTCACGTAGGCCGCTCCGATCCCGAGCCGGCCGGCCTGCACCCACCCGATCAGCCGCTGCAAATCCGCGGCGGCGGGGCGGGCATCGAGCCACTGTTGGAGCTGCCAAAAGGTCTCGAAGGTCCAGACGTAATCGGGATCGGCGGCAGCGAAGCGCATCACCTGCTCCGCCGATGCCCGCATCTTCGCCGCTACCGCCGACGGGGGCGCCGTGAAGCCGAAGTCCAGGTGACTCATCGGCGCGACGTAGATCGTCTGGATCGGCGTGGCGGGTTCGGCGGCGAAGCCCGCCGCCGCCAGCCACCAGGCCAGCCACCAGGCCACGCCGGCCGCCAGGCAAGTCCGCCAAACTCCTGCGAGTTTCATCGGCCACGCCCCCTTCACTTCCGTTCTCCTTCCGCCAGCGGGACGTCCACGGTCGCGGTCGCCCCAGCCGTCACCTGCACCGCCGGGACCCGCTTGACTGGGCTGCCCGCGCGCGCCACCACCACCTCGTACGTCCCCGGCGGCAGCGTGAGGCGGAAGTCGCCGTCGAGATGGAATTTCGGCGCGAAGTTCGCGGGCGCACCGCTGATCCCGGCGACGGCGTAATCGGCGATCGATTGGCCCTTGGGCAGGCCGGCCGCGACGGGTTCCGCCGGCCTGGCGGGGGGCTCCTTCTGGGGCACGCCGGCGTTCTCGGCCGCCGCCCCGCAGGTCGGAAGGCCCGCCGCCGGCGGCAGGAGGCAAGCGGCCAGAATCCTTCGCAGCGGCGGGTTGGCGATCATGGTGCGGTTCTTCCTTCCGGATCGATGCCATCCATGAGCTCGATCGGTGCAGTCTACCTTGCCGCCGCCCCCCTTTCAACAGCAGGCCAATCAGGCGCGAGACGCCCTTCTTGTACAAGACCCTGCTCGAAGACTTGGAGTTGAAACACGAAGTCATGCAGGCGCACCTGGACGACCTGCCCGGGCGCGAACCTCAAGGAGCTGACCGAGCCGCTGTCGGTGAGCCGGCTGCTGTACAACGAGTAGACGCAGGCAACAGAGAGGAAGTTGTTGATTGCAGGCACGAGCGGAGTACAATGGAGCCCGACCTGCCGAATGCCCACTCCCCATCGTTCCTGGGGAAAAAGGGGACAGTCCCCATTTGCCGGAACGGCCCGGAGGGTGCTGCGCACAAATGGGGACTGTCCCCTTTTTCCCGGCAAGAGCCCCCTCGGGAGCCTACTCATGTTGCGCGTTGCGCTGTGGTGGCCGCTGGCGGCCGTTGCCCTTGTCTGTTTCATATCGTGTGTTGCGCAAGGGGCAGCCTTGCAGCCGGTGCCCGAAGTGCCGGGCGGGTTTCAAGGCGCGGGCGGCCCGGCGCCGCTGGTGGCCAAGGGCAAGCCCGTTGACGCCGCCGGCGTGGCCGCGCTGGCCGGCAAGCCCGACGGCTACGACGTGCTGGTCGACGGCCTGAGCCTGTTCGGCATGGACTATGCCCACAGGGTGGGCCGCCGCGAGCCGCTGCGCGGCGTGGCTGCCGACTTGTCCGACTGGAGCAAGGCCGCCGCCTGTCCGCCGGACCAGGTGCTGATCGACCCGCGCAGCGGGCGGATGCGGTTTTTCAGCGGGCACGATCCGGCCTCCTTCCAGAGCCGTGTGGTCGCCCGCTTCCGCGGCACCCACGGCGACGCCGCCTTTGCCCGCTGGCGCGGCGACATCTTCTTCTTGAGCCATTGGGAGAGTTCCTATCATGTCTGGGCGTATGACGCCCGCAATCCGGCCGCCCCTGCCAAGATCGGCGAGCTGCCGGTCGACAATTTCGCCCACGGCTTCGTGCTGCTCGATTCCGGCTGGGCCCTGATGGGCACGACCGGCAAAGGCATCATGCTGCTGGACCTCCGCGACCCGCGCGAGATGAAGGTCGTCAAGCGCCTGCTGCCAGGCTACGATTGGGTGGACTCGATTACGCCGCGGTACGTGGCGGTGTGGCACATGCCGGACGGCGTGCGTGACGATCCGCGCGGGCCCCGCGTCTTCGATGTTTCCAAGCTGCCCGGCGATTGGGCCGACGTCACCGCGAGCGTCAAGCCGGAGGTGCGGCGCTACTTGTCGGAGCGGGTCGAGCTGACCGTGCCAGACGGTCCCACCTGTTTTCGCGCGGGCGACCAGAGTCTCGCCTTCATCGACCTGAAGGGCGAGCCGGCCGCCTGGCGCATCATGCAGACGGTCAAGTTGCCCGATCTTCCCGGCCCGCCGGGACGCTGGACGAGCATCCACGTGCAACCGCAGGCCCCCGGCAAGCGGTTCGTGCTGCTTTATCCCGTGGCGGGCGGGGGCAGCCGCCTGCAAGTCCTCGACGCGTCGCAAGGAAAAGCCGAGTTCCTGCCCCCGCTGAAAGTGGGGCCGACCGCCTCGCACCTGAGCCTTTTCCACGGCA
>Ga0181527_1002000_pt1 | contig 19884 bp, 15 predicted proteins | sample PEATcosm2014_Bin_30_FD_119762 | JGI IMG/M metagenome (GOLD analysis project Ga0181527, IMG submission 119762) | Peatland microbial communities from MTU Mesocosm Facility, Houghton, MI, USA - PEATcosm2014_Bin06_60_metaG | ecosystem: Environmental > Terrestrial > Soil > Wetlands > Peat | place...
CCGCCCCGCGTCTGTGTCTGGATTTCGCGCGCGTGATCGATCAGGATCATGCGCATCACTTTGGCGGCAAAGGTGTAGAAATGACGGCGATCCTCCCAGTCGGCCTTCTTCTGGTTCAGCAAGCGAAGATACAGCTCATGAACCAGCACCGTCGCCTGCAATACATCCGGATTCCGCTCCCGGCGAATATAGGACGCGGCCACCTCGCGCAGGTGGGAGTAGACCAGCGGCATCAGCTCCTCGAAGGCAGACGGTTCGCCGTCCTTCCACTTCGCCAAAAGTAAAGTAATTTCTCCCTTGGCTGGCTGCAAAACCGCCTCCATACGCGGGGCGCGACTCACGCTATCCTGCCTGAATTCTATCATTTTCCTCGCTCATCTCTCATCCCGCGGAGAACTCCCGCAGGGCACTTGCATAAACTCATAGTGTTCACAAAACCATTTTCATTTCACACTCACTGCTGTTCGACAGCATTTTCTCCCGGAGGGAGGAGACGAAAGTAGCTCAAGGCCAGGGTCATCCGTAAATGGACTTTGCTTGCTGGGGTGGCAGGATGGAGAGCAACGCAATCCAGGGAACACTTCGAGACAGATTCCATCGCCCCGTAAGGGCGGAACGAACTCTGCTCGCATCAGGGATCAGCTTTCATGCGATTGCCCGGTGAAGGCTCGCCGCCGCGCCTTTCATTCGTATAAGAAAGTTGAGGCATTTTTCTATTACTTGCCGCACTCTCTAGTGAACGGTCAGAAGCAACTCCGCCCGAAAAGGAAGAAAGAAACGATGCCCGGCACAGCGCTCGATTCCGTCCAGAATCCGCTCTACATTTCCCTTTATGACAAGGGTTTGCCCTTCTTGTTCGACCAGTCTGCGTGCGGCTCCCCGGCTACCGGGCGCGCCTTGGCTCAACGGGCCACGGCACGCCCGATAAGCAACCTTGCCACCCATCCATTAGTCAAGGTGTATGCAGGCCTGACCGGCTCGCTGCGGCGGCCGGTTCGACAAAGAAGTATGGAGGTTCGGATGTTTAACGCTCTGTTTGGATCGGAAAGTGAAAAGGTATCGGACAAGAACCTGCCGCGGACGCCCTTCGTTGTCTGGACAAACCGCATGAGCGTGGAGGTGAAGCTGCTGGATAACGACCATAAGAAACTGGCGATTCTCATCAGCGAACTGCACGAAGGAGTTGTCGCAGGATGGGTCAAACTGGCGCTTGAGCGCGTATTTGAAGAGCTGGTCAGGCACATCCGCATTCACCTTGCCCATGAAGAACAGCTCTTTGCCGAAACCGCAGACCCCGACGCGGCGATTCATCTACGTGAACATGACCATCTGATCGAGCGGATCAGCGAGTTGCAAGCGCGCTTTGTCAGTGAAGCGGAAGTGGACAACTCACTGGAGGTGGTGAATCTGCTCAAGGGCTGGCTCTTCCGTCATATTCAAAGCTCTGATCAGGATTACGTCGCGCATTTCAAGGCAAAAGGCGTCGAAGCGATGCTGGCTGCGCGGGAAACGCTGATGGGGATTGCGCCGAGGAAAAAGGCAAGCGGGCCCAGAATCATGCAGGGAGTCTGGTCCACATAGCCGGCAGTCCGGCTGCTCGCCTCCGCCCGCGTCGCGTGGAGTGTGTGTTATAGTAACAGACAGATCGGCTCTGCTATTGCTGCGGGGCCGCTACAGCTTCATAGATTTTCTTGAGAACGAGGCGCCTCTCACGGCGCCGAAAGTGCCGCCGATAGGGAAAGGGCCATCAGGCCGCGTCCGAGAGGTTCCGGTCTCATTCTCGAAACTGGCCTCTCATCCACTACTTCAATCTCATCGCTCCTGCCGCGGCTGCGTAGGTTTGCCGATTCCCTCGGAAACCATGAAACGCTATTGCATCGACCAGCACAATATAGCCAGATCCGTTGTGCACCACCTTGAGAATGGTTACCATTCCGGAAAGGATCGCCGCATATGCCACTGTTTGTCTGGACAAACCAATTGAGCGTCGGGGTGAAGCTCCTGGATAATGACCACAAGAAACTGATGCTTCTGATCAACCAACTGCACGAAGGGCTGATCAAGGGCAGCTCCAAGCCGGCGCTGGAAAGAGTTTTTGATGACCTGGTCAGCTACACCCGCGTTCACCACGCCCATGAAGAGCAGCTCTTTATCGAAACCGGCTATAAAGGTTCAGCTGCGCACATATTGGAGCATGATTCCACGGTCGATAGGGCCGTTGAGCTGCAAATGCGCTTCAACAACAGTGAAGGATTGGGCGCCGAGCTGGAGGTCGTGAGGCATCTCAGAGAGTGGCTCTTCAGGCACATCCATGGCTCGGATCAGGATTTTGTCTCGCATTTCAAAGCAAAAAAAATCGATGCGATTCTGGCCACTCGGAATACTCTGGATGGGAGAGAACCGGCAAAGGTACCCAGAGTGATGCAAGGAGCCTGGTAGGCATCGCTGTTCGCACTCTGCCGGCCTCTGCCCCAAACCTGCTTCGGAGCGCCCTCGAAGGGTTCCCGTTTGGGGCAGCGTCTCTTTGGTTTCGTCTCTGGGTACGAAAGGGCGTCCCACTGTGCAGGATAGACCAATCCCAGAAGCCAAGGGGTGTTAGCATCGAATCTGACAGATGCAGACAAAAAAGCTGAAAATCATTCCCCTGGGCGGTCTCGGCGAGTTCGGTATGAACTGCCTTGCCATCCGCTGGGAAGACGACATTATCGTGATCGACGCTGGGTTGATGTTTCCGGAGTCGGAGTTGCTGGGCGTGGATATCGTGGTCCCCGATATCACCTACCTGATTGAAAACAAGGCGCATGTCCGCGCCATCATCCTCACCCACGGGCACATGGACCACATCGGCGGCCTGCCCTGGATTCTGAGCGAGATCAAGGTTCCGGTCTACGCCACCGAGTTCACGCTGGCCTATGTCGAGGGCAACCTCGAAGAGCATGGCCTGCTGGACGAGACCGAACTGGTCGAGATCGTCCCCAAGGAAAAATTCACCATCGGCCCCTTCACCATCGAGCCGATCCACGTCACCCACTCGATTGTGGACGCCGTTTCGCTGGCCATTGAGACCCCGGTCGGCGTCGTCATCCACTCCGGCGACTTCAAGATCGACCTCGCCCCGCTCGACGGCAAGTCCTTCGACCTGCACACCTTTGCCGAGTACGGCAAGCGCGGCGTGCTGGCCCTCCTGCAGGATTCCACCAACGTCGACCGCACCGGCTACACGCCCGGCGAGTCGGCGGTCATTCCGCGGCTGGACGAGATTGTCTCACGCACCAAAAAGAAGCTCTTCTTCAGTTGCTTCTCCTCTTCGGTCTTCCGCATCCGCATTGCCCTCGATCTGGCCCGCGCCCACAGCCGCAAGGTCGTTCTCATCGGCCGCTCGATGATGGAGAGCACCGAGATCGCGCAGGACCTGGGCTACATCGATGTGCCCCAGGGCCTGATCATCAATCCCAACCAGATGCGCGACTACGCGCCCGAGCAGTTGATGATCCTGATCAGCGGCACGCAGGGCGAGCCGATGAGCGCGCTCAGCCGCGCCGCCGTGGACAACCACAAGCACGCCCACATCGACGCCGGCGACACGGTCGTGCTCAGCTCGCGCATCATTCCCGGCAACGAGAAGAGCATCTTCCGCGTCATCGATCACCTCTATCGCCGCGAGGCCAACGTCATCTACGACAACGGCAACAACGGCCTTATCCACGTCAGCGGCCACGGCTCGCAGGAGGAGCTGCGCCTGCTCATCAACCTGCTGCGCCCCAAGTTCTTCATCCCCATTCACGGCAACTACGGCAATCTGCGCAAGCACGCCCAGTTGGCCATGGATACCGGCGCCGTCGAGCACGCCATCGTCATTGAGGACGGCGACGTACTGGAGCTGGACAAGAGCAGCGTACACAAGAAGGACAAGGTCGCCACCGGCCGCATCCTGATCGACTCCGGCTCGTCCACCGATGTAGTGGAAGATCTAGTCCTCCGCGACCGCCGCATCCTCTCCGAAGACGGCGTCGTGCTGGTGGTTCTGGCTATCAACAAGCGCACCGGCAAGGTGGAGCAGCAGCCCGAGGTGGTGATGCGCGGCTTTGGAGGCGCGGACATCACCGAAGAAGCGCGCGAAGTGGTCCTGAAAACCCTCGACAGCCTGACCACCGAGGAGAAGTCCGACTACGGCATGGTCAAGGAAAAAGTCCGCGCGGAGCTAAAGCGCCTGATCCAGAAAACCACCGGAAGACGGCCCATGATCATGCCGGTGATTCTCGAAATCTGAGCGCAGACTAGGATTTTGGGTCCAGTTCCATACATGAATTAGGCGTTTGTTCATAACCATGAACAAACGCCCACTTTTGTGCGATAGTTTGATGGGAGGTGTCTCGATGGCAAAGCCGTTCTCTTGGACTTGCCCGTATTGCAACAAAATCGCAACCATCACAGATAGCAATACGAGCTACGACACCCACTTCTTTAGCAACGACAACAAGGACGGCTATCTCGGCCTCCGAACGGCCGTAGTTGTATGCCCCAACCCTTTATGCCGTGAATACCACATCATGGCTGAATTGGGCCACGCGAGAGTTGTTAACGGCCATACGGCAATCGTAGAACCTGCAATAGAGCAATGGGAGCTCAGACCAAAATCCTCTGCAAAGCCCTTCCCCACATACATTCCAAAAGTAATCCTCGACGATTACAATGAGGCTTGTCTCATTGCCAACGACAGCCCAAAGGCTTCCGCAACCCTTTCACGTCGATGCTTACAGGGCATTATTCGAGGTTTCTGGAATATATCGAAACCACGCTTGATTGACGAGATAAAGGAATTGGAGGGAAAGATCGACACGAGTACCTGGCGTGCCATCGATGGCGTCCGTAGTGTCGGGAATATCGGGGCTCACATGGAGACGGACATCAATTTGATTGTCGATGTCGATCCAGATGAAGCAAAGACACTGATCGGTCTCATCGAGTTCCTTCTGAAAGACTGGTATGTGGCACGTCATGACCGCGAAGAGCATATGCAAAAAGTGATTGATCTCGCAAAGCTCAAGGCTAACGAGAAGAAAGCGCTGCCCCTGACTACATAGAAAGGTCGAGTACCCCAGGTCCCACTCTAGGGACCTGGGAGACCTCTTCAGCAGCAATCAGTACTTCACGATCGCGGTAAACGAATCCGGCTTGAGGCTGGCGCCGCCGACCAATGCGCCGTCAATCTCTTCCTGACCAATCAAAGCTGTCGCGTTGTCCGGCTTGACTGAGCCGCCATAAAGAATCCGCATCGCCGTCGCGACATCCGCGCCCAGCAGCTTGGCAACCTCGGCGCGAATGATCTTGTGTGCATCGACGGCCATCTCCGGCGTCGCGGTTTTGCCGGTGCCAATCGCCCAGACCGGCTCGTAGGCAATCACGATGGGCGCGGCTGCTTCGGCGGTGATGCCGGCCAGAGCGCCGGTGATCTGCGTCTTGAGCACGGCCTCGGTCTTGCCCGCCTCGCGCTCGGCCAGCACTTCGCCGATGCAGACGACGGGCACAACGCCGTGCTTCAGCGCCGCGTGCAGCTTCTTGTTGACGATCTCGTCGGTCTCGGCAAAGTACTGCCGGCGCTCGGAGTGGCCGATCAGCGTGTGCGTTCCGCCCACGGCCTGGAGCTGGTTCAGAGAGGTCTCGCCGGTGAAAGCGCCCTCCTCGGCAAAGTGGATGTTCTGCGCGCCGACGGCGACGTTGCTTCCCTTGGCGGCGGCAATCACGGTCGGCAGCAGCACCGGTGATGGAAACAGCGCAATCTCGTCGCGGGTGTGCGAGGCAACGAGGGGTAAAAAGGCATCAACAAAGGCCTTGGCTTCGGCGGGCGTCTTGTACATCTTCCAATTGGCGGCAATCAGCGCTTTACGCGGCATGGTTTCAAATCTCCTCTTGTCAATTTTAGAAGATGGATTCAGGCCTGGGGGTGATGGTGGGCACAACCAGCGTCTTGCTCCCCGTTGTGCAAGCCGCAAAGATGCGATAGCCTCAATTCACACCGTAAGAGGTGAGAGCCGATGAACCCTTCCCAGACGGAGGCGGCACTTCTGAGCCTGCTCGATCAGGCGCGCCAGACCGCGCAGAACGCCTACGCCCCCTACTCCGGCTTTCGTGTCGGCGCGGCGCTGCGGCTGACCAATGGCGAAGTCGTCACCGGCGTCAACGTGGAGAACGTGAGCTATGGACTGACCCTCTGCGCCGAGCGCTCCGCTTTGGTCCGAGCCGTTTCCAAATTCGGACCGGAGATTCGCATCGACGCCGTCGCTGTCGCGAATCTGAACGACGCCCCCAGCCCGCCCTGCGGCGCCTGCCGCCAGGTGCTGGCCGAATTCATCCTGCCCAATGCGCCGGTGATCTTCCCCGCAGCCGACGGTGTGCGTACCCTGCCCTTCCGCGAGCTGCTGCCGCTGGCCTTTGAGATGAAAGTGAAATAATTTAAGAATCCAGTAAAGTCAGCTGATTCCATTGATGTTATGCCAGGGATAAATCCCCAGCCTACCGCCCGGGGAGTCCTTGCACCGTCCTTACAGGACTCCGTAACGAACTTGTGGATTCCCTTTTCCCCACGCTGAAGCGCGGGGCTAATAACCCTTGCGCCTACGGCGCATTTGCGCGGACATTCCTTATGCAGGTGTTCATAACAAACTTTGCGCCTACGGCGCGGTTGTGCGGACATTTCTTATGCAGTATTCAATAGCCGCTGGAACCCCAAGTTTCAATGGAGGAAGATTGGGCGCCCGCAAACTCCACCGCGCGGCAAGGCGCAATTTGAGTACCAAACGCGCAAAGATAACTCTGCTTCGAAGCATAGATAATTTTGCAAATTCTTGGCCAAATCTGGAGAGGATGCGGGCAGTTTTTGAATGAATTGAGAGCGGGCGGGGGAAGATGGTCGTTCCCAGATCCCAAAGGCGGGACCGGGGGTACACATTTTCTTAACCCTGGACACGCGCCACCCGCCTTCCGTTGCGCTCTCGCAATTTCATCCAATTGTCACGGCAGCCAGGTTCTCCTGTCGTATAGAATCATTTGTCGGCTGTCCAACCGCCGCCAAAATGGGGAGAACGAAATGCCCGACGTCCTCATTCCTACCCCGCGCGGCCAGATGCCCGCTTACCTCGCCGTTCCGTCCAACCCCGGCTCCGTGCCCGGCGTTGTCGTTCTTCATGACATAGGCGGCATGAGCGCGGACCATCGCAATCAGGCCAACTGGCTCGCGGAGGCGGGCTTTCTCGCACTTTCCATCGACCTCTACTACAAAGGCGGGTTGCTGCTTTGCCTCCGCCAAGTCATTCGCGATCTGATCGCCCGCTCTGGACCAGCCTTCGATGACGTGGAAGCCTCCCGCGCATGGCTCCTTGCCCAACCCAGCTCGAACGGCAAAGTGGGCGTCATCGGCTTCTGCATGGGAGGCGGATTCGCCCTGTTGCTGGTCTCCGGCCATGGCTTCTCGGCCGTCAGCATCAACTACGGTGGCAAGCTGCCGCCCGATGTGGACGACTTCCTCAAGACGGCCTGCCCCGTCGTCGGCAGCTACGGCGGCCAGGCGAAGTGGGAGCAGGGCGTCGCCGACAAGCTGAAAGAAGCGCTCGACCGCGCCCTGGTTCCAAACGACGTGAAGGAGTACCCTGAAGCCGGCCACTCCTTCATGAACAATCACAAGCTCTTTTTCCTGAAGCTCCTGCGCTGGACCGGTATTGGCTACAACGAGGCCGCCAACCAGGACGCTCGCCGCCGCATCGCCGCCTTCTTCCACACGCATCTCGGAGGCTGAAATCCATGGAACCAGAAATTGATCACGATAAACCGTGTTGCGAAGAGTCCGGAGATTTGAGCGGCTTGTGCCGCATCGGCGGCATCGCAGCCTATATTCTGATTGTCTATTCGCTGGCGACCATCGTTCAGATGGTGGTGCTGGGCGGCCAGCCCTCGTCAGCCGCCGAAGCCTTCGCGCTCTTGCAGCACAACAAAGCGCTGGGGCTGTTGCGTCTCGACCTTCCAACCCTTATCGTGATGCCGCTCTATTACCTGCTCTTTCTCGGTCTCTTCGCGGCATTGCGGCGGAGCCATCTGGCGAACGCCCTGCTCGCCACGGCTTTGGCCTTCGTTGGAGTAACTCTGTTGCTGGCAACACCGACGGCGCTGTCGATGCTCCCGCTGAGCGGCAAGTTCGCTGCGGCCACCACCGATGCCGCGCGAGCGCAGCTCCTGGCCGCCGGAGAAGCGATCATGGCCACCGACATCTGGCACGGAACGGGAGCCATCCTGGGCGGAGTACTTCTTCAGTGCGGCGCGGTGCTGATCTGCTGCGTCATGCTGCGTGGCGGGGTCTTCGGCAAGGCGACGGCCTGGCTGGGCATCGTGATGCATGGCCTCGATCTGGCCCATATCATTGGCGGACAATTCGTGCCGGTGGCAGGCGTTGTGCTCATGGCCATCGCCGGTCCGCTCTATCCGGTCTGGCTCTTCCTGATTGGGCGCAGGTTGCTGCAGTTGGCAGCCCGCAAGAACTAGAAACAAAGATGAGCCTCATAGTGCAAATGCCCCGCCTCAGGCGAGTTCTTCACGCCTGAGATGGGGCATAAGTTTCTTATTGAGCCGAATGTAAAACTGCTAACTGCTGCTACGCCGCCTTCGCATCCCCCGCCGACCGCACCCGGAAGTGCTTCATGTGAAGCGACAGTGCGCGCTCAATCTTGCGCAGGTCGTTGCGTTCCGCCGGTCCTGCAAAGGTTGAAGCTACGCCGTGCGCCGAAGCACGGCCGGTGCGGCCCACGCGATGGACAAAGTCCTCGGCCATCTTGGGCATATCGAAGTTGATCACGTGCGCCACGTTGGCCACGTCGATGCCGCGAGCGGCCACGTCCGTCGCCACCAGTACGCGATGACGGCCCTCGGAGAAGCTGCGCAGGGCCTGGTTACGCTGGGCCTGCGAACGGTCGCCGTGAATCTGCGTCGCCGAATGGCCGCTGCGAACCAGCCTGCGCGCCACGCGATCCGCGCCGTGCTTGGTGCGAACGAAGACCAGGAAGCTGCCCGTCTCCGCGCCCAGCAGGTGTTCGAGCAGCTCCTGCTTTTTGTCAGGCTCGACCTCAAAGGTCCGCAGCTCGACGTTCTCGGCCGGCTTGAGCACCGAGCCGATCTCGACGCGCACCGGGTTGTTCAGGTACTTGCGCGCCACTTCCTTGACCGCGCCTTCCAGCGTGGCTGAGTAGCACAAGGTCTGGCGCACGGCGGGCAGCGTGGCCGCAATGCGGGCAATGGCCGGTTGGAAGCCCATATCGAGCATCCGGTCTACCTCGTCCAGCACCAGGATCTTCACCTGGTCCAGCCGCACCAGCCTGCGCTTGAGGTAGTCCTCGAGGCGTCCCGGTGTGGCCACGATCAATTTGGCGCCGCGCCGTATGGCATCCAGTTGCGATCGCTCGGCCAGCCCGCCGACCACCAGGGCCACGGTCTGTTCGGAACTGGAGCGGATGGCGAGAAAGGCTTGCTCCACCTGCATGGCCAGCTCGCGCGTAGGCAGCAGGATGAGTGCGTGCGCGGCGGGTCCGCGCGCTGCCGCCCTTTGCAGCATTTCTACGATTGGGATCAGATAGCCGAGCGTCTTGCCGGTTCCGGTTTGCGCGGTGGCCAGCACGTCACGGCCTTCCAGCGCGGGAGGAATACAGCCGATCTGCACCGGGGTTGGGATTTCAAAGTTGTTAGCGTCAAGCCGCGCCATCAGGGCGGGCGAAAGAGAGAACTGCGAAAACTGTGTCGTCAAAATTAAGTCATTTCCTAGGGGTTCCGGAGCCGCCAATGCGGCCTGCAAACGGAACCGGACAGAGAGGCGCGCGCACCCAGTCAGGGGCGCGAACCTGCATATTGATATGCGTAAGGGAGAACCGAAAGTCGAATCTAAGACTGGCCGACATTCAAATGGGGAGAATGCCCTGCCCGGAGCTGCCACACGCTACGTCATCGCCAGACGGCACATTGCCGAACGGCACCACGCTCCTGCGCTATCAACTTTCGCGCTCCCGGTTCATGCGCCTGATCACAATCAAGGATACAAAGGCGTCTGGCTCTCGGACCCATTCAAGGTCCAGAGCAGAGTCACCGGGTGGGAGACTCAAGTGGTCACGCTGTAGGGGCTTGGGAAAAAATCTGTGCTGGGCAAACTCGCCTTGGAAGGGAAATCCGCCGCTCACGGCCAAATCACTGAGCGCAAGTACAGTGTACCACGGTTGGGGATCATGATCTGGCTGCCGGCACGCAAAGCTTCAGAGTGACGCGCCCTGACGCGTTCAGGAATGTGAATCGTGTATTCCGCAGTCCAAGCCATGTCCTCCATCAAAATCACATTCGATTGCCCCAAAAACCTCGCGGAAGCCCGTTTGCATCCTCCTGCGTCTAAAGCCTCAGATCATTTCGGGGACCCCGCGGATGCCAAGGACCGCTCCGGCCAGTTACAATGCTGAGAGTGGGGCCCGGCTCGACCGGAGCGCCGGAATCGAAGAGTTTCGTTGCCAGCCGGACGGTTGAGCAGTCGTGAGGTTTAGGACCGAATGAAGAAGATCGCCTTAATAGTATTTCTGCTGGCCGTGTGCGTGGCAGCAGGCCGCGCCCAGGAAAGCCGCCAGGATGTCAGCCTTAGCGGGATGGGTCTCATCGAACCGTTTATCGGATCGCCAACGGATGTCTATGTTCACGCGACGCCCTCCTATGGCGCGCTGGCCAGCTACCGATTCATGCTCACACCCTCCAGCGCCCTCGAAGCCAACTACGGCATCACCTACCAGAACAAGATTACCTACCATACCAACCCACTCGTCGTGTCCATTCTGACCCGCAATCAGGAGATTTCGGGCGCCTACGTCCGCACCTTCAACTATCGCAAATTCAATCCCTTTGTCGAGGCTGGGGCGGGCGGATTCATCTTTCTGCCGATTCGCAACTCCGGCACAAAGGCCATCGATGCGAGAAGGCAGACCACAGTTGGCGCCATCTACGGCGGCGGCATCGCCTACGAGATCAGCCCCAGCTTCGACATTCGCGCCGAGTTTCGCGGCATGGTCACCAAGGTGCCCAGTTTTGGGCTAGGGACGACAAATAGCACCCCGGATCTCACTACCAACAAGTGGTACAACATTTACAATCCTGTGATTGGCGTGGCCTATCACTTCTAGGGTTGTGCCGCCGTAGAACCAGAAAGGGGACAGGCTGAGCCCCGTTGAGTGCTCGATTTGCGTTTTCGCCTTCACAAGTAGCCTCGATCAGGGGATTCGCTTGAATTCGATATTTCTCCCATCGTCCAGGTGAATTTCAAGCACCTGCGCGGAGCCCTCTGCGGGCTGGAAGGTGCATTCGTCGCTTGAGGTTGCGGAGTAGAAATTCTGGCTGCTTTCGGGCAGATACTCCTGCTTTTCCTCGTCGTTTTCGCGAATGAATAAACGGCCCTCTTCCAAGGTCACGGTGAGGACGATACCCTCCTTGAGCGCATAGCGCCCGGTGAGGCGCTCAAGCTGCGCCTGGGTCAACAGCGCGCGCTTATGCTCCTTGAGTTTGGGCAAGGCCGGCAGCTTATCCCAGGACGTATAGCCTTCCCAGTCGAAGGGGAAGCCGGTGGGGCCGACGATCTGGTCAATGAGCGGCTTGAAGATGCCCTCGCCGTTGGAGGAGTTGGTAAGGATGAGGATACCGTCGCCGTGCTCGCGGAAGCAGAGCGCGAGGTGACGCCAGCCTTCGTCGTGGCCCTCCTTGAAGAAGGCCTTGCCGTAGGGCGATAAATAGATGCCCCAGCCGAGGCCGTAGCTTAGGCGGATGGAGTCGTTGGCTGTAGTAGTCTCTTCCGCCAGCGAGGGGAACTGATGCGCCGAATGAATGGCGATCTGGCGGTTGAAGAGGCGACCGGTTGCCGGGATGCCAAATGGCTTGCTGCGGAGGAGCGTCGAAAGAAAGGCAGCGTAGTCGCGCAGGGTAGTCTGCATGGAGCCGGCGGCGTCGGCGTGGGTGCGGCGCTCAGGGCCGAGCGAGCGGCCGTATTCGTCGTAGCCGTTGGCGAAATCGGAATCGAAGCGGGGCTCCCAGACCATGCTGGTGCGGGTCATGCCGTCGGGCTGGAAGAGGTACTCGTCCATCAACGACTGAAGAGGGCGGCCAGTGGCGGTTTCGACCACGAACTGAGCGAGTTCGATACCCTCGCCCGAGTAGCCGTAGCGGCTGCCTGGCTCGAAGTGAATATGGAGCTTGAGATCAGGTTCCAAGCCGCGAAAGTTGGCGAAGCCGGAGGTATGGCTTAGCAGTATACGCAGGGTGAGCTTGCGCCAGCGCTCGTCGCCCTGAAGGTCGGCGTATGCAGGGTACTCGGGCAGGGGCTTGGGGAGGTAGGCGGCGATGGGGCGGTCGAGGTCGAGCTTGCCGTCCCTGACGAGGCCAACGACCATCGTGGCGAAGGCCGCCTTGGAGAGCGAGGCCGAGGTCATGACCGAATCCGGGGTGAGCGGCAGGCTTTTCGCGGTGTCGCGCAGGCCGTAGGCTTTCAAATAGGCTATCCTGCCGTGGTGAAAGACTGCCAGCCCCACGCCGGTGACGTGCGCCTCAGCCATAAGCTGAGTGACCGTGGAGTCAATCTGCGTCGGCAAGAGGTTGCCGCCGTCCGGCCGTTGGATGGCTTTGTTCTCGGCCGAGGCCCACGAGACGCCAAGAACCAGCGCCGTTGCCAGGATCGCTTTTCGTTGCATAAATTCCCCCGGTCTCGATGTACGGATGCGGCGGGTGGGAAGTTCCGCGGAGACCTGGAGATCTCTCTTCGACGGACGTCCCCTTCTTTTGCTTCATAGCCTTGCAAGGCGCTTCTGGCCACCGTGTGCGCAATCCATGTATCCTCAGCGCATGGACAAGGACGTTTTCCCCACGCCCGCCGAATCCGGCCCCGCCAACCTGTTGGAAGACTCCGCCTCATCTTACCTGCGCTCGGCGCGCCATCAGCCGGTGCGATGGCATCCCTGGGGCGAGGCGGCCTTTACCCGCGCCCAGGCCGAAGACAAGCCCATCTTGCTGGACATTGGCGCCGTCTGGTGCCACTGGTGCCATGTGATGGATCGGGAGTCGTACGAGAACCCGGAGATCGCCGCGTTGATCAATGAGCATTTTGTGGCCGTGAAGGTGGACCGCGACGAACGGCCCGATGTGGACGCGCGCTATCAGGCAGCTGTTTCGGCGATCACAGGCCAGGGCGGCTGGCCGCTGACGGTCTTTCTTACGCCCGACGGCAGGCCCTACTTTGGCGGCACTTATATTCCGCCCGACGACCGCTACGGGCGGCCGGGCTTTGGCCGGGTGCTGACGACGCTGGCCCAGGTTTGGCGCGAAAGGCGCGATGAGGCGCTGGAGACGGCGACGAGCGCGATGGCCGCCATCGAACACAATGAGACCTTTTCCGGGCGAGGCGGCACGCTCTCACTGGCTCTCGTGGACAAGATCGCCGGATCGATTCTCGCGCAATTCGATTCGCGCAACGGCGGCTTCGGCTCGCAGCCCAAGTTTCCTCACCCCGGCGCGCTCGACCTGCTGCTTCACGTGGGAATGAATCGCAGCAACCAACGTGCCGTAGAGGCTTTCCACACAACGCTGGAACGCATGTCGCAAGGCGGGGTCTACGACCAACTGGCCGGCGGCTTTCATCGCTACAGCGTGGACGAGCGCTGGCGGGTGCCGCACTTCGAGAAGATGCTCTACGACAACACTGAGCTGCTGCGCAACTACCTGCATGGCTTTGAGAGCCTGGGCCGCGAGGATTTTCAGAGAACCGCCGGGGAGATCGTGGGCTGGCTGGAGACTACGATGACCGACCGCGAGCGGGGCGGCTTTTATGCCTCGCAGGACGCCGACATCAATCTCGACGACGATGGCGACTACTTTACCTGGACGCTGGCCGAGGCGCGCGAGGCATTGCATGCAGCGAAGTTTTCCGAGGACGATGCGGAGATTGCGCTGCGCTTCTGGGGGATCGGCGAACTGGGCGATATGCACCACGATCCGGCGAGGAACGTCCTCCACCTGGACCGTACTCTGGAAGAACTGGCGGCCGAATCAAGGCGAAGTGTGGACGATCTGCGCACGCTGCTAAGCTCGGCCCGGCGAGCGCTGATGGCGGCCCGCGCCCAGCGGCCTACGCCCTTCATCGACCGCACGCTTTACACGGGTTGGAACGCGATGGCGGTGACAGCCTTTCTGGAGGCGGCGCGGGTGCTCGGCCTGAATTCGGCGCGGGAGTTTGCGCTGCTCACGCTGGACCGGCTGCTGCGGGAGGCCTGGGATGGCGGTGATTCGCTCTGCCACGTGATCGCCTATGGCGACGCAGCGCAGTCGCCGGATAAGGTTCCCGGCACGCTGGATGATTATGCCTTCACTGTTCACGCCTGTATCGACGGCTGGTTTTCCAGTGGCGAGATGAGCTACTACCACGCTGCCGTCAAGCTGGCCGACGCAATGATCGCCCGCTTCCATGATCGCAGCGGAGGCGGATTTTTTGATTCTGCCGTACACTCCGGCGAAGCGCCGCCTTTGGGCGCTCTGGCCGCGCGGCGCAAGCCACTGCAGGACTCGCCCACCCCCGCCGGCAACCCCACAGCGGCTTCGGCTCTACTGCGGTTGGAGGCGCTCAGCGGACGCAAGGAGTATCGCGAGATCGCCGAAGAGACGCTGGCCTCCTTTGCCGGCATCGTCGAGCACTTCGGCCTCTACGCCGGCAGTTACGGGCTGGCCTTGGAACGGCTGCTGCTTGATCCGGTACAAGTGTTGGTTGTCGGCTCCGGTTCCGAGGCAGAGCGTCTTGAAACGATGGCCGCGGGCCGCTTCGCCGTCAACGAAACCGTGATGCGTCTTGATCCGCTCAGGTTGGTTCCGGGAGGCCTTCCCGAAGCGCTGGCCGAAACGCTGCTCCAGGTTCCCAAACCGGAGGGCGCGGTGGCTTGGGCCATTGTCTGCCGCGGACGCACCTGCCTGCCGCCCATCACCGACGCCGAAGCACTGCGGCAGGCGTTGCTTTAAATGGCGCGGCGATCCCCGCCAGAGCATTTTGCCTGTTGATAGAAAGTGGATCTCCTGCTTGATTCAAGGTTGCCGGTTGCCGCAAGAACAGGTAGCGCCGGCCTCCTGGCCGGCTGTCGCGTGGACCTCCCGGTCCACGCCGGACTCTACACCAAGCGGTAAACGCGCTAACCCGCCGACTCGCCACTGAAGGGATTCGCATCCTGCGGCTTGAGTGTTGTGGGATCAGCTCCAGGTGTGGCCTCCGTGGTTGGCTGGCCGCGCCCACCCGCCGTGTCCACGAATGGATTGAAGACCCGGTTAGGATCGCCGGGGAGCAGATGGCTTTCTTCCAGCGCCAACCGAACCCGCCGCCGGAACTCCCGCACCGGCGCGTATTGTTTTGTGGCCAGCGTCTTGAAGACCACCGGGAAGATCAGCTCCGAGCCTTTGATCGCATCCACGCCCAGAATCTGCGGGTCGGCGATAAAAGCCTCCCGAAACTCCTCGCTCGCGCGAATCTCCATCGCGACGCCCTTCAACAGCTCCAGTACCTGGTCGGGGTTGGCGGAGAAGTCCACGCTCACATTGACGGTGGCCACCGAATAGCCCACGCTGAGGTTGGCGACGGTGGCGATCTGCGAGTTGGGAACGATGTACAGCGTGCCGTCGGCGTCGCGCACCGTGGTCTTGCGCAGCGTCATCGCCTCCACAACGCCGCTGAGGCCGGCCAGGCGCACCGTGTCGCCCACGTTGAACTGGTCTTCGATGAGGATGAGGATGCCGTTGAGCACGTCCTTGACGATGTTCTGCGCGGCCAGGCCGAGAGCGATTCCGGCAATCCCGGCCGAGGCCAGCAGTGGCGCCAGATTCACGCCCAGGGTATCCAGAATCTGCAATCCGGCGATCAGCCAGATGATGGCCAGTCCGGTGGTGCGGACGACCCCGGCCACCGTCTTGACCTGGGCCGTGTGAGCAGGCGTGGCCGAGTTTCGCTCCGCCGCGCGGGTCATGTGAAAGGTGATCAGGCGCAGCAGACGCATTAGAACAAAGGCAATCGCCGCCACCACAAGCAGATGCGGCAGCTTGCCGCGGATAAACTCCTCGGCATCGGCGCTCCAGTGGTCCAGCAAACGCCCCAGGAATCGTTCTTCGGCAAACAAGCCGGTTCTTGCCGCCAATAACAATGGAAGCATGGCAAACTCCTCCTTATAGAGTAGACTGTGTTCGCAGTCAGGAAAATTGTATGAAACTGAAAAGTATAATGGCCTGCAAACTGATGGTCACTGCTTTGCTAGCAACGGCGATCTGCATTCTCGCCGGCCAGGTCATGGCACAGTGCTGCGCGGCTCAATCCGATCTGGAAAAACTCGAAATCTCCATTCGCCGCGCTGTCATGCAATCAGGGTTCTATCAAACCAGCGGTCCAAATGGTGAGTTCTTCAGCGAACGCGACCATATCGCCTTCAACGGTTGCCATGTCACTTTGCATGTGTTGACGGTGGGCGCCGACGAACCGCCTTACGAGAGGAAATCCGTCAACCTCCGGATCGTCTTCAACCTCAGGGAACTAAGCCCCGGGGTTGTCATCACTCGCGAGGACTCGAATGGCAACAAGCTCCCGGACAACAGAGAGTGGGTCATTCTCAGGACCGCGGACGGTAGTGAGTCGATCAGGATTTGGCGTGGGAAATCAATTGCAAGTGCTATCTCCACCTATCCCTTGCAGGGCGGCGCCAACGACGAGGAGAGCCAAAAGATGGCTGATGCATTCAGCCGCGCCATTGCCATCTGCAAATAATAAAAGCACGAAAAACGCGCTATTCCAGTTCCCGCCGGGTTGTTACAATGAACAAAGTTGGTCCAAATTCCCCGTCATTGAATCAAACAGGCACTTGAGGAATAAGAGAATGGAAGTGGCAGTTTCCAGCGCTCGTGAGCCTGTGTCGGCAGACTCCGGCGGCCTGAGCCCCCGGCAGTTGGTGGAGATCTACCGGCTGATGGTTCTCTCGCGCCGCGTGGACGACCGCGAAATCCTGCTCAAGCGCCAGCAGAAGACCTACTTCCAAATCTCCGGCGCGGGCCACGAGGCGCTGGGTGTGGGCGCGGCCCTGGCCATGCGTCCCGGCTACGACTGGTTCTTCCCCTACTATCGCGACCGCGCGCTCTGCCTGGCGCTGGGCGTCACTCCGGACGAGATGCTCTTGCAGGCCGTGGGCGCGGCCACCGATCCGGCCAGCGGAGGCCGCCAGATGCCGACGCACTGGAGCAGCCGCGCGCTGAACATCGTCAGCACCTCTTCAGCCACTGCATCGCAGTTGCTGCACGCCGTCGGTTGCGCCGAGGCCGGACGCTATTTCAGCGGTCATCCCGAGGCCGCCGAGAAGTCCGGCGGCGACTACCGCGCCTTCCGCGAGGTGAAGTTTCACGGCGACGAGGTGGTGCTGACCTTACTGGGCGAGGGTTCCACCTCGCAGGGCGAGTTCTGGGAGGCGATGAATACCGCCTCGAACCGCAAGCTGCCGGTGATCTTTTGCGTGGAGGACAACGGCTACGCCATCAGCACTCCCGTCGAGGTGAGTATGCCAGGCGGCAACATCTCGCGGCTGGTGGCCAACCATCCCAATTTTTATTTTGCCGAGGTGGACGGCACCGATGCGGAGGCCAGCTTCCGGGCCTTTCAATCCGCGGTGGCCTACTGCCGCGCCGGGCTGGGGCCGGCCTTTGTTCACGGCCACTGCATGAGGGCCTACTCCCACTCGCTCTCCGACGACGACCGGCTCTATCGCACCCAGGCCGAGCGCGAGGCCGACGCGCTGCGCGATCCGCTGGTGAAGATGCGGGCACGCCTGCTCGCCGAAGAAATCCTCACCGAAGTCGAACTCACAGCGCTGGAGCATTCGCTCGACCATGAAGTCGCGGAAGCCGCCGTGCGCGCTCTTGCAGCGCCGCTGCCGCTGGTCGCGGAGATCACAAAGCACGTGTACTCCGAAGACCTTGACCCCACCAGCTCAACTTTTGCCGCCGAGAAGAAAGAACAAGATCCGCCAGACGCGAAGCCACGCACCATGGCCGACCTGATCAACGCCTGCCTGCACGACGAGATGCGCCGCGATCCGCGCATCGTCGTCTTCGGCGAGGACGTGGCCGACGCCAGCCGCGAAGAGGTTCTGGCCGAGGTCAAGGGCAAAGGCGGCGTCTTCAAGCTCACCGCCGGCCTTCAAACCGAGTTCGGCTCCGAGCGAGTCTTCAACTCGCCGCTGGCCGAGGCCAACATCGTCGGCCGCGCGCTGGGTTACGCCGCCCGCGGCATGAAGCCGGTCGTCGAGATTCAGTTCTTCGATTACATCTGGCCGGCCATGCACCAGATTCACAACGAGCTCTCCGTGCTGCGCTGGCGCTCCAACGGCGAGTGGGCCTGCCCGGTGGTGATTCGCGCGCCCATCGGCGGCTACCTGACCGGCGGCTCCATCTATCATTCGCAATCGGGCGAGAGCCTCTTCACGCACATCCCAGGGCTGCGCGTCGTCTTCCCGTCGAATGCGTTAGATGCGAACGGCCTGCTGCGCACCGCGATTCGCTGCGACGATCCGGTGCTCTTTCTCGAACACAAGCGGCTCTACCGCGAGACCCATGACCGCGCGCCCTATCCGGGGCCGGAGTTCGCTATCCCCTTCGGCAAGGCGAGGCTTGTGCGCGCCGGCGCTGACCTCACAATCATCACCTACGGCGCACTGGTACCGCGCTCGTTGCAGGCCGCCGAGCGCGCCAAACGAGAGCATAACATCGATGTGGAGATTCTTGACCTGCGCACGCTGAATCCTTACGATTGGAAGGCCATCGCCGAGTCGGTCCGCAAGACCAGCCGAGTGATCGTCGCTCATGAGGACATGCTCAGTTGGGGCTACGGCGCGGAGATCGCCGCCCGCATCGGCGATGAGTTATTCGACTCGCTCGACGCCCCCGTTCGCCGCATCGGCGCAATGGACACCTTCGTCGCCTACCAGCCCGTCCTGGAAGACGCCATCCTTCCCCAGCCCGAGACCATCCTCAAAGCCATCGTCGATCTTAAGGCGTATTAGATCAATTTTCCATCACAAAATCTGAGTGCTCCACCTTCGCCGCGTACTTGTTTTTGCGGCTCGGTCGGGATGACAAAAATTTGGATAATTATATATTTGCCACATCATGGCGTGTAGGCGGACAATGAAGCATGGCTAAAAGCGTGGAAAGAACTATTATGCGGAGCGGCGGGGGTTCCGTCATGCTTCTAGCCGCAGGCTTTTTTGCATCCGGATGGCCCGAACGCATCAGGGCCCACCCCTATTGGTTGCTGGTGTTCTTCGTGGTCGGCTTATTCATGTTATTGCTCCCCACGCTTCGAGATTTCCTCCCCCGTATTCAGGAAAGCCTATATCCAGCCGAGTCTGATTGGTCGCCCGATATTGTCTCGGTTCAACTAAACCAAGAAAGCACTGTGTCGCCTAATTTCTCCAATGTTGGATCACCGAACATTAACATTACGGTTTCTCCTACCATCAGTCCAACATTTACAAACACCCCGACGATCTCTCAAAATGCGTTGCCACAGATCGCTATCGCAGATATAGGACAATGCCATAACCCATCTCTGGAAATGCAGTTCGAATTGTGCGAACTGAGATATGCCTTTGAGATCAGTCGATGGACAAGGGCGAACCAGTTTGACCACGACGAACGTCTCTCGCTTGTGGCCTGGTTTACAAACCCGGTTCCACCAAAGGGGACAAGTGGAATCAATTCATCTGGCTTATTTGCCCATATAAAATATTCAGTTCCTGAACATTGGTCTACCCAAGTACCTCGTGCGTA
>Ga0181527_1002003_pt1 | contig 19873 bp, 19 predicted proteins | sample PEATcosm2014_Bin_30_FD_119762 | JGI IMG/M metagenome (GOLD analysis project Ga0181527, IMG submission 119762) | Peatland microbial communities from MTU Mesocosm Facility, Houghton, MI, USA - PEATcosm2014_Bin06_60_metaG | ecosystem: Environmental > Terrestrial > Soil > Wetlands > Peat | place...
CGCTAACACTCGACCATAGGGATTGGGACGCGATAGGCGAATCCCCGTGTCCCCAACCCCTGTACTCGACTTCGCACTTGCACCGTGCGCCGGAATCGAAAACGCTCTGGTGCGGAGTTGCTGGAAATTCCCCAAACCTCATTGCCGCCTTCGCCTGATTCCTATAGAATCAGCGTTTGAGCAGAATGCCCATGCGCGGTGCGCCCCATCCCCGGCGCGAAGGTGAGGAAGAATTGCCCGCTTCCCGCCCCCGACGATTTCCCCGACCCCGAGTATTCGTTCCGGCAATTCTTGTTCTTGGCCTGGCGGCTTTTTTCTGGCCGGCGCGCGAACTCGGCAGTGACAACTTCATTTTCTATTTTCCCTCCGGCCACCACGTGCTTCCCCTCCAAAGTGTTGGAAGCGCCAAGTACCTGCAGCTGTTGCCGATTCTGAACATGGTGGGCAAGGTCGGAGGAATTCAGGAAAAGAAGAACTCCGTCAAAGTCTGGTTCGGCTCAACCCCGATCGAGTTGCGGCCGAATGACACCAAAGTCCGCCTCGAGCGGGAAAGCTACGAACTGCCCCAACCCGTGCACCTGTCAGACGGCCAGTGGATGGTGCCGGTGGATTTTCTGACCATCGTTCTGCCTCACCTGACGCATCAAGCGGTTGAATACCAGGAAGGGACAAACCGCATTTTTATTGGCGACGTCAAACCCGCTTCCTTCACGGCGCGTCTGGACCCCCTTGCCAACGGAGTGCGGCTGACCGTGCAGTTCACTGACAAGGTCGCCGTGCGGACTGCCTCCAGCAATGGCAAGTGGGTATTGTTTTTGGGCGATCGCCCCATGGAACCGATGGAGCCCTCCTATCGTTTTCAGAATCCTTACCTCAGCGAATTGCAGTACGACGATCAGGATGGCGTGCCGAAACTCATCCTTTCCCCCACTTCCAGTGGGCTTAACTTTTATCCTGTGCAAGCCGAAGGCGGGAAGATTCTGCTGGCCGATGTGCTGAAGCCACCAACCCCCTCTGCCCAAGTATTGCCGCCCCAGCCGCTGCCGACGTCCGCCCAGCCCACACCGGAGGGGCCAACCCCGCAAGTCACGGAAGAGTCGCCCGCCGCGCCTCCGGGTCCGCCTCTTCCCGTCGTGGCGCTTGACGCCGGGCATGGCGGCGCGGACAACGGTGGCCACAGCCGCGATGGTGTTTTGGAAAAGGATCTGGTAGCGCAATACGTGGCGCGGGTGCGCTTGGCGTTGCTGGCAACCGACAAGTACCGCGTGGTGCTGAGCCGGGCGGGTGACATCAATGTCAATTCTGACCAGCGCGCGCTGGTGGCCAACCTTTCGGGCGCGATTTGTTTTCTGAGCTTCCACGCCGGCGACCTGGGCACGGCGTTACCCCGCATCACCATCTTTACCTATCAGCCTCCCACCGCTGCGGCGCCCCCTGCCGCTGACGCGCCAGCGCCCACCTTCGTGCCGTGGGGGCAAGTGCAGGAAGCGCGGCTGGGGCAAAGCCTGCAACTCGCTCTTGTCCTCCAGCAGCAATTCGCACTGATCAATGGGGTGGAAGTGGACCTGCCCGCCACCGCTCCCGTTCGCACCCTGCGCAATATCAACGCTCCCGCCGTGGCCATCGAATTGGGCCGTCTGGCCCCCGATGAAGACGCGACCGCGCTCACCAACGCCGCCTTCCAGCAACAGGTCGCCGGGGCCGTCGTCCAGGCTCTTGCCAGCTTCGCGAAGGGAGGCAACTAACCCGTGACCCTTCGTGGCAAAATCCTCCTCCTAATCTTGCTCGTCGCCCTGGGAGCTGGGGGCTTTTACTTGCGCTCACTCGCCAAGCGCGTCTTTCTGGAGCCCACCCCACGGGCGGAGGAGGCGGCGCGCGCCAAGCTGAGCCAATTCGCCTTGCAGCCCAACAATGGCACAACGCAGTTGGCGACTCTTTACTTTCCGGCGCTGAACGAAGGCAAAATCATGCCGGAGAGCCGTTCCGTTACCTGGGCGCAATCCGACGCGGATCGTGTGCGCCAGATCGTGCTGGCGCTGGCGGAAGGCTCGCACCAGGGATATGGCCGCGTCTTTCCCGCTTCCACCACCGTGCGCGCGCTGTTCCTGGCCGCCGATGGCACGGCTTACGTGGATCTATCGAACGACATTCTGAGCGATTTCGAACCCGGCATACAGACCGAAACCCTGGCCATTTATTCCGTTGTGAATTCTATAACTATTAATATCTCATCGGTGAAGCGAGTGCAATTTCTCATCCAGGGGCAGCAAGTGGAGACCCTGGACGGGCACGCGGATCTGAGCGCCGCCTTTACCCCGGATCTCACTCGAGTCAAAGGGCAGTGACGAGTGATGAGTGACGAGTGATGAGTGGCAGGAGGGGAGTGATGCGCGACGAGCAAAAGCAAGTGGCCAGTACAAAGCCCAGAAGTTATAAGGATCTGCTGGTGTGGCAGAAAGGTATGGAGCTGGCCAGACAGGTTTACCGTGTCACACTGCCCTTTCCGACGGCGGAGAAATTCGGGATCGTCTCCCAGATGGGTCGGGCGGCAGTCTCGATCCCTTCCAACATTGCCGAAGGGCAAGCGCGGCACACAACGAGGGAGTTCATTCAATTCATCTCACATGCTGAGGGCTCTGTAGCGGAACTGGAGACGCAGTTGGCACTGGCAGAGGATTTGGGCTTCTGCACGCGAGACAAGACAAATGCGGCATTTGGGCTTATTTCCGACTTGCGCAACATGCTCAACGCCCTGCGTCGGACCTTGATGAGGAAGCAGGAATGAGCGTTAAGCTACGCACGGGCGAACTCATCACCCATCACTCGTCACTCATCACTTTGGAGGTCTTATGCCCACACCCCGTCCCTTAAGTGGTCTGCTCTACTCCGGCGGCAAGCTGATTCGGCCAGATCAACGCGCGAATACGGAGATGCGGCCGCTGGAAATTGTCCCGAACTTTATTTCCAGCGCCGAAGGCTCGGCGTTGATTCGCCTGGGCGAAACCCAGGTGATCTGCACCGCCTCGGTGGAAGACGGCGTCCCCCCTTTCCAAAAAGGCAGCGGACGCGGCTGGATTACCAGCGAGTACGCCATGATTCCGCGCGCTACCAGCACGCGCACGCCGCGCGAGTCCACCCGCGGCCGCCAATCCGGACGCACCATGGAAATCCAGCGGCTGATCGGGCGCTCCCTCCGGGCGATTATCGATTTGGAGGCCCTCGGCGAGCGGACGGTGTGGATAGACTGTGATGTGATCCGTGCCGACGGCGGCACGCGCACAGCTTCCGTCACCGGCTCGCTGGTGGCGCTCGGCCTGGCGATCCAAAAACTGCAAGCCCAGCGCTCGCTGAAGATTAACCCGCTGAAGGATTATCTGGCCGCGATCAGTGTGGGCATCGTGGGCGAAGAGATGCTCTTGGACCTCAGCTACGCCGAAGATTCCAGTGCCGAGGTGGATATGAACGTGGTGATGACCGGCACAGGCCGGTTGGTCGAAACCCAAGCCACCGCCGAAGGGCGCACCTTCAGCGTGGAAGACCTGAACAAGTTAATTGAATTGGCGCGGCCCGCGATCCATCATTTAATCGAAGTCCAGAAATCGATTTTGAAGCTAGTGAGGAGTGACAAGTGACGAGTGACGAGCAAGATTGCCGATTTTCGATTGACGATGGAAGATTGCGCCAAATGGAAATCCACAATCATCAATCGCCAATCGGCAATCGGCAATTCTCTCACTCGTCACTGTTTTTGGCTTCTTCCAACCCCGGCAAGCTGCGGGAATTCCGCGAAGCAGCCGCCGCGCGCAACGTGACAATTGCGGCGCTACCCGGTTTCGCGGAATTGACCGTCTGCGTCGAGGACGGAGCGACTTTTGAGGAGAACGCCCGCAAGAAAGCCATTCATTACAGCCGGAATGCTCCGGGATGGGTCTTCGCTGATGACTCGGGCATCTGTGTGGATGTGCTCGACGACGCGCCCGGGGTCTATTCCGCGCGCTTTGCGGGTCCCCAAGCTACCGACGAGCAGAATAACGCCGTGCTGCTGGAGGAAATCCATCGAGTCGAAGCTAAGGCACGCCTTGACGTACCCCTACCATCGGCGTTTAATCGAAACTCGAAGTTCGAAAATCGAAATTCGATGTTGACCTCGCGAGTTTCGAATTTCGATTTTCGAGTTTCGGCCGCTCCTGGCAATCGAGCCGCCCACTACATTTGTGTGATTGCTTTGGCGGAAGCGGGACAGGTGCTCACCGTCGTGGAAGGGCGAGCCGATGGCGTGATCATCGACGAACCGAGGGGCGCAGGCGGCTTCGGATACGACCCTTACTTTTTTTACCCTCCCCTGGGCAAGACCTTTGCGGAAATCCTTCCGGAAGAAAAATTCGCTGTCTCTCACCGCGGCGCGGCGTTTCGCAAGCTGCTGGATTACCTTTGCGCCCCTGGACAGTAATCATTCGCCAACTGGAAGGCGAAGGCCGTCACGCCTGGGCTTTGCCGCGGGCTTGCCCGAGAATGGCCTTGATCCGGCGGGCCACGATCAACTCTTCGCCCGGCTTCATCATAAACGGTGTCACGCCCATCCCCTGGGGATCGTCGCCTTCCAGAACTTCGATGCTCGGTTCGCCCTCGCGCAACTGTTTCGCGCACTCCGCCTTGGTTATTCCCAACGCACTTTCATCCCATTTTAGATAAAGATGGGGAACGTGATTGGCAACCTCTGGAACAAAGCGGCGCGTTTGCACACCCGGGACGGAGGCCAGGATCTTTTCCATCACTTGGATCCTTCGTTCCCATTCCTTCCATTCCGCTTCATGATCGATCCGAAGGTAACGCTCCACGGCCACAAACATTCCCACGATTTCTTCCTTGCCGACTTTCGAGGGCCGGCCGATCGTGTCTTCGTAGGGGTTGTTGTTCATGATTGCCGCTTCAATCAGGTCCTTCTTTCCCAGCATCAGGCCCGCGCACTGTGGTCCGCACAACCCTTTACCCCCGCTGAAGGCAACCAGATCAAAACCCATCTTGTTGTAGTCGCTCAAATGCGAAACGGGGGGCACATCGGCCGCGGCATCATTGAAGGTGGGAATCCCGCGCTGCTTGCCAACTTCCACCCACTTTTCCAACCCGATTTTCCCCTGATTCTGCGCGGCGTTTAAAAAGTACATCATGGCCGTCTTTTCGCTGATGGCACTGTCGAGTTCCCCCAGGGTTTCAACTTCCACCAGGCGGACGCCGGCGTTCCGGATGGCATGATCAAAGGAGTTTCGATGACTCTTCTGGATAATCACTTCACTCCTCATCCCCGTAACGTCCGGCAATTGCGTAATTCGCTTCGGATCATTCCCGGTCAGGCACGCGGCAGTGCCCAACATGATGGCTCCGGCAGCGCCCGAGGTGACCATCGCCGCCTCCACGCCCAGCATCTGCGCAATCTTCGCCCCCGCTTTCTGTTGCAGCTCGACCAGATAAACAAAGTGGTGCGATGCGTCCTCCATCGCCTGCGATACTTCCGGCGGGATCAGGGAACCCGTCAAATACGTGTAGGTCCCTTTAGCATTAATGTGCGTGCCTACACCCAGACGCGCGTAGATGCCGGGTGATTTCCTGGATCCTCTGCCCAAGCCGGCAGAAGCCCTCAAGCGCCCGGCCGCTGCCGCAACCGCGCCGGATACGAAGCCCGCAGACGCCAAGAACTTTCGGCGTGAAGACGGAAACGAAAATAGTGTCATGGCGAACCTTCCACAACCGACGATTCTGAGATCCCTCCCTGAACCTAGCGCGTCGGAACAGGGGTGTCAAGAACATGCAACCTTTGTCGGCGCGTGGATTCGCTTTCGCGGGAATGACGGTAATCCCAATGACACCACGACCCTCCGCCCAGGCGCGCTTTGTGAACGGACACGATTGTGATACTTTCTAGCCTGCCCCGGCGCGCGGACCGATTCGCATCCCCGCCCCTGCCGGAGCGTCCAAACTTCTCCACCGGAGGTTCTTCATGCGCACCAAAAAATCCCCTCGTCGTTCTTTTCTAAAAGGCTCACTCGCCAGTGCGGCAACCGTGGGAGCCATCACGCTGGCCTTGCCTGCTTCCGCCGCACCGGCGACCCAGAAAAAGGTCATCACCCGGCCCGGCGAGGCGTTAACGCCCGCGTCCCTCTTTAGCCCCGCCACCCAATTAGGGAATTTGCTCTTCCTTTCCGGCGCGGGTGCACAGGAACACCAAACTCACAAGGTGGTTCCAGGACCGATCGGGAATCAAGTGAAACAATGTCTGGAAAACCTGAAGACGGTTCTGGAAGCCGCCGGCTCCTCCCTGGACAAGGTACTGAAGTGTACGGTGTTCCTTACCGATATGGCGGATTTCCAGGGCATGAACGCGGTTTTCCACTCCTACTTTCCCGCGAACCCGCCGGCCCGGACGACGATCGCGGCCAAGGATCTGCCCGGTGGATCTCCGGTCGAAATCGAGTGCATCGCCTACGTCTAACCGAGGGAGTTGGCCATGAAACATTCCATCTCTCGTCGTGATTTTCTGTTGCAAAGCTCCGCCGGGGCAGGCGCCTGCTGCGGGCTGTTCGCGAGTTGGCGCCCCTTCTCAGCGCCCGCCGCGCCCGCCGGCAACTTCCATGGGATTTTCGCCATCCTTCAGACCCCCTTCAACAAGAACGACGAGGTTGATTGGAGTGACCTTGCCCGGGAGTTGAATTTCTGCGTTCGCGCGGGCGATCACGGATTGGTTTGGCCTCAGCTCGCCGGTGAGTTCTACTTGCTCTCCGAGGAGGAGCGCACACGCGGAGCGGAAGTCATCCTGGGCACCGCGGCCGGACGGACGAATGTGGTGATCGGCGTTCAGGCGCCCAGTAGCAGTTTGGCGCTCAAGTTCGCCCAGCACGCCGAAGCGCATGGCGCGAGCGCTTTAATCGCGCTGCCGCCGTATTTGGGATCGGTAGGTCTCGAAAGCGCTGCCAGCTACTATCACACCCTGGCGCAGGGCGTGAAGCTCCCCATCTTCATTCAGAACACCGGCGCGCCCTGGGGGCCGGCGCTTCCCACGGAGTTTGTCATCCAGATGGCCAGGGAGAATCCGCAGTTTGCCTACGTCAAAGAAGAGGTGGCGCCTGTCACCCACCGCATCGGCGAGTACGCGCGCTCGGGCGTGATGAAGGGCATCTTTTCCGGCAGCGCGGGCCGCAACCTTCTCGATGAACTTTCCCATGGGGCCGCCGGCACGATGCCGGCTTGCCAGTTCACCGACGTTTCCGTACAGATTTACAACCTCGCAACCCAAGGCAAGATTCCGGAGGCCCGCAGGCTCTTCGAAAAGCTCCTGCCCATGATCAACCTGGAAGAAATTTACGGTCTCCCCTTTATGAAAGAGGTGCTGGTCCGCCGCGGTGTGTTCACAACGGCGAAACTGCGCGGCGTCGCCGGCACGGGACTCGACGACCTCGATCGAAGGGAATTAGAAGAGTGGTGGAAGGAGCTTGCCCCCTATTTGAAAGCATGACTTAACCCATACGATGGGCAGCGACAAGAGCTTGCCCCAAACTTATGCCGCCGTCGCCGCAGGGGACTTCGGTGTGGGTGAACACCTGGAAGCCCTCTGCCTCCAAGCGCTTTTGAAGATGTTCGGAGAGAAAACAGTTTTGGAACGACCCGCCGCTTAAGCAAACCCGGTCGAGCCCGGTTCGCCCGCGCACCAGTTCCGCCGTGCGGGCCATGACATCCACAATACCCAAATGGAATCGGTAGCTGACAATGCCGGTGGGGACGCCTTCGCGAAGATCTTGGGCGAGCGCCAAAAACATGGGGCGAGAGTCGATGATCCAAGCTCCGCTTTCTTCCCGAATCGCAAAAGGATAGCCCACGTCTTCACACGTCCCGGGAAGAGCCGTGACGGGTAACCAATCAGCTCGCAGATTTTCGGGTGGCGATGAGCGAGGGGGCAAAATCGAAAATCGGCCATCGTCAATCGGCAATTTCCTCTCGATAGCAGCTTCCAGTTCTATGGCTGCCTGGGCTTCATAGTTGACGTGTTCGCGAACTCCGGCCATGGCTGCGACGGCATCAAACAACCTGCCGGTGCTTGAGGTCAAGGGACAATTCACCCCGCGCTCGATCATTTGCAGCAAGGTTTCGGTACGCGAGCGGTCCAGCCCGCGCACGAAAGGAACATCCAAATCCCAAAAGTCCCGGCCAAAATGCTGGGAGAGGTAACTGATCGCCATGCGTCGAGGCTCTGCGATCGCCGCCGCCCCTCCCGGCATGGGGATATATTGCAAGTGGGCAAGGCGCTCGAAGCCGCGATAGTCGCAAACCAGAACTTCCCCGCCCCAGACGTTTCCGTCCAGCCCATAGCCGGTGCCGTCGAGAGCAAAGCCGACAACATGTCCGTCGAGATGGTTCTCCGCCATGCAGCTTGCGATGTGGGCGTGGTGGTGTTGAACTCCTACGCGTTCCATGCCCACCTGCTCCAGCGCCCAGCGCGTGGAAAAATAATCAGGGTGAATGTCATAGGCGAGAATCTTCGGCTCAACCTCCAAGATGCGCTTCAGGCCTGCGACGGTCGATTCAAAGAACTTGTAGCTTTCCAGATTTTCGAGGTCGCCGATGTGCTGGCTCAGAAAAGCCTCGCGGCCACGGGTGACACAGATGGTGTTTTTCAGTTCATCGCCTACCGCCAAGACCGGCGGCAACTCTTCCTTGAGGAATATTGGCGCCGGCACATAGCCGCGCGACCGACGGACCTGCCGACCGCGCCCGCCCGCGACACGCACCACGGAATCATCCGCGCGCAGAAGGATTTCGCGATTGTGCACGAGAAAATAATCCGCCATGCCGCGCAATCGCTCCACCGCTTCGACGTTATCAATGGCGATGGGCTCTTCGGAAATATTTCCGCTCGTCATCACCAGCGCCGAAAAGCGCTTCCCGGCAAAAAGCAGATGATGCAAGGGAGTGTAAGGCAGAAAAACTCCCAGGTCGCGGTTGAACGGCGCGACGGAGGGGGCAAGGCGTTCCGGTTGTTTCTTCTCCAAGAGAACGATCGGATGCGCCGGACTTTGTAGCAGATCTCGGGAAGTATCATTCAGGCGGCAGAATTCTTCCACTTCGGCAAGGGTCGCCGCCATGATCGCAAAGGGCTTTTCCACACGCCGCTTTCTTTCGCGCAAGCGCGCGACGGAAGTCTGGCTCATCGCATCCACGGCCAAGTGAAATCCTCCCAAGCCCTTGACGGCCACAATTTCGCCGGCAGCGATAAGTTCAACGGCCTCTGCGATCGGATCCGGGCATTCGCGCCGTCGCCCTTCCGCGTCCCACAGTTCCACGCGCGGGCCGCATTTCCAACAGGCATTCGGTTGAGCGTGGAAGCGGCGATCTCGCGGGTCGTCATATTCGCGCTGGCAATCCGTGCACATGGGAAAAACGGCCATCGAGGTCTTGGCGCGGTCGTAGGGAATATCGTGCACGATGGTGTATCGCGGGCCGCAGTTCGTGCAATTGATGAAGGGGTAGCGGTAGCGCCGGTCGGTGGGATCGAGCAACTCGCTCAAGCAATCGGCGCAAATGGCCACATCGGGCGCGATCAAAACCCGGCGCTCTTCGCCGGCGCGGCTCGGCAGGATGCGGAAATCCACGTCGTGGTTCAAGGACCGATCCGCAACCTCCATCCTGGTAATCCGCGCCAGGGGAGGAATTTCTTTCGGCAGTCGCGAAAGGAATCCCTCGACGGCCTCTGCGGCGCCCTCCACCTCGATGGAAACGCCTGCCTCCGTGTTGGTAATAAAACCCGTCAGGTTGTTTTCAGTAGCCAGCCGATAGATAAAAGGGCGAAACCCCACGCCCTGAACGATCCCCGCAACATCAATTGATTTGCGCACAATCATGGAAGAACAGTAAGGGAATTGTCGATTGACGATTGCCCATTGTCGATTGACTCGGAGGAACTCCGCCGTGCTGTTTCTCAGCCTTCAGCAAGGACCCCGACTGACCATCGATAACTGAGAAAGTGATGTCTTGCAATCGGCAATCGACAATCGTCCATCGGCAATCAAGAATCGGCAATCGTCAATCGGCAATTCTCACTGCCTCTCGGCGTTTCTCGAGCCAACGCATCCACTGGTCCAGCCCTTGGCCGGTTGTACAGGAAACCTCCAGGATCTCCACACCGGGATGAATCTGCCGCGCATACTCGCGCGCTCGTGCGATGTCGAAGGAGACGTAGGGAAGCAGATCGATTTTGTTCAAGACGAGCAGTTCGGACTTGGCGAAGATGGAGGGGTACTTTAACGGCTTGTCTTCGCCTTCCGCAACGCTCAGCAGCACAATCTTTGCCGCCTCGCCGAGGTCGTAGCTGGAGGGGCAAACCAAGTTGCCTACGTTTTCGATAATGAGAAGGTCCAGATTCTCAAGGGGCCAATCCGCGAGCGCGCGTTCCACCCGCAGAGCATCCAAATGGCAGGTGCCTCCGGTGGTGATCTGCTTGGCCGGAAATCCAAAACGCGCGAGGCGCCGGGCGTCGTTGTCCGTCTGAATATCTCCCGTCAGCACCGCGACGTGTGCATTTTTGGGAAAACGTTCCAGCGTTCGCTCCAGCAGCGAGGTCTTTCCCGACCCCGGCGAGCTGATCAAGTTCACGCACAGGATTCCATGCTCGCGGAAACTTCCCCGCAACCGGGCGGCGACGCGGTCATTCTCACTCAGGACCTTTTTCTCCAAAGGAATTCGATCCATCAAGCCTCCCAAGTACAGTGATGAGTGACAAGTGACGAGTGACAAGCAAGATTTCCGATTTACGACTGACGATAGACGATTGAGTAAAATGAAAATCCACAATCATCAATCGACAATCGGCAATTCTCTCGCTCGTCACTGTTCTTCGATCTCCAAATACGCCATGTCCAATTCATCACCTCCGGCGAATTGCGTTTCAATGCGCCCGCAGCGGGGGCACGCCAGGTTGTACTCCTTCACCTCGAAGGTGAAATCGCAGGCGGGACAACGTTGGCGGCGGGGAACGGGCTCGATCTCCAGCGCCAGGGGATCAAGGTCAGTACCCTTCACCAGAACGCTGAAACCAAAACTTAGCGCTTCCGGCTCCACCCCCGACAAGGCTCCGATGCGCACGCCCACTTTGGTCACGTGGGCGCCGGGGCGTTTTTCCGCCTCTTTGCGTACGGCGTCGAGAATGGCACTGGCAATACTTAATTCATGCATGATGTAAGTTGTCAGTCGTCAGTATTCAGTTCTCAGTTAGTACGTCCTAGCGATAAGCCCCCCGCCTCACACCCTGACAGCATACTGACGACTGAGAACTGATGACTGACGACTATTTCAACAAATCCGTGGAAGCTGATCCCCCGAGAGCATGTCGACGATGCGGCTGGTTCCCAGCGATGTCCGCATGATCACCAGGCCCGGATTGGCCTGAGTTACTCGCCCGATGATTCGCGCCTGCTTCCCCAAAGGATGCGCGCGCATCGCGGCCACGATTCGTTCCGTGTGTCCCGAGTCCACAATGGCCACCAGTTTCCCTTCATTCGCGACGTAGAGGGGGTCGAGCCCCAAGAGTTCACATGCTCCCCGCACGGCTTCCTGAATGGGAATGGTGGATTCTTCCAGCTCCATGCCCACGCGCGACTGTGCGGCGATTTCATTCAACGCGCTCGACAGGCCGCCGCGCGTGGGATCACGCATACAGCGAATGGCCGGGCTTGCTTCCAACATGGCCGCCACCAGCGTGTGGAGCGGTGCGCAATCACTCACGATCGGGCTCTCGAACTCCAACCCCTCGCGTTGGGAAAGAATCGTGATGCCGTGCTCGCCAATCGACCCGCTGAGAACGATCGAGTCGCCGGGTCGAGCCTGGTCAGCAGAGAGATTTATGCCGGGAGGCACGCGGCCAATTCCCGAAGTGTTGATGAACAGGCCGTCGCCCTTACCTTTTTCCACCACCTTGGTGTCACCCGTGACCACCGCCACTCCCGCTTCCTGCGCCGCCCGGGCGAGCGAAGCCACCACCTGCCGGAGCGTCTCGAGCGGCAGGCCCTCCTCCAGAATGAATGCCGCGCTGAGATAGAAAGGTTCGGCCCCGCCCACCGCCAGGTCGTTAATCGTGCCATTCACGGCGAGCGAACCAATATCTCCTCCCGGGAAGAACAGGGGCTTGACCACAAAAGAATCCGTAGTAAAGGCCAAACGCACTCCATCCACACTCACCAGGGCCTGGTCGTTCAGGCCGTTCAGGGCCGGATTCTGGAAAGCGGGCAGGAACACTTTTCGCAGTAATTCCGCGCTCAGGCGGCCACCGCTGCCGTGCCCGAGCAGAACCTTGTCCTGCGCAGGCAGAGGAACCGGGCAGGCGAGATTTTCCAAGTGAAAGTTGTTACTCATAGATCAGAATCCGAAATCGGGAGTACGGTGACAAGCAACCGTGGTACGCAGTGGGCAAAGGGCGAAGTCAAAAGTCAAAATGCAAAAGGCAAAAGTCAAAGCCGAGGATGGTTGACCTTTTGCCTTTTGACTTTTCCATTTTGACTTTTGACTTTTACGTCTGTCCAACGGTCCACCCCAGACAATGTTCACATCTTGCTCTAATTCCCATGCCTCCGATAGTGATAATACGCCGCGCAAGCGCCTTCCGACGAGACCATGGGCGCGCCCAGCGGGTTCTCAGGCGTGCAGCGCTCGCCAAACGCGGGGCAATCAGGCGGCTTTTTCAATCCTTGCAGCACCAAGGCGCTGATGCACTCGGCGGGCTCATCCGTGTCTTGCGCGGCGACGTCAAAAACCTTTTCCGCGTCGAAGGCCGCGAAACTCTCGCGCAACTTCAATCCACTGCGGGGGATCATTCCGATGCCTCGCCACTTGCGATCGCAGACCTCGAAAATCTCGGTCATGATCTGCTGTGCCGCACGATTCCCTTCCCGCGCTACGGAGCGGGCGTACTGGTTCTCCACTTCCGCGCGGCCCTCCTCCAGTTGCGCCACCAACATGGAAATCGCTTCGAGCAAATCCACGGGCTCGAATCCTCCCACCACGATGGGGACATGAAAATCGCGGCTGAGGTCCACGTACTCTTCCAAACCCATCACCGTGCAGACGTGTCCGGGAGCGATAAATCCCTGCACGCGGTGCTGGGGAGATTCCAACAATAGGCGAATGGCGGGAGGCACCAGAACCTGCGACACCAACATGGAGAAGTTTTTCAAACCCTCGCGAGCCGCCTGCCAGACGGCCATGGCATTGGCGGGTGCGGTGGTCTCAAAACCGATGCCCAGGAAAACCACTTGGCGCGCGGGGTTGGCGCGCGCAATCTTCAGCGCTTCCATGGGTGAGTATGCCACGCGCACGTCGCCGCCGTTGGCTTTCACGTGGAAAAGATCGGAGTGCGAACCGGGCACGCGCAGCATATCGCCATAAGAAACCAGCGTGACGTTCGGCAACGAGGCAATCGCCAGCGCCTTGTCAATCACCTCGAGGGGAGTTACGCATACCGGACAGCCGGGGCCGTGCACCAGCTCAACTTTGGGAGGGAGAACTTCATCGATGCCATAGCGCATCAAGGTGTGCGTCTGACCACCGCAGATCTCCATCAGCACCCAGGGCCGGGTGACGCGCTTCGCAATTTCCGCGATGAGAGGGCGCGCCAGGCTGGCATCACGATATTCATCAATGTACTTCATAGAAGAAAGTCCGGAGTCGAAAAGGCAGTGACGAGTGATGAGTGACGAGTGATCAGCAACCGAAAGCCGAAAATCGAAACTCGAAATTCGAAACTCGCCCCTGAGCTAGCCGATTTTCGAGTTTCGATTTTCGACTTTCAGTCAGGGGACTTCGGACCCCGGACTCCGGACCTCGGACTCTTCCAGCGCGCCCATCTCTTTGAGCAACTCGAGGGTGCGAGCGGCCTCTTCCGCGTCGAGCCGGCTCAGAGCGAAGCCCACGTGGACGATCACGTATTCGCCCACCTCGACCTCCGGGACGAAGTCCAACTGTACCTCACGCGTGATGCCGCCGAAATCCACGCGGCCGATCAGCGTACCGCCGCGGTTTTCCTTATGGAGAACTTTCCCGGGAATCGCCAGACACATGGCTGCTCATTTCTGGGTAGAAGAATGGAAAGCTGGAAAATTCCGGGGACCCCTCGAAAGCCAATGCGCGGAAAGTGGATAAAGGGCTAATCCCCAACTCAGCCCGCAATTCGCCACCCAAAGTCAAAATGTCCCCCACCACTGCCGTCGGGATTATGACATCTTTCGGGACATTAAGTAGCAATTTCCTGGCCAACTGGAGGGTCTCAAGCAGTCCGATGTAGTGGGGCGAAGGCCCGTAAGATGACTTCATGTCCGAACTTCGCAGTACGTATAGGGTTCCGGGGGGATTGCTCCCGGTCTGAATGCAGTCCAGAACAATGGGAAGCTGAATTTCTTCCAGATAGTCGATGAGATGGAAGCCCGAATCCGTAGTGAAAACCACGTCCAATTGGGGGAAACGCCGCCTCGCTAACCGTCGCCTAGCTGGCGAGAGCGTACGGTTTGATCTCGAGTTCCATGGAGTCCGCGGGGGGCGTCGGCACTCCTGCCGGTGGCGAAGAGGTGTAACCTCCCCGGAATTCCACCCACCTACCACCTACGACCTGCCACCTACCTCCTTGCCCTTGTATTCCGGCTTCACCGAGGATGCGGGCAGGATGAGGTGCGCATCCAAGCGCTCGGCGACCCGGTCGTCATGACCTTGAACGAACCCTTGGCTTGCGTTCGCTCGAAGGCCATCGGCGCATCAATCGTCGTAGTGATTCCCGCTTTCGGGAGGCGCCGATGCGGCGTCGACCGGTCGTAACCATCCTCATGCTCATCATCGCAGTGATTGTGACGCTGCCCATGCGGGCGCAACAGAACTGGCGTAGCGCAGACCTCCGCCGTTGAGGTCTGCGGTTCTTCCCTGGACTTGTGCTCCCAAACCCGAGGGCGCGCGTCGCTCTAGGCGATTTGCGGCTTTTGCAAGGGAAGTGCCGTAGCGCAGACCTCCGCCGTTGAGGTCTGCGGTTCTTCCCTGGACTTGTGCTCCCAAACCCGAGGGCGCGCGTCCCTCTTTGAGATTTGTGGTTTTTGCAAGGGAAGAACCGCGGACCCCAAAATCGGGGGTCCGCGCTACGTAACGCGTTCACGCACGCCTGTCCATTTTAGGTATAATCACCGCCATCGATTTTTCTCAGTCCACAACACCCGCGCGAGGTGGCCATGAGATTCCGCAAAACGCTGACCTTTCTCATTCTGACATTGGGGTTGGTTTTCGCCCTGTCTGCCTGGGCGCAGCAGAAGAGCGTAGGGCCCAGCAGCGCTGGGCCGAGGCCGAACGCCGTTCGGCCCTACGTTGCGTGTGCCGCCGCAATGTCGGCCCTGCCCCCGCGGGCGCAGCAGAAGAATGTAGCGCCGGGCTTCAGCCCGGCACGTGCTCACGTAGCGGCGAGTTTATCCGTCAGCCGACGGACCCATGGCGGCGTAAAGCCGCCGCTACGGTATGCCGCCCTAAAGGGCGGCGCTACAACAGCAACCCCGGCAAAGCCCTTTACCCAGGAGCAGGTCAGCAACATGGTGCGGGACGGATTCGGAGACGAGTCGGGCGCGAAGCTGATCGAGCAGCGCGGGATTGATTTCGCCCCGTCTGAGGATTTTCTCCGAACCCTCAAGGCCGCCGGTGCGAGCGAGGCATTTCTTAAGGCGCTGCGCGCCGCCGTAGCGCCGGGCTTGAGCCCGGCAGGGAACGTAGCGCCGGGCTTTAGCCCGGCACATGCTGACGTAGCGGCGAGTTTACCTCGCCATGGCGGCGTAAAGTCGCCGCTACTGGATGCCGCCCTCAAGGGCGGCTCTACGACTGCCATCCCGCCCGCGAGCGCGAAGAAGCCGCTGAACCAAGTGCAGGTTTTCGCCTTGCTGGTGGGCCAAGTGCCGGGCCACCGAGTCACCATGCTAGTCCAGGAACGCGGAATCGATTTTGAGCCCACCGATGACTACCTCCAGGAAGTCCGCTTGGCTGGCGGCTTTCTTACTGTCGCGGAAGGCTGTATAAGGTAGCAGGGAGTAATTTACGGAAAGGTGAACAGCCATGAAAAGGGTAATTATACTGCTGATTTTGTCTGCATCCGCGCTGTGTTTCTTTGGGTGCGGGGGTAGTTCGGGTGGTGGGGTGGGTCAGCCCAGTCCAACTACTCAAGCTCCGGCCATAGCGAGTGCGAACAATACGACATTTACTGAGGGTGTGGCTGGTTCATTCACCGTAACCGCCACCGGGTCTCCCACCCCGAGTATCGCCGAGTCAGGCACGCTGCCCGGAGGCGTGACGTTCAATGCGGGCACCCTCAGCGGAACGCCCACGGCAAGCGGCTCGTTCCCCATCACCTTTACCGCATCGAACGGAGTCTCGCCCAATGCGGTCCAGAGTTTCGTTTTGACCGTTACACCACCGCCAGTGACCATCACTTCGGTTTCGGTCTCCTGTAATCCCACCTCGGTGCAGACTGGGCAGACCTCACAATGCACGGCGACGGTCACGGGAACGGGGAGCTACAGCTCAACCGTCACTTGGGGCGCAAGCGCAGGGACAATCAATTCTTCAGGGTTGTTGACCGCCCCTGCCACAGCGAGCACGGTGACCGTGACTGCCACATCGACGCAGGATACGAACGAGACTGGAAATGCTTCGGTGACCGTGACTGCCGCCTTTTCCAATGCCTCGCTGAATGGCCAGTACGCTTTCAATCTTACAGACCCTTTAGGCCAAGTCTATGCGGCAGGCAGCTTCGTGGCCGATGGTAACGGCGGATTATCGCAAGGAATTTTAGATTTTGTTAGTGACCAGAATCCGAATGATATTTTTAGCTCTGGAAGCTCCGGTTCCGGTACGGATGTTGCCTTTACCGGTAACTATCAAATTGGGACAGACGGGCGAGGCGCACTCACGTTGTTGTCATCATTGCCTTCTAGTGAGTTTCCCAACTCATATGAGTTTGTGATGGTCTCGACCAGTGAAGGACGAATGATTTCCACGAACGTTGTGTGTCTATCCGGAGTTCTGTTCGAGCAAGATACTTCCGCATTCTCTAACACAGCAATTTCTGGAAGCTATGCGTTCCGGCTTCAGGGAACGCAATTCTTCAGTACTGGCTCACGTCCAGTAACCACAGCGGGTGTCTTTACAGCGGACGGAAAGGGAGGCATCTCTGGAACCGAAGATCAAAATATAATGGGCAGTAGCGAAGGCGAATTGAGCTTTACCGGGGGGAACTACAGCGTAGGGTCAAACGGTCGTGGCACCCTGACCGGTCCAGATAATGCCCTCCAGGTCTATGTGATCTCGGCGACCAAAATGATATTTGTCTCAACCGGTTCAGTCTCTCCCTATATAGCTTCGATTGGTGAGGCTGACCAGCAAACTGGTTCACCGTTTAGCGGTGCTTCGGTTTCAGGCGGTTACACATTTGCGTTTTCTGGGCTTGCTGGCTATTTTCCGCTTCTTGCTGGCCAGTTTACTGCGAACGGACAGAATGGAACCATTGAGGGAGAGGAAGATTATGTAGATTCCTCTCCTATATCAACGGTCCTCCCTTTTACGGGGGTTTCAGAAGTATCGCCAAATGGTCGTGGAGTCGCAACACTGGATGGGAGTGAATTATCAGGCTTTGTTTTCTACCTCGTTTCACCCTCGCAAGCTTTTCTTGTTTCGACCGATATGATTCATAATTTCACTGGCGGAAAAGCTTACGGGCAGGGAGACGGACCGTTCACAATTGCCGGTAACTACGCCTTTTCTTTCGCAGGCTATTCTAGCCTCTCGGAACAGGATGGTATTGAAGGGCCGGTTGCAGCATCTGGACAATTTATCGCCGATGGAGCAGGCAACATCAAGTCAGGAACCATGGATTTGGGCAGCCTTGGACAGGGCTATCAGTTGACCGGAACCTATTCAAATGTTGACTCAGCTGGACGGGGTGGGATGACAATTACCACTGAGATTGGAGGGTCGCAGCTCACCCTCGGCTTTGCCTTCTATGTCACCTCATCGTCGGAAATCACGCTGATTGGCTCGAACAACGATGTCCTTGGGAGCGCCAAACAGCAGCAGTAAATAATGAGGCTTGGGGCGGCTTCGAGGAGGAAATTGAGGCATTCACCGACCAGCGGTCCAACCAGCACTCCGGGAGCGCATCCGGGAGACCCACGCCCAAGCAGGCACGCCCGGGAGCTGCAAGGCCGTGAACCGGCGTGCCCTATCCAGCTTGACGGCGTGCGGCTGCCGCCGTGGGATCGGGCATGAAAAAATCGCACGGTCAGGACGGCACCGACCGTGACTACCGTTATGCGGATCAATCTAATTATTGTGAGGGCTCTATGGATTCCCAAGCCGTTCAGAAATATTTGACGCTGATGGGGGAAATTAAGCGGCGCACCACGGTGGCGGCGGCGCTTGCGAACGGCATGGTTCACGTTGTTTATAAGGCCACGACCATTGAGTCCATCTATCTCCAGTATAGAAAGATGTTGGAACTAATCGCACTTGGGTCGCTGGTGGCCAACAAGGAAGTGTTTTCGGAAGTCTATCAGGACTTCGCCAAATATTGGAATGCGGAGTTCCTACTGAAGGATATCGAACGCGTGAACCCTGATTTCTATCCACGCCCCATTATTCAGAAGCCGAGTCGGGTTCCCGGCAAGACGGAGTGGTCTGACCGCCCCAATGACTATTTGACGAAAGATGAGTTGATAAAATTGTATAAGAAATGTGGTGCGATCATGCACTCCGGGAATCCTTATGGCTCGCAAGTCGATTATGCCTATTACGAGACCATGGTTGCTCATTGGGGCACCCGGATCACGAACCTTCTCGATGCGCATTACATTCGGTTGGTAAACGACCCCAATCTTTATCTGATTCAGATGGGTTCCAATGAAGAGGCCCCGAACTATACTCCATTCGCCCCACTTGATAAGAAATAGCAGGGTAGTGCGGAGGCACGCGTACTTTGCGTTCCTCCGCGGCTTTTCACCGCGCCAATGTTGTGTGAAGGTCCTGCGCTTGGCGGCCAATCTGTGCGCGGTTATGGTGGGCAGCGGCACGCGGTGGACCGACGGCGCGCAGGGTAACGCCATTTACCGAAAAGGGCCGCAAAGGAGGGCAGACTACGCCCACCTTTGCGCCACCCCTCCCCCCGGGCTACCCGCTTTCCCTTCGATGACGAACCCACGGTCAATTCCCAAGACGAATTGGCCGTGGCTACCTCCGGGTCACACAACCTCAGGCGCGATCGAACGGGTGAATGCCATCACGAGATGCCGGGCTTGCCCTACCCGGCGTTCCCCAGGGTGCATGCGGAACGAGGGGACGGCAAGCCGTCCCCCTACGGCTAATTGTTAAAGCCGCAAAACGGACAGCCCCGGAACATCCCCAAAGTGCCGGACATTGGACGTGCCTACGCTGTAACCAAGTTCGAGTGCGGTCACGCCGATCAAGAGATCAGGAAGAGCAAATTTCAATCCTTGCGCCTGATTTTCGCCATCGAGTTGGCCGGCGCGGAGGGCGATCGCCACTGTGACCGGGTAGACGGGCATGGCACTGATCAGCTCTTCGATGAATTTTTGGCGCTTAAATCGTCGCTGTGGAGTGTCCGCGCGAGCGGCTCCGTGCGCCAGCTCGATTAAAGTCACGACCGAGATGCCGACCTCGGTTTCCCCGATGTTGTCGCGTATGGCGGTCAAAACCTGGCGAGCATTCTTACCCTGACGTTCCGCAGCGATTAAGACACTGGAGTCGAGGATCAGTCCCATGTGGGCGGGTTCAGCGGTTCACGATGCCCTTCAACGGCCGCCGCTACGTC
>Ga0181527_1002007_pt1 | contig 19865 bp, 25 predicted proteins | sample PEATcosm2014_Bin_30_FD_119762 | JGI IMG/M metagenome (GOLD analysis project Ga0181527, IMG submission 119762) | Peatland microbial communities from MTU Mesocosm Facility, Houghton, MI, USA - PEATcosm2014_Bin06_60_metaG | ecosystem: Environmental > Terrestrial > Soil > Wetlands > Peat | place...
ACGGTGACCGGCGCGCCAACGACGCCCATTACCTGCTGGCGCTCCGGGCCGCCGAGGAGGCGGGCGACATCCTCCAGACGGTCCGGATCCGGACCAACCGCGCCTCCCACTTCCTCGAGGAGGCGTCGTACCCGCAGGCCCTCCAGGAGCTGGAGGTCGCGGTCAGGCTGGCCGAGCTCACCTCCTTCGCCAACTTCCACGCTCTCAGCCTCTGCAACCGCGGCGAGGTCCGGCTGCGCATGGGCCGGCTGGACGAGGCGCTGGTGGACCTCGAGGCGTCACGCGACCGCTACCAGCAGATCGCCTCCGACATGGTCGCCTACCCCCTCAGCCTGATCGGCGAGCTCCACCGGGAGCGCGGCAACCTGGTCCAGGCCAGGGCGGCGTACGAGGAGGCGGTGAGCATCGCGGAGGGGTCGGGCGACAGGCAGGCGCTGGTGCCCGCGCTCGCCGGCCTGGCCACAGTGCTGGTGGGCGACGACCCGCAGCGGGCGAGCGAGATCGCCCGCCGAGCGGTGGGCGCGGGCATCGGGCTGGACCACGTGGCAGCGCTGCTCTCCGCCGGTTGGGTGGCCGCCGTCACCGGCGAGAGGAAGGAGGCCGCCCGGCTCGCCGCCGCCGCCGCCGCGGAGGCCCGCTCGCGCCGGGATCGTGCCGGGCTCGCCGACGCGCTCGCGCTCACCGCGATGAGCGCGGCCAGGCCGGGACGGGAGACGCGGCATCTCCGCGAGGCGGCGTCGATCTGGCACGACGTCGGCAACCCGCTGGGAGAGGCCAAGGTGGCGCTGGCCCTCGCGGCCCTGGAGACCGGGTCGGGGACGTCCCCGCGACGGCAGGTTGCCGAGCACCGCCTCGAGGAGTTCGGGGTGCACGCCCACGGCGCCGGCGGCGTCGCGGCCGGGTTGCTGGCACTGGTCGGCGGGACGGAGTCCGCCACCCTGCGCATCGAGTCCCTCGGTCGCTTCGCGGTCATCCGCGGCGGCGAGCCGGTTCCGCTGTCGGAGTGGCAGTCGAAGCGGGCGCGCGAGCTTCTCAAGCTGCTGGTGGCCCGTCGCGGCCGTCCGGCGTCCCGCGGCTACCTGATGGAGACGCTCTGGCCCGAGGAGGACCCGGAGAAGGTGGCCAACCGCCTCTCGGTGGCGCTCTCGACGATCCGGAGCGTGCTCGATCCCCGGCGCAGCACGTCCGAGGGCCACCTCCACGCCGACAAGGACGCCGTCGCGCTCAACCTCGAGGCCATCGACGTAGACCTGGAGCGGTTCCTTGGAGCCGCCACCGAGGGCCTGGCCAGCGTCCGGCGGGGCGACCTGGTGGCGGCGCTCCCCGCCCTCGAGACGGCCGCCGCCGCCTACAGCGGCGACTTCCTCGAGGAGAACCCCTACGACGACTGGACGATCACCGCCCGCGAGGACGCCCGGGCCGCCTACGTGGCGGTGTGCAGGGCCCTCGCCACCAGCGCCGCCAAGCCCACCGACCCGGAGGCCGCCGTTCCGCATCTCCTGCGCATCCTGGAGATCGACCGTTACGACGAGCAGGCCCACCTCGGCCTGGTGACCGTGCTGGTGGGCGCGGGGCGCCACGGTGAGGCGCACCGCCACTACCTCAACTACCGGCGCGCCATGGACGACCTGGGCGTCGAGCCGGCTCCGTTTCCGGGCCCGCAGGCACCCGCCGCGGGCCGATCGGGTGGCGGTGGCTCCGCCTTCAGGAAGCCTTAAGACCGCCCGAAGCGCCCCGGCTAGCCTCCCTCGCCATGGAGACCTTCATGGTGCGGGTCTGGAGACCCGGCGACGGCGAGCGCTCCGAGGGGGTCAGGGGGACGGTGGTACATCTCGGCTCGGGCCGGCAGATCACCTTCTCCGCGGCGAACGGACTGATCGCTTTCTTGAGGGAGGCCGCAACCCCGGACGACGGCCCCGTACCCATGCAGCGTTCCTCCCCCGACACCGATCGGAGTAGAGAGCCATGAACCTGTCGAAAGTCGTCGTCCTTCTCATCGGAGGCTGCGCGCTGGCGCTCCCGGCGTGCGGCTCGTCCTCGACGCCGGCAACCCAACCCGCGTCGAGCGCGAGCACGAACACCACCCCCATCCCGACGGCCACGCCGGCGCCGACGGCCACCGCGACGCCCGCGTCCTCGGCCACCGCGGTGGCCACCTCCCTCGACCCGTGCCAGCTGGTGACCGCGTCCGAGGCGTCGTCGCTCGCCGGCACCACGTACACCGCTGGAGTGGAGGGGACCACCTCCGGTGGCGGCAAGACGTGCGTCTACGGTGGCGCGACCACCCACGTCTTCGAGGTCATCCTCGCGGTGGCCTCTGACGCCTCCACCGCCCAGGCCGACTGGGCGCAGGAGGAGGGCCAGGTGCAGTCAGACCTGCAACAGGGGCTCGCGGCGGCACAGTCGGCCGGCGTCACCGTCAACTTCAACATCAACGACGTCTCCAACGTCTCGGGTGCTGACATGGCTGCGGTGGGGACCTTCAGCGTGTCCATATCCGGCGTCTCCATCGGGGGCACCGCCATCTACCTCCTCAAGGGACCCACCTTCGTCGCGTTCTCGGACCTCGAGGTCGGGGGGACGCCGCCCAGCACCAGCGCCATGGAGGCTCAGGCAGGGACCACCCTCGGACGGGTGTAGCCCCGCGACCAGGGTGATGGGCGGGTCGCCGGGGCACAGGCCCCGGCGGCCCGCCGCCACCCGCGGGTGGTTGCTCCGCCCTCGCGCATCGGGTCCCACGGCCAGCACGCCCCGCCCGGTCCGCGCCCCCCAGGCCCTCTCGCGCGATGCGGCAAGCTACACGGATGCTGGTCGGCACGGAGCCAGGACGGGGAGCCCTCCGCCCGTCCCCCGTCCTCGCGGTGGTGGGGCCCACCGCCACCGGGAAGACGGCTCTCGCGGTGCGGCTCGCCCTCCGGCTGGGTCGCGCCGAGCTGGTCAATGCCGACTCGCGCCAGGTGCTGCGTGGCCTCCGGGTGGGCACCAACGCCCCGGTCGCAGAGGAGCTCGCGGGTGTGCCCTGCCACCTGCTGGGGATCGTCGATCCCGGAGCCGGGTTCTCGGTGGCCGATTGGCTCAGCGCAGCCCTGGTGTGCCTTGCCGACCTCGACCGCCGCGGGGTCCGGCCGATCGTGGTGGGGGGCACCGGCCTCTACGTGCGCGCCCTGCTGGACGGCCTGGACCTGGACGGAGGCGCCCCGGACCCGGCGCGGCGCGCGGCGCTGAACGCCCGTGCCGCCAGCCCGGAGGGTCTCGCCGCGCTGGCGGCGGAGCTCCAGCGCCATGACCCGGAGGGAGCGGCGAGCATCGACCTGCGCAACCCCCGCCGGGTGGTTCGCGCCATCGAGATCGTCCAGGCCCGCGGACGCCTCTCCGCCCGGCGGCGGGGCGGGCCCACCCGGCCGAGCGTCCGGATCGGGCTCGACGTCGCCGCCGATCGCCACCGACGGTGGATCACCGAGCGGGCCCAGGCGATGCTCCGGGGCGGGCTGATCGAGGAGACCAGGGTCGCCCTCCGCGACGGAGTGGCGGCGGAGGTCCTGGACGGCTGCGGCATCGGCTACCGCGAGGCGTTCGACGTCCTCGCCGGCCGGGCGTCGGAGGCCACCGCCGCGGCCGCGATCGTGCGCCGGACGCTCCGCTACGCCAAGACGCAGCGCACCTGGTTCCGGGCCGATCGCGACACGGTCTGGTTGTACCGCGAGGGCGACGACGACCTCGACGAGATGGTGACCAAGGCGCTGGCGGTGGCCGGCGGCCACCCCTGATCGCGCCCCGCCAGCGCCTCACCCGCCCTCCGGGACCGAACATACGTCAGGAACATCCGTTTGCGTTTTGATCCTGGCCGTGTTACAGTCGGCCGTGCCCCGACACGCTGAGAGGTGAGACACACGACATGGCAGACGCTCTCAACCCGCGCCAGCGGCAGATTATCGAGTTCCTCCGCGAGCACGCGCGCACCCACGCCTACCCTCCCACCGTCCGCGAGATCGGGCTTGCCGTCGGTCTCAGCTCCTCCTCGACGGTGCAGAACCATCTGAACTCCCTCGAGGCCAAGGGCTACATCCGGCGCGACCCGACCAAGTCCCGCACCGTGGAGGTTGTCGGACACGAGCCGGCGGCCGGCCGCAGCGCTCCGCGTGTCCTCACCCTCCCCCTGGTCGGGCGGGTGGCGGCCGGCACGCCGGTCCTCGCCGACCAGAACGTCGAGGACCACATCACCGTGGGCCAGGAGCTGGCCGGTGGGGAAGGGGCCTTCGCGCTCACCGTCCACGGCGACAGCATGATCGACGCCGGGATCCTCGACGGCGACCTGGTCGTCGTCCGTCCCCGGCGTGACCCCCCACCGAACGGCACGATCGTGGTCGCCCGCATCGAGAACTCGACGACCGGCGAGGGCGAGGTGACGGTCAAGCGCTTCTTCCGGGAGGGCGGACGGGTGCGGCTTCAGCCGGAGAACGCCAGCTACGAGCCGATCTTCGTGAGCGGCGAGCTCTCCCTCGAAGGAGTGGTGACCGCGGTCATCCGCGTGGTTCGCTGAGCCCGCCTCAGCGCCGGCTCCCGGCTTAGCTACCGCCGGACGGCTCGAGGGTTGGGGTGTCTGTGCGAGCCCTCGACTGCTCCTAGTCGACCCCCCTCGGATCCCACGGCGGGGGAGGGGGGGGCGGCGGCTGGAGGGCTGATGGCGAGAGCGGTGGCTCGACCGCCGCGGGCGGGGGCGGGGGCGGGTTCAGAGGCGGCGGGGCCACGTCCTCGTACTCCTGATACCCGTACGCCGCATCCGCGTCACCCTCCTCGGCGGTGACGTCGTCCTCCTCACCGGCGGCCGCGCCGTCCTCGCTGTCATCGTCGTGCGGCCCTGATCCGTTGACCGCCGGCAGCGCCTCGAGGTAGCGGTCCAGGTACTCGACGAGCTCCGGCGACGCCTGCCCATGAGCGGTGACCCGGGTCTCCCCGTCGTCCTCGATGGCGCTCACGGCCAGATCGGGCCGATGCTCGAGGAGCAGGGGGATGGCCGGAAGGAAGGCCACCGGGAGTGCCACCAGCACGACCGGCGTGACCGCGGTGAGGATGAGCAGCACGAGCACGATGGCCACCCCGAGTCCCGCGGCGATGTCAGCGCCGTACCGGAACCGCCGCTTCGGGCGCACCACGAGGTAGTGGGCGCCGCGCTCCGCCACCGCCAGGCCCGGGACCTGATCCACGTCGACCTGCGCGAGCACCTCCTCGGCGGGCCGGCTGGTGCGGAGGGCGATCTGGTACGGGACCGTCGTCGTCCTCTTGCGGGCGGGTGCCTGTCCTCTCACGTGTCCCTGGCGTCTCGGCTCATCGGTCCTGAACGGTCGCTCACCAGCCCTGACGGCTCGGCGCCCCCACGCGAGGGCGGCCCCTATCCTGCGACATCGCCGTCCTCACGGGAACGGTCTCCCAGATTCCGTCACGACCCCGTGGGTCGCCCGTCGAACACGGGTGGATGTGATCTCCCCTGCGGGTACGGTAGCAGCCGAGATCATGCGCCGTTCGAGGCTGGGCGGGCGAGGGTGGGTGGACCAGGTCGTGCGCCGCCCGCCCGGGCCCGCAGCGGACCGATCAGATCTCTCCCGTCAACTCCGGGAATTGGAGCAGGTTATGGGCTAACATTAACGCCGTTAAGAATTGGTTAGGGGACCAGGGATGCCCGCTCCGTGCGTCTCGACGCGGCGGGGAGGTCGAGGCTTGCCGCGGTCCCTCGCTCGCTGCTGCTTTCCGCTCCTGGTCGCCCTCGGGATGGTCGCCGCGGCCCCTGCCGGAGGTCCATCGTGGCCCGGGCCGGCGATGAGCGTCGGGGCGCTGAGCCGGCAGGTCGAGCTGTCGGTGGTGGACACCATCACCTTCGCCCAGCCGGCGGGAACCCAGATCCTCGGGACCGGCATCATCGTCTCGTCCACCGGTCTGATCCTCACCGACTACCACGTGGTCCGGGGTGATGTCTTCATCGGGGTGCGCATCGGTGGGGTCGGCCTGGTGCGCCCCGCCAGCATCGTGGTCGACGATCCCAGCGACGACCTGGCGCTGCTCCAGATCGAGGGCGGTGGCGCGGTGAGACCCGCCGAGTTGGAGAGGTCGTCGTCCGCGGCGGTGGGCGACCCCGTGGTCGCCATCGGCAACGCCCAGGGGCTGGACATCGCGCCCCGGGCCGCCGCCGGGCGTCTGCTGGCGCTCGACCGCACGGTCAGCTACGGGGTCGGCTCCACCACGGTCAGCCTGGCCGGGATCATCGAGGCCGCCACCCCGATCTTCACGGGGGACTCGGGGGGCGCTCTCGTCAACGCGGACGGGCGGGTCATCGGGATGATCGCGGCGGGGTCGGATGACACGCCCTGCGCCCCCGGCGCGGTCTGCCCGCTGCATCTCGCCTTCGCGGTTCCCATCGACCAGGCCCTGGCCGAGGTCGGCTTCCAGCCGGCGCGCTGACCCGCGGCCGCCGGTCCCGGCCCCCTGCCCGTTCACCGCCCCATCTGGGGTGAGGTCGGAGAGCGCCGTAGCGACCGCCCGGGATGCGCCACCGGGGCATCAGAGCAGAGCCCACCGGGGAGACTCGGCGGGCTCAGGCGACGCGACAGGACGGCGCGAGGCGCGCGGAGCCCCTCGCCGCTCAGCTCGCCGGCACCGCCTGCCGGCGCCGGATCAGATCGCCGGCGCCCAGCAGACCCACCAGGAGAAGGAACCCGCCGGTGGCGAGGATGGTCCGCACGATCGGGGTGAACTGGGTCGTCTTGATGTCGTTGTAGTCGGTCAGGCTGCGGTCGAAGGCGGTCACCAGCGCCTTGAACCGCGCCAGCGAGGTGGGCAGCGTGGACAGCGCGGAGCCGAGGGCCGGGAAGTTGGCGGCCAGGTAGGTGTTGAACTGCGCCGGCTGCATGTTGAGCATCTCGGCGAGAGCCGGGAGCATCCCGCTCTGCATCTGGGAGCCCATGGCCTCCACGGTCGAGAGCGACTGATCGGCGGCCGCCACGGTCTTGGCGGTGAACAGTGGTGCCATCTGCGCGTTCATGGTGTCGGCCGCGGTCGCCTTGCCGGGGAGGGACAGCACGAGGGGCGTCGCCACCAGCAGGGCGCCGATGACCAAGGTGACGCCGACGCGCCACCACCGCCGAGCGACCACCGCGCAGACGATCAGTACCAGTCCGACCACGACCAGCACCCATGGGATGACCGTGGGAGCGATCGAAGCGGTCGGGATGGAGTCGGCCTGGTCGAAGTTGGCCTGCTCGGCGCTGAGGGTTGCGATCACCCCGTCGAACTGGGCGGTCAGGGTCGGGACCGACTGCAGCCCGGTCGCGGTCGCCGGGAACTTCTGCGCCAGCGTCGCCGACAGCCCGGCCGGCGTGGTGCCGAGCGTGGTGGCGAGGGCGGGCACCGCCTGGGTGGTGAACTGGGTCTGGGCGGCTGCCAGCCCGTTCAGATCCGTGCGCAGCGCGGCGAGCGATGACGTCGTCATCTCGGGCTTGAAGTTGGAGGTCAGGTCATTGAACTTGGGGGCGACCGAGAACAGACCCGGGATGCTGGCCAGGGCTATCAGCGCAGCCCCCGACAGCGCAACGGCGATACCGAGTGCCCACTTCCTCATCCCAGTCTCTCCATGCGGCCACCTCGACCGGCCGCGCGAAACGCGGCAGGGGCACCGCCCGGGCCTGCATGCCACCCCTCCTCGCCTTCGCTCGATGAACAGGGGTTGCGGGCCGCTCACGATGAGGCAGCCGGGAGCATGCGCTACTTGCGTTAATCCGTAGCCCGGAGCCTTCGCCTCCGCACCATGGACCTGCCAGTGCCGCAGGTCCGCGGTTCCCTCGGGACCACCGACCCACACGAGCGACGGCGCCCTCCGATGGCGTGTCACCAGGCCCTGGAACCGGATGCGGTCGCGATGCCTGGGCGAGGCTCAGCCGGCGGGGACCACCAGCGTCTGCCCCGGCTGGATGATCGGCGAGGGCAGCCGGTTGAGGGAGAGGATCTGGGTCACCTCGATGCGGATGTCCTCGCCGTCGGGGTGGCGGGCGGCGATGCTCCAGACCGTGTCGCCGGGCTGGACCACCACGGTCGTGGCAGCGGTCGGGGCGGCGCCGGCACCGGCCCCGCCGGCCAGCCCCCACCCGATGCAGGCGCCGAGGGCTGCCACCAGGACGCCCCGCCCGACCGGCCACCCGCGGCGACGCGGGATGCGGCGGGCCGGCTGCGCATCGACGGTCACAGCCCTCCCGCACCATGCCCCCCGCGCAGAGATGGAAGGGAGGGGCCACGTGCCATCGGAGAGAACGTCTGTTCCCATGGAGCGCAAGCCTAATCCAAACACCTGTTCGCTGTCAATGGGTGTCCGATAATCGGCCCATGGAGCCGCGGGTTCGGGTCGCCGTCTGCATCACCGCGGGCGGCCGGCTGCTCCTGGTGGCGCACGGGAAGGGCGGGCGCCGCTACTGGCTGCTGCCGGGCGGCGGGGTCGAGAGAGGGGAGACCCTGCTCGAGGCCGCCCGCCGGGAGCTGCGCGAGGAGACCGGGATGGAGGCCGAGATCGGCCGTCTGGTCCTGGTCTGCGAGGCCATCGAGCCGGGCGGTCGCCACCTGGTCAACCTGGTCTTCGCCGCCCACCGCGCCGGCCCGGAGCCGGGCCCCGGTCCGCAGCCGAGCGCAGCCGGCGAGCCGGCCCTCCGCGACCCCGCCATCCAGGAGGTGCGCTGGGTCACCCGCGAGGAGCTGCTCGCCCTCGAGATGCATCCACCCATCGCCGCTGCCGTCGCCGCGGCGTGGGACGCCGGCTTCGTCGCTGAGGTCCAGGTGCTGGGCAACGTCTGGGTCCCCGATCCCGGGCGGCAGCAGGGCCCGGGCCAGGCCGCGGTGCGGTAGGGGGGGAGGGCGTCCGAGCGAAGCGCTGGGGCGCGACCCCCGGAGCGCCTACGATCTGCAGCCATGTGGTCGGCAACCATCGATGTCGACGGCCCGGTGCATCTCGCGGAATGGGGTTCCGGGCCCGCGCGGATCGTGCTGGTTCATGGCCTCGGCGGCTCCCACCTCAACTGGATGCGGGTCGCGCCGCAGCTCACCCGCTACGGGCGTGTGCTCGCCCTCGACCTTCCCGGCTTCGGTCTCACCCCGGTCAACGGGCGGCTGGCCACCGTCCCCGCCTACGCCGCTCTTCTCGATCGGGTGATCGATCAGACCTGCACCGAGCCGGTGGTGCTGGTCGGCAACTCCATGGGAGGGCTGATCGCCCTCACCGAGGCCAGCCTGCACCCGGCGCGGGTGGCGGGCCTGGTGCTCGTCGACTCGGTCCTGCCCAGCCCCTGGCGGCGGCGGCGCCCGGCGCTGGTCAGCCTCGCCTTCGCCGCCTACATGCTGCCGCCCGTGGGCCGGCGCCTGCTCCGGCATGCCCGTGACCGCCTCTCGGTGGAGGACCTGGTGGAGGGCGCGCTCGGGCTCTGCGCGGAGCGGCCGGAGAGCATCCCCGCCGATGTGGTCGACGCCCACGTCGAGCTGGAGCGTCTGCGCGGCCGCCTCGGGGAGAACGACATCGCCTACGTGCTGGCGGCTCATTCGATCATCCGGGCGCTGATCCACCGGGTCGGCCTCCGCCGCCTGGTGCGCCGGGTGAGGGTGCCCACCCTGGTCATCCACGGCGAGCGGGACCGGCTGGTCCGGGTCGGCGCCGCCCGGCAGGCCCAGCGCCGTCACCCCGACTGGGAGCTGCACGTCCTCGACGGTGTCGGTCATGTCCCGATGCTCGAGGCTCCGCACCAGTTCCTCGAGATCATGGACGGCTGGCTGCGCTCCCAGGGCCTGGCGGCGGCCCAGCCGCCGGGAGCCGTCCAGCGGGCCTCCGCGGCCACCTAGGATCAATCCGCTTCCTGGCCCTGGCCGCGCGCGAGCGCATCGACGTGGTCGGCTACCGGGACAGCGCGGCGGCGCTCATGCCCCTTGAGGACAAACCTGTCCGCATCACCCGGATCACCCTGCGGCCGTCAGCCCTCGCCGACCTCCCGCAGGTAGTCGCCCAGCCGCGCGTAGGCGGCGCGCTTGCGCCGGTCGGTGATCTCGGTGTAGACCCGCAGGGTCTCCAGGGTCGCGTGGCCGAGCACCTCCTGGACCAGCCGCACGTCCCCGTCGGTCGCCTCCAGCAGAGTGGTGGCCGCGGTGTGGCGCGCCGCGTGGGGGCTGCGCAGGCCCTCGATCAACCGGAAGGCCTCGGGGTCGAGCGCGAAACGGCGCCGCAGTGCGGTGAGCGCCCGGCGCGCCCCGTCGGTGGTGAGGCGGTTGCCGGGGAGCACGCGCCCCCCGGGCATGTCGGGATGGGCGACGCTGATGAAGAGGGCGGGGGAGGCGTCCTGGCCGCGCGCCAGCAGGTACTCGCGAACCGCCGCCCAGGCGTCCTCGGTGAGGAACACGGTGCGGTGCTTGCCGCCCTTGCCGAGCACCCGGAAGCCCTCCGGCCGGATGTCGCCCCGGTCGAGCGCGCACGCCTCGCTGATCCGGCAGCCGCTGCTGATCAGGAAATGGACCAATGCGCGGTCCCGCAGGTCGCGCAGCCCGTCCCGGGGGAGGGCGGCCAGCAGCCGAGGCACCACCTCGGTCGCGATCGGATGGGGATCGCCGACGATGTAGCGGGGCACCACCACCCGGCGGGAGAGCTCGGCCGCGGTCCAGCCCTCGTCGTATGCGTAGCGGAGGAACTGGCGGAGCGCGACCAGGGCGCGCGCCCGGGTGCGCGGGTGGGGGAGGGCCTCGGCCAGCTCGATCTGGTAGCGGCGGAGGGCCGCCGCGTCGAGCCCCTCGCAGAGCCCGGTCCCCGGGGACCTCACCCGCGCGAAGGCGACGAACTTGGCGAGGTCGTAGCGGTAGGCGCGGACGGTGGTGAGCGGCCGGTTGCGCTGCACCCGCAGGTAGTCGAGGAACTGCTGGACCTGGTCGGGCAGCGGGTCACCCGGACCCGGCACCTGAGCGACCCAGGCGGGGAGACGAGGGCGATGCGGTGCGGTGGGGCGACGCTTCGGGGGGACGCGAGCCGGCATCGGCGTAATCATGCGGCCGGGCGGCCGCAACGGAACGCCCGGCGTCACCGCGACGGCCGCCCAGGCTCGGACGCGGCGGGCTCGCGGGCACCCGACCCAGGCCAGCCTGCCGTGCCCAGGGGAGCACGGACGGCCCCGGTGGCTACGCCTCGCTGACCCCGCGCAGGACCCCGGCGGCTTGGAACGTGGCCTCCAGCTCGGTGCGCAGCGTCGCCATGTTCTTCCGAACCCGCGACATCCCGATGGCCCCGCCCAACATTCCGATCGTCTGCTGCTCCACACGCACCGTGGTCTCGCCGGGGTCGGAGCTCATCAGCCGGACGCCGACCCGGAAGTACTGGGCGAAGGCGCCGAGGAGGGCGTTCGCGAGCTGCGACCCGCGCTCCGCGGTGGCAGTCCAGTCGTCGTGCCAGACCACCCGGAAGTTGCGCGCCAGCAGTGCCTGCTCGGCTGTGGCCCGCGCCGCCGCCGGGTCGCCGGTCACCAGGAAGTCGATGTACCTGCCCGCCATCGCCGCTCCTCATTTCAGCCGGGCGCCGAGGGCGTCCCGACTGCCGGCGCTCGCGCAGAGGTCAGCCGGCGTCCCCGTGCGGGCGCCATTCTAGTCGGCACGCGGCAGGCCCGCTGACCCGTGCGACCGGGTGAGAAGATCCACCGGTGACGACGTCGGGCTGGCTGCGGGACCTGTGGCGGCGGTGGCGGCTCCAGCACTGGGCCGCGCGTGCCCGTTACCCGGCGCGGCTGCGCCGGAAGTACGGGTCTGAGGACGAGCAGAAGCGGGACACCACGCGCCTCACCGAGCACGGCTACCGGGTCGTCATCGAGGAGGATTCGGGCGCCACGGTCAACCTGGGCTCATCCCAGAACGTGTACAGCCGAGGCCCCACGGTCCTGCCCTACGAACTCCCGCTCGCGGTGGTCACCTACGAGCGCGACCCGCGCTGGCCCTGAGGACCGGACGGCGAGAGCTGCCGGGCCCGGTGATCACGGCGCCAGCGGTGCCAGTTGTCCGCGCTGCCCGTCTCCGCTGGCGGTGGCAAGCCATGGCTCCCCAAGGATGTGCGCCTCGACGTTGAGCTCGTGGACACCCACCGCTTCGCGAGCGGCGTCCTCCACTCCAGTCACCGCAACCCGAGAGCTGTTTCCAGAGCGGGGCACCAGGATTCGGCAACCTGCTAGAGGATCGCCGGGCTCCGTCTCTCGACCATCACCACGTCGCGCCAGCGGCCCCGGTGCCGGCCCACCCGCTCGCGCACACCGACCTCGCGAAACCCGCAGCGGGCATGCAGAGCGCGACTCGCGGTGTTCTCGGGGAAGATGCCCGACTGGATCGTCCAGATGCCGTCCGCCTCGCTGGCGGCGATGAGGTGGTCGAGCAGGAGCCGGCCGACACCGCGCCCGCGCATCGCCGGTTCGACGTACACCGAGTGCTCGACGACACCGGCGTAGACGCACCGGTCGGAGACCGCCGCGGCGGCCACCCACCCGACCACCGCACCGGCGGCATCCACCGCGACGAAGCGCAGGGTCGAGAGCCGGTGGCTGTCGAAGTCGTCCCAGCTGGGGGGTTCCTCCTCGAACGTTGCGTCACCGGATGCGATCCCGGCCGCGTAGATCTCCCGCACTGCCGGCCAGTCGGCCGCCTCGAGCAGCCGGATCGTCAGCTCAGCCGCCATCAGCGCCGCCATCCGTCGATCGCTCCGCCCGGCCCCGATCCATGATGGAAGCCGCGGCCTGGGGGAAAGCGGCGAAGCAGCCCCGGTTGATCTCGCACCAGGTGGTGGTGCCCTCGCGCCGGAGCTGCACGAAGCCGACGTCGGCGAGCTGACGGAGGTGGTGGGACACCGTGGACTGGCCGACGTCCACCCGCTCGACCAGGGCGCCCACCCTCATCGGCCGCCGGGCCGTGGCGAGCGCGTGCAGCAGGCGGATCCTGGTCGGATCTCCGAGGGCTCGGAACCAGGAGGCCCACGCCGCCGCCTGATCGGAGGTGATCATCGACCATCTACGATACTCGATATATAAGCCCGACCGGGCAGCCTTGGAATGGGGCGTGGCCACGCGGCGCCTGGGCCGAAGGTCCCTGGCATCCCCGAGAGGGGAGGGGTAGCCTGCTGGTGCCGGTTGGCGAACCATGGACACGGCTGGGGTGGTGACCGCCGAGCCCGCCGCGCACCCGTGGTTCTCCGACCGGATCGGGATTTCGGGTGCGTGAGAGGAGGCTTGCCATGCAGAGCGAGGACGTGCGCCGGGTGCTGCTGGTCGGCAGCGGCACCATGGGCCTGCAGATCGGGCTCCAAGCCGCGACCCATGGGTTCGAGGTCCTGCTCTACGAGACCGATGCCGCCGCCCGCGAGACCGCCCCAGGCCGGCTGCGCGGCTACGGCGAGCAGCAGCAGGCGGACGGGCTCCTGGACACCGACGGGCTCGAGAGGTCGCTCGCCCGGGTGACGGTGACCGCGGACCCGGTGGCGGCCGGCGCGGACTCCGACCTGCTGATCGAGTGCGTGCCCGAGGACCCCGAGCTCAAGGGACGGGTCCTCGCCCAGTTCAACGCGCTCTGCCCGCCCCGGACGGTCTTCGCCACCAACACCTCGACGCTGCTCCCCTCGATGTACGCCGAGGCGACCGGGCGACCCGACCGCTTCGCCGCGCTCCACTTCCACATCCCGGTCTGGTCGGCAAACGTCGTCGACGTCATGCCGCATCCCGGCACCTCCGCGGAGACCACCGAGCTCCTGGTCGCCTTCGCCCGCCGGCTCGGCCAGATCCCGATCCGGATGCGCCGGGAGAGCATGGGCTACGTCTTCAATGCCATCTACACGGCGATGAACCGCGCGGCGATCACCCTGGTCGCCAACGACGTGGCCTCGGTCGAGGACGTCGACCGCGCCTGGATGGCGATCATGAAGACACCGTTCGGGCCCTTCGGTGCCCTCGACGACGTCGGCATCGACACCGCCTGGCACATCACCGAGTACTGGGCCGGAGTCACCGGGGACGCGCAGCTGCGGGCCAATGCCGACTTCCTGCGCGGCTACATCGATCGCGGCTGCACCGGGGTGAAGAGCGGGGAGGGGTTCTACCGCTACCCCCATCCCGCCTACGCGAAGCCCGGCTTCGTGGAGGGGACGTAGCCCTGCACCCCCCCGTCGCCCGCCCCGGGCCGACCGTTCCGTCGCCGGCCGCCCCGGCCTTCGAAGGAGGCTAGGATCGCGACATGGACGCCAGCCGGAAGCCGGCGCTGATCTTCGACCTGGACGGCACCCTGGTGGACAGCGTCTACCAGCACGTGCTCGCCTGGCGCACCGCCCTGGAGGCTGAGGGGCTCGACCTGCCCACCTGGCGCATCCACCGCCGGGTCGGGATGAGCAACGGGCTGCTGGTCAACGGGCTGGCGAGGGAGATGGGCCGGGATTTCTCCACCGAGGAGGTGGCGGCCTTGCAGGCGGCCCACGCCCGAGCCTTCCGTGAGCTCGCGCCCCACGTCCGGCCGCTCCCCGGCGCCATCGCCCTGCTGCACCAGCTGTCCGAGCGGGGCGTCCTCTGGGCGATCGCCACCAGCGGCAGCCGCGCCACGGCCGGCCCCAACCTGGCCAAGCTCGAGGTCCCACCATCCGTGCCCGTCATCACGCGGGACGAGGTCCCCTTCGCCAAGCCCGATCCCGACCTCTTCCTCGCCGCGGCCGCGCGGCTCGGGGTGGCGATCACGAATTGCGTGGTGGTGGGGGATAGCATCTGGGACGTGCTCGCCGCCCGCCGCGCCGGAGCCCTGGGGGTCGGCCTGCTGTCGGGCGGCTACAGCCGCCAGGAGCTCGAGGAGGTCGGAGCGTTCCGCGTCTACGATGACCCCGAGGCGCTGCGCGTCCACCTCGACGAGCTGGGCATCCGGCGCTGAGGCGCGTCTCAGGCGGAGGCTGGCCGCGACGCCTCAGCCCGCGTCGCCTCAGCCTGCGTCACCAGCTTCCAGCCGGTCGCGCGCCTGGAAGTCGCCGGGACCTGCCGCCGGTTCCTCCCGAAGCATCGCTCACCCGGCGATGCTGAGCAGCCCCACGTAGCAGACGACGGCCAGCGCGAATCCGACCGACATCAGCATCGAGCTGATGTCGAGGTTGTACTTGAGGAAGCTCGCCCCGTTGAAGCCGGCGAAGATGATGGCGGCGAGCCCCACCGCGGCCAGCCAGACGGCGACCGCCCCCCGCCGGCTGCGCACGGCGTGCACCACCAGCTCGACCGCGCTGAGGAGCAGGAGGATGCCGATGACGACGTGGACGATGAGGAGCGGCAGGCCGCTCGTGAAGCTCCAGAGAACGCTGGCCAGGGCGCCGCTCAGGTAGGGGCCGCTGCCGGCGCCGGCGTGGTGGGTCGGGATGGTCACGTACAGGTTGAGCGACATGCCGACCAGGAACTGGATGGCGAGCAGCACCAGCGTCGCCGCGGTCCGCCGGCGCAACACGCCCAGCCGACGCCGGGCGATCGTCGCGTCCACGGCCGGATGATCGCACGAGGTCGGCGAGATGCATCCCGGTGCGGTTGACCGAGCCAGCGAGCGGCCCCCGCGACACGGTCGCGGAGGCCGCCCTCCGACACGGCGTGCCAGCCGTCACCGCGACCGGCGTCCGGTCAGCTCGCCAGGTTCAGCGTGTTGGTGCCGTCGTCGACGAAGTAGAGGCTGCTCTGGTCCGGGGCCACGGCCAGCCCGAATCACCACACCCCACCTACGTGTAGTACTCCCCAGTGGTACGATAAGAGGTATGGCACGCGACAAGATAACCATCAGCCTGGATCGGGCCAAGGCAGATGAGGCTGCACGGATGGTCGGAGCCGCCTCGACATCGGCGGTGATCGACCTCGCGCTCGAGCGTCTACTCCAGGCGGAGCGGCTGCATCGCGACATCGACGCTTACCGCAGTCAGCCTCCGACACCGGGTGAGGAAACCCTCGCAGCCCTGGCCGACACCTCGGGTCTCGCTGATGACACCGACTGGGAACTCCTGTACGCCGAGACCCAGCAGCGATGATCGCCGCGCCACGCAGGGGAGAGGTGTGGCTGGCCTCGTTGGACAAGATACGGCCGGTCGTCGTGCTCACCCGAGACCCCCTCGGCGGACTGCTGAATGCCGTCATCGGCGCGCCGGTGACGTCGCGCATCCGCGGCCTGTCCACCGAGGTCCCGGTGGGGCCCCAGGACGGCATCCGCATCGAGTCGGTGGCAAATCTCGACACCGTCCAGCTGGTGGCCCGTTCCCGACTGGTCCGGCGGGTGGGGCGCGCCCGACCCTCGACGATGCGGGCGATCTGTCGGGCACTGTCGATCGCGGTCGGCTGCGAGAGGTGAGCCCGACCGACCCGACGGCGAACGCGACAGCGCCGGTGGCCGTCTCTTCTTCCTGATAAGATACATTATCAGGAGTAAAGGCGATAGGCGCGACGGGGCGCTCGGTGGTACCCGCCGCTCCCCTCCTCCAGGGGCCCCGCGTGTCGCGCCACCGCGCGCCCGGCGTCTGTATCATCGGGGGCCGTCGAGCGTTTGTTTGGCCTGCCATCAAGGGGTCCCAGCTGACTGCGTACGTCGTCCGCCGACTGGTCCAGGCGGTCGTGGTCCTCTGGGTCATCTGGACGCTTCTTCGTGATCTACTTCGTCGTCCCCCACGACCCCGCTCGCCTCCTGCTCGGCTTCCGCGCTCCGGAGGAGGCCGTGGAGAAGCTGCAGGTGGCCCTCGGCCTGGACAGACCGGTGTGGGATCAGTACGTCCAGTACTTCAGCCGGATCTTCCATGGGGACCTGGGGACGTCGTTCCTGCGCTCCGTGGGGAGGTCGGGAGCGCCGGTGAGCAGCATCGTCGCCGCGGACGTCCCGGTGGATCTCGAGCTCGGGCTCCCGGCCGCCGCGCTCTGGCTGCTGATCGGGGTGGGCATCGGCATCCTCTCCGCGTGGCGCCCGGGGAGCCTGCGGGCGAGGAGCGCGACGATCTTCATCTTCTCCATCGTCTCCACCCCGACCTTCGTGCTCGGCGGGCTGGCCCTCTTCATCTCCCAGGACCTGCTCGCCAGCAACGGGATACATCTCTTCGCCGACGCCGACACCTGGATCCCACTTCACGTCGACCCCCTGGCCTGGGCGGACCACCTGATCCTCCCCTGGCTGACCCTCGCCCTCGTGAACTCGGCGGTGTACGCCCGCCTCTCCCGCAGCTCGCTGAGCGAGGTCCTTGCGGAGGACTACATCCGCACGGCTCGGGCCAAGGGCGTGTCGGAGCGGCGGGTCCTCTTCCGCCACGCCCTGCGAGCCGCGATGACCCCGCTGATGACGCAGTTCGGGATCGATCTCGGCGCGGTGCTCGCCGGGGCGGTCGTGGTCGAGGTCGTCTTCGGCCTTCCCGGCCTCGGTCTGCAACTGATCACCGCGGTGCGGAGCGAGGACCTGCCGACCATCCAGGGCATCGCCCTCTTCATCTCCGCCGTCGTGGTGGCCGCCAACCTGATCGTCGATCTGCTCTACGGAGTGGTCGACCCCAGGGTTCGGCTCGGGGCCGCCCGCGGATGAGTGCCGGCTCCGGCCGTTCGGTTTGGCCGCGCACCCCGACCTCGGCTCAGCTCCCGGCCCGGGCGCCGCGCGCGAGCTCGAAGACGAGCTCCAGACCGTCGATGTCGTCGATCTGTGACCCCGTCTCCACGAACCCCAGCTTGCGAACCACCGCCAGCGAGGCCAGGTTCGCGGGAGCCACCGTGGCGAACACGGTCCTCTCCCCCTGCTCCCACGCCCATGCCACCAGGGCGGCGGCCGCCTCGGTGGCGAGCCCCTGGCCGCGGTACGCAGGCAGGACCGTGTAGCCGATCTCCGTGCGGCCGACGGCCCACGGGGGCCCGTGGAAACCGCAGCGCCCGACCACGGCGCCGTCGGAACGCCGGATCATGAGCCGGCCGCACCAGTCTCGGTGGTCGGGGTCGGCCCGGACCCGCTCCAGCTGCACGCGCAGGAAGAAGGCGTCCGAGCCGTCCGGGGCGAGGAACCCGGCCGGCAGCTCCACGCCCTGGAGCCGGGACGCCTCCCGGCGATCCCCGGCCACGAGCGCGGCGAGCGTCGCCTCGAGCAGCGGCACGAGGGAGAGCCGCGGGGTGTGGATCGGGGTCGCGACCGGGCTCATTGAGCCAGCACGTTGACCCAGGTGACCTGGGTGAAGCGTGCGAAGTCGGAATCCGCCGAGCAGACCTGGAGGCCGTGCTCGATGGCCAGAGCCGCCAGGTGGGCGTCGGCGATCAGGTTGCCCCGGAGGCCCGCGGAGGTGATCAGGCCGCCAAGCACGGCCGCGTGGTTTGCCGTCGGCTGGGGTATCCAGGCGTTGTCGCAGGTCAGCCACTCCTGGGCGTACCCCCACGCCTGCTCGGCGGTGAGAGGTCGGTCCAGGGCCCTCGGATGGGTCACGATCCGGAGGAATGCGGTGACGCTGGGCCATGCGAAGCCGACCCGGCGGGGCCCGTTCAGCATCCCCTCCAGCCAGGTGGCCACCCGTTCATGGGAGGGGCTCGTCGAGTCGACGGCGTACAGCAGCACGCTGGCGTCGATCAGCATCAGCGACCGCCCGCCCCATCCAGGGTCTCGAGGGCCTCGGCGACGTTGGAGGCGTCGACCCGGAGGCCGAGGGGCGCGGAACGCTGCCGGAAGCGACGGACCCGCGGGGTCTGGAGCAGCCCGGCGCGGATCAGCTGGTTGACGACCTGACTGAGACCGACCGAGCCCCCGCGGCGCATCTGGTCGATCGCCGCGACCACATCGTCATCGAGATCCACCGTGGTGCGCATGCGGGTCAGGATACATCAAGATGCGCAAGACAGCACATCAAGATGCACACCCCGTGCCGCCAGCCCCTCTCCCCCATCAGACCCCAGGCCGGGTGATCTCGAAGACCAGCTCCTCGCCGAAGGCGGCGAAGACGGGATCGATGCGACGCCCCGTCTGGACGAATCCCACCTTGCGGACGACCCCCAGCGACGCCAGGTTGGCGGGCGGAACCGCGGCGACGACGGTCCGCTCCCCCTGCTCCCATGCCCAGGCGACCAGGGCGGCCGCGGCCTCGGTGGCGAGACCCTGGCCGCGCTGCGCCGGGAAGACCGTGTAGCCGATCTCGGCGCGGCCCAGCGCCCGGGGAGGCCCGTGGAAACCGCAGGTCCCCACGGCGACTCGGTCCGCCAGCCGGACCATCAGCCGCGCACACCATTCGCGCTGGGCGGAGTAGGCCCGAAGCTTCTCCCGCTGCAACTGGAGGTAGAAGTCGTCGGAGCCGTCCGCCGCCGGGAAGTCGGAGGGCAGGTTCGCTCCCAGCAGCTCGGACGCCTCCCGTCTGTCCTTCCTCGCCAGCGCCTCGAGCGCCGCCTCGTCCATCACGACCAGCGACAGCCGCTCGGTCCGGATCGGGTCCGTGGCAGCAATCCGGGTGGCGCGGTCGGGAACTTCCACGGTTCTGCATGGTACGGCGCCCAAACCACCAATGCCGTCACTCCACGCTCACCATGGTGCACTGCGTGCCCGGTAGCCTCGCCCGAACGGCACTGCAAGTAACCCCGTGCCACCATCGGCCCATGCCGACCCGCCGCCCGCACCAGCCCACCACGGACGCCGTTCCCGATCCGGACCTCGCGGCGGCGTCCAGCCCCACCACGGCAGCACCGGGGTTGGAGCGCCTCGCCGCTCACGCCGACATTGCCGTGCGCAGCCGGGTCGCCGCCAACCCCGCCTGCCCTCCCCCACTGCTCGCCGAGCTTGCCAGCGACCGCAGCGCCCGGGTGCGCGCTCAGGTAGCCGCCAACCCCTCGACGCCGCCCGAA